>Ga0334722_10005911_pt1 | contig 12236 bp, 21 predicted proteins | sample C3_bottom_MG_FD_207210 | JGI IMG/M metagenome (GOLD analysis project Ga0334722, IMG submission 207210) | Sediment microbial communities from Yellowstone Lake, YNP, Wyoming, USA - C3_bottom | ecosystem: Environmental > Aquatic > Freshwater > Lake > Sediment | place: USA: Wyoming | collected...
GCAGGACGCAGAAGCAGGTTGACGCGGTGCTCTTGCTTCCGGAGCACCACGTAACAGAAATCCATCTCTACGGAGATTTTAATGTTGCCGTAAGCGGCTTACGCCAGCTGCGCATCGTCGCGCGCGATTACAGCCGCCCGCGCATTGAGGCGCGCGATTACAGCCGCCCGCGCATTGAGGCGCGCGAATGCAGCCGCCCGCATATTGAGGCGCTGGGTTCTAGCCAGCCGCGCATTGAGGCGCTGGGTTCTAGCCAGCCGCGCATTGAGGCGCTGGGTTCTAGCCAGCCGCATATTACAGCGCGCGACTCTAGCCAGCCGCGCATTGAGGCGCTGGGTTCTAGCCAGCCGCATATTGAGGCGCTGGGTTCTAGCCAGCCGCGCATTGAGGCGCTGGGTTCTAGCCAGCCGCATATTACAGCGCGCGACTCTAGCCAGCCGCATATTGAGGCGCTGGACTCCAGCCAGCCGCATATTACAGCGCGCGACTCTAGCCAGCCGCGCATTGAGGCGCGCGATTACAGCCGCCCGCGCATTGAGGCGCTGGACTCCAGCCAGCCGCGCATCGAGGCGCGCGACTATGCGCAGGTAAGCGTTAATGGTCACGCTACCGGGACGGCGGGGCCTTGCGTAGCCGTGCTCATAGACGGAGACGCGGAGATCGTCGGCGGCCGGCAAGTCCGGGTGGGAGAACCTATACCCGATACGGGCACCCCGCCGCCCGCGAAGCGCAAGATTCGGGCGGCGGTGTAACAGAGGCGCTGGCCACCGCCGGCTGGACGGACCGGCGCATCGTCGCGTCCGCCGGCTGGACGGATGCCCACGCCGTCCATGCGCGCGAGGCGATTGGTTAGCGCCCCACGGGGCGCGGAAAGGATGAGTAAGATGAGCACTCACCTCGGAGGCCGGATGTTTTTTTGCCCGCAAAGCGGATTGTATCGCCGCCAAAAATCGCGACGTGGACGCCCGGTCCTCCGCACGCACGAGCAGGGCCGCGCGGCTAATGACGCTTGGCGCGCGCGCACCGAAGGTGACCGCGCAGACATTTTCGAGCAGTGCCTCGCGGCGCAAATGTCACGTAGATCAGTCGTGGCCATGTATGGCTCCGTGGCCGGTAGAGAGTACAGGATGCAGTCGTAGCGCCCTCTGGGGGCGCGGAAAGGGAGTAACATGGACCGCAAGCATAAAGAGCGTTTGGCCGCATGCTACTACGAGTGTAGCCAGCACACGCCGGACTGGCAGACATGCGCAAGGCGCGACCCACTAGGGTATCTACAGGCGTTAGAGAACGTAGCGGAGTTCCAAGAGATGCATGACGAGGCGATCGCCAGCCCCGCCTCCGGCGTCCAATTCGCCAAACGAGCTGTTGTAGACGCCATGGCAGAGGAAACGATAGATGCCATCGAATGCGTCTCTCTGATGGTCCGCGCGCTGGACGCGCGTTGGGATCCGCTATTTGACCTGGCGGACAAGATCGAAGCCGAGACTACACCCGCAATCCAGGACGCCGCGCAACGCCGCGCGGACGCGGAAGCCGAAGAAGTCATGGAAACCGTGATAGACAGCGAGCCGCTCCAATAGCGCGGTTCGACTAGCGCGGTTCGACCCAAGTAAATCCTAGATAGAAAGGGGAGTCCCATGTCCATCATTTACCGTCACCGTTGCGCCGGATACCCGGCGCTGGCCGTCGAAACCGCCGAAGACACACGTTTTGTGCGGGAGCTTGTGGAGTGTAGCAAGGAAGATGCGCTTATCTGGCGTTGCGCCGCCGCGCCATTGCCCGACAAAACCGGCAAGCCCGCGTGGATTCTGGACTGCCGTACCAGCACGGCCATTGTCCAGGCAGGCGGTCCGCCGTGGGGCGGCTACCCGGAAGCATACCGCCGCGCGGCGGACAGTGAAACACCGGTAATCCTTATCGTCCAGGACTGGCAGCATATTTGCCGTCAACCCGGCGCGTATCGGCCCCTATTAGAAGCTCTATCCACGCTCAAGGCCAAGGGGGCAACCGTAGTCCTACTTGCTCCCGCGTGGAAGCTTCCTGCCGAGTTGGAGCACGAAGTCCCGGTGCTCCAACACGCCCTACCAAGCCGCGCGCAATTAGACGCGGCGCTCCAATTCGTAGGGATAGAATCGTCCGCGCCAGTTTCCGAAGCGGACGCCCCGCGCGTACTTGACGCGGCGGCTGGCTTGACCCTTGCGGAAGCCGAAAACAGTATGGCATTGGCTTTCGCGGAAGCACAAACGATTTCGCCGGACATTATCCGGCGCGAGAAAATGAGGTTAGTAAAGCAGTCCGGCTTCCTGGAATGTTGGGAAGAGTTGCCCGTAGATTCTATCGGCGGCCTGGCTGGACTCCGGGAGTATATTTCGGGAGAAGTATTGCCCGTTAAGGCGGACCCACAACTAGCCGTCCGGGGTATCCTCTTGACCGGGATACCTGGAACCGGGAAATCACTTTCCGCGCGCGTGGCGGGGAGCCTCCTGGGCTGGCCAGTCCTCCGCATGGACGTAGCGGGGTTGCGTGGAAGTTTGGTTGGCCAGTCCGAGGCGAACCTACGCGGCGCGCTTAAAGTCGCGGAAGCCGTGGCCCCGTGTATTCTCGTGCTCGACGAAGTGGAAAAGGGTATCGGCGGCTATGCGAGCAGTGCGCAGACAGACGGCGGGGTTACGCTCGGCATGGTGGGGTATCTATTGACTTGGCTCCAAGAGCACAGGTCGCCTATTCTGGTCATTGCCACGAGCAACGACCACAAAAAGCTTCCGCCAGAGTTCACGCGGGCAGGACGCTTTGACGAAACGTTTTTTCTCGACCTACCCGGCAATGTGGAGCGGGAGGAAATCGCGGCGGTGCACCTAAAGCGGTATGGGTGTCCGGCGGCGCTTGCGGGCGCTATCGGAAGCCTTTCCAAGGACTGGACCGGCGCGGAAATCGAGCAGCTAGTTAAGAGCGCGGCGCGGCGCTCGCAACGGCAACCTACGGCGGCGCTCTTGGAAAAGTGCGCCACGGAGATTCGGCCTATCTCGAAAATCCGGGAGTCCGAAATCAAAGAACTACAGCGGGATTGTGGCGCGACGATGCGGCTGGCGAACACGCCAGACAAAGCCGCGCCGACTTCCGGGCGCAAGATTCGCGGCACGGAAAACAACTAGGGAGGAGCCATGGCAACCATCAAAATCCACAACGGCGAAGCTCATGGCGTGTATGACGACCGCTGGCGCGTGCTTTTCGACGCGCTAGGGGCGCTACAAGTCCAGCGCGCCACAGAAGTAGAATTTGAACCTGCAACTCAAGAGTGGGTTGCAACCCACCTTGACAGCGGCCTTGTAATCGCGCGCGGGCGCAACCGCGCGGACGTTATCCGAGCCGAAGTCGAATGGCTCGAAACCAACGTAATTGGGAGGTAATCCATCCATGTCCCATACCATTAAGGTCCAGGTTAAGTTTCAAGACCTGGACGCGCTACGGCGCGCCGTTGAAAAGAACGGCGGAAAGTGGCTCGGCCACGGAATACACCGGCTTTACCAAGGCGCTGAAAGCGGCCAAGGCTTTAGCCTGCCAGACTGGCGCTTTCCGATCGTGCTCTCAGATGGGACGCTCCGGTATGACAACTACAACGGCGCTTGGGGCGCGCAAAGCGCCCTAGACGCCGTGCAGGCAGGTTATGCCGTGGAAGTCGCGCGCGGCGTCGCGTCCACGCAAGGCTGGTACTCCGAAGCCACGGCGGAAGGCGGGTTGGTTGTTTTTCACCCGGACGGCGGAACTATAACGGTTTCTCCGGGCGGTGAAGTCCACGCGCAGGGCTTCGGGGGTAGCGGCTGTCAGAGCCCTACCCAACTCATTTCGGACGCGCTGGGCAAGCCGATTTCCAGTGTGAATACGGGAGAGTTTTACGAAGGGCGTCAAGAGATCCAGGCCAAGCAAGGCTAGGCGCTGGCCTTCAACAGCGTCAACCCCTTACCTAGAGGGAGGATTCAATATGTCAGGCTTCGTCATTGCAGCGCAAGACTTCACCGAAAAACCCCTGGACGCCGTGCGCGTAGCCGCACAACGCGCGGGACTAGACCCCGCGCTTGTCCGGGACATTCGGCCCCGCTCGGCTTTCATCCGGGCGGCGCGGTCCCTTGTCAAGCAAGGCGTGCTCGTGGAGCACGCCGGGACAGACGGTATTCTCCGCGACAAAATCGCGGACGAAAAGCACGTCGTCTTCCAATTCTCCGCGCGCCACGTGTCCGATCAAAGCGCGGAGTACGTCAAGGAAGCGGTCATTTCATTCGACAAAGAGAGCCAAGCGATTCTTGTCACGCCGGATAATCCGGCTGTCCACAACGAAGCCGTGCGCCTCTTCACACACGCGGGATTTACGGCCAGCGTGCAAGACCTACACGCTATCGTGGACCGCGCGTTTTCCGGCATCACCCGGCAAATCATGCTTCGCCGCGCGGTTTACTACGTGCCCAGCAACGCGCGGGCGACCGTCGAAACCGTGCGGGCGTTCTTGGGGCATCTTGGGCTTGGGTTCCTTGTACTCCAAGTTTCTGGCGTGGACACGCGGACCCGCCAGGACATTCGGACAGCTACGGCGGAAGACGTGCGGCGCTCCGTGGCGGAGTTGACGCGGGAAATCTCCCAACTCAATGGCGACCTTACCGGCGAAATCGCCCGGAACCGGATCGAGGAGATCCGCCGCCAACTCCGGGACTACGAAGGCATCGCTCGTAGCCTGGAAACGACCGTCGCGGAAATCCTACGGGAGTCCGGGACGGCGGGACAGACCTTAGAGTTGCTTGCCCGTGGACCGGAAGCGGTCCAGTCAGCGGGCGGCGAAGCGGCGGAAGTCGCGTCCAGGTTAGCGGCGGCGGCTCTACAACCTCCGGCTCCCCGGCGCAAGATTCGGGCGGCGGTGTAACAGAGGCGCTGGCCACCGCCGGCTGGACGGACCGGCGCATCGTCGCGTCCGCCGGCTGGACGGATGCCCACGCCGTCCGGGCGCGCGAGGCTATTGGTTAGCGCCCCACACGGGGCGCGGAAAGGATGAGGCATGAACAAGCCTAGTTGGACGCCGGAACCGTGGGTAGAGCGTGAAAGCAAGCTATCGGACTATCCGACTTCGGGATGGAAACAGATACGCGACGAAGATTACGACCGCGCCCGCGTGTGCGTCAACGCCTGCAAAGGCATTGACCCCGCTGGCATTCCGTTCGCCGTGGCGGCGTTAGAGGCGTTCGAGAAAGCAGCTCGCCAAGACACTCACTATGCGACATTTATAGCGGTCATAACGTGGAGAATCTTGTCCGTGTGGCCCTTGAAATACTCCGGGAGCAACCATGAGTAAGGTACTTTGGACCGTGACCCGCGTGGACGACGAAACAAAAGAGCGGGAAGATTTAGACGTGAAGCGCGCGACGGCACGCCTAGAACCGCGCTTCCATGCCGATGGCGAAGTCCTAAGTAGAATCGGACAGGGTAGGAACTTTGACCTTTGCACCCCTTACGCCGTCTATGAGTTCCGACTTGCCAGAAATAGCGAAAGCGGTTAGGCCCCACCGCCTCCCCTGGCGGCTAGGACCGTCTGGCCCCGAACGGCGGGGATTCGGGGCGCAACCTCTCAGGAGTAGGATTCAACCCGTGGACAGCGAACAAATCCAGCGCGTGCGTAACTACTGGTCCGACGTGAAGCCCAAGGCGCGCCGCGTTTCCAATAACCTTAAAGTGCGCGTAAACTGCAACCCCGAAGAGGAGGGCGAGCGCCATGAAAATCGTCGCGAATTGCGGGAGCTTCACCCTAAACGGATGGCGCTGGAAGCCGCTAGGGAAGATGCTTGTTGTCGGCGAGGATAATTACGGGGTCAACCCCGTCACTCGCCATAAGGTTATTTATGCCGCGCGTATTATCATCGGCCTGGACGTGGCCGGTGTCCCAACCCATGACATTCAAGACGTAATGGATGCTTTCGCTGTCTTGCGCCAGCGCCAGATTTACAACATGCAGCTTGAAAACAAGGTCACGGCCTACATGGGACGCGATCCATCCGTGGCGCCGAGCTTTGTGGCGCAAAAAGGCATGTGGATTGACCCGCGCAATAAAGACCAAGCTCAGGAAGACTCTGTGCAAATTGTCGTTTTTAGCGACTTAAAGGGCGAGACGCCGGAGATGTTTCAAGCGAACATGGAGAGCATCGCCGAGCAGATGCGCATAGACTTCGATCAATCCGGCGTAATCCTAGAACACCAAAAAAATGGTTTGGTAGAGCAGCAGGTATTTTTTGAGGCGTGACATGCCCGCAACCTATGACCCTGGCGGATACTTCGGATTCATCGTCCACTACGCCGACGGGTGGACGCAAACGGTAAAAATCTACGCGCGCGACGAAGAAGAAGCCCGTTCCGGTCGTCTCGCCAAAATCATTTCCGAAGAGTCCGCGCGCGGCACGGCGCGGACTATCTTTGTCGGCTCGTGCCCGTTCGATCAACGGGAAAACGAGAAGCTCAGCGCCAAGCTGGACGCGAAGGCGGAGAGCCTTACGAAGAAAGAGGGCTGGTTTTAGGAGGGAATAACATGGACACGATAGAATTCAAGAGACTTGGAATAGGTGCTCGGTTTACGAAAGAAGGGCTTACGGATATTTACTGGACGAAAACCGCCCCTATTCCCCACATGGGAGTTGTCCTAAACGCGATTTCTGTTAGGAACCCAGCGTACTTCGTTACATTTTCGGACGATGATTATGTTGTTCCATTAACATGGATTTCCGTAATAGCCGATCTAAAGGGAGACTCTCATGGACGCTGAACACCAAGCCTACGTCGCACTAGCGCGCCTACATGCAGACTACGTGGCGCTCCGCGAGGAGTGCGGCAAGCCCTACGTCCAGAATACCGGCGAAAGCATGGCTGCGGTTGCGCTGGCGCGGCCAAGACAAGTCCCGGAGCTTGTCGAGGCGCTCCGAAGCCTGCTCGACATGCTCTCAAATTGTTATACGGACGAAGAGATTCTCGAAAACAATAAACGGCGTCAAAACGCCAGAGACACGGTTAAGAAAGTGAGGGAGACATGATTCCCAAGAGTGAGTGGAAGTGGTTTGGTAGTCCTGGTCATTTTATCTGTTCACGCTGGTGCCGGTTCCATCTTTGCACGCAGGTCGGGAAGTATCTCATATCCACGGTGGGCGAGCTGGTGCACCCGCGCCATTCTAGTGGCAGTGAAATGGCGGAAGCGGAATGGCTCAAGGATAACTGGCCCGGAGAGGATATTGGCTTCAACCGCAAGTACGAGACAATGGTTTTCAAGGCGGGCGAGCCGTGCAACGCCAAAGATTGCGATTGCGGCCAACCTAGTATTGAACCAACTGAGCTTACATGCCGTGGATATAACGACCGCAAAAGCGCCGCGCAAGGACACCTGGATTTGTGTGAGGAGTGGTCGAGGAAAGGAGACTAGCCATGAGGGTTAATGTGTACGCGGAAGAAATGACCGACAAGGTTGAAGTTATCTGGAAAGTAGTTGACGGACATAAGTTCGCGGGCCTGCGCTTTTACTTGGAACTTCCGGCAACCGTGAAGGGTAAGCAGTACCAAGGCCCGTTCATCCACCGCCCCGGCGACGACGATAGCTCCGCTGTAACCTTTTGGGGCAAGCGTGATTTACGGAAACTGCTTCGCAAGGCGCTCGCAGAACTAGACGCATACTACGATTTTGAAGCGCATGGGCCGAAGTGGAAGGATAGTAGAAAGGCGAAACCATGAACGTTACCTACCGCCCGCTTGAGTCGTGGCAAAGAGAAGAAACCCGTTCGCGCCGCCACGGCAGCGCCTTCAAAGTTGGATGGAGTAAAATGCTTGACATGCTCGCTAAGGAAATGCGCATGATCGAGGCGCGTGACATTGTGGTAGAGATGGACCTTGAAGCGTCCGATATTCGCAACGACGGCTTGCCGCGTTCCACTGCACGTCCACGGACACCACGGGTCAAGGTCTCGTTCCAGTCCAAGCACGGCCCCTTGTGCTACTACTGTGACGAGTTTGACCACTATCAGGCGAACGTGTACGCCATTTCCTTGACCCTCCAAAGGCTTCGTATGGCGGAGCTTTACGGCTGTACCAAGCGCGGAGAGCAGTACAAGGGTTGGGCGCAGCTTCCGGGGCCTAGCGCGAACGGAAACGGATTCTCTAATGCGGAAGAGGCATGGGAATGGATGCAGGAAAGATGTGGATGGATGCGTCGCGATATTCGGTTTGCGCTGGAAGCCTTCCCATTGCAGTATCGCGTCGCCGCGAAAAAGCTCCACCCCGACACGGGCGGAAACAAAGAAGACTTCCAGCGCCTTCAAGAGGCGAAGGAAGTGATTGAGAAGAGGATCGGGAATCCATAAATTCCGCCGAAGAGACGCCGTACCGTTCGCAAGGGGGTAATACTTGGCATGTAAGCTTTTCGGCCATCGCAAGGCCGAGCGCGATTACCGCATGGCCGCTTTACGCGCTAGGCGCTCGCGGAACGCCATGGAAAGCGTGGGGATTACAGGGCTTAGGCCCATGGCCCTCACAGTCACCGGAGAAACGTTAAGAGACTGCGAGCCTCCAACGGTCCAATAGTGCGCGTAGTCACCAGATAACCAGCCAGGGGAACAACCATGCCCAAACAGAAGACCAAAACGTTTGAGCTTGTGGGAGGCCCGCTGGACGGCCTGCGCATCGAGCTACTCAAAGCCGAAGGGGTCTTGCGCTTCTCCATTGGACCCGCCGATGGACGGCACTTTCTCGTTTCGGCGCAATGGCACAACCCCTTTCATCGTTACGTGTTCTGGCATGAGGACCGCTACACCTACGACGGCATCGCGTGCGGACCAGAGTAGTGTCATGGATTTTCACCTTGAAAAAACGTTTTGTTCCGTTACCTTTCCCGCATTGAGCGCGCACCACGGCATATCGCGCAAGGCAACCCATGCTACGCATCCACGCCTTTAACAAGGGCTTTGGTAAAATCGGACATACCGAGAAAGTCGAGCGGGAGAAGTATCTTACGGAAGACGAAGTGAAAATTCTACTGGATACCATCCGTAAAGCAGACCGTAAGACCATGGTTCGGGACCACGCCGCGATATTCCTAGGCTTCTACTTTGCCATGCGCGCCGGTGAGGCGGCAATCCTAGACGCGCACGCCCTGCGCTCCATCGAGAAGGGCGTCGCGTATATTCGGACCCTGAAACGCCGCAAGCGCATCAAGCACCGTTGCGAAAACTGCAAGCGTTCCTTTACCTTGAGCCGCCGCCGCGCTGGCACCATGCACCGCTGTACGTCATGCGCCTCGGAAAGCCGGGTTGCGGAAGCGAAAGACGTGGAGGAATTGCTGCCGTCCGAAGTGCCTATGTCTATTATCACCAGCGACGTAATCGAGTACGCAAGGGACTACATGAAGTCTATGCGCGCAAACCAAGCGTGGCTCTTTGAGTCGTCCAAGTATCCCGGAAAACATCTTTCGCCGTGCCAGTTGCAGTGTATTTTCAACGCCTACCTTATGCGCTCCGGGCTAAATCCCAAGTATTCATGGCACGCGCTCCGGCACGGGCGCGGTGTCCAGCTTTGGGAGGTTTCGGGGCACGACGCGAAGGTAGTCCAGGACGGCTTGCGGCATAGCTCTCCCGTAACGAGTATGGCGATTTACGCGCACATGTCGCCGGAACGCCGCTCGGAAATCTTGAAGCTGCTGGACAAGCGCGCGCTCGACGTGGAGTTTGAGGCCCCTGCCAAGAAAGCGGCCAATTAAGGATACCCGCATGTCTGACGCCCCCCTCTCTTCCTTCAAAAACCAAAGCAAGTTCCTCAAAGCATTTGAGGGACGGGAAGACGTGCGGCGCGAGGCCGTGAAGCAGTCCAGCACAGAACCAAATGCGCTCCATGAAAAGCGTAAACGCCTTGCCACCTTGACTCAGTACGTGGAGAGCGCGATAGACAAAATCACGACGGGAAAAGACAAGAAGGGAAAAGACGTTTCCGAAGAAGAGTCCACGCGAACTTTTCTTTCGGCTTCACTGGTATCGCAGCTAGGAACGCTCTTGGGTCTTAGCCTTATCGTGGACGCCGTGACCTTCCAGGAGCGGGTCATGTTCCAGGATGAGAATGGCGTCAAGCGCGCAGGCTGGCGGCGCAAGAGCCTTGCCGAAATCCTGTCTGTCCAGCTTGAAGACGACGAGAAAGACTCTAAGGGCAAGAGTCACGTCGTGCATAACAATATCGGTATTGGGGACATTCTGAACCAAATCTACGTCCAGAATGCGGCGATATTCGACATTCAACACCGTCTTGGATTGCACACGGACCCCAACATGTTCCGTGAGCCGAACCTTGACAAGAACGGGGTAGCTATCGGGAGCGGTTGGATTGAAGACATTTACGCCGACAAGTCGGGACGAACGGACCTTGAAGCGCCGGAACGGTTGTACGGGATTGAGGAAATAGAGTCTGGCTCGGACGGCGACAAGTACGGACCTGAGAAGGCGGAGGAAGTGAAGCCACACATTGACGACTTGATGCCAGACAAGGCGTAACTCACGGCGGCGCGAACCGACGATGGACCACAAAGCGTAGCGTTAATCTTCGCGGATGTAGCTACGCCGACATTCCCTGCGTGCTGGTGCGGTAGTGGCGAACGCCAGGGCTTTCGCTACGGAAGCCGTAATCCAGCCCGTGAGTTTTGAAAGGGCTTGACGTGTAACATCTTCGGCCATCGCAAGGCCGAGCGCGATTACCGCATGGCCGCTTTACGCGCCAGGCGCTCGCGGAACGCCATGGAAAGCGTGGGGATTACAGGGCTTAGGCCCATGGCCCTCACAGTCACCGGAGAAACGTTTGAAGACTACGAGAATAAAAGGAGTTCCGCATGTCCCAAGAGATCGGCGTAACCTTCCACCGCCCCGAATACGGGCGCAAGCTCGTCCTTAAGCTCGCCGAAGACGCGGGCTTGCCACTCGCCATGTTCCCGGATGCCACCGGTAAATTCCTTGAATTGCTGTATTCCGAAGGTAAATTCATCGGCCAAGCCCAAGACGACCCGAACCGGGCGCGGCTCCAAGAGGCGTTCAAGGACAACAAGAATCTCGTGGTCAATATCGCCCGCCGCCCCGAACCCGCGCCAACTCCACCCCATCCTCCCGTAGAAGGAGCGGCCTAATGGCTAACGGTGACAGGACCGAGCTAACCCCGCAAGAAGCGTTGCGGTACATGCTTTGGGAAGCGAAGAACCTCAAGGTTCCATTTTTCGATAGCGTCAAGCCGTACATAGAACAGCTTGTCGCGGCGCAGTACCAGCGCGGACTTTCCCTTGGCGGACCCACGCAAAACCCCGTCGTGCAAAAGCTGGCGGGGGGCCGCGTCGCTCAAAAGTCCGCGCAATCCGGCGTAGTCACGCCGACACAAGGCGTACCTACGTCTCCCGCCACGCCGATTCCGCAAGGTGAAGTGGTATCCGTGGACGCCAGTGCATTCGAGGACGAAGAAGAGAAAGAGGACGGCTTCTAATGTTGGCCGACGTTCAATCCGACTTGTTCTCCCTGTGTGACTACCTTATGGCTCGCGGCCATGGTGCCAGTATCCGCCATATTCGGCTAGTCCATGACCCGCTTTGGGATGCCGAGAACGCCTCAAACTCGCGGGCGTTTTGCTACGTAAAAGACGAAGGCGAACCAACTGTTTACTACGCCGCCGCCTTTACCTCACTGCCGCAAAACGCCCGCGTAGGCATCCTGCTCCATGAAGTCGTCCATTTGGGAAAGGGCTGGATTGGGAACCCGGAGCACGAGGCCGACGTGGACGCCTGGATACTCGCCTACGTGCCCGATTCGGACTATCACTACAAGGACTGCATTTATAGTTTCAATGGGCAAGCCCGCGTGGCGCGCAACATCCAGCACGTGTCTCAAGAGTTTTTAACGGACATTGGCGCGGCTTAGGAGACGCAATGGCAACCATCCTCAAACCTTGGGACGAGTCCGCGCACGCGCCGAAAGGCAGTGAGGACCAGACGCTTTATGTTCCCGAATGCGCGAACTTTGACGACATGATGCGCAAGCAAACGGGACTATCGCCCGTGGACGTAAGCCCCGATGGACAGATTTCCCCGCGCCAAATGGTTACGGACCCCGTGGCGGTGAGGAACATGGCTAAGACCGCGCCGCAGGTCATGCGCGACAGAATTATCAAGGACGGCCAGTGTTTCTATACTATGCAACCGGACTGTAAGC
>Ga0334722_10005912_pt1 | contig 12235 bp, 12 predicted proteins | sample C3_bottom_MG_FD_207210 | JGI IMG/M metagenome (GOLD analysis project Ga0334722, IMG submission 207210) | Sediment microbial communities from Yellowstone Lake, YNP, Wyoming, USA - C3_bottom | ecosystem: Environmental > Aquatic > Freshwater > Lake > Sediment | place: USA: Wyoming | collected...
CCGGTTGAAAATCGATGGCGTGCCCGATGGAGGCCTCCTCGATTTCCCCGATTTCCCGGATGAAATGCGCGTTCAGATAATTGATGTCATGGCCCACATGGACCTCGATTTTCAACCGGGCCGCCGTTTTGGCCACATCCGCCAAACGCTTCGTCTCGTCGGCCACCGCCTCGGGGGTCGCAGCCGCGCCGAACGCCAGGGTGTTGAACTCGACCACCTTCACACCCATCTTTCCGGCCATCTTCACCGTTTCCATGTCGGGATTAATGAAAAGCGAAACCGGTATCCCGGACTCGGCGTACAACGCCAGGTATTCCGCGACCTGCGCCTGCTGGCTTTTGAGGTCCAGGCCCCCCTCGGTGGTCAGCTCCTCCTCCCGCTCCGGCACCAGGGTGACCTGGTCGGGACGGACCGCGTTCATGACCTTGAGGGCGTCGGGCGTGCAGGCCGCCTCGATATTCAATTTCCCCCGCACGGCCTCGCGCAAAAGATAGATGTCGCGCTCCTGGATGTGCCTCCGGTCCCCCCGGATGTGCACGGTTATCCCGCAGGCTCCGGCCAGCTCCGCCAGAATGGCGGCCGCCACCGGCTCCGGGTCGCGCGCGCGCCGGGCCTGGCGCAAGGTCGCCACATGGTCGATGTTCACCGACAGCCTTATGGCCATATCATTCCCCCCCGCCGTCCGGCTCGAATTCCAGGAACAACTGGCTGGGGGTGATGTCCAGGACCGTCACGCCGTCGGGCCTCAGCACATCGTCCTCGGACAGGGGCACGGTAACCCGCCGGCCCCGCAAGCCGGCGAGGTTCGCCACCACCCGCACGCTCCGGGGAGTTATGGCCGCGAGGGAATCCCGGCGGACCAGGATCTTCACCTCCACGGACAAGGGGGCCCGCTTGGCCAGGTGCATGGTCCGGGAAGCCGAACGGATTTCCAAAGGCGCCGAAACCGTGAGGGTCAGGGTCTGGTCCGAGCGCACCCAGGCCCAGAGCACGGTCGCCGCCGCCAGCGCGGCCAGCCGGATTTTCCAGTCGCCCACCAGGAATTTCCAGGCGGTCGCCCGCTTGCTCACCGGTCCGACCGCCTCCGCCCGGTATGGTCGGCCAGCATCTCCTCCACGGTCTCGGGGTCCAGCGGCGGGGTCAACTGCCCGCGCATGGCCATGGAAATCTTGTGCGTCTCCTCGGATACGACGACCGCGACCGAATCGGTCTCCTCGGTGACCCCCAGGGCGGCCCGGTGGCGCATGCCCAGAGACTGGACCTCGCTTTTGGCCTGCGAAAGCGGGAGCGTACATCCGGCGGCGTAAAGCCGGCCCTCCCGGATGATGACCGCACCGTCATGCAGGGGGCCCGGAGGCGTGAAGATGGTGGCGAGCAGTTCGGCGTTGACGATGGCGTCCACCCTGGTCCCCGACTCGGCGAATTCGGCCAGCGAAGCCTCGCGTTCCACGATGATGAGGCCGCCTATCCGGAACTTCGACATCAGCTGGGCGGAGCGGGCGATCTCGTGGTAAATCCCGCGCTGGGTGGGAAACAGGCCCTTGAGCCAGCGGGGTTCGCCCAGCCCCGTAACCAGCCGGCGCAGTTCGGGCTGAAAGACGATGACCGCACCGATGAGCCAGACCACGGAGAGCCCCTGCAGGAGCCAGGTGGTGGTGGTAAGCGAAAGTTTCTTGGTGATGAAGGCCACGATGAGGACGATGATGAGGCCGCGGAGCATCTGGATGGCCCGGGTGTCGCGGAGCACCCTGAGCAGGTAGGTAAGCACGAGCGCCACCACCGCGATATCGGCGACATCGCGCCAGCCAAAGCCCTCCATAAGTTGGGCCACCCACCCGGCCCCGCCCGGGGGTAGCATTCCGTGCCCCAAGTTCATTGCCCCATCATAGAACGGGGGGGGCCTTAGGGGCTAACCCCGGGAGCCGGAGGGATGTCCCCAACCCCGGCCAGCCGCTTCCCCTCGGCGAGGAAACGCGCGGCCTCGGGATACCGGCCCAGCGCCATGAGGGCGTTGGCGGTGGCCCAGCGGAACCGCGCATCCCAGGGGAGCAGGTTTCCGGCCGCCTCAGCGTCCCGCCAAGCCCCCCGGAAATCCTTCCTGATCATGGAATCCCGCGACCGGACCAGCAGGGCGGTGGCCAACCCTTCCTCTCCCCCGGTTCCCGGCGACAGGCGGGCCTCCAGCGCGAACAGCTTTATCCCCTCCTCCGTCCGGCCGAGGGCGAAAACCGCCCTGGCGCCGTAGGCGATGTTGTGGCTGGTCACAAACCCCTCCCGGATGCCCGGCTCGAGGATACGCCAGGCCTGGGCGTTGTCGCCGGTGCCGTACACCATCACTCCCCGCAAGTATTCGGCCTCCCGGACCCCCGGCACCCGGGCAACTTCCCGGAATGACTCCGTCAGGGCCTCTTTCATCTGCCCTGATTCGAAGGCATGCCGGGCCTTCCAGAATATCCCCTCCGTGGAGGGCAAAAAATACCGGGGTGAGGGGCGGGCCAGCGGACCCGGCGCGAAGGCGAACGCCTGGAAGCCGCCGTTGACATTGTCCACCCGGGGGGAGCGCCAGACCTGGGCCAGGTAACGGGAAGCAAACCCGCTGAACAGGGCGAGCTGGCGGTCATCCCATTCCGGGCCGGGATACCAGCGCAGGCGCCGGTACTGGCCGGAGACGAAGTTGTGGACCAGGTGCGTAAACCCGGCCTGCCGCACCTTCTTGCGGACTTCCGCCGGGGTCCGCGACTCTTTGGTCCATTTCCAGAATGGGGGCTCAAAGACCGGGCCGTTGGAAACGGTCCGGCAATTAAACCACAGCCTCCTTTCCTCGCCGGACAACAGGAGCTTGCCGGACGCCGGGATGGTCCGGTTCACCCACCCGCGCATGTCCTCCCAGGAGGTGAAGCGTCCCTTCAGGACTTCGCCGGATGAGGACTGGCCGAGCAGGTACAGGAATCCCGAGGGGGCCAGCGACCAGGTGACGGCCAGGAGCGCCAGCGCCACTGAATAGATCCCCATGATCCTCCGCCAGCGCGCGGTCCAGCCGGAGAACACGCCAACGGCCCCGCCCCCGTCGGAGGCCAGCGCCGCCACGAGGGGAATCAGCGGAAACAGGTAGCGGGCGTTGCGGTGCGAGGGAAGCCAGGCCAGGTACATTACCAGAGCGCACACCGCGAGCAGGCGCGCTTCCCGGGATTTCCTGCCCAGCAGGGCCAGCGGCAGGAGCCCGAACAGCGCCGCCGAACCGTGGTCGGTCGACCCGAAGCCGCGCCATATTCCCGCCAGCCAGTCGCGCTTCATCAGCGCCTCCGCCGGGCTGATGGCCCGGGCCTGCCGGTTGAGCCAGTCGGAATAGAAGGGGCCCCAGCCCAGATCGGGGAAAAGGCCGGAAAGGAATGGATGGAAGGGATTCCCGAGGAACAGCCAGGCGGCCCCCAGCCAGCCCGTGAACGGAATGAGCCCCAGACCGGCCAGGATAGACCAGCGCTTCAGGCCGGGGCGGGGGGATAGCATCAGGAAAAGTCCCGCCCCCAGGCCTGCCACGAACAGCCCGGCGGTCAGCTTCACGCCCACGGCCAGGCCGGCCATCCAAGCGGCGGAAACGAGCCAGTGGCGGTTACCCTTCACCGCTTCCACCGCGCCCAGTGCCGCGCCGGTGCAGTACATCGCGAGGACAAGGTCGTTCTTGCCTTCCCACGACTGGCCGAGGATCAGCCCCGCCGTGCCCATCCAGACCGCCGACCACAGGCTCCCCCGCCCCAGCGACCGGGAAAGGCTCCAGACCAGCCCCAGCAGGACGATGAGGACCGCGACATTCACCTGCTTGGCGAGGGTGATCCCACCCAGCGCGAAGGGGACGATGAAATCCATTTCGGCTCCGAAGGGCATGTGCCAGGCAAAATGGGCCGGCACGGCGAATATCTTGTGTACCAAAAGGTAGCTTTCCGGCCCGGCCAGATGGTAAAGGCGCGCGTCCTCGTCGGTGTCCGGCATCCGGGAAACGAGGTGCGCCGCCAGCAGGATGAGCCCCAGTGCCAGCAGGCGGGGCCACTCCGCCCGCCAATCCGCGCCCGCCAGCTCCCGCCACGGCTGGTCGCGCCACAGCGCCCACACCCCGAAAATAACCAGCAGGAAAACCTCTACGCTGAACAGCCCCCGGAAAAACAGGCCGGGATACCCCAGCCCCTGCTGGATCAGGGAAATGGAGCCCCAACCCAGGGCCATCTGCAAGAACAGGCGGGAAAGCCCCGGACCCGCCCGCAGGAAACCGGCCAGGGGACGGCCCGCGCCGTATGACGCCGCCAGCATGAGCGCCAGGGTGGCCAGGCCCGCCAGGTGTCCCGCCAGCGCATGGAGGAGGGCGGCCCGGGAGAAATCCGGGGCGGCCACCCACGCCGTCCACATGGACCCGGCGTTATTCCAGAACGCGGGCCACACCGCGCGGGTAAGCGAGAGGGCCAGCGCGCCCCACGCCACGGCGACCGCCGTGGGAAGCCAGGGAAGGGCGGGCGCTTTTTCAGGGAGCGGAGCCGGATTGTTCCTGGCGCGTTCGGACTTCTTCAAACCGCCCTCAGGATGGTATCGGCCATCTTCGCCACCCGCGCCATTTCGCGGACATCGTGGACGCGGATGATGGACGCGCCGCGGACGATGGACAGGGCCACCGCGGCCCCGGTCCCCTCCAGGCGCTCCTCCACCGGGAGGTTGAGGACGGCGCCGATAAAGGATTTTCTTGACGGGCCAGAAAGCATCGGTCGGCCCAGCCGGGTCTTAAGTTCGCCGAGCCGGTTGACCAGTTCGAGGTTGTGCCGGACGGTCTTGCCGAAACCGATTCCGGGGTCGTAAACAATCGCCCCCTCTGGAACCCCGGCCTGGCGCGCAAACTGCCCCCGTTCGGACAGGAATCCCGCCACCTCGGCTAAGAGGTCGCCATAAACCGGGTCCTTCTGCATGTCGGCTGGCGTGCCTTTCATGTGCATGAGGACGATACCCGCCTCCGTCCTGGCCATGGTTCCGGCCATTTTCGGGTCGAACCGCATAGCGGAGATGTCATTGATGATGGAGGCGCCGGCTTCCATCGCTTCCCCGGCCACCCGGGCCTTCGTGGTATCCACCGATATCACCGCCCCGGTCTCGCCCTGCAGGCGGTCGATGACGGGGATCACGCGCCTCAGCTCCTCCGCCTCGGAAACCGGGGCGGAACCGGGCCGGGACGACTCGCCCCCGATGTCCAGGATGTCGGCCCCGTCGGCCAGCATCTGCTTGCCGCGGGTGATCGCTTCCTCCTCGTCGAAGAATTGGCCGGCATCGGAGAAGGAATCCGGGGTTATGTTGAGGATACCCATCACGAGGGTCTTGGCCTCCAGGTCGATGGCCCGTCCTTTCACCTGCCAGATCATCGCCGTCCCCCATTCTTCATCATGTTCCGCATCCCCGCATTATATTCCCCGGATGAGGGAGGCAGGATTGCCGGATAGCCAGATTGCAAGAAAGCCAATCAGGGAATAAATCAGCTTGAGAAGTACCCTCCGGTTGTTCGGCTGTCTGGCTCTCTGACCCTGAACCCTGAGCTCATAGTCGAAAGGCTGGCTTATCGCTTCCAGCTTCCAGCTTAATGCTTTCAGCTCCCCGCTCATCTCCCCCTGAGCATTCTCCCCGCCAGTCCAGCCACCTCATCCACGCTGACCGCCCTCAGACAGGCCTGCCCGAATGGGCAGGTGGTCGAATAACACGGCTTGCAGGGAACCGTCTTCTCGATGATCCGCACGCGCTTCCCGCGCGGAGCCCAGTCAGCCGCGATGCTGGTCCCGCTGAAGACCACCAGGGAGGGGGTTCCCACGGCTCCGGCGACATGGGCGGGTCCGCCGTCGTTGCCGATGAACAAATTGCACCGCTCCAGCACTCCCGCCATCCGGGCCAGGGAAAGCTTTCCGCGCAAATCAATCAGCGCCCGCCGGCCCGCCGCCCGGGCGATTCCCTCCCCCAGCGCCGATTCACCCGGCCCGCCCAGTAATACCAGGCGAATTGCGCTCCGGCGGACCAGTTCCCGCGCCACTTCGGCAAACCGCTCCGGCATCCACCTCTTGATGGCGTTCCCGGCGCCGGGATGGAACGCCACCAGTTTTTTTCCGCGAATCGCGCCCAATTTCCGCGATACCGCTCGCGCCAGGGCGGGCGATATCGGGAACATGGTATCCAGGGATTTGACCGGGATCCCGGCTCCGGCCAGCGCCCGCGCCATCCGGACAATTTCGTGGCCCTTACGGGGCCGGCCGGCCCGGTGGGTCAGGCCGAATCCCATGTTGCCGGTGTTGAATCCCAGGCGCCAACGCGCCCCGCACAGCGACAGAGCCAAGCTGTCCAGCCGGTTGTGGTAGCGCAAATCCACCGCCAGGTCGTAACGCCCCGCCCTGATTTTCCGCGCCAGCGCCAGGCAGGCCCGGAGGTTGGTGAATGAGGGGGAATTCGGCCTGATCCATGGCACATCCGCGACGGCCACCCGGGATACGCCAGGAAGCAGGCGGAAATATTCCGCCGACTGGGGGCGGGCCACCACCGTGATTTCGGCTGACGGCGCCCATTCATGCAGGGCGCGGAGGATGGGAGAGGCCATCACCGCGTCGCCGATATGGTCCAGTTTTACAAAGACAATTCTTTTAACATTGGCGGATTTGAGCCGGGCCGAACGCCCGTTGAAGAGGAATATCAGCCGTCCGGCCAGGGAAAACGGCAACAGGATGAGCGATTGCAGAAGCGCGGATAGCCGGGATGACTGCTTCCGCTTGGCGGGAACTGCCCCGTACACCGGTTGGCTCCGCAGAGGGGCCAGCAGGCGCTCAACCGCGTCCGCCGGGTGAAGCACCCCGGCGAGACAAAGGCCCGCCGGTCCAACTTTTTTCAGGATTTCCCCGCCCGGGCGGCGCCTTCCAGCACCGCCAGCGTGGCCTTGCCCGCCTTCTCCCACGAGAATCGGCGCATCCATACCAGGCCCTTCGCCTTTAATTCCGCGTGGTACTTCTGGTCCGTCGCCATCCGGACCATGGCGTCGGCGCAGGCTTTCCGGTCCGCGGGGTCCACCAGGCACGCCGAGTCGCCGGCCACTTCGGGCATCGACGAGGAATTAGACGAAATTACCGGAAGCCCGCTGGCCATGGCCTCCAGGATGGGCAGGCCGAACCCCTCATAAAAGGAGGGGAACACGAAGGCCGTAGCCGCCCGGTACAGGTCATGCAGGGCGTCGAAGGGCACATAGTCGAGGAACTTCACCCGGTCGGTTATCCCCAGCGCCGCGGCCTTCTTCGCCAGGGCGGGATGGAAGCGGTGGTCCTTGCGCCCGACTATGACCAGGGGGTTGGCGACCTTTTTGGACGCCAGCGCAAAGGACTCCAGCAGGCCGGGGATGTTTTTGTGCGGCAGGATGCTCCCGACATACAGGAAATAGTTCTCCACCCCCCAGCGCGCCTTCACGCGGGCCGCGGCGGGCTCGGGGCTGTTGGGCGAGAATTCCGCGGCGAAACCCTCCGGAACCACGAACAGCTTGGCGGGCTTTAGTTCATAGGCCTCGATGCAGTCCTTCTTCGTCGATTCCGACGGTACGATGATGGCGGTCGAGTTGTTCAGGATGCCCGGCAACACCTTCCGGAAAAAGACGCCGATGCGCGGATACTCCTCCGGGAACTTCAGGGGAAGCAGGTCATGGACCGTAACCACCTGCGGTATGCGGGGCACCGTGGCTCCTTCGGTGGGCGTGGTGATAAAGGAGACATCGGCCTTCTCCCTTTTTGCCCGGGCCGGGAAAATGGCCTGCGACCAGGATATGCGGGCCAGGTGACCCAGCGCCCCCCGGGAGGGGCGGACCGCTTTGGACACGCGCCTGATGGGAACCACCCCCACCGTGGCCGGCGCGGAGGTGAAAACCCGCAGTTCGGCGCCCAGTTCCGCGAGTTCCTTGATGATGTAGGCGGTATAGACGCCCAGGCCCCCCGGCCTCTCGTCGAGAATGGTGGCGTTGACCGCTATCCGCACCGGGACGCAATTCCCCCCGAAGTTAAATCGGCCTGCATTCCTGTATTTTATCGGGCCGGCCCCGTTCCCACCATTTGGGCCATTTACATGGCTTTTAGGGCCTTATTTCAGCCCCGCCTGTTATCATCGGTTAATGGAAGGCAAGGGAAAGGGCATCTTATTTTGGGCGGTCGTGTTCATGATTATCATCGCGGCCGCTTACAACTTTGCCCGCGGGAAATCTGACGCTTATAAATTTGCCGGCATCACCGTTGATGAGTGGGCCATTTCCGACCTGCTCCGGCAGAGCAGCGTGATGGAAACGGGCAAATTCACCGACGCGGTGAACGCGGCCCGGTTGAAAACCGCCACCTCGGCCATCAAGGACCGGATATTCCTCCGCCTCGCCCACTTTAACAACGCCAAAGCCCAGATGGACTGCGACCGCAAGGTCAAGGACATCATGTTCGGGGTGGCGGAGGGGCTCAAGGATGCGGGGATTATTACCGATGAGCAGTACAACAGCGAAACCGACAGCATCGAAGCCGCCAATAAATCCGCGCTCTTTCCCAACCTGGTTCCCGTTAATTTCTGCGATCTGGCGAAATAACATTTGCTTTGGAAGACAGGCTGAACAAATTACCCTAAATCAATCCTTTATTTTTTAGCTTTGCTTCATACTGCTGCTTACTCATAGGACAATTCAATAAATCCCTCAACTCAGCCAAAGTGTCAAGCTTGAGAAACTTTTTCATTACCTTCAGTAATTCAATTCCATACGTTTTATATCCACTCCCCCGAGAAGTCCATGTATATATCCCTGTCCTCTTCCCATTATATTCAAAGAAATAATATCGGTCTTTCGATTCTTCCACAACAAATCCCTTTGTTGGCAATACTGATTCTATTTTAATCCTAGGTACTTGCGACATTCCATCCACTCCTTACTCTACGCTGCAAATATTTCAGAATATGTCTTCTTTAACTGGATGGCATCTTCAGCAAGTTTATCCGCAGATATTTTCATGTAATATTCCCGAAAGAACATAAGATGACCCTTAATATCATCAACAGCCTCTTCTACTGTTGATCCAGTACCAACTACTTGCAATGTCTCATTCTCTGCAAAAAACCATTTTCCATCTTGGCGAAGTTCAAGTTGTAAAGGTTTCTTAAAGGTATAATAAACCTTCTCACTAATATTAATCCCGAACAAAGGAACAGGAGAAATCTCGCAATGTGTACTTACATAATTTGCATCCGAACCAATCGGAATATCAGACGACATGTTTGTTAACTCGATTGGGTTTCTATTGAAAATAAGACTTGCGAGCAGATTTTCTCCCTTACGCTCATTAAAAGATTGATATGTTGCCAGTAGCGCGTTCATTTCACCACCTCCCCCCTTAGATATCTTTTATATTCTTCAGTAATCAATTGTTCAAACATCTTCTTAGTATACTCATGACTCTCTTTTAAGTATAAATCATAATTGCCAATACGCAATTCACCCCCCTCCATCGCATGATCGAAATCGAGCAATAATGCTTCATGGCTACCATCTTTAGCCATCATCGGCTGCAGCTTTGTTGTTATCGTTCCACCTTCCGTCTTTGATACGAATGCCGTTTCAAAAAACATGTATTTACCAGGAATTGCATCCGGAAGTTTCAGATTAAGGTTCAAATATCGTTCAATTGGGACCGTTCCCTCCTCTCGTACAAATTTAATTATATTCTGATACCGCAAACCAACCCGTGTAAGCTTATCAATAACCTTATAAGCTTTCCTGAAGCATTTCATCACTTCAATGATATTCATCCTAAAATCAGCAAACCCAATATACTTAGAACTTGAAATAGCTAATCTATTTATTGACAACAGGACCCTAGCATCCTTGCTTGTATTCTCAAATTTATAGAACTCCAATGCGGGAGCTTTTCCTGATTCCATTAAAGGTACATGTACTTTGGGATACTTTCCTCTTAAAAACTCAAAGAAAATATCCCTCTGACATTCTATCGCAGGCTCTCCATTAAAACGGAGTTCAAATATTACTTCTGAAAGACCCGAATTGGGATATACTTCACTTGCCATAATTGATTAAGTATACCAGCATCTAATTAATTTGTTGTAACATTATGCATCATATCCAGTAATAACACATACACAATTACACCTACCCGCTAAACCACCATTACCCGCACTCCTCGTGGAGCAAATGGCAAAGGTAGTCAATGTGAGGAAGCGGAAGATGGGCATTTTAACGCTCATCCCCCGGATAACGAAAAACAGGCTTTACCTTTCAATCCCTGACGATTTAGAATCACCGCCTAAGCTCGAAGAATATCAATCCGGATAATTTGTCTTCGCGCTCTTCCTTTGACCGGTCAAGAAAACGGGCCAGACGCAAAACGAAGAACATCATCATCCGCCGCAGGGCCGGCGACCAGAACCAGCGCCCCAGGAATTTACGCGCAAAGAAACCGGGCAGGGCAAACGGAACCAGCGCTTCATCAATCAGGCATTGCCGGCGACTGCAATACAGACGCGATTCCGCGATGCTGAATCCGTTCTCAACGAATACTTCGCTCCATCCGGCCAGGTCATGGATATTGTGATGGACCCAAAACCGGTTAAAAAAGTTCCGGTACTTGGCGGCCAATCCCGATAACCCCAATGACTCCAGCATCAAAGACACCCAGGAATTGCGGTCGAACTGGTCCGTCGGCAGGGTCAGGAACATGGTTCCTTCGGGCCTCAGCACCCTCCGGGCCTCCCGCAGGACAGGCCCGATATCCGGGATGTGTTCAAGCACGCTGTTGGAAATGATCGTCCCAACGGATGAATCGTCCAGGGGGATGCGACTTCCCTCGCAGTTGAAAAGCGTCCGGTACTTGCCGGTCGCCCGGGCCCGATCGATTTCCTTCGGGTTGGGGTCCAACCCGTAATCCACCTGGTCCCGGAAGAACACCTCGGCAAAAACCCCGTCCCCGCAGCCGAGGTCCAGGATCGGCCCGGCGAATTTCTTTTCCGATAGGATCCGGCACTCCTGGACCCTTTCCAGGGCGAGCCCCAGCGGGGCGCGCTCGGCATACCGAGCGAGGTAATCGATCGTTGCCATATTGGTCACGCCTGCCGCATCAGGGCCGCGATCTCCTCCAACTCCCCCCTCCGCAGGCCGGGATAGAAAGGCAGGGCCAGGACGGATTCCGCCAAGTGGCGGGACCGCGAAAGGCCGGTCCGGACTACGGAAAATTCCCTTATGGCGGGCATTTCAGAGGCGCAATGGAATCCGGGCCGCACCTCGATTTCCGCCGCTTCAAAACGGGCCATCAGGGCCTCCCGCCTGCGTGCGGGATCGTCCCCGACCAGACGCACTCCCAGCGTCCAGACCACCGGATCCACGGAGGCGCGGAAAGCCTGGATGGCGATGTTCCCCATCCCCGAAAGGAGTTCGCGGTAAGTTGCCAGCAGTTCTTTGCGCTCCCTGGTTATGGAATCCCGGCTCTCCATCCGCGCCACCCCCAGGGCGGCCTGTATGTTCGTCATGCGAAAGTTGGACCCCGAAACCTCGTGCCAATACGAGCCCCGCGCCGACATCCCGTGACTGCGGATGAGGGCCATGCGGTCCGCGAGTTTCCCGTCGCGGCACGCGACCAGCCCGCCCTCGCCCGTGGTGATGGTTTTCGTGGCATGGAAGCTGAATGTGCCCGCGACGCCGGCGCATCCGGCATATGTCCCTCCATCCCGTGAAAAAAGCGCTTCCGCGGCGTCCTCCAGATGGAATATGCCCCGTTCCGCGCAAATTCCGTTCAGGGCCCCCAGGTCGCAGACATTTCCGTAAGTATGGACCGAGATGACGGCCTTCGTCCGGGGCGTGATGTTTTCCCGCACCGATTCCGGGTCCAGGCACCAGGTATCCGAGTCTACATCGGCCAGAACGGGCATAGCCCCGGCCCAGTGCGCCTGGCTGGCCGCAGCCACGAAGGCGAAATCCGGCACTATCACCTCGTCGCCGGGGCCGATTCCCAGCGCCCTAAGTACGAGCTGGATGGCCACGGTCCCGTTTGCCACCGCCAGCGCCCGGGGCACTCCCAGCACCCCCTCAAATACGCCCTCCAGCCGCCGTATGTGGGGCCCGCCGGAAACCCAGGTCGAAGCGACCGCGTCCCGGACGGCATCGGCTTCCGCGGCGGTGAATGACACGCGCGCCCAGGGGATCCGGTAACTCCGC
>Ga0334722_10005913_pt1 | contig 12234 bp, 14 predicted proteins | sample C3_bottom_MG_FD_207210 | JGI IMG/M metagenome (GOLD analysis project Ga0334722, IMG submission 207210) | Sediment microbial communities from Yellowstone Lake, YNP, Wyoming, USA - C3_bottom | ecosystem: Environmental > Aquatic > Freshwater > Lake > Sediment | place: USA: Wyoming | collected...
TCACTCGAACCTCAGGTAGGGCTCGAGGCCGTGGCGGCCGCCTTCGCGGCCGAAGCCGGACTCCTTGTAACCCCCGAACGGCGAGGACGGGTCGAAGCGGTTGAAGGTGTTCGCCCAGACGACGCCGGCACGCAACCGTTGCGCCATCCAGAGGATCCGCGAGCCCTTCTCCGTCCACACGCCCGCGGACAGCCCGTACGCGGTGTTGTTCGCCTTCTCGAGCGCCTCCTCGGGTGTCCGGAACGTGAGCACCGACAGGACCGGCCCGAAGATCTCCTCCTGCGCGATCCGGTAGCTCTGCGCCACGTTCGTGAACACCGTGGGCGCGAACCAAAACCCGCGCTCCGGCAGTCGGCACGGCGCCTGGTACATCTCCGCGCCTTCCTCCTCCCCGCTCGCGACCAGCTCGGTGATCTTCTCGAGCTGCTCGCGCGAGTTGATCGCGCCGACGTCGGTGTTCTTGTCGAGCGGATCGCCGACGCGCAGCGTCTGCAGCCGCCGCTTCAGCTTCCCGATCAGCGGCTCGTAGATCGACTCCTGCACGAGCAGCCGCGACCCGGCGCAGCACACCTCTCCCTGGTTGAACCAGATGCCGTTGACGATGCCCTCGATCGCCTGATCGAGGGCGCAGTCGTCGAAGACGATGTTCGCGGCCTTCCCGCCGAGCTCGAGCGTCAAGCGACGGCCGGTGCCGGCGACCGCCCGCTGGATATCCTTGCCGACCTCGGTGGAGCCGGTGAAGGCGATCTTGTCGACACCGGAATGTCTCACGAGACACGCTCCGGTCGCGCCGTCGCCGGTGATGACGTTGACGACACCGGGAGGCAACTCGGCCTGCCGGCACACGTCCGTGAAGAGCAAGGCCGTGAGCGGCGTCGTATGCGCGGGCTTCAGCACGACCGTGTTCCCGGCCGCAAGCGCCGGCGCAATCTTCCACGCGAGCATCAGCAGCGGGAAGTTCCAGGGGATGATCTGACCCGCCACGCCGATCGGGCGGGGGCGACGGTTCGGGAAGGCGTACTCGAGCTTGTCCGCCCAGCCTGCGTAGTAGAAGAAGTGCGCGGCCGCAAGCGGCAGGTCGACGTCGCGCGACTCCTTGATCGGCTTGCCGCTGTCGAGCGACTCGGCGACGGCGAACTCGCGCGAGCGCTCCTGCAGGATCCGCGCGATCCGGAACAGGTACTTCGCACGCTCCGCGGGGCGCAACTCCGACCACCCGTTCTCGAACGCGTCCCGAGCCGCCTGCACCGAGAGGTCGACGTCTTCGGGCCCTGCGAGCGCGACCTCGGCCAGCGGCTCCTCGGTCGCGGGCGAGATCGTCTCGAAGTACTCCCCGGTGCGCGGCTCGACCCGCTCGCCGCCGACGAAGAGGCCGTAGCGCTGTTCGAGGTGGACGATGTCGCGCGCCTCCGGTGCGGGCGCGTACTCCCACTCGAGCGGCGCTGGCGCAGCGGTCGCGCGCTTCTCGACGTCGGTCATCAGTCGCCCATCAATCAAGGGTGAAGTAGTCGAGGGACTGGTAGGAGCCGGTCTTCTGCTTGCGGATCTGCATCAGCACGTCGTTGAGCAGCGACGACGCGCCGAAGCGGAACAGGTCAGGTGTCATCCACTCGACGCCGAGCGTCTCGTGCAGGACGCAGAGGTACTGGATCGCCTGTTTCGCCGTGCGGATGCCGCCGGCAGGCTTCATGCCGACGATCCGCCCGGTCTCGTCGTAGACGTCGCGGATCGCCTCCAGCATGCAGAGCGTGACCGGGAGCGTTGCGGCGGGCGTCACCTTGCCGGTCGACGTCTTGACGAAGTCCGCGCCCGCGGCCATTGCCAGTAGCGACGCGCGGCGCACGTTGTCGTACGTCCCGAGCTCGCCGGTCTCGAGAATCACCTTCAGGTGCGCGTCCCCGCACGCGTCCTTTACCTGACACACCTCGTCGTAGACCTTGGCGTAGCGGCCGGACAGGAACGCGCCACGGTCGATCACCATGTCGACCTCGTCCGCGCCCAGCTCGACCACCTCGCGCACCTCGGCCACCTTGAGCGCGGTCGGCGTCTGTCCGGACGGAAAGGCGGTCGCGACGGACGCGACCTTGACGCCGGTCCCGCGGAGACGCTCCTTCGCGGTCGGAACGAGGTTCGGGTAGACACACACAGCGGCGACGGAGGGCACGCTCCGGTCGACGGGATCCGGCCGCACCGCTTTGGAGCAGAGCGCCGCGACCTTGCCCGGCGTGTCGGCGCCTTCGAGTGTCGTCAGGTCCATCATCCGCACGGCGAGGACGAGGGCTTGCAGCTTCGACTCCTTCTTGATCGAGCGCTTGGCGAGCTCTCCCGCGCGCGCCTCGAGCGCGACCGCATCGACTGCCCCGATTCGCGGCAGCCGCGGCTCGAGCGGGAGCTCGAAGCCACCGGGAAGCACAGGCGCAACGGCCATCGAGGGCGAGTGTAGTTACCGCCAGAGCCCAGGGTCAGACCCCGGCCGCGCGCGCACGCGGATCCGTATGGTCTCGGCATGCCTACTCTCGAGCAGCGGGTGCGCGAGCTCGCCCAAGGGCCGAACTTCGCCGCCTTCACCGTGAACCTGCCCTCCGGCCGAGCGATGACCCACGTCGTCTGGGTCGACGCACGGGGCGACGAGCTCCTCGTCAACACCGAGGTTCATCGCGCAAAGTTCAAGGCAATCGAGCGGGACCCCCGCGTCACGCTGGCAATCTGGGACGCGGCCGACCCGTACTCGTTCGCGGAAGTACGCGGACGGGTGGTTCGAACGACGCGCGGCCCTGAAGCGCGGTCACACATCGACGCGCTGTCGCGGAAGTACCGAGGCGAGGCCTAGCTCACAGCCCCAGGCGCTCGAGCTGTTTCGGGTCGCGGCGCCACTTCGGTCGCACTTTGACCACGAGCTCGAGGAACACGGGGTGACCGACGATCGCCTCGACCTCGGGTCGGGCGCGCGTGCCGATCTCCCGGATCATCGCGCCACGCTTGCCGACGAGGATCCCCTTCTGCGACTCGGTCTCGACCACGACGAAAGCCCGGACGGCTCTGTCGCCGATCTCGTCGACGACGACGGTGACCGCGTGCGGCACTTCCTCACGCGTGAGGTGTAGGGCTTTCTCGCGCACGACCTCGGCGATCCGCTCCTCGAGCGTCTGGTCGGTCGAGGCGTCGCGCGGAAAGTAGAGCGGCCCGTCGGGCAGCAGGTGGACGAGGTCGGAGCGCAGCTCGCCGATTCCATCCTTCGTCTTCGCGCTCACGGGGTGCAGGGCATGGAAGTCACCCAGAGTCGCCGCGATCTTCATCTGGCTGGCGATGTGGCCGGCCTTCAGGCGATCCACCTTGTTCAGCGCGATGATCACCGGCACGCCCAGGGAAAAGACGCGTCGGGCGACGAAGCGGTCGCCGGTGCCGATCCGCTCTCGGGCATCGACGACGAGGAGGACCGCATCGACGTCCTCGAACGAGCTGTCGACCGTCTCCTGCATCCGCGCCGTCAGCGCATCGATGGGGCGCTGGAAGCCGGGCAGATCGACCAGGACGAGCTGGTGAGCCTCGGCGTTCGCGACGCCGAAGATGCGCCGGCGCGTCGTGTTGGGAACCGCAGACGTGATCGCGACCTTGTCGCCGCAGAGCGCGTTGACGAGCGTGGACTTGCCGACGTTCGGCCGGCCGGCGACGGCGACGAACCCCGACTTCACCGCGCCACCCTCTCCGCCATGACCACCCGCGTCATACCCCAGCGAGACACATCCTCTCGAGACTCCGCGGGGCACCCCAACCCACCACCCACTTTCAATTCTATCTTGGCAACATGCACATGTGGGATGCGAGACAGCTCCGGTTGTGTGCCAATCGATCCACAGCCTGACGCCCGCATTGAGCGAGCGGCCGCCGCGCCTCGCGACCGGGACAGCGCACCCGACGTCACAGCTCGAACGTGTCCGGCAGGAGCTCGGCCGGCGTCATCGTCCGGACATCCGTACCGTGACGGAAGACGACCCGCTCGACGTCCATCTCGACGAGCCACTGGCGGCAACCGCCGCACGGCGACGCCGTGATCGCAGCGACGACGAAATCCCCGGGCCGGTATCCCTCCACGATCGCACGCGCGAACGCCGTCCGCTCGGCGCAGACACCGAGCGGGTAGGCGGCGTTCTCGACGTTGACGCCCTCGATCACGCGCCCGTCGCGAGTCAGCACCGCGCACCCGACGTGGTACTTCGAGTACGGCGCATACGCCCGCCCGGCGACGGTGTCGGCGTACGCGAGGAGCTCGGCGTCGGTCATCCCTGGAAGAAGAGCTGGAAGAGCGCGAGCGTGACGAGCGAGCCGAGCAGCGCGCCCGCGCCCACCTCGAGGGCCGAGTGCACACCTGCCTCCACGCGGGTCTGAGCCACGAGCAGGGCCATGATCAGCGTCAGGCTGGAGATCAGGAAGCGGTGACTCGAGTCGTGCAGCACCAGCGTCGCGACCATCCAGCCGGAGAACGCGACTGCCGCATGACCAGAGGGCAGGCCGCCACGCAGTGGTGCACCACCACCGGTGAGTGCCTTGCCTGCGATCACGAGGATGACTACGAGCACGAGCGTGACGACGGTCAGGTCCGCGGGGGCGTGCGACAGGCGGTCGAGAAACCGGCTGCTTCGCTCGGCCACTTCACCCGAGAAGACGAGGTAGCCGACCGCGACCGCGTTGATCGACGCGATCAGAACAGCGCCCGCCGCGACGTCCTTGGCGAGCTTTGCGAGCGGGTCGAACGACGTGCTCGCCATATCGACCGCAGCCTCGATCGCCGAGTTGAGCATCTCTGCGATCAGCACGAACGTGATCGAGAGCAGCAGTGCGATCAGCTCGATCCGCGTCACGTCGAACGCGACCGCAGCGATGATCACCGCTACGGCGATCAGGAAATGTAGCCGAAGGTTCCGCTGCGTCCGGAGCGCGTGGATGATCCCTTCGAAGGCGAAGTTGAAGCTCTCGAGGAGCGACCGGGAGCGACGCGGACTCGTCATCGCCCGAGCGCTCGCTCGCGCGACTCCATCTCGACACCGTGGTCGTAGCCCACCAGGTGGAGCAGACCGTGAACGAGCGGCGCGCGCCAACCGTCGCCGACGACCTGCGGGCAGACGACGACGTCCCCGAGAGCGCGCGGGATACCAGCGGGCAACTCGTCGCGTCCGTCGATGGGAAACGAGAGCACGTCGGTCTCCTCCTCGATGCCGAGATGCTCCGCCTTGAGCGCCCGGATCTCGTCCACTCCGACGAAAGCGATTCCGAGCTCGCCGTCCCCGACGCCTTCCGTCGAGAGCACGAGGCGGGCGAGTTCCACCGCCGCGCGCTCGTCGACGCGTACTCCGCTCCGGTTCTCGACCTCGACCTCGATCACTTGCGACGTGCCGTCCCGGTCTCCTCGGCGTGACGCTTGTACGCCTCGACGATCCGCTGCACGAGCTTGTGGCGGACGACGTCTTCGTGCCCGAACTCGACGAATTCGACACCGTCGAGCGACGCAAGGATCTCGCGCACCTGGATCAGGCCCGAGGCCTGCTCACGCGGTAGGTCGATCTGCGTCACGTCCCCGGTGACCACCATCTTCGAGCCGAACCCGAGCCGCGTCAGGAACATCTGCATCTGCTCTGGCGTCGTGTTCTGCGCCTCGTCGAGGATCACGAAGGAGTCGTTCAGCGTACGACCCCGCATGAACGCCAGCGGCGCGACCTCGATCGTGGCCCGATCCATGTACGCCGCCAGGCGGTCGGCGTCCATCGTGTCGTAGAGAGCGTCGAACAGCGGGCGCATGTACGGGTCCACCTTCGCCAGAACGTCCCCCGGAAGGAAGCCGAGGCGCTCGCCCGCCTCGACAGCCGGCCGCGTGAGGATGATCCGACCCACTTGCTTTTCGGACAGCGCCGCGACCGCCAGGGCAATCGCCAGGTACGTCTTGCCGGTACCGGCAGGCCCGATGCCGAACGTGACCGTGCACGAGCGGATCGCGTCGACGTAGCGCTTCTGCGTGACGGTCTTCGGCGCGATCTTCTTGCCGCGGTGGCGCCAGACGACGTCCTCGAAAACATCGCGGATGTCCTCCGCCTGGTCGAGCGCGCGTGCGACGGCGCCGACGGTGTCCGGGCCGATCTGATGACCCCCCTCGACCAGCTCCACGAGCTCGTCGAGCACTGCGCGGGCCTCCGCGACCCGTTCGGCGTCACCGTCGAGCGTCAGCCGGTTGCCGCGCAGAGAGATCGAGCAGCCCAGCCGCTCGCGAAGCGAGTCGAGGACGCCGTCAGCCACCCCGGCGAGCTCGGCAGCCACGTCGTTCGGAACCGTGAGGACATCCTGCACGATCTCAGTGTAGGTAGGACCGGAGACGCGAGCCCTCCGGCGCTCCGGGTTGGAGACCGGCGGCTGCCAGACTCGTCGCGGTCGAACCGATAGCGTCGACCCCACCGATGCCGAGCCTTCCCCGCGTCATCCTCGTCGACCCGAACGACGGCTGCCTGACCATCGCGCGACGCCTCGCTCGAAGAGGTGTCGCAGTCACCGCCGTGATGACGCCGAGCAGCGCGTTCGTCGGTCACAGTCGCTTCGTCGACGGAGCTGTCCTGACGCGCCTTCCAGAGGCTGCCTCGGACTGGGTGGCGACACTCAACGAGCTTGCGGGCGACGGTGGCGGGGTCCTCATCAGCGGCTCGGACGCCGCAGTCGAGCTCCTCTGCAGCCGCCGCAGCGAGATACCGGCAGAGCTGGTCTCGTTCGAGTCCGAGGAGAGCGCTCACCTCCGCGTGATGGACAAGGCGCAGCTTTACGAGGCCGCGCGCCGAGAGGGCATCCGCACGCCCCGGGCGCAGTCGATCCGGTCGCCGAGCGACCTCGACACGGTTGCGGCCTCGTTCGACTTCCCCTGCGTCTTCAAGCCTGCCCTCTCACACCGCGCACGACTCGTGACGGGGGCGTCGAACCCCGCGCTGGTGCACGACGCCGACCGCCTCCGAAGAGAGGCCACACCGTATCTGGAGCGCGGTCTCGAGGGCCTCGCCGTCGAGTACGTGCCGGGGCCTGAGACGCGCCTCGAGGGCGCGGTCACGGTGAGGCTCCGGGACGGGTCGTTCCCGCTCGCCTACACGCGCCGCAAGCTCCGGCAGTACCCGCCCGACTTCGGCGCCGGTTCGGTGCTGATGGCTCACACGTCCCCAGAGATGCTTGCGTTTGCACGCCGGCTCCTCGACACGGTCGGTTTCGTCGGCGTCTCGAGCGTGGAGGCCAAGCGGCACGCCGTCTCCGGTGAGCTCGTTTTGATCGAGGTAAACACGCGCATACCCCAGAACTTCGGCCTCGGCGACGCCTGCGACGTCGACGCCTCGTGGCGGCTCTACAGCGCGCTCGCGGGTCTCCCGCTCACGCCGCAACGGGTGCAACGAGACGGGGTCAGCGTCCTCATCCCGCGGTACGAGCTCCGCGCCGCGCGGATCCGGCTCAGCCGCGGAGAGGTCTCATGGCGCAAGCTCCTCCGCGAATACGCGACCGTCCGAGATGCAGGCGTGCTCAGCCTGCGAGATCCTAGGCCCGGCTTCGCACTCGGACGGGAGCTGTTGCGGCGACGCTCGCGCGCACGCCGCTAGACGATTGATCGTGTGTTTCCGATCAATCGTCGAGCGGACCCTGGAGGGGCACTACAGTCGTGCGATGCGGGGTCTCGAGCGCAAGTGGTGGACGCTGATCGTCGTCTGCACCGCCGTCTTCATGCTGCTTCTCGACATCACCGTCGTGAACGTCGCGCTGCCCGACATCCAGCACGACCTGGGCGCAAGCTTCTCGCAGCTCCAGTGGGTCGTCGACGCCTACGCGCTCGCGCTCGCCACGCTCGTCCTGACCGCTGGGTCTCTCTCCGATCTGATCGGGCGGCGCCTGGTCTTCGCCGTCGGCCTGGCGATCTTCGCCGGCTCCTCGGCAGCGTGCGGCGCGTCTCCGACAGCCGGCTTCCTGATCGGTGCCAGAGCGGCCCAGGGACTCGGCGGCGCGATCATGTTCGCAACCTCGCTCGCCCTGATCGCAGGCGCGTTCCACGGACGCGAACGGGGCTTCGCGCTCGGGATCTGGGGCGCGACGATCGGGGCCTCCGCGGCCGTCGGCCCGCTCGTCGGGGGACTCCTCACCGAGGGACTCGGCTGGCGCTGGATCTTCTTCGTCAACGTCCCGATCGGCATCGTTGCGACCGTCGCTGCCGTGCTGCGCCTCGACGAGTCGCGCGATCCGTCGCGTACCCGGCTCGACGTGCCCGGAACAGCCGCGCTCACCGGCTGCCTCTTCCTGCTCGTGTACGGGCTCCTGCAGGGAACCGGCAACGGCTGGGCAAGCCCGACGATCATCGGCTGCCTCGTCGGCGCAGCAGTCCTCGCTGCGGCATTCGTCGTCCTCGAGCTGACGAGCACGGATCCGATACTCGACGTGAGGCTGTTCGCAGACCCCCGGTTCGTCGGTGCTCAGATCGCGGCGCTCACGCTCTCGGCTGCGATGTTCTCGATCTTCCTCTACCTGACGCTCTACCTGCAAAACGTCCTCGGCTACGGGCCACTCGGCGCGGGTGTCCGGTTCCTGCCTCTGTCGCTGGCATCGTTCGTCGTCGCAGCGATCTCGGGCAACCTGACGTTGCGCGTGCCCATGCGAGTACTGCTCAGCGCCGGCCTCGTCGTGTGTGGCACCTCGCTCGTGCTGATGGCACGCGTCGGCACCGACTCCCGCTGGACCGTGCTGCTTGCCGGCTTCGTGGCCGGAGGCGTCGGCATCGGCATCGTCAATCCCGCTCTCGCGTCGGCGGCAGTCGGTGTCGTTTCCCCGGAGCGGTCGGGAATGGCCTCGGGGACGAACAACACCTTCCGCCAGGTCGGCATCGCCACGGGGATCGCCGGGTTCGGCGCCCTTTTCGAGAGCCACATCGGCTCCCGTCTGACGGACGCGCTCGGCCACGACCCAGGCCACGCACTCGTCGCCCGCGTCGCGTCGGGCTCCTTCCCCGTCAGCCTCGCCGGGCCGGCCCGCGCGGCCTTCGTCGGCGGCCTCCGTGAGCTCCTCCTCGCCGCCGCGGCCATCGCCTTCACGGGTGCCGTCTTCTCCGCGATCCTGCTGCGCGGCTTTCGACCCCAACCCAGCGCGGCTCGGGTGGCAGACCTTCCGTCTCGCGACGGCTGAACCGGGTCAGTCGAGACCGGCCCCGCGCGCAGGATCGTCCGCGACCGCGAGGACGTCGTGTAGATGCGGAAGCGGCGTCTTCACGGAGAGCGGCGGGAGCTCGTCCTGTGCGAAGAACGATGCCTCTTCGGTCTCGAGGCCGTCCCCTGCAGGCTTTCCCCCCACACGTTCGCAGAGCACGTAGAGCTTGTAGACGTGAGCAGGCCATTGCGGGCGCCCACGGAAGTCACGGTCGTACACCCCGAGGATGCGCGCGGCCCGCACCGCGACGCCCGCCTCTTCGAGCACCTCCTTCTCCACCGCTTGGCTCGGGGTCTCGCCGACGTCCGCCCAGCCTCCGGGCAGCGTCCAGCTCGTCTCCCCGACCTCGCGGACGAGCAGCACGCGACCGTCCTCGACGACGACGCCGCGCACGTCCACCTTCGGAGTGGCGTAGCCCGTCTCTGCCGCGAACCGCGCGAGCAGCTCGAGCTGCTCCTCGCCGGTGAGACTCGCGGCGATCTCCGCCGCCACCGCGCGGACGGATTCGTAGCGCGCACGGTCGAACTGGTTCTCGGTGTACGTCAGCCCGCTCTGTGCGATCGCCTGCAACGCCCGCGCCCACCGGACTCGCTCGCTCACGGATGCTTCCTCAGGCGAGCTTCTCGCGCACGAGCTGACTGACGGTGGAACCGTCGGCGCGTCCCGACACCTGCGGCATCACGTCCGCCATCACACGACCGAGATCACGGAGCGACGTCGCGCCGACCTCGGCGATCACGTCGTCGATGATCTCCTCGAGCTCGTCCTCGGACAGCGGCTCGGGCATGAACTCCTCGAGCACCTCGAGCTCGTACTCCTCCGCGTCGGCCTGCTCCTCCCGCCCGGCCGCCTCGTAGGCAGCGGCTGCCTCGGCACGTTTCTTTCGCTCCCGCTGTAGCACCTGCAGCTCCTCGTCCTCCGAAAGCGGCCGCTGGAGCTCCTTCTGCGCCGAGCGCAGGCTCGAGAGGATCAGGCTGAGGGCATCGCGCCGATCCTCGTCGCGGGCGAGCCGCGCCTGCTTGAGCTCGTCCTCGATGCGGGGGATGAGATTCATGCGAACCCCGGCAGGCTAGCGCCGCCGAGCACGTGCCAGTGCAGATGGAAGATCGTCTGCCCACCTCCCGGACCGACGTTGACGATGACGCGGTAGTCCTCGAGCCCTGCTCTCATCGCGGTTTCGGCGACGAACTCGAGCATCCTCTTCGTCTCGTCGGGCGGGAACGCGGCGATGTCGCGCAGGGTGTCGACGTGCCGCTCCGGGATGACCAGGAGATGCGTCTCCGCCTTCGGAGCGATGTCCCTGATCGCGACGAAGCCGTCCGCGGCGTGAACGTGGTCGGCCTCCCTGAAGAGCCGGCAGAAGAGGCAGTCAGGCTGCAACGGCGAGCACCCCATCGTCGGCGACGCCGATCGCGCGCGCGCGCACGAACTGGCCCACGGGCGCATCGACGAGCCACGGCGTGTAGTCGTCGGCGTAACCCCGACCCGGGCGGTCGATCAGGACGAGGCCGATGCTGCCGACCTGTGTCCGCCAGCGCCGACGACAGAGCTCGTCGGACAATGTCCGCAGTCGCGCGCTCCGATCCGCCTTCACCGCGGGAGGCACAGGGTCTTCGGCCGCGGTCAGGGTTCCCGGGCGCGGCGAATAGGGGAAGACGTGGATCTTGGTCAGCCCCGCCCGCTCCACGGTGACGAGCGTTCGCTCGAACGCAGCCTCGTCCTCGGCCGGGAAACCGACGATCGCGTCGGCCGTCAGGTTGAACTCGCGGAGCGGCTCCAGCTTCGCGAGGTACTGGGCGACCGTGTAGCGACGACCCATCGCACGCAGCACGACGTCGTCACCCGACTGGAGCGGCACGTGCAGGTGCGGCGAGACGGCCGGCGTCTCCCGCAGCGCCGCCAGAAGGTCGGGCGTGACGTGGTTGATCTCGATCGACGAGAGCCGCAGCCGTTCGACGCCCGGCACCGCTCCCGCCTCGCGAACGAGACGGGCGAGCGCGTAGCCCGCCGCGCGGTCGCGGAAGCAGCCGAGGTTGACGCCTGTGAGCACGATCTCGCGGTGACCCTGCGCGACCCGGCGGCGGATCTCGGCGAGCACCGCCGTGGCCGGGCGGCTGCGCGTCCCGCCTCGGACGAGGGGGATCACGCAGAAGCGGCACGAGAACGAGCAGCCGTCCTGGATCTTGACGAACGCCCGCACTCGGTCGAGCCCGTGGTCGGCCTGCACGCACCCGATCGCACCGACGTCGCCCGCGACTGCGACCGCGGCGTCCACTCCGGTGCGCGGCACGACGAAGACGTTGGCGGGCAGCCCGGCAAAGCCGCCCTCGAGCCTCGCGGCGCAGCCGGTAACGTAGACCCGCCGCGATCTCCTCGCCGCCCGCGACGCAGCCTGGCGCGACTTCGACAGCGCTTCGTTGGTGACGCAGCACGTGTTGATGACGGCGACGTCGGCGCCTGTTTCGGTCTCGTGGTGGCCGTCCGCGAGCAAACGCTCTCGGATCGCCTGCGCGTCGGCGAACGAGACCTTGCAGCCGAGAAACCGCGTCGAAAAGCTGGTCATCGGGGTCAAGAGCTTAGACGCTCCCGGTCGGCAGAAGATCGCGCCGGACCGGCAACGCGTTACTCGCGGCGCACAGGCACGCACGTTCCTCGAGTCGATCAGACGCGGTCGAACCGATCGGCAGCCCAACCGTCGAGCGTGACCGTCGACGTGCGGCCCCAGCCGAGATGCGCCGGAACCTCGCCCTCGAGATATCCGGACGTGACGACGGTCGTCGCCACGAGCCGCTCGAGAATAGCCGCGACCGGCGCGAGCAGCACGTTCGCGACTGCGACATCCGCCACAGGAATCGGCTCGCGGAGCGCGTCGACGACCCGCGCTTCGAGCTCGACGCCGTTCGCGACCGCGTTCGCCCGCGTCGCCTCGATCGCAACCGGGTCGTCGTCGATCGCCACGAGCGGTGCAAACCCGAGGCGGGCGGCGGCGATCGAAAGCACCCCCGAGCCGCAGCCGACGTCGACGAGGCTCCC
>Ga0334722_10005914_pt1 | contig 12234 bp, 11 predicted proteins | sample C3_bottom_MG_FD_207210 | JGI IMG/M metagenome (GOLD analysis project Ga0334722, IMG submission 207210) | Sediment microbial communities from Yellowstone Lake, YNP, Wyoming, USA - C3_bottom | ecosystem: Environmental > Aquatic > Freshwater > Lake > Sediment | place: USA: Wyoming | collected...
GCAGACAGCGTGAGTTTCGGCAGGGGTGTGTACTCCGCCAGGGCATACACGCCGCCGAACGTCCTGCGCGCGCCGGTATCGAGTCCCAGCGTGGCCGGCTCCGGCACGGCCGGGGCCAGGGCGGCCGCGAGGGGCGCGGTATACGTGAAGGTGGCGCCCCGGCCCTCGCCGCTGCCGAAGAGCAGGTCGGCCCCGACGACGAAGCGGATGTGCGCCCGTTCCGGCCACGCGATGTGGCTGTCGACGTACACGTCGTTGACGTCGATGTTCTCGCGGTAGCCGGTCGCGTTGTTGGCGGTGTTCGAGATATCGGTGAGGAACCCGCGGAAGATGCGTTGCGACGAATGCGAGAACGATCCCGTCACGCTCCACTTCGCGCCGCCGCCGATTTCGCGTTCCGTCCCGTACGCGGCACTGAACCGGGCGTCGTCGAGAAATGCTCTCGCGGGATTGTAGTTGGAATCAACCTGGACGCTGGTCGACAGGACCCTGCCCTCGCGGGGATGAGGACTCGCCGGATCCTGCGTGAGCCAGTCGATGTCCGTGGTGAACCACGATCGGCTCTTCGCGGCCGTCTTCGCCCCGCGGAACGTCGCGTGCCCCCGGAGAAAGGACGTCCGGTCGTCGCTGAAGCCCTGCCGATCCACGTCCACACCCAGCCTGGTCTTCCAGGCGCCGTTCGGCGTCAGCGACACCTCGACCGAACCGCCGCCGCTGCCGAACGAACCCCCGTGGACGGCGACCGCGCCGCCGCGATCCGCGCCTTCCCGGTGAACCACGTGAATGACGCCCACGAACGACGTGGCGCCGAAGGTCACCGGAGCCGAGCCCCGGAGGATCTCGACCCGTTCGACGTCGCGCAGGTTGAGCGATCGAATCGCCGGGTTGAATGCGCCTCCCCACGGAATGCCGTCGACGACGAGCAGAAAGGCGTCGAACTCGCGCAGGCCCCAGAATTCGGGCACCGACCCGGCCGGGCCGGCGTCGCCCCCTGGAGCCACTTCCACGCCGGCCGCCAGCGCCAGCACGTCGCGCAGCGTCGTCGCGCCCATGGCGCGGAGCCGGTCGCCGCCGATCACCTCGATGGCCGCCGGCACCTCGTGGGGCGTTTCAGGCAGCCGGGTCGCGACGACTTCGACGTGTTCCTTGACCACCGGCACCTGGGGCGGCGGGGCCGCGGCCTGGCCTTGTGGCTGGCTGCCGGCCTGGGCGGGCGGCTGCCCGGCCGCCTGCGTCGCGGACTGCGCCGAAGCCACGCCGGCGCCCACGGCCAGCACGATGACGGACGTACCGCATACACGAATCCACGATGAGGGCATGCATCGACTCCTTGAAGCCTGACCCAGAAGAGGGATACAACCGCAGGACGGGCGCTCCGGACGACCATCCGGGCGCGGCGGGAGCTCCACCCGGCCAGATGATGCCCGCACCTGTCGATCTACTACCAGTGCTCGTTGGTGGATGCAGCTAGCGGATCGAATCCCGCCGGGGAGGCCACGGGAAGAACGCGCTCGTGGTCCGCTGGTAGTCGCGGTACGCGTCTCCGCGCGTCTCAATCGCGCGGGCCTCTGTCGGGGGAATACCGGTGACGCGGGTGAGGAAGTAGTACATGACCACCGGCCCGGCGAGCGCCAGCCAGCCCCACGGCGCGCTGGCGGCGATCAGGACGTACGCCCACCAGTGCAGCCACTCGAAGAAGTAGTTCGGGTGGCGTGAATACCGCCACAGGCCGACGTTGCAGACGAGGCGGCGGTTGCCGGGCACGCCGCGGAACGCCGCGAGTTGCCGGTCGGCCAGGCTTTCACCGGAGATGGCCGCCACCCAGATCGCCAGGCCGCCGAGGTCCCACCACCCGAGCGAGGCCGCCGCGCCGCGCGCCGCGATGAGCATCGGGGCCGCGAACATGGCGGCCCAGAACGCCTGAAGCTGGAAGAAGGCAAACAGCCGTCGGCTGGCACTGTCGCCCCATTGCCGCCGGAGCGCCTGGTACCGGCCGTCTTCGGCCTCGCTGAAGACGCGGTGGAAGAGATACGCGCCGAGGCGGACGCCCCAGATCGCGGCGAGCGCCGCCACCAGCCCCCGGCGGATCCACCAGCCGTCCGCGAACGCCGCGAAGAACACACCCAGCAGCGCCGTGGAGAACGACCAGGCCACGTCGACGACGCCGGCGTTGCGGCGTCCGACGGCGGCCCACAGGGCCGCCATCACGGCAGCAGCCAGCAGCCACCCGCACCCCAGAAGGGCCCACGTGTTCATGGATTGCTGCCGGCTATTCTGCCACGATTCGTCAGCGTGCGGGTTCGCTGATCTTCACGATCTTGAGCGAGGCGTTCTTGTCGCTTGCAGCCCGCACCAGCAGGCGGCCGCTGCAGAACGCGATGCCGTCTGCCGTCGCGGACAACCCCTCGGTCCTGGCGGCTGCCACCGACTGCCGGAGCGTCTTGTCGAAGATCTGGTGATAGTGCGACAGCAGTTCCGAATCCGACCTCACGGTGATGGCTTCGCCATTCACCCACGCTTCGAGCGGGTACTTCACGAGGGACGCCACCTTGAGGTGGTTCTCGAGCGCCATCGCGTCCTGCAAGGTCTTGAGGAACGTCCCGACGCGGGCGGCGTCGGTGCCTGCGGACTGCCACGCCGGCGTGGCGGTCTGCGCCTGGGCCTGCGGACCGAAGGCGGTGATGAACACGATCGCGGCGAGTATGAAGAGGAATGAGCGGGTGCGCATGAAGGCCTCACTTTGGGGGGACCTGCGGCCGGCGGGTGCCGGCCACTGAGCGGTATTCTAGCATGTAAATAGAACGAACGTTCGGTCTTTTATTGCCTCCGAGCGTGGTCTTCTCGCCGGCCGGTTTGACCAGGCCGCCGAACGCCAGCCCGCACGTCATCGCGGCGTCAGAAATCCCGTATCTTGCTTAACAATAAGCCTTTAATCGGCTTTCCGCGCGCGCTTCCTCCGGGGCTCAGCAGCGATCACTCTCGGGCCTTGGTGCGCCTGATGCGGATGACGGCCGTGTGAGCGGCGCGGTCGTGGGGCAGACGACGGTTGGGATCGTGCCAGAGGTCTCTGAGGCTGATGCCTGCTGTCGCCGGAATGTGGATGTAGCCGACGAAACGTTCGAAGGCTTCAATCCACGGCAACCGTTCGCCGTCGAGCCGCACGACGCGGATCCCGGCCAGCCGCTTGCCTGGCGTTGCGCCGCGCCGGCCGCGCGTGAACGCGGCAAAGTACAGCGCGGGCACCCCGAAGAGCGCCGCGAAGCGAATGCCGCCGGGAATCAGCTTTTCGACCGGGAAGATGATCGTGCGGATCGGCGCCTTGCGATTCGGTTCCTCGGCCAGGCTCATCGCGAACTGGATGTTGAGGTCCTTGACGAGGGCTGCGGCGCGCTCGAGGTCCCCCTCTTCGATGGCGGCTGCGGCAGCCGCGGGCAGGCCCGGCGCTTCGAGATGCGCCAGCACCGGCAGCAACCGTGTCAGCGCGGCCTCACGTGCCGGCTGCCCCTGGGCATTTCCGCTGCGCACCAGCGTCCACACGGCGCGCGCCGCGGGCGCGTTGCTCCAGTAGAACGAGAGCGCTGCGACCCCAAGCGCGCACACCAGCGTGGGGATGACCAGCAGCAGGCAATCCACTCCGAACGCGAGTGCGCGCCGCCGCGGCGACGCCAGTTCGGCGTCCACGAATTCCTGGCGAACGTGAAAGGGCTCGACCGTGAGCCGGCGGTGGGCCATGCGAGTGCCTATTCGTAGTGCAGGGCGTAGACCGGGTCGAGGCTGGACGCGCGCATCGCCGGGTAGACGCCGAAGATGATGCCGACCGAGACGGACACGAAGAAGGCGAGCAGGATGGAACTGGCCGTGATGATGGTGGCCCAGCCGGCGAAATAGCCGACGAGCTGGGACAGGACGACGCCGAGTACGATGCCGACGACGCCCCCCGTTGTCGTGATGAGCGTGGTCTCGATCAGGAACTGCCGGATGATGTCGGTGCGCCGGGCGCCGACGGCGCGCCGCACGCCAATCTCGCGCGTGCGCTCGAGGACACTGGCCAGCATGATGTTCATGATGCCAATCCCGCCCACGAGGAGCGAGATCGAGGCGATCGCCACCATGACGACCTGGAAGATCCGGCGGGTGCGCTGCTGCTCGGCGAGCAACTCCGCCGGAACGATGACGCTGACGTCGCCGGCGCCGCGGTGGTTGGCGTCGAGCAGACCCCGCACGGCGGCCCCGGCCAGCCCGATATCGCCCTCGGGCACGAGCGACAGGTAGATGCCGTCGATCTCGTCCTTGCGGAAGCTCTGCGAGTCCTCGATCCGGATCATCGCCGCCATCAGCGGCACGTAGACCACGTTGTTGCGATCCTGCGCCGGCAGCCCGCCGACGTCGGTCTGTGCCGCCAGTTGCGGCCCGGCCACGCCAATCACGCGGAACCACTGCTGGTTGATTTTGAGGTGGCGGCCGACGGGCTCGTCGGTGCCGAACAGCGACACGGCGGCCGCCTGTCCGAGCACCGCCACCGCGCCGGCCTCGCCGTCGCCGGCATCGAAGAACCGGCCCCCCGACACGCGCAGGCCCGCGATCGACGCGTACGCCGGCGAGACGCCGTAGACGACCGGCATCTCACTCTGCGGTTTCGGCATCATTTTGACCGGGACCACCCGCTTGCGCGGGCTGGCCGCCTCGATCTTCTCGACATTCGTCTGGATGCCCCGCAGGTCCTGGAGGGTGAGCCCTGCGGAGAGCTTGCGGACCTTTTCGAGCGACTGCGAGTCGGGCGATTCGCGCGACTCCACGATCACATTCCGCACGCCGAGCTGCTCGATGAAGGCGATCACCTCCTGCTGCGCCCCCGCGCCGATCGAGAGCATGGCGACGACCGCGCCCACGCCGAAGATCATGCCCAGCATGGTGAGCAGCGATCGCAGCTTGCGGGACCGCAGGTTGTCGAAACCCTGCACCACCTCGGGCACCATCTCCAGCAGGCGTTTCTTCCACGACTTGACCTGGCCCGAGGCCGCGCGCGTCATCGCTTGCCTCCCGTGACGGCCGACGCGGCGCCGCCGCCAGGCCCCTTCGATTGCGCTTCGGCTGATGGACCGGCCAGCGCGACATCAGAGCCTTCCGGGATGCCCGCGATCGCCGTGCGGCTCTCGGACTGGGCGGTGACCTTGACGACACGGGGCTCGAAGCCGTCACTGGTGCGCAAGTACACCGTGGGTTCGCCGTTGCGCTGGAACACCGCCTGCCTCGGCACGGTCAGGACGTTCCGGATTGCCGCGCCGGAGATCGTCACACGCACCGTCGTGCCCGGGCGCAGCCTGGGGTCGGGCTTCTCGAGGCGGAAGACGACCTCGAACTGGCGCAGTGGCCCGGCCTGCTCGCGCGAGCGGACCGCGACGCCGGACAGGGCCGAGATGCGCGCGGCGAACGTCTGGCCAGGCAGCCCGTCGGCCGTCACGGTGGCAGCCTGTCCCACCGACAGCGTGGTCCGCTCCTGTTCGTTGACGCGCGCCTTGATCTCCATGTCGGCCGTGTCCGACACGTCGAGGATCGACCGGCCCGACGAGACGGTATCGCCCACCCGGAACTCGGGCAGCGACATGCCGGAGAAGAAGACGCCGCCCGTGGCGTTCATGTTCTCCTTGACCAGCACGAGCCCGTCGATCGGTGACCGCACGACCAGACTGGCGATGATCTGCCGCGCGCGGTCCGCGTTGATGCGCGCCCGGTTGCGGCCCTGCTCGATGACGACGAGCGCCGCGCGCCTCGTCGTCTTGTTCGAGCCGATGTCGTGCTCGGTCTGCGCGAGCCGCCGCTTCATCTCCTCGAGCGTCAGCGCGCGCTTCTTGAAGTCGTTGGCGGGAATCAGGTGTTCCGGCATTCGCGCGTCGAGCTCGGCTCGCCTGACGGCATAGCGGGCGTTGAGCAGCGCCACCTGGTCGTTGGCGTCCCGCGTTTCGGTTTCCGCCTTGCGCCTGATGACGTTCTGTTCGGCCTCCGCGAGCTCGGCCAGCGCCTGCTCGAGCGCGTACTGCTGCTCGGCCGGATCGAACTCCATCACCACGTCGCCGGCGCGGACGGCTGTTCCCGTCTCGGCGAGCCGGATGAGGCGAAGTCCTCCGCCGGCCGACGGTGCGCCGAGCGACACGACGCGCGTGGCCCGGAACTCCCCCGTCGTCCAGACGTCCAGCGTCAGCGTTCCGCGGACGACGCGGGCTGTCGGCGCGCGCTGCGCGGACGCAGGCCCCGACCTGACCGCAGCGGCCGCGGCGACGGCCGCGGCGACAGCCAGGACGCCGCCGCCAATCCAGACCACGCGCCGCCGCGTCGCGCGCTTCATCGCTTCCCCTTCTCGGCCGTCAGCGGGTTCCCCAGCGCCAGCCGTTCGCCCGGCGCCACGCCCGACTGGAGCGCGATCTGTTCGCGGCCGCGCCGCGCGACGACGACGACGCGAGGCACGAAGCCGGATCCCTTCTGCACGAACACGGTCGGTTGCCCGTTGACCATGGTGACGGCCTTGGCCGGCACGAGCAGGGCGTCCGAGTAGCGTGAGACGGCAATGCGCACGGTGGCGGTCATGCCGGGCTTCAGCCTGGCGTCGGGATCGGCCATGGACAGTTCGATGTCGAAGTCCCGCGCCGGCGGCCAGCTCGTGGCGAAGTCGACGCGCGCGAGCAGCGAGATCCTCGCAACGGTGGACCGGTACGGCCGGTCGGCGACCGCGTCGAGGTGGACCGTGGCCGGCTGGCCGACGGCCACGCGCCCGCGATCCGCCTCGTCCAGCCGGGCGGACAGGTGGACCGAGGAGAGGTCCGGCAGTTCGACGATGGCCGCACCTGGCCAGGCGCGGTCGCCTTCGCGGAAGTCCTGGCTGCTGTTCGACGGGCCAAACCGCGAATTCGGAAGCAGGTTGGCCGTCCCGGCCGTCGGGGCCTTCACCTCGAAGCTGGCCAGCACCTTCTCGATGCGCTCGAGATCCTGCCGGATCCGTTCCTGGCGCCTGACGCGGCCGGCGACGTTGGCCGCAGCCGCGGCCAGGTCGGCCACCTGGCGCTTCTCGGCCTCCTTGAGGCGCTGCTCGGCGTCGTTGAGCGCGAGCTTCGCCCGCTCGACCTCGATGCGCGCGATGAAGTCACGGTCGACCGCGTCCAGGCGCGCGCGGTTCACGTCGAACCGCGCCCGCAGGAGGTTCGTCGCGCTGGCCTCTTCCGCGATGCGCGCCTCCGCCCGGACTCTCTCGGTTTCGGCCTCGGCCTGCTTCAGCTCGGCTCGCCGGTCAACGGCGTACCGGTCGCTCGCCGTGCGGTCGAACTGCACGACAACGTCGCCGATGCGTACGGGCGCGCCGTTCTTGACGAGCTTGACGATCTGAAGGTCGCCCGCCTGTGTCGGCGCGGTCAGCACGACCGACCGTACGGGGCGGATGTCCCCGCGCAGTTCGACGACGTCCACGAACTCACCGCGCGTGACAACGCCGGTCGGCAGGCCGGCCTGCGAGCGCCCCACACCTGCGCAGTACGCCGCGATCGCGGCCGTCGCCAGCAGGACGACCGTGGCGGCGCTCCGCCATCGCGCGGCGATGCGATCTCGCCACGCGGAGCGGCCGGCTGGCGGGACGGGTGTCTGGCGTTCGTCCATGTCAGTCGATCCCGGCCGGGCGGCGGGCCACCACGGCACCTTCGGCCAGCCCCGATCGCACGACGACCTGGTCTTCACTGACCGCGCCGGCCGTGATCGCCTGCCGCACGAACGACCGCCCGCTCCGCACCTTGACCCAGGCGCCGCCGGCCTCGATGACCACGGCCTCGCGCGGAAGCACCAGGACGTTCTCGCGCCGCTCGACGACGACGTCAACGGCGGCCGACAGGTCGGGCATCAGGTTGGGATCGGCGCCGCTAATCGAGACGATCGCCACGAAACTGCGCACGGGCGGCGTGACCGAACTCGTGATGGCGAGCGGCGCGATCTGCCGCACGATGCCGTCGAATCCCAGGCCGGGATACGCGTCGAGCGAGACCCGCGCGCGCTGGCCGACGGCCACCAGGCCGCCGTCGACCTGGCTGACGCGCACGCGCACCTGCATGGTCGACGGGTCCACGACCTGGACGATCGGCATGCCGGCCCGGACTTCGTCGCCCTCCTGCACCTCGGTCATCGCCGAACCCTTGAAGACGGCCTGCGTCACCGCGAGCCCCTCGAACGGGGCCCGTACGACCATGTAGTTCGCGTTTTGTTCCGCATGATGCAGCGCGCTCTCGAGCCGTTCACGCCGGATCTGCAGGATCTTCATGTCGGCGTCGGCGGTGAGCCGCCTGAGCGTCCTGGCCTGCCGCACCTCGGTCTCTCGCGCCCGGGCCTCTTCGAGGGCCAGCGTGTTCTTCTCGGCCTCGATCGCGGCGAGGACGCGGTTCTTGCGCACTTCGAGCTGCGCGCGGGCGACGTCGTTGGATGCCTGCGTCATGGCCGTCTCGTCGCCCGCGTACGCGGCGGCCTGTTCCGCTTCGACCCGGCGGATCTGCTGCTCGAGGTCCTGGAAGTCGGTGCGGCGATCGAACGCGGCGCGGACCTGGTCCTGCGGGTCGAACTCCACGAGCACGTCGCCCTGCCGGACGGGCGACCCGCTCTTGACGAGCCTGGTGATGACGAGAGTGGGGGACGACTGGCCGGCCAGCCGCGGCGCCGTGGCGGTCGCCGCCCGGACGGCCTCGGTGATCCCGGCGACGCGGATCGTCCGGACGAACGTCCCTCGCACGAGCGTGACCGATCCCGCCGCCCCGGCAGCCGGAGCCGACGAAGACGAACCCGGTCCGAACAGCCACAACGCGGCGAGCGCCACGAGGAGAAGCGCGGCGGGGATGACCGTTGACGGGCGAATGGGCCGGAAGGAGCTCATCGAATCACACCGGTGCGAGCTCGGCGAGCTGGTCCCAGAACTCGGGCTTCGACAGGCGGCAACGCGCCGACGGCGCCGCGTAGAGCGGGCTCTTCGTCATCGAGTCCCAGATGTTCTTCAACGGCTGCTCCCGGATGTTGCCGAACGCGTACGGCGTGAAGTCGCACGGGCTGACATCGCCGTTGGCGCGTACGTGCAGCTGAACCATGCCGGCCGGGCACCCTTCGGCGACGCACGGGTAGGCAATGCTCGAGAACATCGTCTGGTGGATGATCCGGGGATAGTCCGGTCGCTTCGTGTACTCCGCCCGGAAGTCCACGATCCAGCGCGCGTCGGTGTCGCTCAGCATGCAGTCGCGCCGGTCGGAGAGCCGTCCCGTCGGGATGACGTCGAACAGGAACACCTCGAGGACGTCGAGCGCGCGCGCGACGTCCATCATCGCGGCGAGTTCGCCGTTCCGGATCTTGTCCTTTGTGGCGTAGGTCGACACCCCGGTCAGGATACCGGCATCCTGGCAGCGCTGGAGGCCGGCGGCGGCCTTTGCGGCGAGCCCGGGCCGCTGCCGGTTGGCGTCGTGACGGACAGGATCGGCCTCGTCCAGGCTGACGAACACGCCGTAAACGCCGGCGGCCTTCAGCTTCGCGACCGTGTCGTCGATCAGGTACTCGCCGTTCGTGAAGATCGTGCACACGCTCCGGGCCGGATCGACGGCGGCGATCAGATCATAGATGCGCTTGTGCAGCAAAGGCTCGCCCCCGGTCAGGACCAGGCACGTCGTCCCGAGGTCGAGGGTCTGGTCGATCGCGCTCTTCAACTCGTCGTAGCTCAGCGCGCTGCCGTCGCGAGCGGTCTTGTGCTGGTAGTCGACCGCCGAACAGTGCAGGCAATCGCACTGGCACGTATAGGTGACCGCCACCGTCGTCACGTGGGGCGTGCGGCCGGCGGCCCCGATGCTGAGCGCCGGGCTTGCGGAGGGCGCGGCCGCGCCGGGCACCGGCGGCACCATCCCGGCAGACGCCTGCAGCATGTTCTGCATGATGAGCCGCACGCGGCGCATGGCAGCCGGAGAGCCAAGGGGCGGCGTCAGGAGGGAGAACGCCTTATGGCCGTTCTCGAGTTCCACCAACGGCTTGCCGCTGATGTAGTAATCCTCCTGCGCGCGGCGGTAGTTCGCCATCGTGTTGCGAATCGTGCTGCGCTGCCACGCCTTCAGAACTGTGCTCATCCCGCAGGTGCCTCGTGGACGCCGGACTTGCCGGGGGTTGGCGCACAGTCTAGCCCCCAACGCGTGCCAAGTCCATCCATGTATCCGGTCTGCCGGACTGCCGCGGGACACTGCACGGCCCCGGCTGGCGTATGCTCGTAGAGCATGGGCGAACGCCGATTCCGCGTCAGGCCGGCCGGTCCCGGCGACGTCCCCGCGCTGGGCCGGTTTGGCGCGCAGTTGTTCGTCGCGCACTACGAGTACGACCGCCAGCGGTTCATGCCCCCTCCGGGGCAGCTGGAAGACGGCTACGGCGGGTTTCTCGAATCCCAACTGCACCGCGACGACGTGATTGTCCTGGTGGCCGAGGACGAGGGCGCCGTCGTTGGCTATGTTTATGCCGGCGTCGAGCCGCTGTCCTGGATGGAACTGCGCGACGAAGCGGGCTTCGTTCACGACGTCTACGTCGACCCGGCGGCTCGCGGGCACGGCGTGGCGACCGCCCTGGTCGAGGCCGCGGCGGCGTGGCTGGCCGGGAAGGGCATGCCGCGGGTCATGCTGTGGACGGCGGCGCGCAACCCGGAGGCGCAGCGCTTCTTCGAGCGGCTGGGATTCCGCCACACGATGATCGAGATGACGCGCGAAGCGCCATCGGGGGAGTGATGATGACCAGAGTCAAAGGCTACGCGGCGCAAAGCGCCACAACGCCGCTCGAACCGATGTCGTTCGATCGGCGGGAGCCCGGTTCAACTGACGTCGAGATCGACATCCAGTACTGCGGCGTCTGCCATTCCGATCTGCATACGGCGCGCAGCGAGTGGCCCGGCACCGTCTATCCGCTGGTCCCCGGCCACGAAATCGTCGGCCGCGTCAGCAGGGTGGGCGCGGGCGTCACACACTTCGCGGCGGGGGATCTGGCCGGTGTGGGCTGCCTTGTCGATGCCTGCCGGACGTGCCCCGATTGCCTCGACGGGTTGGAGCAGTTCTGCCAGAAGGGCGCCATCTTCACGTACAACAGCCCCGACAAGCACACGGGCGGCGTGACCTATGGCGGCTACTCGACCCGCATCGTCGTCGACGAGCAGTTTGCCCTGCGCGTGCCGGCCACGCTGGATCTGGCGGGCACCGCCCCGTTGCTCTGCGCGGGCATCACGACCTATTCGCCGCTGCGCCACTGGCGGGTGGGGCAGGGCCAGCACGTGGGCGTGGTCGGCCTCGGCGGGCTCGGGCACATGGGGCTCAAGTTCGCGAAGGCCTTCGGCGCGCGGGTCGTGCTCTTCACGACGTCACCGGGCAAGGCGGCCGACGCCAGACGGCTTGGCGCCGACGAGGTGGTGGTGACGGGGAACCCGGACGAGACGAAGCGCCACCGGGGCACGCTCGATTTCATCCTGGACACCGTGTCCGTGTCCCACAGCCTGGACGTGCTGACCGCACTGCTTCGGCGCGACGGCACCCTCTGCCTCGTCGGAGTGCCCCAACAGCCGCATCCGCCGTCGGCGGCCGCCAATCTCGTGATGCGGCGGCGCCGGATCGCGGGATCGCTCATCGGCGGCATCCGCGAGACGCAGGAGATGCTCGACTTCTGCGGCGAACACCGCATCACGTCGGACATCGAGACGATCCGCATGCAGGACATCAACACCGCCTACGAACGCATGCTGAAGAGCGACGTCAAGTACCGGTTCGTGATCGACATGGCCACATTGCGGTAGCACGGGCTATACTCAGAGGTACCTTGACATCCCCATCAGCCGGGCGCCGGCTTCGAGTCGGCGTGCTGGATCTCTGTGCGAAGGCGCCGACCAAGGCGCTCTGGGCGCGCGTCATGAATGCCAATCTCTCCGGCATCATGCCGCAAGTCGTGGCGGTCTGGTGCGAAGAGGCCGGCCACGACGTCCGCTACTCGACCTATACCGGCTTCGAGGATCTCATGGCGGAGCTGCCCGCCGACCTCGACGTCGTGTTCATCAGCGCGTTCACGCACTGCGCCCTGCTCGCTTACGCTCTGAGCTGTCTCTTCCGGCAGCGCGGGACGGTCACGGTCCTCGGAGGGCCGCACGCGCGATCGTACCCGGACGATGCCGTCCGCCACTTCGACTACGTGCTGGGCCTGACGGACAAGGCGCTGATG
>Ga0334722_10005916_pt1 | contig 12232 bp, 14 predicted proteins | sample C3_bottom_MG_FD_207210 | JGI IMG/M metagenome (GOLD analysis project Ga0334722, IMG submission 207210) | Sediment microbial communities from Yellowstone Lake, YNP, Wyoming, USA - C3_bottom | ecosystem: Environmental > Aquatic > Freshwater > Lake > Sediment | place: USA: Wyoming | collected...
TGGGTAAGTTGTGCGTAGCTCCTCAAAAGCGCTCCTTTGACTGGCTGGTCTAAGAAGCATTGAGCCTACCACAGCTTGTCCCTTAATACCAACCTGCAAAGTTGCACTTACAACTTGAATTCGCCACGTTTGAATACAGGCATTTGGATTAATATACCTTTTTCATTTTTTACCCATATGTAATTATAATCGCATAAGAAACCAGTTTCTTTGTTTGCTACAGGACCACCAAGAAGAAAAACCTCATGGTTGGGATCCCATCTAAAGACTTTACTGCTTGCGTCGGTTTCGTTTTCACTAATAGTTTCATTAATGGTTTTCACCACAGATAATAATTGCTCAGAGGCTCCTTTTAGAAAAGACGAAAGGCCACTCTTGCCTTCGCTTGCGGCAATTAAATTGGTACCACCTGCAAAAAGTTTAAATGGCGCATTTGGAACAATTAGGGAACTTAATATATTTTTAGTAGTTCTTTGTTCCAACTTCTTAATTGCAAGACCTGAAACCCTGAAAATCTTTTCCCAACTGTCAATAACAGATGCCAATGCAACAGAGGTACCAATAAAAGCAGCGCCTACTTTTGCAGTATTTATGAGAAAGTCGCGCCTACCTGTCTTGTTATCCTCATTATTCGGTTCTACATCTTGATTATTGTTATCCATATGATAGTAACCTCCAAATTTTAAAGCCCACCCCCGTTTCCAGAGATGGGCTTTGAAAATTCAGACTACGCCCGATCTCATCAGGGTAGTGCGTGCTACTGAAGTTGTTGCATAGTCCTTGCTTGGACTATTATACAGGTTGGCTCTTATAAATCAAGCGAATATCACGCCTGCTTCCACTGCAACGACAGCTTCTTGTGCGAAGTGGCGCAGTCCCGCAGGTACAGGTTGATAAGCGTCTGGTAAGGGATGCCGACGTCCTCGGAAAGCCCCTTGAAGAACGCTACCGTGTCCTCGTCCATACGGATCGTGACCTGGCGCTTCAGCCGTTTTGCGTAAGGGTTCTTACGCGCCTTCGAAAAATCGTATTCTTTTCTCATGATGTCCACCTGCCGCCGTATTGTTTGCGCTCCACGCTGGTCGCCTTCCGGGGCAAATCAGAAACGTTTCTTCGCAAAGGCCCTGCCGGAGCCGCTTTTGAGGTATGCTTCGAAATCCAGCGCTTTTTGACGGTCGGTAAAAGAAATTACGGTCTTGACGAGCCAGGGCGTGTATTTTGAAGTATGCGTGCAATGACCGGAGTTGTGCGATTTCAAGCGGGCATCGAGGTCTTCGGTGAAGCCGGTATAGAAACGCTCCGGGTCGTTCTCCGACTGTAGAATGTATACGAAGTAACGTTTCATAATCTTGTTCCGCCTACGCCTGTAGGCTTTGACTTGACAGGTTCGCCTCCGTTCTTTGAGCTTCGGCGTAACAGGCGTGCCGAGCCGTAGCTTCGAGGCTTCTTTCGAAGCGAAGGCTGGTGCCGGCGGCCGGAATCGAACCGGCATGCCCTTGCGGGCGGCGGATTTTGAGTCCGCTGCGTCTACCTGTTCCACCACGCCGGCATGCGTGTAAACGACATCAGGTAAAAAGGCTTTTAGAATATAGTCCATGCCGCCCGCGCCGTCAAGGAAAAAATCTCCATGTTTTCCCTTGCACTAACCGTTTTTAATAATATATAATACGAAGTTATGCTTACCGGGTTCAACACGGACTTCAAATACAAGGGCAAGGTCTACCACGTGCAGACCGAGGACAACGGGGTGCAGAACCCCGTCATCGTCACCCTGCTGTACATGGGCGGCGCGATACTCGCGTCCCGGAAGACCAGCTACGCCGACATCATAAAGTTCGAGCGCCTTGAGAAGATAGTCAAGGAGCTGATGGAGAACCAGCACAAGCAGATAATCAAGGACCTCGTGGCCGGGAAGTTCACGTCCGGCGACACGCCCGCCGCGGTGCCAGCCGCGAAGGCCGATGACGACGTGCTCGCCGCCGAGGTGGACGATAACGCCGCTTTCGGCGCCGACATGATATCGGACAAGAGCTTCGACCAGGTCATACTCGACTACCTGGCGGGCGACGAAGATAAATAGCAACCGCCCCGAGGGGCAATTAATGATATTATGACATCCCCCCTCCCCCTATATAGGCCCTCTCCTTAATCCTCCCCCACTGGTGGGGGGAGGAAATATAAGGAGGGGGGAGATAGAGGTGGGAGAGGGCTTATTAAAGGAGGCGTTTCATTGTCGTTGACCGAGCAGAAATTCATAGAGTTGAACACCATGGCCTGCCGCATCAGGATGGACATCGTCGAGATGTTGAACGCGGCGGGCTCGGGACATACCGGCGGCTCTCTTTCGGCCGCGGACATCGTAACCGCGCTTTACTTTTACAAGATGAAGCATAACCCGAAGGAGCCCAAGTGGGACGGGCGCGACCGCTTCGTGCTCTCGAAGGGACACGCGGCCCCCGTACAGTACGCCGCGCTCGCACGCGCCGGGTACTTCCCGGTCGAGGAGCTTCGGACGCTCCGTCAGCTCGGAAGCCGCCTCCAGGGGCACCCGGACTCGAAGAAGCTGCCCGGCGTCGAGGTCTCGACCGGCTCTCTCGGCCAGGGGCTCTCGATATCAAGCGGGATGGCGCTCGCGCTCAAGACCGACAAGAAGCCGAACCGGGTCTACACACTGCTCGGGGACGGCGAGCTTCAGGAGGGTCAGGTATGGGAGGCGGCGATGCTCGCGGCCCACTACGGGCTCGACAACCTGACCGCCGTGATAGACCATAACGGGCTCCAGATAGACGGGCCCGTGGCAAAGGTGATGGGCGTCGAGCCGATATCCGACAAGTTCAAGGCATTTGGCTGGGACGTTATCGAAATAGACGGGCACGACATGTCCGCGGTTGTTGACGCGCTCGACCGCGCCTCGACGCACAGGGGCAGGCCGACGGCAATCGTCGCCCGCACCATCAAGGGCAAGGGCTGCACGCTGTTCGAGGGCAAGGTCGAGTTCCACGGCACCGCGCCGTCGGACGAAGAGCTGCAGGTCGCGCTCAAGGAAATTGGCGGAGAGTAAACCGTTACTTTCTTTTCAGGTGAAAAGAAAGTAACGCAAAGAAAAGCCATAATTTAAATACCGGCTTTCTTTTGGTCCTTTTCTTTCACCTGAAAGAAAAGGACGGTCTAATTTTTAGAAAGGAATTAAAAATTGAGCAACAAGATAGCAACGAGGGAAGCATACGGCAAGGCGCTGTTGGAGCTCGGCAGGAAGAACCCGGACGTGGTTGCGCTCGACGCCGACCTCTCCGGCTCGACCAAGACCAAGGTCTTCGGCAAGGAGTTCCCGGAGCGGTTCTTCAACGTAGGCATCGCGGAGCAGAACCTGATAGGCGTCGCGGCCGGGCTTTCGCTCTGCGGCAAGATTTCCTTCGCCAGCACGTTCGCGGTATTCGCCACGGGCCGGGCATGGGAGCAGATACGCCAGTCGGTATGCTACCCGGAGCTAAACGTAAAGGTCGTGGCATCGCACGCGGGCATAACGGTGGGCGAGGACGGCGGCTCGCACCAGTCGGTCGAGGACATATCGCTCATGCGCACGCTGCCGGGCATGACCGTCATAGTGCCCGCCGACGCGACCGAGACCACGAAGGCGGTCATGGCGATGGGCACGCACAAGGGGCCTGCGTACATCAGGGTGGGACGCGAGAAGACCGAGGTCGTGCTGGACGACTCATACGACTTCAGGATAGGCAAGGCGCACGTGTTCTCGAAGGGCACGGACGCGACGGTCATCGCATGCGGAGTGATGGTGCCGGTCGCGCTCGCGGCGGCGAGGGAGCTTGCCTCCGACGGCCTTTCGGTAGGCGTGATTAACATGTCCACCATCAAGCCGATAGACGCGGACGCGATAGTCACGGCGGCGCACGGCTCGGGCGCGATAGTCACGGCCGAGGAGCACTCGATAATCGGCGGGCTCGGGAGCGCGGTGGCAGAGGTGCTCGCGGAGTCGTCCCCCGTCCCGATGAAGCGCATCGGCGTGAAGGACGTGTTCGGGACTTCCGGCAAGTCGCCCGAGCTAATGAAGAAATACGGCCTCACGTCGGATGACATAAAGGCCGCGGTGAAGGAAGTCGTCGCCCGCAAGGCCACGGTCTCGGTATAACACCGGGGAAACCCTTCCATGATACAGTTCTACCACGTCTCCAAGACCTACGACGGGCGAAGGCCCGCAATCAAAGACGTGTCCTTCAAGGTCGGGAAGGGCGAGTTCGTGTTCCTGACCGGGCCGTCCGGCGCGGGCAAGACCACGATACTGAAGCTCATGCTCTGCGCCGAGCGCTGCGACGACGGCCAGATACTCATCGCGGGCAGGAACATCGCCCGGCTCAAGCAGGGCGACATCCCTCCCCTGCGCCGCACGGTCGGCATAGTCTTCCAGGACTTCAAGCTCATCGAGCGGAAGACCGTCTTCGATAACGTCGCGCTCTCCCTGCGCATCCTCGGCACGCACGAAGAAACCGTCCAGAAGAAGACCGCCACAATCCTGAAATCCCTCGGCATATACGCGAAGAAGGACAGCTACCCCAGGCAGCTCTCCGGCGGCGAACAGCAGAGGACCGCGATAGCGCGCGCGCTCGTCAAGGACCCGCTGATACTGCTCGCGGACGAGCCGACCGGCAACCTCGACTGGGAGGTCTCCCAGGACATCATGGCGCTCATCAAGGACATACACACCCAGGGCACGACCGTCATCGTAGCCACGCACAACCCCGAACTCATCAAACGGATGCCGAAGCGGGTCCTGCAGATAGAGGGGGGAAGGGTAAAGGGGGAGTGATATGTCCCGACTGACCAAAAAACGCTCCCGAAAGGCCGGGCTCCCGCCGGGCTCGCTGATACACATCGGCGAGACGAGGACCGCGGCCACCAGGATAACCATCCTCGACTACGACGAACAGAACGTCGTGGAACGGGAGACCGCGTCCTTCGACGAGTGCATCCCGTACAAGGACAAGCCGACCGTCACCTGGATAAACGTGGACGGCGTGCACGACGTGGGCGTGCTGGAGAAGTTCGGCGCGTGCTTCGGCCTGCACCCGCTAGTTATGGAAGACATCCTGAACACCGACCAGAGGCCGAAGTTCGAGGACTACGGCGGATACTTCTACATCGTCGTCAGGATGCTCTACCCGGACAAAAACGGCGGCGGTAACGATGAGATAATATCCGAGCAGGTCAGCATTATAGTCGGCCCCAACTACGTCCTGTCGTTCCAGGAGCAGGACCGCGAGGGCGACGTGTTCGACCCCGTGCGGGAGCGCATAAGAAACGCCAAGGGCCGCATGAGGTCGCTCGGCGCTGATTACCTCGCCTACTCCCTGCTCGACTCCATCGTTGACAGCTACTTCCTCATCCTGGAGAAACTCGGCGAGCGGATCGAGGACAGCGAGGAAGAGCTTGTGGCAAACCCGACCCCGGCCACGCTCAACGTCATACACAGACTCAAGCGCGACATGATATTCCTAAGGAAGTCGGTCTGGCCCCTCAGGGAAGTGATTAGCGCGCTCCAGCGCATAGAGTCCCCGCTCGTGAAGGAGCAGACGAAGGTCTACTTGCGCGACGTCTACGACCACAGCATACAGGTGATAGACACGGTCGAGACGTTCCGCGACATGCTCTCCGGGATGCTCGACATATACCTGTCGAGCATAAGCAACCGGATGAACGAGGTGATGAAGGTCCTGACGATAATAGCGACCATATTCATACCCATGACGTTCCTCGCCGGGGTGTACGGGATGAACTTCAAGTACATGCCGGAGCTCGAGTCGCACTGGGGCTACCCAGCCTTCTGGCTGGTGATAGTTGCCACGGCAGTGGTTATGCTGGTATACTTCAGGAAGAAGAAGTGGCTCTGACCGGGAGGGACGGCATGGAGGAAGTCAGGGAAGACCAGAAGACCCACAACCGGCGCGTCCACATGGCGAACGAGCGTACGTTCCTCGCCTGGATGCGGACCAGCATCGGGCTGATGGCGTTCGGCTTCGTCGTCGAGAAGTTCGCCCTGTTCGTGAAGCAGATCTCCTATTTCATCCAGCACACGGTCCCGCAGGGCGGCGGCATGGCACAGCCCGCCGCGCTTCCCCCGTCGCCCGGCTACTCCTCGATATTCGGAGTAGTGCTGGTCGCGCTCGGCGCGGTCATGGGCCTGCTCTCCTTCATCAGGTACAAGAAGGTCGAACGCCAGATTAACGAAGACACCTACGAGCCGTCCGCGATACTCGACCTGCTCCTTGCCATGTCCGTCCTTGCGATCGGGTTATTCCTGGTGATCTACCTTATACACAGCATTTAGCCCTGCCGGAGATACCCGCACATGGCGCTCGTCGACTTCACCGTCCTGCTGTTCGCCTGCTGGACCGTCGCCTACCACATAACACTCGCAAGCCGCCTTCCGGCCATCTATGCATACGGCCTTTTTGTCCTGCTCGCAGTCCCGGCGGCCCTGCTGATTACAAGGATGCGTCGCGGACTTGCCAATGTTGTTCCCGGCACAAAGCTTGAAACCCGCCTGGTCCATGCCGGGATACTCGCGCTCGGCACACTCTCAGCATACCTCTCTACGCTCGTATCCCGGCCTGACTGGGACGATTTGGGCTTCTTCCACAGGGCGCTTGTCCAGTACGGCCACATGGACGCGCCGTTCTTCCGCGTGGACACGATGCACAACATCACCGGCCTAACTGTGGTCTCTCCCGTGCACCTTATGACGTCCTGGGAGATGGCCTCGGCCTTTACTTCGAGGCCATTCGGGATGGACCCGGTGGTGTTCTACCATAACGTCGCCTGCGCAGCCGCCGCATTCCTTGTGCCGGTAGTCTACTACCTGCTGTACCGGACGCTCGGGCTTGAACGGTGGAAGTCCCTGGCCGCGTCCTTTGGTGCTGTGATATTCCTCTGGTACGACGGAAACCTGCACCACTCATTCGGGAACATGTCATTCGTCCGGCTCTACCAAGGAAAGGCGGTATTCTTCACGGTTCTGGTGCCTTTGCTGTTCGTCTTCGCCCTCAGGTACATCAAGGTGCCGCGTCTATATAGCTGGCTCATGCTTTTCCTGGCCTGCGTCTGCGGGGCCGGGCTTTCATCGAGCGCGCTGTTCATCTGCCCCGCAATCCTGTTCGTCCTGTCCACGTCGCACCTTTCCGGCGAGCTATCCATCAAGGGCAGAGATTTTATGCCGCTGTTGAAGGAATTTTTTATCTTAAACTTTGCCGGAATTTATTGTATAATCCTACTGCTTCTGTCGTACGGTACCATGGGTTATTACATGAGCCGGGCCGAAGAGCAGGCCACATGGTGGGCGAGCGTCGGGACGGTAACGGGCGGCGGATGGAGCCTCGCATGGTACGGCCTGCTGCTTTTCGCGGTCCCGCTCCTTGCCCTGGACGTAAAATGGCGCAGGTTCTGGGTGTTTTATTCGCTCGGCCTGGTTGTGATATTCTTCAACCCAGTGACGGGGCCTCTGTGGGCAAGGGTGGTAAGCGTCTATTCGCGCTTTGTATACCTGCTTCCCCTGCCGATGTGCGCGGGACTTGCCGCCGCCCTGATGGCCTCGCTCCCGGGCCGGGTGCAGGACAGGCGCTACTTTCGTGCGGGATACATCCTGCTTGCCGTACTGGTACTGTGCGGGGCGCTTGCCTACAAGAGGCCGACGTTCTCGAAGCTGGACTATGTGTTTTACAAGGCCCCTCTCGATTACAAGTTCGACCAGCCGGTGCTCGCATTTTGCAGGGCGGCGTCCGGCATCATCAGGGGGAGAAACCTGCTCGCACCTGAGGAGGTCGCTGTCGTCTCCCCTCTCCTCGACGGCAGCCTCCGGCTTGAGGCGGCGCGTGAACTCTACACAGTAGAGCTTTTCTCGCGGGCGGGAATGGGTGAAGAGGGACTGAGGAGAAGACGCGCACAGGACTTCGTCGAGTCAGGTGGGACGGGGCCGGATAATGCCGCCGCGTTCGATACCTCAATCCGCGGCGGTGTCGATGCGGTTGTCGCGCGAAGCGGCGTAGCGCCGATGGTGCAGGACGAGCTTGGCAGGCTTCCCGGCCAATGGAGCCCTGCATACAACGACGGGCTGTTCGCGCTTTTCATCAAGGGCTGATTCAGTTCAGGAGAACCAGGCGGGATGCGATACTTTATATCTGCGGCTTTACGGAACCTATGGGAGAGCAAGGTCACGACCATCTTCACGGCGGTCACGCTTTCCGTCGGGCTGGGCTTTCTGGGGACCTACCTGGCCGTGTTCATAAACATGAAGGCCGCTCTTGGCGCGGTTAGCGAGCGGTTCCCCCTGTCCGCATACGTCGCCGACGGGGCAAACAAGGCCCAGCGTGATGCTATAGAGAAGAGGCTTAAGGAGGACGCATCGGTCGCGGGATACGACTTCACATCCAAAGAGAAGGCGCTTGCGGAGTTCAAGGGCACGCTCAAAAACGAAAGCGCACTCATCGACAGCCTCGGAAGGAACCCCCTGCCCGCCTCGTTCGACGTGCGGCTCAAGTCCGAGGCCTCGCCCGAGTCCGTATCGAAGCTCGTACGCGACCTCCGCGACCTGTCCGGCGTGGACGAGGTGCAGTACATGCAGGACGAGGCCGGGAAGCTCCAGTCCATGCTCAAGTCTTTCAGGCTTGCGGGGCTTGCGCTCGGGCTCGGGGTGCTGCTCGGCGTCGTGTTCATAAGCTACAGCACGCTCCGTCTTGCCGTGCTCAGGCATTCGGACGAGATAGACGTCCTCAAGCTGATGGGCGCGACAAGGCTATTCATCATGGGGCCGTTCCTGCTAGAAGGGATGATACAGGGCGTGGCAGCCGCAGGCATATCGCTCGGCATACTCTACGGGATATTGAGGGCGATTTCCGGCGCCCAGCCAGTCATGCTCATCGCGCCCGGCGGGCTTGCCTTCCTGCCAGTACCGGCATGCGCGGCGATGCTGCTGGCTGGAGGCATTCTCGGGCTGACGGGGAGCTTCTTCGCGTTCAGCAGGACGCTTAGGATGTAGGCGGCGTGACGCTCATGTTGTCGTTCTGAGAAGCGCAAGCGACGAAGAATCTCGGGTTTCTCCTAAATGAAAAGCTTGGGATTCTTCGCTTCGCTCAGAATGACAAACGATTGATTAGCATGTATCTGTTTTAGTTGTAGCTGCCCGATTTATCGGGCGGTTTTCATACCGAAAGAAAATGAGGTTATAAAGCATGGACGAAATTAAAGTGGACGCCGTATGCCCCAAATGCGGCAAGGGCGATTCGGTAATTCCCATAATATACAGCTGTTCCCGTTCGGACTACGAGAGCTACCGCGAACTCGAAAGACAGGGCAAGGTCCTGATGGCCGGGTGCATCGTATCCGTCGAGACGCCGAAGTATTACTGCAAGAGCTGCAAGTACAACATCTGGCAGTCAGACCTCAAATAGAGCCCGGCCTGCGGGACTTCATCGACCCTCCTTCGTTTCTTCCGGCGGCCTATGCTTGCTGAAACTCCGGTATAAGAGCAGGTCGTATATTATCTTCAGGCCCCGGCAAGGAAAAACGGGACGTTCATGAATGCCGCGTTCGCAAGGAGCGGCCCCGATAGCATCGGCGAGACCGCCGCGCCCGTAGTCCTGGCGACGCCTGTTATGCCCGCCGCCGCGGAGCGTTCGTCCGGACTGATTATCGCCATCGTATAAGACTGCCGGGTGGGCACGTCCATCTGTGATATACTGAACCGCAGAAGCAGCACGCCGACCGCGAGCGGGAGGTTTGGCATCAGCGGGACGAGTATCAGCAGGATGTTCGACGGTATGTGCGTGAACACCATCGTCCTTACAAGCCCAATCCTTGACGCCACCCATGCGGCGGACAGCGATGAAAGCCCAGCGAGTATGTTCGCCCCAAAGAATATACCGCCAAGCGTGGCGGGCTGTACATTAAAACGCACGTGGAACCAGTACGCCATCATGCTTTGCAGGATAAACCCGCCTCCGAAAGCATCCAGCGAAAACAGCGCGGACAGCCTGAATACAACCCCCTTCGACTTGTGAAGGCCGAGAAAGCTGTCCGCCGCCTTTTCCGGAACGGTGTCCGTAGTCCTCACGACCTCGACCGCGCTCGAAACTCGCATGAACAGGAAGGCCAGTATCAGCCCGATCGCCGCATAGACGACAACGATTACCCGGTAACTCCCGAGCGGAGTCACGCCCGCCCCTTGCAGGGCCTGGGTCAGAAGCCCCCCGAACAACGCCCCGAGCGCAGTGGTAAAAGAGCCCGCCAGATTATACCACGCGAACACACCGGTGCGTGAGCTGTCAGGTACTATCTGCGACAAAGCGGCCTGTTCTATGGACAGGAACGGGCCGACCTCGTTGCCGCTCGGGCTTATCACGCCTATTGTGGCCGCTACAAGCAGCAGTATGAAATTGTCCGTGACGGAGAATACCGCACCCGCGAAGACCATCAGCAATGCGCCGAGTATCAGCATGTGCCGCCTGCCCTTCCTGTCGGCGGACGTGGTGAGCCAAAGCGAGATCGCCGTATCCCCGAACAGTGCGAGCGTGAAGAGCAGGCCGGTCCGCGTCTCGCTGAGTCCGAGCTGGGAAAGGTAGATCATCAGGACCACGGACAGCGACCCGTAGGCAAACAGGCGCAGGCCACGCGTGACGAACAGGAGTCGTCCGTCCGGGCTCAGTATCGTGTTTCTCATGGGCTGGGTTTCATCCTATCTGAACGCGCCGTCCGGCCTGCCCCTCTTTACCATCTCAAGGTTTTTTATTATGGGCAGATCGAACCCTCTATGTTACTATGTTACATTAATTATAACAGCAGGTAACATAAAAAGTCCACCTAATGGACCGACGATACGGTTCAGAAACTGTCGTGACGGGGTATTTTAGTTGATGGAAACGAAAATCAGGATAGGGATCAGCTCATGCCTGTTGGGCGAGAAGGTCCGTTACGACGGCGGGCACAAGCTCGACAGTTTTCTGGCCGACACTCTCGGTAAATTCGTTGAGTATATACCTGTATGCCCCGAGGTAGAATGCGGCCTGCCCGTCCCGCGCGAGCCCATGCATCTTGAAGGCGACCCGGCGAGGCCCCGGCTGGTTACTACGAGGACGCACATAGACCATACAAAGAGGATGTTGGTTTGGGCTTCCAGGAAAGTTGCCGAACTTGGGAGAGATGAGCTCTGCGGCTTCATATTCAAGAGCCGGTCGCCGAGTTCCGGGATGGAGCGCGTCAAGGTCTATACCGATACCGGCATACCCGCAAGGACCGGGGTCGGGATGTTCGCGCGCGTTTTCATGGAGAGTTTCCCGCTCCTGCCGGTCGAGGACGAGGGCAGGCTCCACGACCCGGTCATACGCGAGAACTTCATAGAGCGGGTCTTTGCGTTCAGGCGCTGGAGGGAACTTCTCGCAGGGCGCAAGGGCATAGGCGCGCTCGTCTCGTTCCATACGCGCCACAAGCTCCAGGTGCTATCGCACAGCACTAAGCACTACAATGAACTGGGCAGGCTCGTCGCGCACGGAAAGGGCATGCCCGTCAGGGAGCTATACTCCGAGTACCAGCGGCTGTTCATGGAGGCGTTGAAGCTTACGGCAACCCCAAAGAAAAACGCCAACGTGCTGATGCACATCATGGGGTACTTCAAGGACAGGCTGACAGGCGACGAAAAGAAGGAGCTACTTGAGAACATCGAGCTGTACCGGACGGAGGCGACGCCGCTCATAGTGCCGGTCACGCTCATCGGCCACTACGTGCGCAAGTACGACGAGCCCTACCTGAAGGAACAGGTATACCTGCGCCCGGACCCGGCCGAACTACAACTGCGGAACCATCCGTAAGGAGTACTGGTAACGCTCAGGTTAAATGGTAGGCGGGGAGGGGATCGAACCCACGACCTATGCCTTGTAAGGGCATTTAAGGCCCTTTTCCCTAAGTGGGCTATCGGCCTGAGAAATCCGTTAACCCATGAATTTATGTAGCGAATTTAAGTTTCCAAACTTTCCATATTTTACGTATATTCCATGCAATAGGGTAAATACTGTGACAAATCTGTGACAGTCAAGACACTAAACCTCAAGGTTCTCTTCCGTTTTGTGTGGGTAAGAGTTACTCATAATAGTCATTTGCAACACAGTTCCGGGAACTTAAGCTTTCCGGCGACGAGGTAAATGATAGTCCTGTAGTAGTCGAAGGATTTGAAGCC
>Ga0334722_10005917_pt1 | contig 12231 bp, 12 predicted proteins | sample C3_bottom_MG_FD_207210 | JGI IMG/M metagenome (GOLD analysis project Ga0334722, IMG submission 207210) | Sediment microbial communities from Yellowstone Lake, YNP, Wyoming, USA - C3_bottom | ecosystem: Environmental > Aquatic > Freshwater > Lake > Sediment | place: USA: Wyoming | collected...
CGTCGGGGATGGTATCAACGACGCCCCCGTGTTAGCCCGTGCGGATGTCGGCGTAGCAATGGGCGGTTTAGGAGCTGACGCTGCTATTGAAGCTGCCGACGTCGTACTAATGACCGACGAACCTTCAAAGCTTGTGAGTGCTATAAAGATTGCCAAAAGGACTCACCGTATTGTATGGCAGAACATAATATTTTCATTGGGTGTAAAAATTATCGTACTGGCTTTAGGGGCTGGCGGTATTGCTACCATGTGGGAAGCGGTATTTGCCGATGTAGGTGTCGCGCTTATAGCAGTATTAAACGCTATGCGGGTTATGAAGGTAGATAGAATTTAAAATATAATCCTTGAAAATGTTTGTGCTATTATTTATGCTATATGTAAAGGATGAAAAATTAATGTAGGGAGAAGGAATAATGTATGATTGTTATATTGGGAATTATAGAGTTTGCTTGTGGTTCTATGATGTTTTCCTATTGGTTAGGAATTATGGCGGGTAAAAGATTAGAGGAGGTCAGAGACGGAAATCCAGGAGCTACTAATCTATGGTATGCCGCAGGTTTTAAAATTGGCATAATTGGTGCCATTCTCGATTTTATGAAAGGTTATTTCCCGCTCGTATATTTTATCAACAAAGGATATATAAGAGAAGATGCTATTGTTTTTATAGCAATAGCACCCATTTTAGGTCACGCCTTTTCTCCCTTTTTGAGATTCAACGGTGGCAAAGCTTTGGCTGCTACATTTGGGGTTTGGAGTGCGGCTACCCACTTTAAAGGGTCATTTATGTATGCTGTTATTCTTGGGATTTTAAAGCTTGGTGAGAGAATGTACAACAAAGGAAAACCTTCTTTGCCTGAAGTAGACGCGGTATTAGACCTTTTGGGTTTTGTCATTTTAGGAACCTTATTGGTTTTAGGGAGTTTTGAAAATTATTTACTTTTACTTTGGCTATTTAATTTTATTATTCTACTGTACAAGAGAAAAAATGATATGGTTTCATTTTTAAAGTTTTCAATTCTTCATAGGTAGGTTATGAACTTCCTATCCTTTAACCTTTTTCCCGACCCCAGAAAAGAAAAAACAACAATTTTTTTATCAGGCATAAAAATCCCCCGTTCTTCCAATCCAAACCACTCTTCGACATTAATTTCCTTTTTGGGAGTAAAATTCTATAAAAAATTGAAAATTCCTTCTCAAAAAAACATAAAAAAAGAAGGCCCGAAGCCTTCTTTTACGAATGGATATTTCCCCTTTTAAGTGATGCAAAAATCCCTATAAAACAAAGCACCGTAAATATTATAAAAATGGTTCTAACGCTTGTTAAAAAAGGTATGAAGTTGTTAAAACCAATAGGTTTATTGCCCATATGCAACGAAAATATAAGCATCGCAATACCCATGCTGAAGACCTGGCCCACCAATCTCATGGTTCCGAGGGTAGCAGAAGCTACACCGTAAAAGCTTTTATCCACCGAACTCATCACCGCATTGGTATTGGGCGAGGAAAAAAGAGCAAAACCAAGACCCAATATTACAAGACTTATCATTATAAAGTACAGGGGAGTTCCTCCCTTCAAAAATATCAGAAGAAAAAGTCCCAGAGTTGTCAAAGCCATACCCAGAGAAGATACGATCCTTGGTTCCATCCTGTCGGATAACCTTCCGGCATAGGGAGAGAACAATGCCATTATTAAAGGTTGAACCACCAGTATAGTGCCTGCCGTATTGGGAAGATAACCCCTTACATTTTCTAGATATAAGCTCAGTAAAAAGGAAATCGCAAAGGTTGCGCTATAGTTTATAAAAGCGGCTAAGTTGGAAAAGGCAAAAACGGCATTTTCCATGAAAAGCTGTATGTTAAGAACAGGACAGTGACACCTCAGCTCCCATATTATAAGAATTAAAACCCCAAGAAGACCGAGCACGACGCAAACAAAACCCTTAATTCCAGGAAGACTTGAGAAACCGTACATTATAAAAAACAGAGCCAAGCCGTATACTACAGAACCCAAAAAATCAAATTTTTCCTTTTTCTCTTCAGACCATTCCCCTTTTAATTTGAAGGCCGCAAGGTAAAAGGCCAAAAGGCCGATGGGAGTAATCGCATAAAAGATGCTCCGCCATCCCATAATGTCGGTTAAAAAGCCTCCCAGAAAAGGTCCCAGGGAAAGACCCAAATAAACAGCGGTAACGTTTATTCCTAACACCCTGCCTCTTTCCCCATGAGGATAAACCGATGTCAAAATGGCTACATTTGTCGCAAACATCAGGGCGGCACCTATTCCCTGAATAATTCTCAATATTATCAGGATAATGGAAGAGGTGGAAAGGGCACATAACAGCGACGAAACTGTAAAAATTATAATGCCGAGGGTAAATATCTTTTTCCTACCGTATATATCGGCTATTTTCCCAAAGGGTACCAAAAAAACCGAAGCCGCAAGTAAGTATGAAGTAACCACCCAGCCAAGCAAAACTGCATTTATCGAAAATTCAGCTCCGATCAATGGAAGGGCAACATTTATTGATGAACTGGTAAAGGAAATCAAAAAGGATGAAAGGGTTGTCGAAATAAGTGCAGCGGTTCTACTTCTCTCTCCGATCTCCATTTTTATCCACTCCTATGTTATAAATATAAATATTATATTTTCATAATAAATAACATAACACTTGTCAAAAATATTGTCAATAATACCACTACCAAATAATTTATGAATATAATATAATCATATTAAAAAGAAATATTTAAGACATACCCATAAATAGGAGGAAGACATAATATGCAAAATGAAAACAATTTAGAAAATATAGCACAAAACCTTATGGCCACCTTTCCTCTTATTTTTAAGAAACTTTTAAAAAAGGAAGAATCGGGTATATGTAAGAATTTAACTCCGTCACATACTCAAATAATGTGTCTATTAGAAAATTTCGGTTCAATGCCCATATCCGAAATCGGAAAAAAACTCTGCATCTCTCCCCCCAATATGACGCCGCTAATAGATAAGTTAATAGAAGAAAACCTTGTAGAAAGAATACCCAACAGCCGGGATAGAAGGATAGTGAATATAAACCTAACAGATAAGGGAAAAGAATTTTTAAAGAAATATAAGGAATCCATCGTAAACAATTTAAAGTCAAAACTATCGGATCTGACAGAAGAGGAACAGGCAGAATTAAATACAATTTTAGGCAGGCTAAAGGAAATTATTTTAAAAATAAGCGAATAGGAGGTACATTATGATTATCACAACCACTCCGTCGGTGGAAGGAAAAAGGATTAAGGAATATAAGGGAATAGTAGCGGGGGAAACCATCGTAGGAGCTAACTTTCTAAAGGATATCATGGCATCCCTTACCGATTTCTTCGGAGGAAGGTCCAGTGCATACGAAGGAGAGCTTATAAGGGCAAGAGAAATAGCTTTAAGTGAAATGGAAGATAGAGCAAGGGCTCTCGGAGCCAACGCGGTAGTCGGCGTCGACATCGACTACGAAGTCTTAGGACAAAACGGGAGCATGCTTATGGTTTCGGTAAGCGGAACGGCGGTCGTCGTGGAATGAATGGAAAGGCGGAATCCACATTTTGAGATTCCGCTTTTTTGTTTTATCCTAAAATTTTCAGAAAAATAAAACTTTTTTAAAGGAATTTCGTCTAAACTATAGAAGTTTTACTAAAACCTTTCATGTAAAGGAGTGAAATGATGAGGTCTCTGTTAAAAATGTTTATATTTCTACTAATCATAACCCTTCTTTTAAGTCCTATGCTTTCAGGGTGCAAGTCAACAAAAATCACCGAACAAAATAATGTCCAAAATCAAAATACCTCAAACTCAAATGCCCATGAAAATTCCGAAAAGACACTCGGCAGTCTAACAATTATGGTAAATCCGAATAAAGAAAATCCTTCCGAAGTAGCCAGATTAATAATAAAGGATGGTAATTTTGGATATCTTCTGAAAGAAACCACCGTCTCCCCTGATAATAAATGGATGCCCTTTATAACAAGTCAGAAGGAAGAGGGTTTAAATCTTTGGATATTATCTTTATACGATTATAGTGTTTACTCTGCAGATAGCGTTCCATCGGAAAATACAGAAATAATACCAATCGGATGGGATAAAGAAGGTAAGCTCCTCTATTTAAAAAAGGGATTACAGAACGACGAAAATTATAAGAATCAGAAAGGAATCTCACTTTGGAAATTCGACCCTGTTTCAAAGGAAAAAATGGAGGTTTCCTTTATTCCTACAAATAGAATGGTAAACAGTGCAAAATACATAGCCGAAAAAAACAGCGTTTTTATCCACATACCCGGTTCACTGTGGAAGATAGATCTCGATAAAGGTCAGACCATTCTAATAAAGGATAACCTGCCAAATTATGATGGATTATTCTATTTACGACTATCACCTACAGGGGATTATTGTGTATACGTGCTGCACGAACAGGATAAAGAAGGTATATATCTCCTCGAGACCTCCAATGGAACCGAAACCCCTATAAAACCGAATGGAGAAACCTATAACTTCTTCCCGAGCTGGTCTCCCGATGGAAAATATATAGCCTACCACAGCGCTCCTAAAGATCCTAAAACCGGAAGATATGATATATTAGAAGGAGAAGACTATCCCTTGGGACTTACAAGATTCATAGAAGTGGCAAACCCTCAGGGCCAACAAATCACACGTTTTGAAATACAGGGCAAAAAAATCGGTAATTTCAGGTGGTCTTCAAACGGTAAATTCATAACCTTTATCTCATCTTCGAAGGCTGAAGATGCCTACAATGTAATTTGGGATGCCCTTTATATAGCCGATCTTAAAGGAAACATCACCAAGATAACCGATCTCCCTTCAAAACCGAATCAGTACGTAGAGGTATTGTACATTTCGAATGACGGCAGCAAAATTTATTATACCATCTCTTCGGAAAACAATAAAACTTCTCTATGGCTATGGCAAAAGGATAGCGGAAACATCCAGATAGAACCGAAAGATATATCATGGAATCCGCTTATGGACTGGAACGGGGAAAAAATATTTAAAGAAGACTTATTTATCAGCGGAGGCAATGGAAAGAGCTTATTCTTATACAAAGTTCAAAATTCCCATAGCCAAAAAATATTTGAGATAGATGGTTACTTAGACCAATACCTTATATCCGGTAAATACCTCCTATACAGAACGGATACTGAAAATCCTGTGGAAGAACGACTGTCAATTATAAAACTCCAGTAGGGGAATTTTTTCCCCAATTCGGTAGATAATAAAAATAAAAGATTAGGGGAGGCTCAAAATATGAAAAGGCTTTCAATTTTTCTTCTCATACTTCTGCTCATCACAACAGCATCCTGCACAATTTTTCAAAAACCCGCCCCAACACCTTCACCGACGCCGCAGCCGACACCAAAAGCCTATAACATAAAGGATTACTACCCCTTCAAAGAAAACATAAGGATGAAGTATCAGGGCGTGGGAAATGAATATGCCGAAAAGGATGTCTACGTAGATTTCATAAAGGGCGATAGAATACAGCTTAGAGTAATGAATCCGGGAACAACCCTGGGACAGGTGCTGGAGGTCAAAAATGGAGAACTCAGGCTCATCGTCTCGAGGGAAGAATTTTATTACCGTGATGACTTAACCGGAACCCAAAATCCCAATCCGGAGATTTTGTTAAAAGAACCTTTACAGGTAGGTACCACATGGACGACAAAAGACGGGAACAAAAGGTATATATCCAATACCAATGTAAAAATAACCACTCCTTCGGGAGAATACAATGCACTTGAGGTAACAACCGAGGGAAAAGACTTTAAAACCTACGACTATTACGTTCTAAACTTGGGACATGTCAAATCGGTATTTGAAAGCGGTGGCAATAAAATAGAGACCAATTTAGAAAAGGTTGAAAACAACGTTACCGTAAACCAGACCATAAAGGTCTTCTATCCGGACTTTAATAACAACAGGCTTGTATATAAAAACTATGCGATATCACTAAAAACAAATGATGAAGTAAAAAATATTTTTGAAAATTATTTTAAAAATCCCCCAAATAAGAACCTTTCAAGGGTTATGAGCCCGAACAGTAAAATCAACAGCCTATACCTTGACTATAAAGAGCAGAAGGTCAGAATAGACCTTTCCAAAGAATTTATAACCGAAATGAACGCAGGTTCATCCCTCGAATCCATGATACTCAATAGTCTTGTAAATACTCTCGGTTCATATTACAACGTAAACAAGGTTTATATCTCCATTGACGGCAAACCTTATTCCTCCGGTCATTTCGCAATAAAGGAAAACGAATATTTCAAGGTTAACCTTAAAAATGCGGTCGAACTAAAATAGTATAAAAATGTGCTAAAATACCCTGTAATATGTGATTTAAAGCACATACTTCGACCCAACCTTCGGCTATAATAAAATCAAGAAAAATTTTACAGGGGGTTTTATCATGGAGGAAAAAAACTCATAAAGAATATAAGCCATTCACAAAAACATAATATACTCGATCTGGTAAGCTATCAGGAAGGAGAAGTGGTGAGCAGAACCCTTTCACAGGGTAAAAACCTGAGCATAACCCTTTTCGCCTTCGACAAAGGAGAAGAAATAAGTTCGCATTCATCATCGGGAGATGCCTTTGTGCAAATCCTTGACGGAGAAGCTGAAATAACCATTGGAGAACAAAAACACATATTAAATGCCGGAGAGGTAATAGTAATGCCTGCCGGTGTACCCCACGCACTCTATGCAAAAGAAAGGTTTAAAATGCTTCTTGTAGTGGTTTTCCAACCTTAAAAAATTGGGAGGTTTTTTTATGAGTGAAGTTATAAATAACAGGAAATTCAGAAAACAGACTTTAAAAAAGCTCATTCTGGATCTCCATAACGGTAAACCGGTGGAAGAAGCAAAAAAGGAATTCAAAAAAATTGCTGAAGGCATATCTTCCACCGAATTGGCCGAAATAGAACAGGCTCTTATAGACGAAGGACTTCCTGTAGAAGAAGTTCAAAGGCTCTGCGATGTTCATACTGCATTATTTAAAGAAGGCCTGGAAGAAGCTGAAAAACCTGAAGCTGAAGAAGGTCATCCCGTAGATATTTTAAAAGACGAAAACAGGGCTATAGAAAATCTCATTAACGATGAAATAAAACCTATAATCGAAAAGTTAAAAAAAGAAGCAACAAAAGATGATGCATTGAAGCTCTTAGAAAAAATCAATCTCCTAATGGACATCGACAAGCATTATAGTAAGAAAGAAAACCTCATCTTCCCATACCTTGAAAAATACGGCATAACGGGACCACCAAAGGTTATGTGGGGAGTGGACGACGAGATAAGGGATGCTTTAAAAGAATGCAAGAAAATGCTTTCTGAATTTGATGCCTCAAATCGAAGCAAGATTATAGAAAAAGTAGAGGAGACCTTACAAAAGGTATTGGACATGATTTTCAAAGAAGAAAACATCCTATTCCCCATGGCTATGGAAACCTTAACCCAGGACGAATGGTTTAATATAATGAAGGACATGGATGAAATAGGCTTCTGCCTTATTGAACCCGAATACAAGTGGAGACCTCAAAGGGATAGTATGGAAAAATACGGAAAAGAACTGGCCGACGAAAACACCGAAAAGGAATATATAAAATTTGAGACGGGACTGCTTACCCCTTCCGAAATAAACCTTATACTTAATCACCTACCGGTAGACATAACCTTCGTGGATAAGGAGGACACGGTAAAATACTTCTCCCAAACAAAAGATAGAATTTTTGCAAGAACAAAAGCTGTAATCGGAAGAAAGGTCCAGAACTGCCATCCTCCCGCAAGCGTTCACATAGTAGAAAAACTGTTAAGCGATTTTAAAGAAGGTAGAAAGGACAGCGAAGCCTTCTGGATAAATTTAAACGGAAGACTAATATATATAAGGTATTTTGCGGTAAGGGATGAAAACGGAGATTACATGGGAACCCTCGAAGTAACACAGGATATAACAGAAATCAAAAACTTAACCGGAGAAAAGCGGCTCTTGAGCGAATAATATTACAACTCCTGCCGAATTCGTGCAGGAGTTTTTTATTTTTAATCTAAAATTTAATTTTAATTTAAAAAAGTTTTTAAATATAATATAATTAAACTAAAAGTTAAGGCTTAAGGGGGAAAAATTGATGAATCCATATGAATTGAGGAAGAAACTTGTTGAAAACGTTACAAAAGTAATGGTCGGAAAAGAAGAAATAGTAGACTTAATCCTTACATCCATTCTCTGTTCGGGGCACATACTCCTTGAAGACATACCGGGTGTAGGAAAGACAACCTTAGCCAAAACGGTCGCAAAATCCTTAAATCTCTCCTTCAGCAGAATCCAGTTCACTCCTGACCTTCTTCCATCGGATGTAACCGGAATTAACTTCTACAATCCCAAAATAAGCGAATTCGTTTTCAAAAAGGGACCCGTAATGGCAAACATAGTTCTGGCAGACGAGATAAACAGGGCAACTCCGAAAACACAGTCAAGCCTGCTTGAATGCATGGAGGAACGGCAGGTAACCGTAGACGGCGTGACATACCCTCTTGAAAAGCTCTTTCTGGTAATAGCCACACAAAACCCGGTGGAAATTCAAGGTACCTTCCCACTTCCCGAAGCGCAGCTTGACAGGTTCCTGATGAAAATAAAAATAGGGTATCCCTCTTTCGAAGAGGAAATAAAGATAATGGAAAGGTTTGAAGCTCAAAATCCCCTGGATGATTTAAAAAGCGTCCTTACCTCCGAAGATATTTTTAATGCTCAGAAAGAGATTGAAAAGGTCTATATAAGCAGGGAATGCAAGGAATATATATTAAATATAATCACGGCAACAAGAAACCATAAAGATATAGTTCTCGGTGCAAGCCCGAGGGCCAGCATCGCTCTTTATAAATCCGCAAAAGCCTATGCGGCCCTAAAAGGCAGAAATTATGTAATACCCGATGATATAAAATACTTATCCAAATTTATACTTCCCCACAGAATAATTCTAAAAAGCAACCTTTATTTAGAAGGTGACCCATCCAATATCGTAGAAGAAATATTATCCGAAGTTGCATGTCCCGTAGATGATTTTTCGAACAAAGAAGGGATGAATAGTTGACGGTAATTTTAATTCCCATTTTTATAATACTTTTTATACAAATTCAAAAAATCCTCTTTTCAAAATTCGCTCTTAAAAATCTGAATATAGAAAGGCGTTTCAACACAGATAAAACCGTCTGTGGAAACGAGGTAAGCTATACCATTGAAATAACGAATAATAAGCTCTTACCAATACCCTGGATTACCATCACCGAAGAAATCCCCAGAGTTTTTAAATATTCTGTGGACAGTTTCATAGATGTCGAAGAATGGAAGCAGATCCATACGACCACAACATCCCTGATGTGGTTTCAAAAGATAAAAAGGCATTTTAAACTTAAATGCACCAAAAGGGGTTATTATGAGATTACAAACGCAAAAGTAAAAACAGGCGATATATTCGGTTTTGACACCATAGAAACCGAAATAAAGGCACCGGCATCTATTCTGGTCTTACCCAGAATCCATCCTATAAATCATTTCGAAATAACCTCAAAAAGGCCGCAGGGAGAGACCATTGTAAAAAGGTTTATAATAGAAGATGTAATGGAATTTAAGGGAATAAGGCCTTACCAACCGGGAGATCCCCTAAACAGGATACATTGGCCTTCCACCGCCAAAACCCTTGGGCTACAGGTTAAACAGTTCGATTATACTTCGGATAAGAAAATACTGATATTTCTTGATGTGAGGACAAAAGAGTTCATATGGGAAGGTGTTGACACAGAGCTTTTGGAAGAGAGTATTTCTTTTGCCGCTTCTCTTACAAAACTCATCATTGATAGGGGAATACCGGTGGGAGTATATTCGAACGGAGCCGTCATGGGAAGTAAGAGCTACTTAAAAATTCCTCCTTCAGGGAACCCAAAACAAGTTAATCTCTTGCTCGAAGGTCTTGCAAAACTTTCGGATTTTACCATAGTCGAAATGGAAGAACTCATTATGGAAAACTTACCCTTAGTATCATGGGATTCGCACATTGTTATAATAACATCCCTACCGTCAATTCCATATATAGACAAAATCCGCAAACTCTGCAAATCCGAGATAAGCATCTATTCCTTTAATAAGGATATATTAAAAATGGAAAATGAAAATATAAGAGTAAATTATGTAAAAGAAGGTAAGAGATATGAGTAATAAATTAAAAATAATATCAAAAGAAGATATTTTTTACTTACTTTCCGGTCTAAATGAGACCATAATGCTTTATCCCCTTTACCTCCTTTTGTTCAGGCACTACGGCCTCGGACCAAATATATATCAAATAATTTTTATAAATCTTTCCAGCATTTTTCTGAACCTGTATTTAAATCACAGAAAATTTGAAATCCAGTATAAAAAAAGGATAAACATTGCGGCTCTAATCCTTTTATCCATTTTTAACCTCGTAAAAATAAATGACATCCTCAATAGCACTATAATTGTCATTACGGTTTTCTTCTTCTGGCAAAGAGGTCTTCATATATTAGGAAATCCAAAAAACCTGCTCTTCACTCCATCGGATTTTTATAAGGGACTACTTTTCATGCTTCTTCCGTACTTCATGAATTTCATATTTATAAGATGGGGAGAATTTTATGCCTTCTCCTATCCCTATATAATTATGTACTCGGTTTTATCGCTGTACCTTCTATACCGCATATTTTTTATTAAAACATCCTTCACATCCGGAAACAATATACCCCTACCTTTAAGGGCTTTAAACGGGTTTTTGATAACCTTAGCCACCGCATCCTTCTTAATCCTTAGCATAAAAAAGGTTCAAACGGTAATATTTACGGTTTTCTGGAAGGTTTATTCTGCCATTGCCTACCTTCTGTCCATGCTGATTTCCATTCTCATGTATCCCGTTTTGATTCTTTTGGATAGATTTTTTACATCTCTTTCCAAAAATATGAGATACAGGACAATTCTCGAACAGATAAATGCGGGAAACGGCGGTATCAGAAGCGGTGAGCAGATAGAGGAAATAAACAACTACATCATGAATTCGGGTTTTTTCAAATATGTTTTTGCAATAACAATTATTTTAATCTCCGTTTTTATACTGTTTATGATAGCCAATTCCATATATAAAAAATTGGAAAAAAACCGCATTGCGGATTTTACCGAAGAAGTGGAAAAGTTATCAAAGACAAGCTCAAAAAAAGAGAAGAAAAAAGGACTTATCGGCCGAGCTTTGAATATTATCAAGTCCATGGCACCCAAAAATCCAAGAGAAAGGGTCATATACCTTTATACAAAGTTCACTCTTATAATATACAAAAAGCTTAGTTTAAAAAGAATTCCAAGCGAAACCCCGCAGGAATATGCAAAAAGAATTGAAGTTATTTTAAATAAGGAAAGTTCCATAAATAAAATAACCGAAATTTATATGAAAGCAAAGTACGGCCATGAAGAAATCACCGAAAATCACATAAGGGAATTCAGCAATGAACTTAAGGAAATCACGTAAAAAGGAGGGGTCGAGACCCTCCTTATAATATCTAAATTTACTGCTGATTTTTCTTCTGCTGTTCAATTTGCTGCAGGCTGGTCTGCTGGGTTTGAGCTTGTTGACCCTGATTTAATTTATTATTGGAATTCAAATAATTGAGCCTATTCGTGAGCATATCCACATGCCTTTGCATATCCTGCTGCATGGACTGGAACATCTGCTTTGCCGAAGGGTCTTCGGTGGATGTCGCAAACTGTGCATAGGTTCCGAGAGCAGATTGTGCAGCTGCTATGGCCTTTTCCAGATCGCTTTTAACCGTCATAAATACACCTCCGAAAAAAATAAGTTCAATTATATTATGGCTATCCTTCTTCAAATTTTTTCTGGAAATTTTTATTAAAAAAATAAGAGGTGTTTTCACACCTCTTATAATTCTCCGCATTTTTTGAGAAGCATTTCCCAACGTTTGTCTACTTCTCTCTGGAAATCTTCTATAAGATGTTCGTTACCCGGTTTGAACAGATGTTTGAATCTTCCCTGTTTCTTTAGCCACTCTTCTACCGGTTTCTTTACCTTCGGTTTATAGGTCAGCCTGTATTCACCGTTAACAACTTCATAGAGAGGCCATACGCATGTATCAACAGCAAGCTGGGTTATTTCTATTGCCTCGGCCGA
>Ga0334722_10005918_pt1 | contig 12231 bp, 8 predicted proteins | sample C3_bottom_MG_FD_207210 | JGI IMG/M metagenome (GOLD analysis project Ga0334722, IMG submission 207210) | Sediment microbial communities from Yellowstone Lake, YNP, Wyoming, USA - C3_bottom | ecosystem: Environmental > Aquatic > Freshwater > Lake > Sediment | place: USA: Wyoming | collected...
CGACGTACTGAACGATGTGATCAAAGAAGTGACCAAGAAGGACACTTTAGAGATCGATTTTTTTGTTGAACCTCAGGAACCGCAAAAAAAGACCTCCAAGACGGCCAAGGAAGATAAAAAAGAAGACCGACAGGAAAAGACCAATCTTCTCCACGATAAAAAATATACCTTTAACTCCTTTGTCGTGGGTCCCAGCAATCAGTTCGCCCATGCATCCGCCAAGGCCGTATCAGAAGCGCCGGGCCGTGCGTATAATCCGCTCTTTATCTACAGCGGGGTCGGGCTCGGCAAGACCCATCTGGTCAATGCCATTGGTCACTTTGTCCAGAGCAAAGCACCGCGTGCTCGTGTCGCTTACCTGTCTTCCGAACAGTTCACGAACGAGCTGATCAGCCATCTGAGCCACAAAACGATGGATGCCTTCCGTTTGAAGTATCGGAATATGGACATCCTGATCATTGACGACATCCAGTTCATGGCCGGCAAAGAACGGACCCAGGAAGAGTTCTTTCACACCTTCAATACCCTCTATGAAGCAGAAAAACAAATTGTACTAACGAGCGACCGCCAGCCCAAAGAGATCCCGGACATAGAAGAACGCCTGAGATCGCGGTTCGAAGCCGGTCTTATCGCAGACATTCAAGCGCCGGACCTGGAGACGCGTATTGCGATCCTTAAAAAGAAAGCAGGACATCAGAATATCCGGCTGCCCGACGCTGTAGCGGAATATCTTGCCACTATTCTCAAGAACAATATCCGTGAGCTGGAAGGCGGGCTCATGAGACTGGGCGCGATCGCTTCTTTGACGAATACGGACATAACCATTGACTTGGCAAAGTCAGAAATGAAACACCTTGCCAACTTAAGAGAAAAGGTCATAACGAATGAGCTTATCCAGAAGGTCGTAGCAGAATCATTCGGAGTGAAACCTTCCGACCTCAAGTCCAAACGGCGCACCAGAACGGTCGTTTTGCCTCGCCAGGTCGCCATGTATCTTTGCCGGCAGCTCGCCGGATCTTCGCTTCCGGAGACGGGTAATTTTTTTGGCGGCAAGGACCATAGCACCGTCATTCACTCTTGTAAGGTGATAGAAGAAAAAAGAGAAAAAGACCCCGAGCTCAAGGCCCGGATCGACATGCTCATAAAGCAGCTAAGGTCTTGATTTCTTTTGTCTTTCGGTCCGTTATTTGTGTTGCTATTTGCAAGGCTTTCTGATAGTATTCACCATTCCGAGGGAGGCTTTCTGAATGAAACTGAAGATAAAGAAAGACGAAATCCTCAAAGGTTTACAGCGTATCCAAGGTGTTGTCGACAAGAAGAACACCATGCCGATCCTTTCCAATATGCTTCTTGTGGCGGATGGAAAGGGCATCGAGATCATCGCTACCGATCTTGAGATCGGTCTTCGCGGGCGCTACGCCGCTGACGTGGAAAAACCTGGCGCGGTCACGGTTTCGGCGAAAAAAATGTTCGAGATCGTAAGAGAATTGCCGGAAGAGGATATCCAGATCCGCGTGGACGAAGGAAATTGGGTGAAGATATCATCCGGCCATTCCCAGTTCAAGCTGGTAGGGCTGCCGAAAGAAGAATATCCGAGCTTGCCCGATGTAGCCGAAGAAGGGATGATCACCCTGGACGGGGCAACCCTCCGTGAAATGATAAAGAAGACATTATATGCTGCCGGCGAGAACGACGCACGGTATGTTTTGAATGGTCTTTTTGTGCAGCTCACGCCGGAAAAAGGCGCGTTGAAGATCCGGATGGTGGGCACTGACGGTCATCGCCTTTCCATGATCGACAAGATCGTCGAAGCCAAACACAAGGAAGAAAGCGTGATTGTTCCGAAGAAGGCAATGATCGAGATCCGGCGTTTGCTCGAAGAAGATTCGTCACAGGAAGGCTTCCAGATCGGGTTCAGCAAGAACCACGCACTGTTCAAACGGGACGGCTTGGTGATGGTTTCCAAGCTTATTGACGGCAACTATCCTAACTATCTCCAGGTGCTCCCCACGCAAAACACGAAAAAAGTTGCTGTTTCCAAAGACGTCTTCACGCACGCGGTAAAGCGGGTCTCGATCCTCTCAAAAGAAAAAACGAATGCCGTAAAGCTGCAATTGGAAAAGAACTTGCTCTTGCTGTCCACGAACAATCCCGAAGTAGGAGAGGCGAACGAAGAGCTCTCTATTGATTATAAGGGCGAGAGCATCTCTATAGGTTTCAATTCGCGCTATCTGATGGATGTGCTCATGTCCATGGACAAGGATACCATTTCTCTTGAACTTAATGACTCCCTCAGCCCTTGCCTGGTCAAGGAAGAGGGAAACGACGACTATAAATGCGTTGTGATGCCGATGCGCGTATAGCGGTCCCTCTTCATACTACCGAAGAAGGGAACCATGTCAGCCTTTAAATCAAAGACCTCATCGGAGAACGATATCTTTCCAAAGAGCCCGGTCACAGATGTACAGCGTTCAAAGAGCAGCCCAGTAATGGAGTGAGGGATTGACCGCAGCGCGCGGTCGAATCCCTCTTTTTACGAGGAGCAGATGGAATATACTGCAGACAGCATAAAAGTGCTTGAGGGTCTTGAGGCAGTGCGAAAGCGTCCTGCCATGTATATTGGCAGCACTGGCAGCATCGGCCTGCATCATCTCGTCTATGAGATCGTTGACAACAGCGTCGACGAGGCCATGGCAGGTTTCTGCAAGAACATCGATGTTTTTATCCATGTTGACAACAGTATTACCGTCATCGACGATGGCCGGGGAATACCCACTGCGTTGCACAGCACTCAAAAACGTTCTGCCGCGGAGGTCGCGCTGACCGTGCTGCATGCGGGCGGCAAGTTCGACGGCGATGTGTATAAGGTTTCCGGCGGCCTGCATGGAGTGGGCGTATCAGTCGTGAATGCATTATCCGAGTGGCTTGAGCTCGAAATAAAGCAGAAGGGTCAGGTCTTTCAGCAGCGCTACGAACGCGGTAATCCGCTGGCACCGCTCGCCGTGACCGGCACGACAACCGCAACGGGAACGAAGGTCACGTTCAAGCCGGACTTCCAGATCTTCGAAGACCGGGAATACAGCTATGATATCCTTTCCACGTGGCATCAAGATCACGATCCAGGACGAACGATCCGGCAAAAAGCAGACCTTCCTGTACGAAGGCGGAATCGCATCGTTCATCGAACATCTGAACAAGAACAAGACACCTCTCCATCCCGCGCCGATCTACCTCCAGAAGGAACGGGAGGGTCTTTTCATAGAGATTGCACTCCAGTACAATGACAGCTACGTTGAACAGGTCTTTGCCTTTGCGAATAACATTAACACCCACGAGGGCGGCACGCATCTTGTTGGCTTCAAGTCAGCACTTACACGGACGCTGAACAGTTATGCTGTTTCAAGCGGCCTGCTCAAAGGCATAGAAGAGGCACTCTCCGGAGAGGATGTGCGCGAAGGGCTGACGGCCGTCGTTAACGTCCGTCTCACCAATCCGCAGTTCGAAGGCCAAACCAAGACAAAACTCGGGAACAGCGAGGTCAAGGGCATCGTCGAGACCATGGTGAACGAAGCACTGGGTTCATATCTCGAAGAGAATCCTCCGATCGCGCGAAGGATCACGGAAAAATCCTTGAACGCCGCGCGTGCCCGAGAGGCTGCACGCAAGGCTCGCGAGCTCACCAGGCGCAAAGGCTTGCTGGACTCGACTTCGCTTCCCGGCAAGCTTGCCGACTGCCAGGAGAAGGATCCGGCCCTTTCCGAAATCTTTATCGTCGAAGGCGACTCGGCAGGCGGCTCCGCCAAGCAGGGCAGGGACCGCAAAAACCAGGCTATCTTGCCGCTAAAAGGCAAGATCCTGAACGTTGAGAAAGCGCGCTTCGACAAGATGCTCTCGAGCGACGAGATCAAGGTCCTCATCACGGCCCTGGGAACCAGCATCGGGCCGGAAGAGTTCGACATCGCCAAGCTCAGGTATCACAAGATCATCATCATGACCGACGCTGATGTCGATGGCGCGCATATCCGGACGCTCTTGCTCACGTTCTTTTACCGCCAGATGCCTTTGGTCATCGAGCGGGGTTATCTCTATATTGCACAGCCGCCTCTTTTTAAAGTAAAACGGGGAAAGACGGAGCGCTATATCAAGGACGATTCGCGCATGGAAGATTTCCTGCTCGATCTTGCCGCAGAGGACGTGGAACTCTTCTCGCCTGAGCAGGACGGCTGGCTCACGGGTGAGCGCTTGACCAGCACGCTCAAAAAACTGGTGCAGTTCGAGAAGAACCTCGAGAAGTTCAAGCGAAAGCGGCTCGATACGGTCGTTCTTCGTACGGTGCTCCTGGACAAGACCTTTAGTAAAACGGCACTGAAGGAAGAAGCAAACCTGAAAAAGCTCGCTGCTTCCATCGAACACCACGTAAAGCAGGTCCATCCCAAGACACGGATCGACTGGGCCATCGATCCCGACGAGGAGCACCAGGCCTTCAAGCTCAGGTTCGATACCAAATGGGACGCGATCCATTCGAGCATCGTCTTCGACGAGAACTTCGTGACCACGCCCGAGTTCCGCGAGCTTCAGAGCCTTTCACCAGCAATTCTCGGACTGAACGGACCTGCTTATCGGTTGCGAGAGAAGGGCGACGAGAAAAGCTTCAGTGATACGGACAAACTAGTCCACTTTATCCTTGAGCTCGGGAAGAAAGGGCTTTCGATCCAGCGGTATAAAGGTCTGGGCGAGATGAACCCGGACCAGCTGTGGGAGACAACGATGACGCCGGAGAAGCGAACACTTCTCCAGGTAACCATTGAGGACTCGGTCAAGGCCGACGAGATCTTTACGATCCTCATGGGCGACCAGGTCGAGCCGCGCCGTGCCTTCATCCAGCGCCACGCGCTCGAGGCAAGGAACCTCGATATTTGATCGCACAAGTCTTGATCATCGTCTCGAAGCGGCAGGAACAGAAAAGCCGGGAGCAGATCCAGGGCTCATCTTTTCCGCTATCGATTAATACTTTATAGATTTAACAGGGAACCATACCAAAGACCATGGAACAACCGGAAATTAAATCACAGATAAACATCGAGCAGGAGATGAAGACCGCCTATCTCGATTACTCGATGAGCGTGATCGTCGGACGGGCTCTTCCTGATGTGCGAGACGGCTTGAAGCCGGTGCACCGCCGGATCCTATACGCCATGTTCCGGGAAGGGCTCCTTCATAACAAAAAATATTCCAAGAGTGCCGGCGTCGTTGGCGAAGTGCTCAAGAAGTATCATCCCCATGGCGACAGCGCGGTCTATGACACGATGGTGCGCATGGCCCAGGATTTCAACCTGCGATATCCGCTCGTGGACGGCCAAGGGAACTTCGGGTCCATTGACGGCGATTCCGCGGCGGCCTACCGGTATACCGAGGCGCGCCTCACGAAACTGGCAGAAGAGCTGCTCGCAGACATCGATAAGGAGACGGTTGAGTTTGTCCCGAACTTCGATGATACGACCGTCGAGCCCGCAGTGCTCCCGACGCGAGTTCCAAATCTGCTGATCAACGGATCGTCCGGCATTGCCGTCGGCATGGCCACGAACATTCCGCCGCATAATATTGGCGAGGTCGTCGACGGCCTCGTGATGATGATCGACAATCCCGAAGTGGCGATCCCCGAGCTCATGACCGCGATCAAGGGACCGGATTTTCCGACGGCCGGCTTCATCCACGGCTATGAAGGAATCCGGCAGGCTTACCTGACCGGCCGTGGCATTATCCAAATGCGGGCCCGGGCAACGATCGAGGAAGGAAAGGGCGACCGCGAGAGTATTGTCATCACCGAGCTGCCGTACCAGGTGAACAAGGCAAGGCTCCTTGCGAACATCGGTGAGCTCATCCGGGACAAGAGGATCAACGGCATTGCCGAGCTTCGCGATGAGTCGGACCGGCAAGGAATGCGCGTCGTGGCCGATCTCAAGAAGGGCGAGATCGCGAGTGTTATCCTGAACCAGCTGTACAAACACACTGCACTTCAGTCCACCTTTGGGGTGATCATGCTGGCGCTGGTGAACAACCAGCCCCGGGTCCTGAACCTCAAGCGAATTTTGCAGAACTTCCTTCAGCATCGGCGTGAAGTTGTCATCAAAAGGACCAAGTTCGATCTTCGGAAGGCAGAAGAACGCGCCCATATCCTGCTGGGCCTCAAGATAGCCCTTGATAACCTCGATGCAGTCATTGCCCTTATCAAGGCGTCAAAGAATCCTGAAGAGGCAAAAACCGGCCTGGTGAGAGAGTTCAAGCTATCGGAGATCCAGGCTCAAGCGATCCTCGAGATGCGGCTCCAGCGCCTGACCGGTCTCGAGCGGGAAAAGATCATCACTGAATATGAAGAGGTGCTCAAGGAGATCGCCCGGCTGAACGAGATTCTAAGTTCTGATTCGCTGGTCATGAAGATCATCCGCGACGAGCTTATGGCGCTCAAGGCGGAGTACGGGGACGAGCGACGGACCGAGATCGTGGCCCATACCACCGAGATCGGCATCGAGGACCTGATCAAGGACGAAGAGATGGTGATCACCATCTCACATGCCGGCTACATCAAGCGTAACCCCTTGACGAATTACCGGGCGCAACGGCGCGGCGGTAAGGGAAAGATAGGCATGGAAACGCGGGACGAGGATTTCGTCGAACGGTTGTTCATGGCGACCATGCACAGCTACATCCTCTTTTTCACGAACAAGGGCCGTGTGTACTGGCTCAAAGTGCATCAGCTTCCCGAGGCGGGAAGACAGGCCAAAGGAAAGGCAATTGTGAACTTGCTGCAGATCGGCCAGGACGAACGCGTCACGGCGGCGCTTCCGGTGCGCGAATTCACGCCGGGCCACTATATCCTGATGGCAACCAAGAAGGGGATCATCAAAAAAACCGAACTCGAAGCCTATAGTCATCCTCGGCCTTCGGGCATTATCGCGATAACCCTTGAAGAGGGCGACGACCTCATCTCTGCCGAAGTAACGGACGGCACCCGCGATGTTTTCCTCGGCACTCGCGACGGACTATCCATCCGCTTCAATGAAGAGGATGTCCGCGACATCGGCCGCACGGGCAAGGGCGTCATCGGCGTACGGCTCGAGGAGGGGAACGAGGTCATCGGCATGGAGATCGTGCGCGACGACTCCACGATCCTCACCGTGACGGAGAACGGCTTCGGCAAACGGAGCTCGCTTGAGGACTACCGGAGCCAAAGCAGGGGAGGCAAGGGCATTATCACCATCAAGACCACGGAAAAGAACGGTAGAGTAATCGGCATTGCACAGGTATCAAAGGACGACGAGATCCTTCTTATAACCGGGAACGGCAAGATACTTCGCACGCGGGCAAAGGACATTTCCGTACAGGGCAGGAACACTCAGGGCGTGCGGCTCCTGGAGACCGAAGAAGGCGACAAGGTGAAGAGCCTTGCAAAAGTGGTTGAGCGCGATGACGAAAAGGAAGCTGCGGTCGATAAGGACGGACCGGTACCGCCGCTAGCCGGGAACGCGTAGGATGGGAAGGCGGCTGTTGATCCTGCTCGCGATCGTTTCCCTGCTTGCGGGATGCGAGGTCTTTGATAAACAGGCGTCGCTCGAATATGAGGCGGCGACAAAACGCTGGTATGCCGGAGAATATCCGGCTGCGGTATCCATGTATATCGGCCTGGTGAAGAATCACCCGTACAGCCCCCATGCCGATAACGCATTGTACTGGGTCGGCGTGACCCAGTTCCTGTATCTTGGAGAGACCGAGAAAGCCCTTCAAACATTCAGACTCCTCCTGAAAAAATATCCGCGCCGCGACATGGCCCCGGCGGCGCAGCTTTATATCGCCGAGATATATGAACTGGGCTATAATGATTATGCTCGCGCCATCGAGGAGTACCGTAAAGCGGTTCCCTACGCCGACAAGGATGTGCGCGAAAAGAGCATGTACAGTCTTGCCGATAATCTCTTTCGGGTCGGCAAGATCGATGAAGCGAGAGACACCTGGATGGGCCAGGTCAAGGAGTTTCCCCGCGGCGGTAAAGCGGACATCGCGTTCTACCGGCTTGGGACCCTATCGTTCTCAAAAGGCAACATCGAGGCGGCAGCGACCTATTACCGGAGATCGCTCGAGGTAAGCAAGGACAAGGAGATCGCGATCAAAGCGAAGTATGCGCTTGCCCAATGCCTCGAAGCGGTCGAAAGCCTCAAGGAAGCTCTCGCGATCTACCAGGAGCTGGAACCTTCTTACCAGAACAAAGAAGCTATTCGGATCAAGATCAGAGCGCTTGAAACGCGGATCATCAAGAAAAGTTATTGACATATCCAGGGGAGCGTGTTACTTTTTATGCTCGATTTAAAGCTCGTCAGGGAACGGACGGATGAAGTAATAGCGGGTATCCGCAGACGCGGCGGCGAGATCGACCTCGGCGAGTTCCTTGCGCTTGATGATAAAAGACGCAGGGTCCAGCAGGAAGCGGACGATCTTCGGCGAAAGCGGAACGATGTTTCCGAAGAGATCGGCAGGCTCAAGAAAACGGGCCAGCAGGCGGAGGATAAGGTCGCCGAAATGAGGGCCGTTGGCGACTCGATCGCGTCGCTCGAAACGGTGATCCGTGAGGCCGAAGAAGCTCAGCGGAACATTCTGCTCACCATCCCGAACTTGCCCCATGAGTCGGTACCCGACGGAAGGGACGAGTCAGGTAATATCGAACTAAGGCGTTGGTCGCCGGAAGATGCCGGACCGCCAAAGTTCTCATTCGCACCCAAGCCGCACTGGGATATCGCAGAATATCTTGATATTATCGATTTTGACCGGGCCGCCAAAATCACAGGCGCCCGTTTTGCTCTTTATAAAGGTATGGGCGCAAGGCTTGAGCGGGCGCTCATCAATTTCATGCTGGATCTGCATACCACCGAGCACGGCTATCTCGAGGTATTGCCGCCGTTCATGGTGAACAGGGCGAGCATGACCGCCACAGGTCAGCTTCCCAAGTTCGAGGAAGAGCTCTTCAAGGTGGAGAACGGCACGTACTTCCTGATCCCCACGGCGGAGGTCCCGGTGACGAACATTCCCCGTGACGAGATCCTTCCCGACGAGAGCCTTACGCTCAAGTATACTGCTTACACACCTTGTTTTCGCCGCGAGGCGGGCTCCTACGGAAAGGACACGCGAGGTCTCATCCGCCAGCACCAGTTCAACAAGGTGGAGCTCGTGAAATTCTCGAGACCGCAGGATTCCTACCAGGAATTGGAAGCACTGCTTTCCGACGCAGAAGAGGTCTTGAAGCGTCTCCGCCTGCCTTACCGGGTGATCACACTTTGTACGGGCGACATGGGCTTTTCGGCGGCAAAGACCTACGACATCGAGGTCTGGCTTCCGGCGCAGGACCGCTATCGCGAGATATCCTCCTGTTCTAATTTCGAGGACTTCCAGGCACGGAGGGGAAATATCCGGTATAGGCCGAAGGGAAGCAAGAAGACCGAGTTCGTACATACACTGAACGGATCCGGTCTTGCCGTGGGACGCACGGTCGTGGCGATCCTGGAGAATGGCCAGCAGCCCGATGGGACCGTACTGATTCCGGACGTGCTCAAACCGTATATGGGCGGGGCAGAACGGATCGCGCCGAGGAATAAATAGCACAGCCTGCGGTTTCGCTGCGCGGGTCTTCTGAGCGGGCGGTTAGTTGAGAAAGAGGTTTCAGGAACGGAGAGATGGCCGAGCGGTTTAAGGCGGCGGTCTTGAAAACCGTTGAGCGAAAGCTCCGGGGGTTCGAATCCCTCTCTCTCCGCCATATCTTAAAGAATGCGAGCGCATTAATTGTTCATCAGTACAAAAGTGGAAGCAATCGGAGAGGTGGCCGAGCGGCTGAAGGCAGCTGCCTGCTAAGCAGTTGTGGGGGTAACTCCACCCCGGGTTCGAATCCCGGCCTCTCCGCCAGTTTATATCCTGGTCGGGAGACGTTCAAAGGTACATCAGGTTACATAGTAAAAAGGAGGAAGTACACATGAAGAGGATCGTTGCTGCAGTTCTGATGGTCGGACTGATGGTTTCATTCGCCGGCTGCAAAAAGCAGGAGGAAAAACCGCAATTGCCGCCCGGGCACCCGAGTACGGAAGGTGGTATGCCTCCTGCCGGAATGCCGGATATGCCGAAGGTTGACCGCAAGGTCGTTGTCCCGAAAGAGATCACGGCGAAGTGGAAAGCCGTCAAGATCGCCGTAGAGGACAAAACGAAAAAAACGACAAAAGAACATATTATCAATATTGGAGCGTCGTTAGAGGTCCCGGGAACGAAAGTAAAGCTGACCGTCCTATCGTTCTTGCCGGATTTCCGTATGGGCGACAAGGACATTACGTCAGCATCCGACAAGCCGAACAATCCGGCGGCACAGGTGCTGATCCGCGAACAGGGCAAACCGGACCAGAAGATATGGCTCTATTCCATGCATCCCGGCGTCCATCCGTTCCAGCATGAAAAGATCGGCCTGACATTGAACGGCGGCGTGACCAAGTAATCGCGATCCCTGCAGAGCAGTTGCGATGCACAGATGTGAGGTTTGCATCTGTGCATCCTGTTTTGCGCCCATAGCTCAGCTGGATAGAGCGACGGACTACGAATCCGTAGGCCAGAGGTTCGAATCCTCTTGGGCGCACCATTTTAAGCGTGGCATGATGATGTACGGGATCGCCGTTTACACGAAATGAGCCCTCCGTTGTACAGTCCTGACGAAGATTATATGCGGATGGCTCTGGCTGAGGCCGAGAAGGCTGCCGCCATAGGCGAGACCCCGATCGGAGCGGTTCTTGTCATCGATGGCGAGCTCATCGCTTCAGCGCATAACATGCGTGAGACCTGGCAGGACCCAACCGCCCATGCCGAAGCGATCGTTCTGAGGGATGCCTCCGCGCGATGTGGCAGATGGCGCCTTTCTGATGCTACGGTATATGTCACGATGGAACCATGCCTCATGTGTGCCGGCGCCCTCGTGCTTGCCAGGATCGGCAGGCTGGTGTATGGCTGCCGAGATGCACGGGCCGGTGCCCTCGGATCGGTGTACGATGTCATACGCGATGGCAGGTTGAATCACGTGTACCCGATCACCCCGGGCGTGCTTGAAGCGGAGTGCCGTGCAGTGCTTCAGGTGTTTTTTGAAAAGCTCCGCGAGAAATAGCGGTCAAGCTCTTTATAGCAACTTTGGGAGAGGTGGCCGAGCGGCTGAAGGCGGCAGTCTCGAAAACTGTTGTGGGGGTAACTCCACCGGGGGTTCAAATCCCCCCCTCTCCGCCATACATCAAAACATACGTTTGTTGTTAACAGTATAGTGCTGTTCTAGAAAAACGGAGAGGTGGCCGAGCGGCTGAAGGCGCACGCTTGGAAAGCGTGTTTAGGGAAACCTAACGTGGGTTCGAACCCCACCCTCTCCGCCATTTTAATTGCGAAATACGGACCGCAGATTTCGGAAGGATGATCAGGAATCCGAAATTAGCGATCTTTGCTGAACCGTTAACCGACGATCAAGCGCTCATGGGCCCGGGTCCTGCGCAACCACGTCCTGTGAACCCCGTCAGGTCCGGAAGGAAGCAGCGGTAAGCGGGAACCGGGTGTGCCGCAGGGTTATCCGGGTTCATGAGCCTTTTTTGTTTCATGAAAAGAGCGGCGGTCGTCCTAAGAAGAACGACGCTGACCGTCGCATATCAATGCAAGGCCGGTTACTGAAGAGGACAGGTGGAAATGAACGCTCTCTGCGCCAGCCATTTGACGTGTCAACCCGTGGTTCTATGAGGTCTTCATGAGCTACCAGGTATTCGCGAGAAAATGGCGCCCCCAGGTGTTCGAAGATGTGGTCGGACAGGGTCACATCACCAAAACCCTCCAAAATGCCATCACCACCAACCGGCTTGCCCACGCGTTTTTATTTTCCGGCCCACGGGGTGTAGGGAAGACCACGACAGCGCGCATTCTGGCCAAGGCCTTGAACTGCAAGGAGGGCCCGACGCCCACGCCCTGCGGCATCTGCGACCCGTGCCGCGAGACTGCCGCAGGTACTTCGGTGGACGTAATCGAGATAGACGGTGCCTCGAACCGCGGCATCGAGCATATCCGCGAGCTCAGGGAGACCGTGAAGTATGCACCCGTCGGTGGCAAGTACAAGATCTATGTCATCGACGAAGTTCACATGCTCACGAACGAGGCGTTCAATGCCCTTCTCAAGACCCTCGAAGA
>Ga0334722_10005919_pt1 | contig 12229 bp, 10 predicted proteins | sample C3_bottom_MG_FD_207210 | JGI IMG/M metagenome (GOLD analysis project Ga0334722, IMG submission 207210) | Sediment microbial communities from Yellowstone Lake, YNP, Wyoming, USA - C3_bottom | ecosystem: Environmental > Aquatic > Freshwater > Lake > Sediment | place: USA: Wyoming | collected...
TCCACCCATCCTATAGCCCTTTAAGCCCATAGGGCCTCGGGGGTCCTTCGCTTAGAATTATATCCGTGAGATTCAAAAGAATCGTCGCCGGGACTCTCTCTGCCGTCCTGGTCCTAACGGCGCCGGGGGTCGAGTGCTGGGCCGCCTCAAGTCGCGTCGTGACGACGGGCCTGAGCAGACTTTCCTTGGCGGCGGCGGCCCCCCTGAACGCGCCCCCGATGAGCGGCCTCTCCCCCGCCATCCCGACGCCGCCGGCCCTGCCGCCGCAGGTCTTCGAGCCGATTTCAACTCCGTCGATTTCTCCCGAGGGCGCGCCGACGCCCTTAGGTCAGGCTACGGGAGCCGCTGCGTTCAGCCCCAAAGAGGACTCGGCCTCCGAAGAGAACACGACCCTGGCGGGTAAGGCCTTCGACGCAGCCTCGGCGTCTTCGGAGGGCCCCTCGGTCGGAGTTCCCTCCGCTCCCGCCGCCGCACCGTCGAGGTTGAAGACCCCGACCTCCCGGACCTCGGCCCTCCGCGCCCCCATGGCCGCCAACGTTCTCCCCTGGCGCTCGAAGAAAACGAAGACCTTCTCGCCGAGCTTACTCTACCAGGTCTATGAGCATCTCGAAAATCGCGGGGCCATCTGGATCGCGGCCCTCGCAATCGGCGGCAGCGCCCCCTTCTTCTTCGCGACCGGACCCGGCGCGCTCATCATCACGTTCATGCTCGCAGTCTTGTCCTTCGGCGCCTGCCTCGCTCTCCTTCATTTCTTCGCCGGATATTTCGCCCACGGACCCCTCCCCGAGCTTCCGCTGAGAGAAAAGTCCTACGCCCTCTTCCAGCGGCTGAGCCGCGACCAGAAAAAATCGGTCATGGCCGCGCTTAAACATCTTTCGAAAAATCCTCAAACGCGGTCCCACCGCCCCTTCGACTCCCTGATCAATTGGAATTCCTCAATCCGAGAGGACGCCTGGGCCTCCGCCATCCCGATATTCTCCTCCGAGAGGGACGCCGCAGCTCACCTCCTCGGGGCCGCCATCCGCCGCTACGAGAACTCCGGCGCCCCATGGGTGCGCCCTTCCGCGCGGGAATACGCCCTGCTCAACCTCCTCGGTCCCGCCGGCCACTCCGAGCTCCTCGACCTCGCCATGAGGGACGGACTCTTTAGCCCAGAAAACGACCTCTCCCTTGCCAAGGCCATCGAATCGGGGATCACCGAGGGAGGCTGGAGCCAGGCCTCCGTGAACGCCCTGAAGAAGATCCTGTCCGATCCGCCTCTGCGTCTCCTGGACCCCGGAATCCTCTCCCGCCTCAGAAATGCCCTCAACATGCCGGCGACTCCCGAATCGCTGTCGAAGGCGGCCGCGTCCGGCGATGAAATCGCTCCCCTCATCGCCGAAGCTCACCGCCTCCTGGAGGGGCTTGAGACCTCCTCCATCCTTGGAAAGCTCCGCCAGAAGACCATCGAAACGACCATCCAGGATCTCGAGAATGCGCTCTCGCGAGGAGACAAGGATTCCGCAAACGTGCTCTCCGAGCGCCTGAAGCGACTTCTCAACGACACAAGCGTCGCCCCATCATCGGGAAACGCAGGGATTTAGCCCAGGACTTCGCGGGCGACGATCAGGGATTGGACTTCGGTCGTGCCCTCGTAGATCTCCGTCACTCGGACATCCCGAAAATATCTTTCCACTGGGAATTCCCGGACGTATCCATTCCCGCCATGGATTTGGAGAGCGTCGTAACAGGCCTTATTGGCCGCGCGGGAGGCGAAGGACTTGGCCATCGAGGCCTCTTTGGTGCACTTCTCCCCCCGACCGAGGAGGAAGGCGGCGCGATAGACCAGAAGGCGTGCCGCGTCGAGATTGGTCGCCATGTCGGAGATCTTCGCCTGGGTGAGCTGGAACTCCGCCAATTTCTTCCCGAACTGTTTTCTTTCCTTGGCGTAGGAAACCGCTTCTTCTAAAGCCGCCCTCCCGATGCCGACCGACTGGGCCGCAATCCCGATGCGCCCCGAATCGAGAAGGCTCATGGCGATCTTAAACCCCCCCCCGATTTGACCGAGGAGTTGCCCCTTGGGGATCTTGGCGTTTTGAAAGACCATCTCGCGGGTGTCCGACGCCCGCAGCCCCATCTTCTTTTCCTTTTTGCCGCCGGAAAAGCCCGTCATTCCCTTCTCGACGATGAGGCAGGCGATGCCGCGCGAGCCCGCCTCTTTGTTCGTCGAAACGAAGACGACGAAGACCTGGGCAAACCCGCCGTTGGTGACCCAGGCCTTGGTCCCGTTGACGAGGAAATGATCGCCCTTGTCGACGGCTGAAGTCGAAAGCGAGCCCGCGTCCGTCCCGGCCCCCGGCTCGGAGAGAGAATACGCGCCGATCCATTCCCCGGAGGCCAGCTTCGGAAGATATTTCTTCTTCTGCTCGTCGCTTCCGTACTTGGCGATGGCTCCGCAGACGAGGGAATTATGCACGCTCAGGCAAACCTGGAAGGCCGCCGAACCCCGCGCCAGCTCCTCCATGGCCGCGGCGTAGGCCAGAGGGTCGACTCCGAGCCCGCCGAATTCCTCAGGGACCGAAAGTCCGAAGAAGCCGAGCTCCGCCCCTTCTTTGTAGATCTCGGGCGGGATCGACTCTTTCTCGTCCCACTCCTGGGCGCCGGGCCGCAAGCGCTTGTCGGCAAACTCCCGCGCGCAGTCGCGCAGCATCGCCATCGATTCCGTCGGTTCGAAGTCCATTATTTCTTGGGGTACTCGTAGAAGCCGGCGCCGGATTTAACGCCTAGGCGTCCGGCCTGCACCATCTGGCGCAAAAGCGGGCAAGGGCGATACTTCGAATCAGAGTAGCCGCGGTGAAGCACTTCCATGATGTCGAGACAGACGTCGAGGCCGATGTAGTCGGCCAACTGGAGCGGGCCCATGGGGTGGGCCATGCCGAGCTTCATGATCGTGTCGATGTCTTCCTTCGTCGAGACTCCCTCCATCAGGCAGAAGATCGCCTCGTTGATCATCGGCATCAAGACTCGATTGGAAATAAACCCAGGAAAGTCCTTGGCCATCGCGGGAGTTTTGCCGAGCTTGACGGCAAGATCGTGGGTGGCACGATAGGTCTCATCCGAGGTTTGAAGACCGCGGATGATCTCCACGAGCTTCATGACGGGAACGGGATTCATGAAATGCATCCCGATCACCCGAGTGGGATCTTTGACGACGGACGCGATCTCGGTGATGGGAAGCGACGACGTGTTGGTGGCCAGGATCGCCCCGGGAGCCGCCGCCGCGTCCAAGTCTCGAAAAATGGCCTTCTTTAAATCCATGCGCTCCGAGACGGCCTCCACGGCAAACTGGAATCCCGGAGCCACTTTCGGCGAGAGCGCGGGCTTAAGGCGCGAAAGCGCTCCCTCCTTGTCGGCGGCCGTGATGACCCCCTTGGCCGCCTGGCGGTCCAGGTTCTTGGCGATCGTCGCCAAGGCCTTGTCGGCCAGTTCCTTCTTGGCCTCGACTAAGGTCACTTCAAAGCCTTTCAAGGCGAAGACGTGGGCGATCCCATTGCCCATCGTGCCTCCGCCGACGACGCAGACGCGTGTGATCTCCATGGGCGGATGCTATCAATTCGCCGGGACGACCGCAACGCTCAGACGCCCAGGTAGTCGAGAAGCTGGCGCTCTTCGGCGGGACCGACGGAGGCCGCGGTGACAAGGGCGATCAAGGCGTTGAGGCGGCGCTCGCGCACGGCTGAGCTTGAGGCTAGGCGTGCGGCCAGCGTCCAGCGCGATCCGAGGGCTCGGCGCAGGGCCTCATCGGAACCCGAGCGGACCAGTTCCTCAAGCCCCTCGGTTCCATGCGCGGAGGCGAAGGCATCGGCGAGGGACACCTCTTGGGAATAGCCGCCGCCCGAAGTCGTCGGGCGTCCGAGGCCCGCGAGGATCTCATTGGCCTTGGCCAGGGCGCGCCGCTGGGTCCAGCCCTCGGCAAAAAAGTGCTTCAGGTCCTCGTTGTGGCCGACGCGGAGGATCCCGTCGTCGAGGATGTGCTGGGCCTCGTGGACGGCCCTCTCGATGAACTGCTCGGGGGAGACTCCGCGAACGGCGACGAGGATGATCACTGGCAGTTCTTGACGCCCGTCCGAGAGGATCCTGGCAGCCCCCGCTGCCTCTTCGGGCAGGCCGAGCCGCAAGAGAAGTTCACGGTCTTTGACCATGAAGAGATTCTCCGTTGAGATCGGAAGTTCGGGACGAGCGGCCTTGATCTGAGCGATGAGTTTCGCCACCTCGGGGTGAATCTCATGGGAGCCGAGGCGAAGTTCCGCCACTCCCTCCTCAAGACTTGAAGTCATGATCACGCCGTTGCCGGTCCCCACCAGCGGGCGGGCCGGGGCCGCCGCGGAAGGAGCGACGCCGGCCGCTCCGGGCGCTTGGGCCGCGGGAAAGTCCAACGCCGCCGGGAGAGAGACCGGAAGCGCGGCGGTGATGGAAAACGCCGCAGGGGCGACCGAGACGACAGGGACTGCCGCGGAAAGCCCGACCGAGGGAAGGGATGCCCGAGCAATCGCCCCCCAGACGGCAGGGCAGACCCCTGGAAGAAGGACGGCTAGGGCAAGCCAGCGTCTCATGCTCTCAGTGTAGCCGGCAATCATCTCCGGCGCCTGGACCCAAAGTCCTACTCCAAGGGCGCCGTTTGGCCGGGCCTATTTTGCCGCGGCGGGCGGCTCGGCCGGGCAAAGGGCCAAGTGAAGCGTCGACGGCCCCATCTCCGAGGACTCATCTTCCAGCGTGTCCGCGCGGCGGCGGCGATCGCGGCGGCGCCGTGAGGAGGCCGCGGCGTCTTCGGAAGACTCCGCGCGTTCCAGAAGAATCTCATCCTGGCTTCGTCCCTTACCGAGGAAGGAGAGGTCGATGGACGCGAAGCCTCCTTTGCCGGGGCTTAGGCGCGAACGCGGAAGCTTCAGTTCCCAGATGGGACGCCGGCCCGAGGCGACTCGGCGAAACGCGAGGTCCGTCGGCAAAGAGGACGAGGAAACCGCCGTCCCGACAAACGTCAGAAGCTCCGGCTCGGCCGAGGCGTCGCGGGCGTAGGGCCAGCGCACGGCCCAGTCCCGCGTCTTGCCGTCGGCGCGCAGAAACCACAGCTCGATGTCCTGGCGGGCCTCTCCTGTGAGCCGAAAACGCCCTTCCTTGGCGCTGGCGCTGACGAGGAGGGTCTGTGCGTCCGCGTCGTTGAGGGCGCGGAAGCTCATCCCGGCGTCCTCGTAGGACTGCTCCGGCGGCCACTCCCCGGTCTCCCCCTCCGGCGGGATGGAGACCTCAGACCATGAGCTCATGATCTTGCCTCGACCCCACAGGGAGGCGGAGCCCGACGGCGCGCAGACAAGAACGGCGACGGCCGCCAAGGCGAACCTTCGAGCTTGGAACATGCGGCTATCATACCGCGGCCGGGCTCGGGGGTCAACGTTGGATTTTTTTGACCTTCGGACCCAATTCCCGATGGGCCCAATGCAGGATTTCCAAACCCCAATGACCCAGGCATCCCGAGGGGTCTCCCCTTACACTGACAGGGTCAAGGAGGAAGACAATGAAACACCGCAATAAGATGTTCGCCGTCGTGCTGGCCGCGATGGGGCTGACGATCCTGGCGTCGAGCAAATGTCTCGCGCTGGATGATATCGAGGGATACTTCAGGGATCGCCTGTCGGAATCGATGAATAAGGAGGAACAGCAGCAGCGGATGTCTCAACATCTGGAAGACACTCTGGTTACCCTCCTCAGTGCGAAGAAAATGACGGGCCAGTGCCCGCGAACGCTCGCCATCGGCTCGTCGGGAATCGTCTGTTTCTCCCCAGTGACCATGGGCAGAGCACTCTGGCAGATCGACGCCGCCGAGTTCGAGAATAAGAACACGGCCTTCCGGATCATGACCGTCGACAGCGAGAGCTACTTGATCTTCCTCCTGCGGATCGGAGGTGCCAAGAACATCGAAGACCTCAAGAAACAAGGCGCCGTCGTCGGCCAAGAGATGCTGGACTCCGCATTGTCTCGCGCCAGCAACAAGATCCACGTGGCACGATCGGCACAAGCGCTGGAAAAAATCAAGGAAGAAGTCGGCGGGAAAATTACACTGCAGCAGAACCACCCGTATAGCTTTCACAATATGTGGCCGAATTAGCTGCAAGCGATCTTCCGCCGGCGGCCCCGTCAGACGTTGCCGGGGCCGCCGGCGAAGCGCTAGAATGGGGCATGGCCAAGAAAGTCAAGACGGACCCCTCCCGTCAGCCGTTCCAATACCCCCTCAAGAGGCAGTTCCAGGAGCCTGACTGGCGAAGGCTTCCCGGCTATAAGGACGTCACCCAGCAGCAATGGGAGTCCGCGCTCTGGCAGCGCCAGCACTCGGCCAAGAACGTCAAGGAACTCAAGGACGTCTTCGGCCCGGCCTTAAGCGAGGACTTAGCCCAAGACATCGTGCGCGACCAGAAGGACATGGCCACGATGTCCCTCTTGATCCCGCCGCAGATGCTCAACTGCATGGACGAGAAGGATTTGCGCAACGATCCCGTCCGCCGCTACATGATCCCGATCCTGTCGGACCGGCATCCCGAGTGGCCCAACCACCCCCGCTCCAGCCGCGACAGCCTCCACGAAAGCGAGATGTGGGCCGCCGAGGGCCTGACCCACCGCTATCCCACGAAGGTCTTGGCTGAAATGATCGCCACCTGCCCGCAGTACTGCGGCCACTGCACCCGAATGGATTTGGTCGGCAACTCCGTGCCGCAGGTTCAGAAGCACCACTTCGAACTCCAACCCAAGCAGCGCTATGCCGAGATGCTCGACTACCTGCGCAAAACCCCTGCCGTCCGCGACGTCGTCGTCTCCGGCGGCGACATCGCCAACGTGCCCATCGCTCAGCTTGAGGCCTTCGTGATGGAACTGCTCACGATCCCCAATATCCGCGACATACGCCTCGCCACGAAAGCCCTGCAGGGCCTGCCCCAGCACTTCCTCCAGGACGAAGTCCTGAAAGCATTGGACCGCATCTCGAAGAAAGCCTGGGAGCGAGGCGTCGACATCGCCGTGCACACCCACGTCAACCATGCCAACCAAGTGACCCCGCTCGTCGGCAAGGCCGTGCGCAAGCTCCTGGAGATGGGCTACCGCGACGTGCGCAACCAAGGAGTGCTCCTACGCGGCGTCAACGCCACGCAGAAAGACCTGCTTGAGCTCTGCTTCATGCTCCTCGACCACGCCAAAATCATGCCCTACTACTTCTACATGGCCGACATGATCCCCAACTCCGAGCATTGGCGTCTGTCCATCGCCGAGGGTCAGCAGCTCCAACACGACATCATGGGCTACCTGCCGGGGTTCGCCACGCCTCGCGTGACCGTCGACGTGCCCTACGTCGGCAAGCGCTGGATTCATCAGCTCGCCGACTACGACAAGGTCAAGGGCGTCTCCTACTGGACCAAGAACTACCGCACCGGCATCGAAGCCGACGACGAGGGCGCGCTCACCCGCCGCTACGAATATCTCGACCCCGTCTACACCCTGCCGCCCGAAGGCCGGGCGTACTGGAAGAAGGAAGCCGAGAGGACGACCGCGCGCGTCTAGCTCCACGCAAACCAAAACAAGAAGCCCCCGGGGAGAACCTCCCCGGGGGCGTTCTTTTAAGCCTGGCGGCTAGGCGTACTTCTTGTAGACCGGCTGGTACTGGCAGGACTTCGCGTGCGCCAGCAAGTCCTTGGGCTTGGGCCCCGCGGCCAGTCCCCGCTTGTAGGCGACCTCCATGACCGCCACCGCGATCTGCGCCGACACCTCGCGGATCTTGGCGAGAGGCGGGAAGAGACAGCCGGTGTCTAAGTCGCCCTGCGTGACAAGTCGGCCCAGGGTCTTGGCGGCCTCGTAGAACATCTCGTCGGTCACGCGCTTGGAAGCGCACGCGACCACGCCCAGCCCCACGCCGGGGAAGATGTAGGCATTGTTGCCCTGTCCCGAGACGTAGGTCTTGCCCTTGTAGGCAAACGGCGGGAAGGGGCTGCCGCTGGCAAAGAGCGCGCGGCCGTCGGACCAGGTGTAGGCCTCCTCGGCGGAGCACTCGGCCTTGGAGGTCGGGTTTGAGAGCGCGAAGATGACGGGCTGCTTGTTGTTGCGCGACATCTCCTCGACAATCTCCTGGGTGAACTGCTTGGGCATCCCCGAGACTCCGATCAAGGCCGTGGGTTTGAGGACCTTGACGGCCTCCGCAAGGCTGCCGATCGGCGAGTGCTTGTGGGCGTAGGGCTTCTTGTGATCCTGCAGGTCCTTGCGGGTGCTCTCGACTAAGGACTTCGAGTCGACGAACCAGCATTTCTTCATGGCGTCTTCCTTCTTGACGCCCTCGGCGACCATGGCACTCACGATGAGGTCGGCAATCCCGATGGCCGCTTCGCCTGCGCCATGGAAGAGGATCTTCATGTCCTTAAGCGCCGTCTTGGTCAGCCGCGTCGTTGAGAAGAGCCCGGCCAAGGTCACCGAGGCCGTTCCCTGGATGTCGTCGTTGAAGGTGCAGACCTCGTCACGGTACTTGGCGAGCAGCCTGAAGGCGTTGTGGTTGGCGAAGTCCTCAAACTGCAGCAGGGCCTTCGGGAAGACCTCCTGCACGGCCGACACGAACTCGTGCACGAGCTCGTCGTACTCCTTGCCGGTGATGCGCCTCTCGGGCGTGCCCAAGTAGAGCGGATCGCCCAGGAGCTTCTCGTTGTTGGTGCCCACGTCGAGCGTGATGGGCAGGGTCTGATCGGGATGGATGCCGGCGCAGGCCGTGTAGAGGCTGAGCTTGCCGACCGGGATGCCCATGCCGCTGGCCCCCAGGTCTCCCAGGCCCAGGATGCGCTCGCCGTCGGTCACGACGATGACGCGGATGTCCTTTTGGGGCCAATTGCGCAGAACTTTCTTGATGCTCCCCTTCTCCTTCTTCGTGATGAAGAGTCCTCGGGAACGGCGGAAGATATGCGCGTACATCTGGCAGGCGGCCCCGACGGTCGGGGTGTAGATGATCGGCATCAATTCGTCGATGTAGTCCTGCACGGCGCGATAGAAGAGGGTCTCGTTGCGGTCGAGGAGCGCGATCATCTCCACGTACTTCTGGAGGTCGTTGCTCTGCCCCCGGACGTTGTTGATCAGGCGCTGGACCTGCTGCTCCATAGTCGAGACGCGGGGCGGCAGCAGGCCAAGCAGGCCCAGGCTCTTGCGCTCCTCGAGCGTAAACGCCGTTCCCTTATTTAAGGACGGCTCATGAAGAAGATCGGTTCCGGTCTTGCCGGGGGCGACTGTTTTTGAGGCGGGGGCGGACTTGATGGCGGGCATGTGATTCTCCTGCGCGAAACTGCGCGACGACCATTAACCAGACGCAACGATCCTACTAAATCGCAATGGAACATTCCTTGTTCCAGGATTGCCAGAAGAGGAGGGGAAGCGGTAAGATGGCCCCATGGCGATCACCCTCACCCCCTACGGCGGGCTTGACGGCCTTCTCCTCGTTGAAGGCAAGGCCTTCCCCGACGAACGCGGAAGCTTTATGGAATCCTTCCGGGCCGATGACTGGGCCAAGGCGGGACTGCCTCCGCTCCTCCAAGACAACCTCTCCCTCTCCAAGAAGGGCGTCGTGAGAGGTCTCCACTTCCAGAAGGAACCCCACGCCATCGGCAAGCTCGTGCGCTGCGTGCGCGGAAAGATCTTCGACGTCGCCGCCGATATCAGGAAGGGCTCGCCCACTTACGGCCGCTGGGCCGCCATCGAGCTCGACGCCTCGGGCAACCGGGCCTTTTGGATTCCGGCGGGGTTTGCCCACGGATTCTGCGCGCTCACGGACGACGCTCTCGTGACCTACAAGGTCACCGGTTATTGGGCCCCGAGCGTCGACGGCGGCCTGCGCTGGAACGACCCGGCCGTGGGAGTCAAATGGCCGCTGCCTGAGGCCCAAATCCTGGTCAGTCCCAAGGATGCCGTCCTGCCGATGCTCTCGGCGCTATGACCTTTCTCCTCTTCGCGCTCCCCCTGCTGTCTGCCGCGGCGGAGGACGCCTCGCTCCTTCAGTCGCGTCCCACCTCCGCCTTGATCTATGAAACAATCGAGCTAAAACCCGCCGCGGGTCATCACTTCAACGTCGAAGCGCCTCAAAAGTGCGGCAAAGACCGCGCCGAGGAGGTCCTACCGAACAGGTTCCGCTGTCAGTTGAAATCCGCGGGGAAGGTCCCGGTCCTCCTCAGCCTCTGCGACGACGCCAAGACCTTCTGCCGCCAAGAGAGCTTTGACGTCGAGGTGCGCGGCGTCTCCAGGACGACCGCTAAGACCTCCCCGGTCAAGGCTTCTCCCAAAAACGGTCGTCACGCCCCGGAGGGATTCCTCGACGCCCCGGCCAAGGCCCGCGCCCTGGCTCGCCGCGAGGGACGGCTTCTCTTCATCGACTTCTACGCGATCTGGTGCCCCCCCTGCAACGAGCTTGAGGAATACGCCTTCCCCGACCCGGCCTTCCGCGCGGCTTCCGAGGACTTCGTGAAAGTCGCGCTAGATGCCGACGCGGAGTCCTCCTTCGACTGGAAGTCTCATTTTAAGGTCGGCGGCTATCCGACCTTGATCGTGGCCGACTCCGATCTCCGGGAACTCGGACGCATCGTGGACTTCCGCAGCGGCCCGGCCTTGGCCAAGTTCCTCGAGCAGGCTAAAGCCTTCAAGGACGAGCCGATCGAAACTGCGGCCAAACTCCTCGCCAAGGGCGGCCCGGAGGCCACGGAACTAAGACGCTTGCGCGTCGCGCACTGGCGAGCGGAACGCGGAGAATTCTCCGAGATCGAAAACCTGCTCTCCGGCCTGACCTCCCCCGCCGCCCGGCGCGAACTGCTTCTGGCCCGCCGCGAGAAGGCCCGCCGCGAGGAGGACGCGGCCGCGCGCCTTGGGGCGACCAAGGACCTGGCCGCCGCTTTCCCGAATGATCCCGCCTTCGTGGAGTGGGCCGAGGCCATCGCCGAGGAAGACAAGGCCTCAGGCGAAATCCTGCGCCCCGCGCTGATCCGCTCGGTTGAAACCTGGTCCGTCTCCCCCTTATTGGGCGAGACCGGGAACTCCGCCGCCGACTTCCTCTCAAACCAAGCCTCTTTCTACGAGGCCCTGGGCTCGACGGCGGAGGCCAAAGCCGTCTACTCAAAGGCCGCCGACGCCTACGCGGCCCAGGCCTCGGCCTCGCCGCTCAAAGTCCCCCGTGCCGCGAACCTTGCGAGGATATTCAACTTGAAGGGCGCCGGGCGAAAAGAGGAAGCCCTGACCCTGACGAAGTCTCTTGTCGAGGCCTATCCGGGGGAGTTCACCTTCAACTACGAGTACGCCTCATCCCTGAGCGACGACGGCCGGGCCTCAGACGCCTACCCCTACGCCGTCAAAGCCGTGGAGAGCGGCTACGGCGACAATTGGCTGAGGGCCGTGCGCCTGAAGGCGGAACTGGAACTCAAGCTCGGAAGGACCGAAGAAGCCGGCAAGACCGTCGATGAAGCGCTCGCGCAGACCGTGATGCCCCAATCGACGGCCGTCAGGACCGGCCGATACCTCATTGCCCTGCGCCGATTGCGCGCAAAAATCGGTCAGCAACTCGCACCGGCGCGAGTTTTGGATGATCCCGCGCGACGACGCGACTAGTCGCCCGACGCGGGGTCGCCCAACTCGGGATGAGCCGCTTGAAATGAGGTCCGCAAGCCCCCGCCCGCGGGGCGCTCGGAGGCGGGATAAATGTTCGGGGCCGAACCTGCGGGCTCGACGGGCTTTTCCTTGAAGGACGGATCGCGCGCCAGGGCCATCGCGCGCAGTGCGGCCGCGACGAGCAGGGGCTTGTCCCTGCTGGAGAGCATCTCCTGCAGGCGGGAGGGCATCGGCGCCCCGTCCGGACCCATGCGGGGGCGGGCGTACGCGGCGAATTGGCCCGAGCGGACCAAGGTCCTGGCCCACGCTTCGGGCACCGAGAAGTAGACCTGTTCGTAGCTGTAGTAGATTTCATCCGGCGGGAGGTTCATGAAGGTCTCAAGCGTCGACAGGTCCGAAGCTCCTCCCCCCTTCTCGACAGCCAGCACGTAGGCCAGCAGGACCCCCCAGGCATCGTTCTTGTATTTGACGCCGAGTTCGCTTAAGAAGCGGCCGATCCCTTCGGAAAGCCCGCCAGTCAAGCGCTGGCTGAGGACCGAATCGGCCCAAGCCTGGGCGGCGGCGTACATCCCGCCGCGATCTCCGGTAGAGT
>Ga0334722_10005920_pt1 | contig 12226 bp, 14 predicted proteins | sample C3_bottom_MG_FD_207210 | JGI IMG/M metagenome (GOLD analysis project Ga0334722, IMG submission 207210) | Sediment microbial communities from Yellowstone Lake, YNP, Wyoming, USA - C3_bottom | ecosystem: Environmental > Aquatic > Freshwater > Lake > Sediment | place: USA: Wyoming | collected...
TTTGACCCCGTGGGTCGGCTTCGATTTAGCCGAACCGCGACCGAAGGGAGCGGTTCGGCAATGAGCCCCCAACCGTACGGCACTCTCAAAGGCTTCGGTGTCACCTTCAGGCAGATTTTCAAGAAGCCGATCACGCAGCAGTACCCGGAGTACAAACGCCCCGTCTACCCGCGCTTTCGCGGCCGGCACCGGCTGCACGTGCACGAGAACGGGTTGGAGAAGTGCGTCGGCTGCTCGCTCTGCGCAGCCGCCTGCCCGGCCGACTGCATCCGGGTCGTGGCGGCCGAGAACACAGCCGAGAACCGTGTCTCTGCCGGCGAGCGCTACGCGCGAATCTACGAGATCAACCTGAGCCGCTGCATCTTCTGCGGCTACTGCGAGCTCGCCTGCCCGTTCGACGCGATCACGCTCGGCAACGAGTTCGAGATCTCCGAGTACTCGCGTGACGACCTCATCTATACGAAGGACATGCTGCTCGCCGAGCCGATCAAGCAAGTTCCGGTCGCCGACCCGTCGCTGTACGACACCCCAGTGCCGGCCTACAAGACTTCTTCCTGACGGAAGAAGTCTAAATTGGATTTGAAATTGAGAGAAAAATAGTGGAACGCCAACAACCGGTGATTCTTTCCCAATTAATTCTTTTCGTCACCGAAGGTGAGGAAAAGGATGGGTAACTTCCTCGTCTGGGTCATCTGGATCGGGGCGGCGTCCGGCTGCCTCGCCTCCGGTGTCGCGGTGATCTCGTTCACGAACCCGTTCTACTCGGCGCTGGCGCTGATCGGGAACCTCGCCTCGCTCGCCGTCCTCTACCTGCTCGTTTCGGCGGAGTTCGTGGCGGCGGCGCAGGTGCTCGTCTACGCGGGCGCCGTCATGGTCATGTTCCTCTTCGTGATCGCGTACCTCGGTGGCCGTGCCGACGCCCCGTGGGCCGGCGGCCCGAGGTGGCTGCGGCTCTCAGCCGTCGTGGCCGGAGTTGCGCTCATGGCCGAAGTCGTGGTCGCGCTGCTCTGGAAGAGCGATCGCCTGAACGACAGCCCGAAGATCGACAGCACGTTCGGCAGCCCGGCAGAGATCGGTCGCCTGCTCCTCACCGACCACCTGCTCGCCTTCGAGATCACCTCCATCGTATTGCTCGTCGCCGCGGTCGGCGGCGTCGTGCTCGGCATTCAGGCGCGGGAGCCGGACGCAGACTGATGCTCGGTCCGAGCGTTCCCTGGTACCTCGCGATCTCCGGGATCCTGTTCGGGATCGGCACCGTCGGCGTGATGCTCCGGCGCAGCCCGCTGATCGTGCTGCTCTCGCTCGAGATCATGCTCAACGCCGGCAACCTCGCGCTCGTCGGCTTCTCCCGCTCCTGGGGCGTCTCCGACGGGCAGGTCTTCGCACTCGCCGTCATGGCGGTCGCCGCCTCTGAGGTGTGCGTCGGTCTCGGCCTGATCGTCGCGATGGCGCGCAAGCGCCTTGCGCTCGACGTCGACGAGCTCTCGGAGCTCCGCGGATGACGGCCCTGGCTGTCGGAGGGTGGATCTGCCTGCTCGCGCCGCTCGCGGGCGCGCTCCTGATCACGCTCGCCGGCACGTCCATCTCGCGCCGCACGGCTGCGTACCTCGGGACGCTGTCCGTCTTCGTCGCCTTCGTGGGAGCGCTCACTGCGTTCTTCTCGATGTGGAGCCACAGCCCGGCCGATCGAAGCGAGCTCTCGACTGCGTTCACCTGGCTCTCCGGCGGCTCGTTCCACGTCGGCATGTCGATCCTCGTCGACCCGCTCTCGATCGTGATGATGCTCGTCGTCTCCGGCGTCGGGGGCCTGATCGTCGGCTACTCGATCGGCTACATGGACGGCGACGACGAGGAGCGCCGCTACTTCGCCTACATGGCGATCTTCGTGTTCGCGATGCTGATGCTGGTCGAGGCCGGCAACCTGCTGCTCCTGCTAGTCGGCTGGGGTCTCGTCGGGCTCGCGTCCTACCTCCTGATCGGTTTCTGGCACCACCGTCCGGAGGCGGTCGCGGCCGCGAAGAAGGCGTTCGTGATGAACGCGATCGGCGACGCGACGATGGCGCTGGGCTTCTTCCTCCTCATCTTCAAGACCGGCTCGCTCGACTTCTCGGTCGTGTTCGGCGGCGCAGCAAGCCTCGACTCGACGACCGTGAACCTCGTCGCGCTCGGCCTGCTCGGCGGTGCGGTCGCGAAATCGGCCCAGCTGCCGCTGCAGACGTGGCTCCCGGACGCGATGGAGGGCCCGACCCCCGTGTCGGCGCTGATCCATGCCGCGACGATGGTGACCGCGGGCGTCTACCTGATCGTGCGCACGCATTCGATCTTCGAGGCTGCGCACTCGATCCAGGATCTGGCGGCCGGCCTCGGTGCCGCCACTCTCGTGGTCGCGGGGCTGATCGCCCTCGTGCAGACGGACATCAAGCGCGTGATCGCCTACTCGACGATGTCGCAGATCGGCTACATGTTCGTCGGCGCGGGCCTGGGCGCGTATGCGAGCGGGATGTTCCACCTCGTCACGCACGCGTTCTTCAAGGCGCTGCTCTTCCTCGTGGCGGGCGTGATCATCCACCACCTGGCCGGAGAGCAGGACATCCGCCGGATGGGAGGCCTCAAGGCGTCGATGCCCCGCATCTGGCTCGCCTTCCTTGTCGGTTCGCTCGCGCTCGTCGGCATCCCGCCGTTCGCGGGTTTCTGGTCGAAGGATCCGATTCTCGCCGCCGCGCTCGCGCGTGGCGACGCCTTCGGCTGGATCCTCCTCGTCACAGGCCTCGTCGGCGCGTTTCTGACCGGCGTCTACACGTTCCGCCTCTTCTTCCGCGTCTTCTACGGCGAGCCGTCCGAGCTCGTAACCGAACACGCGCACGAACACGGTGACAACGATCGGGTGGTCAGCCTCTCGCTCGGCGTGCCGGTCGCGATCCTGACCGTCCTCTCGACCGTCGGTGGGCTGCTCGAGATCGCAGGTGTGTGGGATCCGTTCGGCAGCTGGATCGCTCAGGTCGCGGAGCCTCTCGTCGAGCCGTCGACGGCTCAGGAATGGGCCACGAGCGCAGTGGCAGTCACGGTGGGAGCGGCGGGCATGTGGGTCGCCTGGGCGATCTACCGAACCGGGCGACTCTCGGTGCCGGCGCTGCCTGCCGTCCAGCGACTGCTCGAGCACAAGTTCTACTTCGACGAGCTCTACGACGCGATCGCGTACCGTCCCGCCCAGCTGCTCGCAATGTGGCTTCGTAACGAAGTCGAGACGCCCTTCGTGGAGGGGTCGCTCGACGAGATCGGCCGCGTCGGCCAGGAGGCAGGTGCCGGCGTCGCCCGTGCCCAGACCGGCCTGCTGCGAACGTACGCGCTCGCGATCGCCGTCTCTGCCCTCGTCCTCGCCGTCATCTTCGTGGCTGTCCGCTGACCCGATGCTGACGACGATCCTCATCTTCCTGCCCATCGCCGCGGCGCTCGTCATCTGGACGGTGCCGCTGCCACACGGGTGGTCGGGTGGGTTCGCGTTCATCGCCGCATTTGCGGAGATCGGTCTCTGGATCGGCGGCGCCGCCCGTTTCGACTACGGCGGCGAGCTCCAGTACACGGCGCGCCAGGATTGGTTCTCCGACCTCGGCGTCTCGTACCACGTCGGCTTCTTCGGCTACTCACTCTGGCTGGCCGGGCTTGCGGTTGTCGTCTGCGCCCTCGCAATCGCGTACGGCGTGTGGGCGGATCGCGAGCGCTCGCGCGCGTACTTCGGTCTGATGCTGTTTCTCACCGGCTCGATCGTCGGCGTGTTCGCGTCTCAGGACTTGCTCGTGTTCTACGCGTTCTTCGAAGCGATGCTGATCCCGATCTACGTGCTCGTCGGCGTGTGGGGCGGCCCGCGGCGCGTGGCGGCAACGGTGCTGTTCGTGATCTACACGATGGCCGGCTCGATGCTGATGCTCGCGTCGATCGTCGCCTTCGGCATCTCGCAGCACACGTTCGATCTCGTCGACTCGGGAACGAGCGGGAACAACTGGATCTTCCTCGGCTTCGCGATCGCGTTCGTGGTCAAGGCGCCACTGCTCCCCTTCCATGGCTGGCTGCGCAAGGCGTACACCGAGGCGCCGCCCGAGGTGGCGGCGATCCTCTCCGGCGTCGTCTCGAAAACGGCGGTCTACGGGTTCATCCGCATCGCACTGCCGAAGTTCCCGGGGCCGGTCGACCACTTCCGCTCCACGATCCTCGTCCTCGCCGCTCTCGGCCTCGCGTACGGCTCGATCCTCGCGTTTCGGCAACCGGACATCCGCAGCGTGATCGCCTACTCGTCCCTCGGCCAGATGAGCCTGATCGTGCTCGGCATCTTCTCCGCCAGCTCGACCGGGCTGGACGGAGCCGTGCTGCACTCCGTCAACCACGGGCTCGTCTCGGCCGTGATGTTCCTGCTCGCCGGAATGGTGGAGCGTGACTACGGCACCGGCGAGTTCTCGCGGCTGGGTGGCGCAGCCAAGGGCAGACCGCTGCTGGCCAGCGTTCTGATGGCGGCGGGCATGTTCACACTCGCTGTTCCCGGCTCGACGAACTTCGCCGGCGAGTTCCTCATCCTCACCGGGGTCTTCAGGCAGGGTTGGGGGTATGCCGCCGTCGGCGCCGCGGCGATGGTGCTCGCGGCGATGTACACGCTGCGCGTGATCTCTGCCGTGCTGCACGAGCGTCGTGGCGCCTCCGTGCCCGCCGACGGACCCGACCTGCGCTTCGAACAGATGGTGATCGTCGTGCCGCTCGTCGCCTGCTTGGTCGCGCTCTCCGTCTGGCCGAACGCGGTAAGCGGTCACTCCTTCCCGACGTCCGGCACGACGGCAACGGAGGCGTCGCCATGATCGCGGCCTCGATCGCGACACCGCACGTCGACTGGCTGGCGCTCTCACCCGCGCTCGCGCTGCTCGGTGCCTCGGGTGTCGCACTGCTCGGCGCCGTGCTCGTCCCCGGCTGGTTCCGCCATGCCTTCTCCGCGTCGATCGCAGGTGCCGGCTTCGTCACCGCCGGAGTGTTCGCCGGTGTCGTCTACGACCGCAGCGCACAACCGGTTGCGCTGATCGCCGACTCGATGACACGCGACCGCTGGGGGGCGCTCGCGCAGATCATCCTTGCCGGCGCTGGTGCCGTCGCGGTGCTCGTCGCCTGGGGAGCCAAGCGCCGTGACCACGTCGGCGAGTACTACGCGCTGCTCGCAGCCGCCGGAGGCGGCATGGTGTTCTTCGTCCAAGCAGCGAACCTGATGACGCTCTTCCTCGGGCTGGAGTGGTTCTCGATCGCGCTCTACATCCTCTGCGCACTCGACACGAATCGCGCAAGATCGCTGGAGGCGGGCCTCAAGTACCTGATCATCGGTGGCTTCGGATCGGCGATCCTGCTCTTCGGATCGGCGCTCGTCTACGGCGCGACAGGACAACTCGGCTTTCACGAGATCGCGGCTTCCGGCCGGACTCACGAGCCGCTGCTCGTCGCCGGACTCGCCCTGATCCTCGCCGGTATGGCGTTCAAGGCATCGGTGGCGCCGTTTCACATGTGGACACCCGACGTCTACCAGGGCGCGCCCACCGCCGTGACCGCCTTCATGTCGGCGGCGACAAAGGTGGCAGCGTTCGCCGTTCTCTACCGCGTCCTCACGACGGCGTTCCCGGCGAACCGGGAGCTCTGGACGATCGCGATCGCGGTGCTCGCCTGCGCCTCGCTTGCGATCGGCAACCTCGCGGCGCTCGTGCAGAAGGACGTCAAGCGAATGCTTGCGTACTCGTCCGTCTCGCACGCGGGCTTCATGCTGCTCGCCGTCGCGGCTGACAGCGCTCTCGGTGGACGCGCGCTGCTCTACTACCTCATCCCCTACGCGGCGATGTCTCTCGGCGCCTTCGCAGTCGTCGCGGCGCGAGAGCGGGAGCTGCAGGGGGATGTAACCGTCGAGTCGCTGGCCGGGATGGGCTGGGAGCGCCCGTTCTACGGCGCAGCGATGTGGATCTTCATGCTCGGTGCCGCCGGCTTCCCGCTGACGGGCGGCATGCTCGGCAAGTTCTATGTGTTCTCTGCCGCCTACGACCGTGGCTGGTGGTGGCTCGTCGTCGTCGGTGTGGTCGCGACCGTCGTCGGGCTCTACTACTACCTCGGCGTCGTGCGCTCGATGTACATGCGCCCAGGCCGGACGAGCACAGGAGCGCTCAGGATCGCGCCGGCGGGAGGCTCGCCACCGCGCGATCCGGCGCTCGCGGTCGCAATCGGCGCCTCACTCGTCGTGACGGTGGGTTCCTTCGTGTTCGTCTCGCCGCTCGTTCGCCTCGCCCACGACGCCGCGTCGACGCTGTTCTAGACGATTGATCGAACTGCACGATCAATCGTCTAAGCGCTGCTGGACTACGCTCCCGACATGGCTACGACGATCACCTGGCTCGGGCATGCGTCCTTTCGGCTGGACACGCCCGGCGGCACCCGGCTCTACGTCGATCCCTGGCTGAACGGCAACCCCAGTTGCCCGGAGAACGAACGCAAGCCCGAGCGCGTCGACCTGATCGCGGTCACGCACGGGCACGACGACCACGTCGGCGACGCTGTGGCCCTCCATCAGCGCTTCGGTTGCCCTGTCGTCGCCCAGGTCGAGCTGCGCGGCTGGCTGACATCACAGGGCGTCGCGGACGACGGCATGGCGAACTCGATCAACAAGGGCGGCACGGCGACGGTCGGCGACGTCCGGATCACGCTCACCGACGCCAACCATTCGTCGAGCGCGCACGACGGCACCTACCTCGGCGAGCCTTGCGGTCTCGTCCTCAGGATCGACCAGGGTCCGACGATCTACTTTGCCGGCGATACGAACGTCTTCGGCGACATGGCGCTGATCGCGCGCATCTATGCACCAGGCGTCGCGGTGCTACCCATCGGCGATCACTTCACGATGGGCCCGCGCGAGGCAGCAGTCGCTCTCGAGCTGCTCGGGGTCGGGCGCTGTCTGCCTTGCCACTATGGAACGTTCCCGCTCCTCACTGGAACACCCGATGAGCTGATCAAGCTCGCCCCTGAGGGGGTCGAGATCCTCTCGCCACGGCCGGGGGAGACCGTCGAGCTGTGACGCCGAAGCGCGAGCGCTGGTTCGGGGCAACCGGCCGGCGTGTTCCGGAGATCGCGCTCGACGGATCGCTCGATCTCGAGGGTGCGCTCGTGCTCGACTCGGTCGACGATCTGACCCCGCTGCGCGAAGCGCATGAGCAGGGCATCCCGGTGGTCGTCAGGGCCGCGAGCGCCGAGGCTGTGAAGGCTGCGCTTGCTCGCCCCGAGGTCGCGTGCGCTGTGGTCACCGATCCTGGACTGCTCGATCTCGATCTCCGCTCGCTCACGTATGACTGACCCCATCGCGACGTACTCGATTTGCGCGTGCGACCTCGACGCTGGCCAGTGGGGAGTTGCGACGCAGTCGAAGTTCCTCGCCGTCGGCTCGGTCGTCCCATGGACCGAGCCGCACGTGGGCACGATCGCGACGCAGTCGTACGCGAACCCGAGCTATGGCCCGAGCGGCCTCGCGCTACTCCGCGAAGGGCTCAGCGCAGACGAGGTCGTCGAGCGGTTGACGAGCGCCGACGACGGCCGCAACCAGCGCCAGCTCGGAGTCGTGGACGGGCGCGGCGGCTCGGCGACGTTCACCGGATCCGAATGTCACGATTGGGCGGGAGGAAGAACCGGCCCGTCGTACGCCGCTCAGGGGAACATCCTCGTCTCAGAGCAGACGGTCGACGCGCTTGCCGAGTCGTTCGAAAGCAGCGTCGGCCGGCCGCTCGCGGAGCGCCTGCTCGACTGCCTCGACGCTGCGCAACTCGCGGGCGGCGACCGGCGCGGCCAACAGTCGGCGGCGCTCCTCATCGTCGAGCGGGACGGCGGCTACGCAGGACTCTCGGACGTTCTCGTCGACCTTCGTGTCGACGACCACGGGCAGCCGCTCGTCGAATTGCGCCGTCTGTACGCGTTGCATCAGACGCTGTTCGGGAAGACGCCGGCGGCGGACTGGATCCCGATCGACGACGCGCTCCGTGCGGAGGTCGCCGACCGACTTGCCACCCTCGGCCACGCCAACCTCGCCGACTGGGCAGCCGTCGAGAACCTCGAGGAGCGGATGGGCGGGGACGACCTCATCGACCCGGTGGTGCTCGCCGCGCTGAGAGGAGCGACATGAGCGAGAGCGAGCGGTTCACCGTCGTGCAGTTCGACGAGGTCGACGGCTACGCCGCCGAGGGGTCAACCGCAGCGGCACATGGCATGAGCTCACCTGTCACCGGGTAAGCGCAAGCCGTCGGCTCGCTCCCGCAGCGCCGCGACGAAGCCGTCGTGGCAAGGCAGCGCGGTGACGAGTACCGCCCCATGCTCCTCGCCGACGAACGACTCGACCCAGCCCTGCAGGCCAATCGCCAAGGCGAACGCTTTGTGCGCCTGCGCGCCGCCGAATGGGACGAGCTCCTCAGGTCGGGCAACGCCGCGCAGCACATCGCCGTGCGTGACCGCTCCCATCGAGACATCCACGACGATCGGCTCGCCTCCGGGATTCGGCAGCCCGATCGCGAGCGGATTCGTCCCGGCCAGCGGCTCTCCACCGTCGGGATGCGCTAGCCGCGCTGGCGACGTCGCCGTCAGGAGCGACGCAAGTCCAGCGTCTGCGAGGCGTCGCACCCAGTAGCCGAGCATCCCGGTCGGAAAGCACCGCGCCGCAGCGACCACACGCACCGGTGAGGGCGGATTCGCTTCGAGGTCGTCGCAGATCGCGGCGAGCGTCAGATAGCCGAGCGCGCCGCGCCCTTCCCAGAGGTCGAAACCCGTTGTCGATGTCACCTTGACCGGACGCGCCACGGGGTCGAGGTCGGCGAACGTCTCCAGCCAGGCGATCCGCGCGACGCCGTGGCTCGGCTTTCCGCGCCGCTCGGCGTCGAGAAAGTGGTCGGCGAGGGTCCGGGCGTCCAGCTCCGAGAATCCGATTCGACCGAGCCGGGTCACCACCTCGTCGCGTTCCACAGCGCGAGTCTACGAACCGAGACTTCACCAAATCCTGACTCAATGCTTACGGGTCGCGTGCCACGCGCATACATGCGCGCGGAAGACTCGGTGTCGTCACACTCGAGGAGGAGGGATATGCGAAAGGTCTTGGTGATCGGGCTCACTTCGGCTCTCGCGCTCGCATTGGTGGGCGTCGCCGTCGCACAGCTGACGGCGGACGGCACAACAGCGGTGTCCGCAGCATTCTCGGCAACCGGCTCGCAGGGCGTGAAGAGCCGGACGTGCAACGGCCCCGACGGCGTGTACGAGCTGATCGACGGCGTGTACACAGGCCACTCGACGAGCGCGGAGGGCACGCTCGACGGCGATGCGCGCCTCCGCATCCACAGCGTCTACAACACAACGGAGAAGATCGGCTGGGCAAGCGGCTCGTTGAAGCTCGACAGCGCGAATACGCGATTCGACGCAGTCAACGTGAACGGCAAGCTGACCGGCCTGGTGCGCGGACGAGTCGACCATGCGGGTCTGCTCGGAAGCTTTGTCGCCGACTTCTCTGCGAGCGGCCTGGCCAACGGCCAGCTCGGCGGCGGCGGGTCGATCCCGAACGTCGCACTGCTCGCCGGTAAGATCTGCACCGGTCAGGACAAGAAGGACGACGACAAGAAGGACGACAAGAGCGTCAAGATCGAAGGAACGATCGACTCGATCGTCCCGTCCGTGTCGATCTCCGTCTTGCCCGAACATGGCTCCATCGTCCAGACGTGCGCGCTCGGGCCCAAGTCGCCGAGCGTCACAGGGTTCTCGAAGGGCCAGGACGTGGAGATAACCTGCGCGACGGTCGACGGCAAGCTGACCCTCGTGCGCATCAAGCGCGGCTGACGCCCATCCCCCCTCACCGATAGCCGCGTACGCGAGAGGCGCCACCGGGCGCCTCTCGCACGTATGGGCACCGGCACCCTACGAGAGGACGGTGAGGGCCTTACGAATCTGGCCCTGGCGAACGGCCTGCACGCGCTCCGCGAGCGCGACGATCGCCGCGGCTCCTTCCGACTCCGGCGCGAACTCGAGCACAGGCTGACCCGCGTCAGCGGCCTCACGGAGGACGGGATCGAGCGGGATGCGCCCGAGCAACGGCGCGCCGACCTCGTCTGCCAGCGTCTGGCCGCCCCCAGAGCCGAAGATCTCCTGTCCGGTACCGACGAGCCACGACATGTTCTCGACCACGCCCGTGATGCGCACCCCGGTCTTCTCCGCCATCGCGGCGGCACGGACCGCCACCTGCTGGGCGGCGGGCTGCGGGGTCGTCACGACGATCACCTCTGCCCTCGGCAGCAGCTGCCCGAGCGAGATCGCGACGTCGCCTGTTCCGGGCGGCATGTCGACGACGAGCGTGTCCAGCTCGCCCCAGTGAACATCCGAGAGGAACTGCTCCAAGGCGCGGTGCAGCATCGGTCCCCGCCACATCAGCGGCGAGTTGTCGTCGAGGAAGAAGCCGATCGACATGAGCTTCAGCTCGCCACGCACGGGCGGCACGATCATCTTGTCGACCACGATCGGGCGCTGGTTGACGCCGAGCATGAGCGGGATCGAGTGACCGTAGACGTCCGCGTCGAGCACGCCCACGCGCTCGCCACGCTCGGACAAAGCAGCCGCAAGGTTCGCCGTGAGCGTCGACTTGCCGACCCCGCCCTTGCCGGACGCGATCGCGACGACCCGCGTGCCCGGCTCCAGCGAGATCGCCTTCTCGGGCCGCCCACCGCGGAGCCGGGTCGAGAGCGCCGCCTTCTCCTCCGGGCTCATCACGTCGAAGTGGAGGTCCACCGATGTGACGCCCGGAAGGGTGCCCACATGCCTCTGCACCTGCTCCTCGAACGAGTTGCGGAGCGGACACCCCACAACCGTGAGCGCGATCGTGACCGCGACGTGGCCGCCGTCGACGACGACGTCGCGGACCATGTCGAGCTCGGTGACGGGTCGCTTGAGCTCCGGGTCGATGACCTGCTCGAGCGCCTTCAGGATCGCGTCGCGGTCTGGCTCCATACCTCCGCCGAGGGTAGCACTATGCCTTCGTGCTCCTGCTCGGGAGAATGTCCGGGTGACCTGGCTCGGCCTCGTCCGCAAGAACCTTTTCCGCCGGCCCGCGCGCACGCTCCTCACGGCGGCCGGCGTCTCGCTCGGGGTCGCGTTGATCGTCGCTCTGCTCTCGATCACGCAGGGCGTGCATCGCACCGCGGGTGACCTGATCCACATCGGCCGCGCCGACTTCGGCGTCTTCCAGAGCGACGTCTCCGACCTCACGCGCTCGTACCTGCCTCAGGAGCTCGAGACGAGCCTACGAGCCGTGCGCGGTGTCGACGAGACCGCGAAGGTGAAGATCTACGTCGCGCCGCAGGGACTCGTCTTCGGGTTCGACCCGAATGAGTTCGCCATGCGGCGCTTCGTGATGGTCGCCGGGCGCAGGCCGCGCGCCGCCGACGAGGCCGTCGTCGGGGACCGATCAGGGCGCGCGCTTGGCAGCCTCGTCACAGTCGACAAGCGGCGGTTCCCCGTCGTCGGTGTCTTCCACTCGGGGGATCGATTCGTCGACAACGCCGTCGTCCTACCGCTGCCGACTGCGCAGGCGCTCGCCCGACGTCCGCGCGAAGTGACGACGATCGGCATCACGGTCAAGCTGGGCTGGCGACCCAAGGAGGTCGCCGACGCGATCGAGCGGCGCTTCAGCGGCGTTACGGCTGTGACCGAGCCCGGCCAGGCCGTCAAGGTGGACACATCCAGCCGGTTGATCATCTCGACCGGCTGGATCGTCTCGCTGCTCGCGCTGATCGTCGGCGGCATCGGCGTCACCAACACGATGGCGATGTCGGTGTTCGAGCGGATCGCGGAGATCGGGCTTCTGCGCGCGGTGGGCTGGAAGACACGCCGGATCGCGTCGTTGATCGTGAGCGAGGCGATCGGCATCTGCCTGCTGGCCGCGGCGATCGGGCTCGTTCTCGGGGTGGCCGCGTCAGAGGTGTTCATCCGTCACAGCGCGCTGTCCAGCCTCGTCCGCCCGCACTACGGCGCGTCGGTGTGGGCGTGGGGTGTCGCGTTCGCGCTCGGGGTGGGGCTCATCGGCGCGATCTACCCGACCCTGCGGGCAGTCAGGCTGACGCCGATCGAAGCGCTGCGTCACGAATGATGCCGTCACGGAGCGCCAGCCGGCGGTCGGCAACGGCCGCGGCGAAATCGTCGTTCGTGACCA
>Ga0334722_10005921_pt1 | contig 12226 bp, 8 predicted proteins | sample C3_bottom_MG_FD_207210 | JGI IMG/M metagenome (GOLD analysis project Ga0334722, IMG submission 207210) | Sediment microbial communities from Yellowstone Lake, YNP, Wyoming, USA - C3_bottom | ecosystem: Environmental > Aquatic > Freshwater > Lake > Sediment | place: USA: Wyoming | collected...
CATGGTTCAGAAAATCATGGATTCGGTAGAATATATTTCGACCGGCGGCTACAACGAAATGCGGATGATGATGCGTCTCAAGCCGGTAGTGTCAGGAGTCGGGACTTTAGGACGGATGATGCCGCTTCGAGTGAAATTCTCTTTAGCAACATTTGGCATACTGGCGGTGATTATCGGGGTATCTTACTTTTTCATTAATCACTACACTACCCACCGGCTTTATTCGAACCTTGAAGAGAAAATTGGAGCACTCTCCACAACTATTGCCGATCAGGCCGCTGGTTATATCCTGAACCGTCGTTCCGATGTGGAATTCGATGAACTTATTGTTAGCTATCTGCGCGCCAATCCGGAATTGCGCCTATTGGTCATCACCGATTCCAACAGTTTAGTGATGGCGCACTCCAATGATATCAAAAACATCAGAAAACCATTACACCTCCCGGAACAGTTGGCCAGATTAGCAGCATCGTCTCAATCTGGAGCGATTGTTCACACTTCGGATTTGAACTATAAAAGAGTGCCTATTAAAACCGGACAGCAAACCATCGGTATGGTTCATCTGACCTATACCACTTCTTATCTGGCGGCACAATTGGCCGCTGCTAGAATCGCCATAATACGCGTGACGCTAATTCTGGTGCTATTTGGGCTGTTAGGAATATATTTGTTATCAAATTATTTTGTAGAGCCCATTGCCAAAATTACCCGTCGAGTGCGGCGATTTACATCGGGAGATTTGGAATCAGAGCTGCCGCTGGAAGGCGCCGATGAATTTTTCGAGATCTCCAAGGCCTTTAATCAAATGATTACTCGTTTGAATGAGGAACGCAAAAGCGTGGTTGAACGAGAGCGCCTGGCCAAAGAACTGGAAGTAGCCTCGCAAATTCAGAAAACGCTTTTGCCGGAAGGGATTACATCATTTCCCGGTCTTGAAATTGATGCCTTTTATAAAGCCGCCTCGAGAATTGGCGGAGACTTATATGATGCTTTCAAAATCAGTGAAGACAAGTATTGCATTGTCGTGGCCGACGTTTCGGGGAAGGGGATTCCGGCCTCGATGGTTATGTCGATGCTGCGAACGGTGATTCGCATTTATGCCGAAGGCGGTGTCGGCGCCCGTGAAGTTATGTTGAAAGTTAACGGCTATTTGCACAATAATATCCCGCTGGGTATTTTTATTACTTTGTATATGTTGATTTATGATGCACGCACTAACAAAATTACGGCGGTGTCGGCCGGACACAATCCGCTTCTTTTGATTCGTCAAAGTTCGGATAAAGTCGAACGGATTAATCCCTCCGGAATGCCGCTGGGTCTGCCGGAAACATCAGAAAATGCCTATGCCGAGCACCTGGCCGAGGTCGAAATAACACTCAACCAGGGTGATATGCTGATGTTATATACCGATGGTGTCACCGAAACCGCCAACGAACATGGCCAGCGTTTCGGTGTGGAACGTCTGGAAGAGGCGCTGCGGGAATTGTCGGGTGATAATCATAATCTGGGCATAAAAGACGCTGCGGACAAAGTGAGAAATCGACTCTCGGAATTTTCCAATAACGAAGAGTTTACTGATGACATTACGTTTATTCTGGGTCGTCGCTCCACGTCAGTTGCCGGCCGGGAGAGTTCTTCCGAGTTTGAAACGGCGGCAATGGCGGAAAACAATTGAGCGATTCTTGAGCTCATTTCATATTTTTGGTTTTATAAAAACGGGCGCTTAGCTATATTAGTATCATATGACAAGATTATCTATTTCGCTTTCTGAATCAGATAAGACTGAAGTCTCCGAAGTGCGGGTCGATGGCATCGTAGACACATCTACGGCCGCCGAGCTCGAAGAAACTATTGAAGCTTTGCTTACTCGTGAACGGTTCCGCATTATCGTGGATTTGGCCGGGGTGGAGTATATTTCTTCGGCCGGCTGGGGCGTACTTATTTCCAAAATCAAAAATATCCGAAATAATCAAGGCGATATAATCCTGTCAGGGATGGTCCCCAACGTACGTGAAGTGTTCGAGCTCCTGGAATTTGATAACGTCTTGAAGCACTTTAATTCGTTGGATGCCGCTCGGTCGGCTTTGGGAGCGCCGATTTCCGGACAACCCACAAAAAAAAAACAGCCCGGAATAAGTAAACTTGAAATAGTCGAGAATATTAACAATAATCACCGTACGCTGACTTTATCGAATTCTTCCAAACAAACTAACGACAACCACGGTCATAGCTCGGTCGAAGAGTTATTGCTCTATTCGATTGAAAACGACCCGTTTATGTCCATCGGTGAAATGGTTCAGCATATAAATAATTTGTCGGACACGACCCGAGTGGGATGGTGGAAAGTATTTAAACTTCTAAGGAAAAATAATTTATTGACCCGGCGTTCGCGTTTCCGGTTGGCGCGACACCATCTTAATAATAGTTCACCCTAAAATGTTAAGTATCGAAGAGACTTTAGTCATAATTCTGTCCATATTAGTATTGCTTCTTGTTTTTCTCTTGGTCATTCGCATCAGGGCCGAAAAAAAGCGTTTAGGGATGCTGGGGCAGATGACTCTGGTGGAATTTTCTGATTTTCTGCGATCCAACAGCCTCGAGGGAAACATTCAGGCCGTAGCCGGTAAAGTATCACACTTATTGACAAATTCATTTGGATGCGAACGAATCATTTTCTTACGAAAAAAAAGAGGAGCTCTGGAATTAAATTATTATCACGGCATCTCCAATTTTAGTCGTCGTGATTTTCAAGTCCCCTTTCGCAATGATCTCGCTGAACAATTGAGCGCCGATTTTCTGCCGATGAGAATTGATAAGATTAAAGCGTCGCTCTCTGCAGACTTATATCAAAACCTGGCCAAGCATAAAGTTGACACGTATTTCCCCATCTACTGGCGTCATAATCTCTATGGCGTTTATTTTGTAAGTAGCAGCAAGGAAATTCGGTCGCCGGCTTTCACTCTACTAGTCGCCAGCCTGGCCCAATCTTTGTCGGCGGCCTATCATATCAAGTGGCACGAAACGAGATTGCATGAACTAGAGCAAAAATTAGGTTCAACCCCCCATAGTGCGCCAAAGGATTCACATTCTGCCAAAAAGACTGCTCGGGGGGAAGCGGACCTTCTGCCATTAATAAAAATCAGAGACACCGATAAATTATTGCCAAGAATCATTGATTCTCTAAGCGACAATCTTGATTTTGGAAAATTTGCTTTTACCTATCGAGGGGCTTCAGATCGAAACGAGTTGCAGCATTTCAATAAAGGCACCGGCGACAAAATAGACTCACCCGACACAAAGGCTTTTCGAAATCTCTTTGAGAAAATTCGGGGAAAGGGACCGCAGCTAATCCAACGACTTGACAGTACCGATCCGAATTTGGGAAAATGGTTTAACCAACTTCGCCAGTCCGGCCTGGAGTACATAGTAGATTTTCCCATAAGTTCGGAAAGGGAGGGAGTCTTGGTCTGGGCTGCTGCCAATCCGAACCCAAACCTTCACTCTCAACTGGAAACTTACAAAAAAAGCGCCTTTGACTTGATTGAAAACGCTGAAGCTTATAAACAGGCTGAAGTAATGTCTTACACAGATGCTTTGACCGGGTTGGCCAACCAGCGCTACATGTATATGCGCCTGGAAGAAGAAATCAATCGAGCCAGGCGTTATTCACGGCCATTGACCTTCATCATTTTCGATATAGATGAGCTTAAGAACATAAATGATTCTTATGGCCATCAGGCCGGTGACGCACTTCTAAAACAAGTCGGGGTTACTCTCAAGAAATCTATTCGAGCAATCGATATCGTGGCCAGATATGGTGGCGATGAGTTCTGCGTAGTCATGCCCGAAGCTGATGAAGAGACCTGCGTTAAGTTTATGCAGCGCATGTTGGATACAGTCAACAAGACTGAAATCAATCTCGAAGGCTCCAAAGAGCCTGCTTATTGTTCGATTTCGATGGGGGGAGCGCTATTTCCACAGCACGCCCAAGACCCCCAAAAACTGGTTTATGTGGCGGATATGGCTCTTTTGCAGGCTAAAGAAAGCGGCCGAAATCGCTTTTTAATTTATGCTGCCAAAGGCGCCGATTCTTAAAGGAAATGAACAGAAATTCATCCAGAATTGCAGGTAAACTGATTTAGTAGTTGTGCCGATTTTTATAGTGAACAAAGAGGACAACAGAGAGTCATAGAACCTTCAGAACTGGTCAAGAAAGACGGTATGGAAACCTTTAGAATTAATAGTAAGCTGAAAGAGAACGAAAAAGAAATTCTCATTCAGACGGCCAATAATCCGTCCGAAGGTACCATTTCTTCTTCAGTTTATATCGACGGTGTTCTGACGGAAATGTTTATGCTGCCGCACCCCATCGAAGAAAACCCCGACCGTATCATGTCATTGGTCAAAGAGACCCACGGAATTCGCAAAGAAGAGTTGGAAGCTCTATTGGCAGCGTATCGCAACGCTATGTCATCAAGCGACGCCAAGTTAATTTGTAAACTTGGTCAGGCTCTCTATTACAAACGCTTCTATGCTGAAGCGAAAGAGTTGCTTCGTTCAGCAGTTACGCTGGATCCCGAATTTCACGCCGCGCGTCAGGCTTTGGCCAAAGTCGAACTGGAGCTGGGAAACGCCAAAGAAGCCCTGCAACATGCTTCACAGACGGTCCAGCAGTGCCCGCGGTATGCTGACTATCGTAATACTCTGGGTGAAGCCCTATTGATGAATAATGATTTCCCCAAAGCCGTCTCCGAGTTTCAAGATGCCGTCAAAATCAATTTGTATTATGCCGAGGCTTATTTCAATCTGGGACTGGCTGTTCTCCAATGCATCAAAGTCAATCCCAATGAGAGTACCGCTCCCAATCTTTTAAACCGGAGCCGCGATGCCTTCAAAAAGGCAGCCATGATTGATGCCGAATATGCCGCGTCGCCTTTTGACCAGGGACTAAGGGCAATCGCAGGGGTTCAGCTAAACAAAGCCTTGGAGTACTTTGAAACCGTTGGCCGAAGAGCGAAAGAAAAGTACAGATCCGACCAGGCCACTTATTTTATGCGTTTTGTAATCATGCGCGATTCGGCCGGGGAAGAGACCGTCGAGACCCGAATTAAATATCTTGAAAAAGAAATTACTAAGAATTCGTCCTATGTCGATTTGCACTCCGAGTTGGCACAATGTTATCTGGAACAAGCCCGTAAAAACTGGCGCAAGGGCATTGAACAATATCGCAAAACCCTGGAGTTGAATCCCGGATTTGGCAGCGCCCGCCGTTGTCTGGACGAGGCCGAGCGACACTACGGTGAATTGTGCCACGCGCTGGAAAGAATCATTTCCCGATCATAACGGCATATTGTTTCGACAATCGAATTAATAAGCTTATTCCAGAACACCCTTTAGTTTCGTTTTCTAAATGGACTAGTCTACTATCCAAGAATTCTCATTTTATTATTGACTATTGGGTGTATAACTTTACACTAATGGTTGAACCAAAATAGATTTGTCGGGGAGACGGTCATGAAAAAACTGCTAATTTCAGTAATTTGCCTTATTATAGAAATTTCGACTATCCAGGCCGGAAGACCTCACGAACTTTCCGGCACAGTTGAAAATAACCTTTATAAGGACAAGAAATATAATTTTTCCTTAAAACTGAATGACCAATGGAAATACACACTCCAAAAAAACGAAGAGAATTATCGGTTGCTGTTAACGCAACGAAACTATGACATACCTCCAGATTATGTCAACGCCCCCGATTACACTTTGATTCCCCGAATTGTTCTTTGGACTGACACGACTTCACTTCATCCGTTTGCCTTCCTGGATTCTTTGGTTAGCAATACCTGGCAGACAGAGCAGAAGAAGGAATTATTCAAGGAATTTGAGATTCTCAACCCGGTGGCGTCATCTGGTGCGAACCGAGAGAGCACCATCCCCAGAGGACGTAAATCTGTCGAAATTGGCGGCGAACAGGGTGTGGTGTGGCAAGGGAAGTCCAAATACATGAAAGAGGTGTCAACTTCGGCCAGCTCCCTCGCCGGCGTCCGTGTGTATGGAGCCTATGGCGGAGCGATAATTGCAGTCAAGCACGAAAATCGAATATACGTTTTTCACTTAATGACTGAATGGGCTTTTTTTGACGCCGTTCTTCAGCAAGCGATCAATATCATTGGCACCCTGACCTTTGAGGGGGCTCCGAAACAAGAGAAAGCTCCAGACTCTAAAGGCTGATTCTAAAATGTGATAGTCTTGGGGTGAATTCTTTTTTTGATTGACCCTCAACGACCTACCTTGTATCATAAGTCGTTGTCTTTTAACAAGCAATTGCCGGAGGAGACATGTGGGCCCTGCGCGCTGTTCTTATTGTGTTCGTCATTATTTGCGTCGTTGCTTTTGCTTATCATAACTCGAACCCTGCACAGAAAATTAATGTGGATCTGGTTTATGCCAAGTATGTCGATGTTCCTCTGGTGATGGTGGTTTTCTGGTCGTTTGTGGCGGGATTAATTGTTTCACTTTTCTTGTTTATCTTGATTTATCTGCGGCAAACAGTTCAAATTCGCAGTCTGCAAAAGCTCATCCGCTCTCTCGAAACCGAGGTTACGGTTCTTAGAAACCGACCAATAGAAGAGTCCGCCGATCTCCTTAAAGGTCAGGATGAAAAAACAGTCAATCTACGTTCGCCCTTAGGTGGATTTGAGTAATGGTAGTAGAATACATTCTCATATTCGTGTTGCTTTTAGCAGTCACTACCGGACTTTATGCTCTGATTGACAAGTTCTTTGAGAAAAAGGAAAAGTCCGAGTCGGTCATCTATGTGGAGGCCTTGCGGGACCTGCTGGACGGACGTGAAGAGTCCGCTTTTTCCAAACTTCGGCAGGCAGTTGCTGAAGACTCAAGTAATCTTGACGCTTATCTCCGGTTGGGGCAGATTCTCCGTCAATACGGCAAACCCGAACGAGCGCTGCAAGTACACAAAGACTTGACCTTGAGAGGCGGCATGAAGGATGAGCAAAAAGCGTCGGTATTGCATCAATTGGCCAGCGACTATTTAGCATTGAATAATTTCGATATGGCTGAAACCGCCGTCAAGGAGCTTCTCAAATACGACTCCAATAGCCGCTGGGCGCATATCCAGCTTCTGGAAATTCAACAGAAGTCGGAAAAATGGGATGAAGCCTACGATACGGCCGTATCTCTCATGAAAATCGAATCCAATAAATCAAAGAGGCCTTTGGCCGCGTTCAAGTACAAAATGGGCATGAACCTGTATAAAAAAAGAGAATATCACAAAGCGAGGGTCCTTTTTAAGGATGCCTTAGGGTTGGATCCGAAATATGTTGAGGCCTATATCGCGATAGGCGATTCTTACACCCAGGAGGGGCGACATGAAGATGCCGTAACATTCTGGGAAAAACTAATTGAAGCGGTCCCGGATGAAGGTCATTTGGTGTTGGATCGTTTGGAGAAAACTCTCTACGATTTAGGTCGCTTTGGAGATATTGAGAGCATTTGCGAAAAAATCATGGCGCAAGTGCCCAACGACATTAATGCCAAATTGACATTGGCCAATATTCATAAGAAGAAGGGGGAACTGGAGGCCGCCGAAAGGCTCCTGGCCGATGTGGTCGAGCTTAACCCGGATGACGTCCATGTCGTCATGCAACTTGTCCGACTCTATCTGGAGAAAAGGGAAAATCAAAAGCTGGACCGACTTTTTCGCATGGTTGAGAAAAACCGCCGGCGCAAGTCTGCGCAGCTGGCTAAACCGAGCGGCAGCAGTTCGATCACGAGTAAAACCTAAATCGATTTGGGGGGGCACTATTATGAAAAAACGTCTTGAGATAATTGTTGCGTTAGTATTTCTGGTACTAAACAACGCTTCGGGCAAAGACATTTATTCTCTCATAATGAATGGGGAGATTGAGGAAGCTCGCGACTCTTTATCCAGACAATCTACGGCGCAACAACGTGACGGCAACTATCTGTTTTACTTGTCGCTGGTTGAACCCGAAGCCGGCCGCGCCGTCGAACTTATGCAGGCCTCACTAAATGCCGGTGTGTCCGGCATATATCGAGAAGAGATCAGCCATCGTTTGATGCAGTACTATCTTTTGCACCGAGACCATGATGCAGCCGAGTCAATGATAGGTGATTATTTGGCCGGTTTTGAAAATGGCAAGTATCTGCCGGATTTTATCCGTTACTCCATTTATCTGGATGGCCTAAAGAATCAGTACGAATCGGGCATTCGCCAGGCCGACCGGCTTTTGTTGGAATACAAATCAGACGCCTACGCGCAGTGGGGATTGATCGACAAGGCCCGCTTGATGATGGCGTTTGACAAAAAGATTGCTGCCAGGGACATGTTAAAAAAATTATCTCGAGAAAAATCCGGCCCTGGAGTGGCTTCAGCATTGTATCTTTTGACACTCGATGCCGCCCAAAGCAAGCGTACCGATGATGCCGTTTTCTATTATAACTTGCTCAAGGAAGCTTATCCGGCCGCAATCGGTCTGGATGCTTTGCTGGACCAGATGTCCGGCCTGGGAAGTCAGTCACAGAAAGAAAAATCGGCTGATGAAGTGACTGGGACATTTTACTCGATTCAGGTGGGAGTTTTCGCCGCCGCTGGCAACGCCAAACAGCTGGCCCAACAATTCGAAAAATACGGTCATAAAGTCGAGACTACGACCAAGAAAATATCTGACCGCACTTACTACGTCGTCTATGTGGGACACTTTGATTCCTTCGAAGACGCCGCCGCTTTTGAAAAGACCATCGAGACCGAAAATGACGATGTCTATCAGGTAATCGCTCGATGAGCCACGCTCCGAATCGGGAAGATTCTTCATTTACGCCGATGATGCGGCAGTATCAGGCCGTGAAAGAAAAACATCCCGACAAGATTCTTTTTTTCCGCATGGGGGATTTCTATGAAATGTTCGGCGATGACGCTATCAAAGCTGCCCCGATGTTGGGTATTGCTTTGACAACACGCGCGCATGGTTCAGCAGAAAAAATTCCCCTGGCCGGAGTACCGTACCACTCGTATGAAAAGTATTTGGCTCGACTTTTGGCCAAAGGTGAGAAAGTTGTTATTGTAGAGCAAGTCGAAGATCCCCAGCAGGCTAAAGGGCTGGTCAAACGTGAAATCGTCGAGATCCTGACACCGGGCACGGCTACTATCGGCGACGTCGAAAACGACCGGCGGGCGCTATGGCTGGCAGCTCTTTACAAAAACGACAACGGCCTTATGGGCGTAGCCGCTCTGGATTTGTCCACTGGCGCTTTTATCGTTGACGAGGGCAGCATTGATGAAATCTCCGAACGGCTGAAGCTGCTGGAGCCATCGGAAGTTTTGTTTCCCGATGATTACAATCTGGAAAGTTTCCGGAAGGAGATCGGCCTACAAAATGGAGGCAGCCGGTTTACCAGTTTCGGACAATGGAATTTTGACAGCAAAACTGCGACACGAGAATTAAGCCAGCATTTCGGCACTTCAACTTTGGATGGTTTTGGAATAGGCCACTCCCGACTGGCCGTCGCTGCGGCCGGAGCGGTCTTCCGTTATTTGAAAGAGAACCATCGCGAACATTTGTCGCACATCAATAAAATTACTCGTTTTGATAATCAGGAAATCATGACGCTGGATTATTCAACTGTGCGCAATCTGGAATTGATTCGCAATCTGGCCAATGCCTCCGAAGAAAACACTTTGTTTGCCATAATGAACCAATGTCATACTGCCGCCGGCGCCCGGCGCCTACAGTCCGCTCTGCTGCGGCCGTTCAAAGTCAAAGCCCGCATCGAACGCCGCCAATCCGGTGCCGCCGAGCTAATAAAAAATAGAGAGCTCTGTTTTGCTCTGCGTAAATTGACTTCAAGACTGACGGATCTGGAAAAATTGGCTGGTCGATTAGGCATCGGCAAAATCAATCCCAGACAGCTGGCTAATCTCAAAGAAGCTCTGGAAACTTCTTTGAAAATTAAAATAGAAATGACTATCGCCCATAGCCCCCACTTGTCCGAGATAGCACGGACAATTCCCGATTGCGGCGAAGTAATCAGACAAATTGAAAAAGCGCTGGCCGTTGAGCCGCCGCTAGTAACTAATAAAGGTGACATCATCCGGCGCGGCTTTTCCAAAGATTTGGATGAACTAAACGATTCAATCAAAGAAGCCCGCCTTTACATAGCTTCGCTCCAACAGATTGAACGGAATCGCACCGGCATTAATACTCTCAAAGTCGGATTCAATAAGGTGTTCGGATATTTTCTGGAGGTGACCCGAGCCAATGCTGAACTGGTTCCATCTGAATATATTCGCAAACAGACTTTGGTTAATGCCGAGCGTTATATCACTCCAGAACTGAAAGAAAAAGAGAGTTTGATTCTTTCGGCTGAAGAAAAAATATTTGACCTCGAGGCCGACCTATTTCAAAAGTTAGTGGAATTCGTCAATGGTCATATCGCCGATATTATGCTGACCGCCGAACTTTTAGCCGAGACTGATTTGGTAGCAGCGTTGGCCGAACTGGCGGTTCAGAATGGTTACTGCCGTCCGGAAATATTTGAAGATTCCCGTCTGGATATCAAAAACGGCCGCCATCCAGTGATTGAATCAGTTTTGACGCCCGGCTCATTTGTAGCCAATGATATCTCACTTGATTCAGATAAAAAGCGCATTATTATCCTGACCGGTCCAAATATGTCCGGCAAATCGACTTACTTAAGGCAGATTGGTCTGATTGCCATTATGGCCCAAATAGGTTCATATGTTCCGGCCGATTCAGCCGAAATCGGGCTGGTTGACCGCGTTTTCACTCGGGTCGGGGCACTCGACAATCTGGCTCGAGGACAATCAACATTTTTGGTGGAAATGATCGAAGCTGCCAATATCCTGCATAACGCCACCAATAGTTCGCTGGTATTGCTCGATGAAGTTGGCCGGGGAACATCGACGTTTGACGGTCTCTCGGTGGCCTGGGCGGTGGCCGAGTACATTAATGACGAGATAAATTCACGCACGGTGTTTGCAACGCACTATCATGAGTTGACCGGTATGGCCGAAATTTATGAACGTGTTCACAATTATCAGGTAGCCGTAAAAAAGTGGGAAGACCGCATTGTGTTTTTGCATCAAATTATCGAGGGTGGCTGCGATGATTCGTACGGTATCGAAGTGGCTAAACTGGCCGGTTTGCCCCGTCAAAGTATTAGTCGCGCTCGACAAATTTTGAAACTTCTGGAATCCGGGAAATTTGTTAAAAGCGAATTGGGGCAAGGTCTGTATAAGCAGAAAGTCCAAACGACTTTGTTTGAAGCCAAACCTTCGCCGGTTGAATCAAGACTAAAGTCCGCTGATGTTAATAACATGACCCCGCTGGAAGCTCTGAATTTTCTGTTGCAGTTAAAAGAAGAATTAAACTGATGCCAGATACCAAAGAAAAACGCTGGATTCGGCCTCTCCCGAAAAACGTCATCAACAAAATTGCGGCCGGGGAAGTAGTCGAACGACCGGCATCGGTGGTTAAAGAATTGGTGGAAAACTCGGTTGATGCCGGCGCTACTAAAATTGACATTATCATCGAAAAATCCGGCGCCAAACTTATTAAAATAGTAGACAATGGCTGCGGCATCGATGACGACCAGATAGAAATTGCCTTCTCGCGACACGCCACCTCAAAAATCACGAATTTTAGTGACCTTGATTCCTTAACCAGTTTTGGATTTCGTGGTGAAGCGCTTCCCTCAATTGCATCGGTCTCGCGTTTGAGAATGATGTCGCGTACGCCTCATGCCAGTAGCGGCACCGAAATCATCTACGAAGGCGGCGTATTGCAATCTCAAAATCCCGTGGCTGCTCCGACTGGAACTAGTGTCGAAGTTGCCGACCTCTTTTTTAACACACCGGCGCGTCGCAAATTCTTGAAATCAGAGACGACTGAATCACGTCATCTCGCTCGAGTAGCTACCGCCCTGGCCATTAGCAATTATCGGCTGGGGTTCACGGTCGAAATAAATGGCCGCCGCTTATTTTCATTTTCATCTGGCCAGTCATTGGGAGAGAGAGTAAAATCTATTCTGGGTGAAAAAAGCAAATTTGTGGATGTGTTGGGTCAGATCGGCCTGGTTCGTTTGGAGGGATGTATCGGCACTCCCGACAACACCCGTCAGAATAGATTTGGTCAATTCTTGTTTATTAATAACCGCTTGATTGCTT
>Ga0334722_10005923_pt1 | contig 12225 bp, 8 predicted proteins | sample C3_bottom_MG_FD_207210 | JGI IMG/M metagenome (GOLD analysis project Ga0334722, IMG submission 207210) | Sediment microbial communities from Yellowstone Lake, YNP, Wyoming, USA - C3_bottom | ecosystem: Environmental > Aquatic > Freshwater > Lake > Sediment | place: USA: Wyoming | collected...
CTGTTTTTCATTGCTGAACTGCTCAGCCATCTCGCCCTGATAACTCTGCTGAAAAAAAATATTCAGTGTTATTATCACTGAAATAATAAGAATGATGAGCCCGAACAGAACAATGCTGTTTTTGTTCATCTGACTCTTATCTCTTTGGCATCCATTTCAGAGGTTTTTCGATCCATATACTGTGCATTCCTGTCTAATGATACCAAAAGGCAAGAGAAAAAAGGACAAAGCCCGTACGTTATCCTGAGCCGAATGAGTTCAGTCATGGAATGGCTGATATACCGTGAAGCAGAGAGACTTTCCGGCGGTCGGCCTTACTCATAAGCTATTTCCGGAAAAATCTTCAAATCCTGAATCTGTCAAACAAAAGCGCCCTGTGGTCTTTAGCAACCACAGGGCGCAGCAATCAAAACAATAAATCTGTCTACTCTTCTACTGCAGGGGCAGAGAAGATCGGTTTAAGGTCGCGTTTAACAAAGGTATTCTTATATTTGATCATGCCCGTTCCTGCAGGGATAACCCTGCCCATAATCACATTTTCCTTCAGCCCGCGCAGCTCATCGACCGCACCGTTGATCGCGGCCTCGGTCAGAACCCGCGTTGTCTCCTGGAACGATGCAGCAGAGACAAAACTATCGGTTGTCAACGACGCCTTGGTAATGCCCAGCAGGAGCGGCTTGCCCTGTGCGGGAACTCCGCCTTCGGCCTTGACCCGGGCATTTTCCTCCTGGAAAAGCATCCGGTCTACCTGCTCACCGATCAGGTAGATGGTATCTCCTGCGTCCTCAATACGGACCTTCCGCATCATCTGTCTGACGATAACCTCGATATGCTTGTCATTGATCGAGACGCCCTGCAGCCGGTATACCTTCTGCACCTCATCCACAAGGTAGCTCTGGAGCTCCTTTGGCCCGAGGATATCAAGAATGCTGTGGGGATTGACCGCACCATCCATCAGCGGCTCACCGGCCTTGACCCAGTCGCCTTCATGCACACTGACGTGCTTACCCTTGGGGATGTCATACTCCTTCGTTGTTTCACCACCCTTGACCACAACAACCCTCTTGCCTTTCTGGGCAGCCTTGAACTCGACAATGCCGTCGATCTCAGAAACAAGCGCCTGCTCTTTCGGCTTGCGGGCCTCAAACAACTCTGCAACCCTCGGCAGACCTCCGGTGATGTCCTTGGTCTTTGTTGTCTCACGCGGAATCTTCGCCAGGATATCTCCGGGGAAGACTACGTCATTCTTATCAACAAGAATATGGGCGCCGGATGGCAGCACATAACTTGCCGGGTTGTTCGTCCCGGGGATCTTGAATGTGGACTTGCCGTGCTCATCCTTGATCGAAATTCTCGGCCTCATATGCGTCGGGTATTCAATAACAACCTTGTGCGACAGTCCGGTCGTCTCGTCCACCTCTTCTTTAAACGTCATGCCCTCAACGATATCGCCGAGCGCTATCTTGCCGCCCAGCTCAGTAAGGATCGGGGTTGAGTAAGGATCCCACTCAACCAGTCTCTGGCCAGCCTCAACTCGTTTGCCCTCAGCAGCAAGCAGTTTCGCGCCATAGACGACCGAGTACTTCTCGCGCTCGCGGTTCTTGGCATCGACAATGGCTATGCTGCCGTTCCTGTTCATGACGACCAGGACGCCTTCGCGGTTTTTAACTGTATTAATATTAACAAACTTAATCGTGCCGCCATGCTTTGCCTCAAGGACCGTCTGTTCAACGACCTTTGATGCCGTACCACCGATATGGAACGTACGCATGGTCAGCTGAGTGCCTGGCTCTCCGATCGACTGTGCAGCAATGATACCTACCGACTCGCCGATCTCTATCGACTCGCCCCGGGTAAGGTCTCTTCCGTAGCACTTCGCACAGACGCCGAACTTTGACTGGCAGGTCAGCACCGACCGTATCTTTACCTTGTCAAACCCTGCCTCAATAATCTTGTCCTTCTGCTCTTCCTCGATCTCCTGATTCCGCTTGACAGCAAATTCTTTTGTATCAGGGTCCCTGAGATCTTCGACGGCAAATCTGCCAAGGATCCTCTCCTCAAGCGGCTGGATGATCTCGCCGCCTTCAATAAGGGAGACGACCGTAATACCGTCCCTGGTCCCGCAGTCATCTTCGGTTATCAGGACATCCTGCGCCACATCGACAAGACGACGCGTCAGATATCCCGAGTTTGCGGTCTTGAGTGCGGTATCGGCAAGACCCTTACGGGCACCGTGTGTTGATATGAAATACTGAAGCGGCGTCAGCCCCTCCCGGAAGTTTGCCGTGATCGGGGTTTCGATGATCTCGCCGGATGGCTTTGCCATCAGTCCTCTCATACCAGCCAGCTGCCGGATCTGGGCAGCGCTGCCTCGTGCACCGGAGTCCGCCATCATGAAGATGCTGTTAAAGAGACGTTTTTCCTGAAGCTCTTCAAGCTCCTTCTCGGTCGGAACATGCTCATCTTCAGCACGTCCTTCCTTTGCGTCGCTCACATCTTTATCCTCAGCACCAAGTTCCTTCATCATTTCTTCGGCTATCCGCTCGGTCACATTGGCCCAGATATCGATAACCTTGTTGTAGCGTTCACCCTGGGTAATAAGACCGTCGGCATACTGTTTCTGGACCTCCATGACCTCGTGCTCTGCAGCCAGGATCATCTTCGGCTTCTTTGACGGTATATGCATATCTGCCATACAGATCGATATGCCGGATATGGTGGCAAAGTGGAACCCGAGTTTCTCAAGGTTGTCGAGGAAAACAACGGTCGCACGCTTGCCGCCTTTTTTATAGGAGAACTCGATAATCTTCGAGAGCTCCTTCTTGGTCATGTCCTTATTGATCATCGCAAAGGTTATTTCAGAGGGAACGATCTCAAAGAAGAGTATCCTTCCTGCCGTCGTCTCGACGAACTCGCCGTTCATGCGAACCTTGATCCTGGCATGCTCGCTGAGCTGGCCGGCATCATAGGAGATGCGGACATCCTCAGGGCTTGCAAAGCTCTTCCCTTCGCCGAACGCGCCTTTTCTCTCTTTCATCAGATAGTAGATGCCGAGAACCATATCCTGTGTCGGCACGACAATGGGCTTGCCGTTAGCAGGCGACAGGATGTTATTGACCGACATCATCAGTACCCGCGCCTCGATCTGAGCCTCGATCGACAGCGGCACATGCACCGCCATCTGGTCACCGTCAAAGTCCGCATTGAAAGCAGTACAGACAAGAGGGTGGAGCTTGATCGCCTTGCCTTCGACCAGCACGGGGTCAAAAGCCTGGATGCCGAGCCGGTGGAGGGTCGGGGCACGGTTCAGAAGGACAGGGGTTTCCCTGATGACCTCTTCAAGTGCATCCCAGACCTCCGGGGTCTCCTTCTCCACGAGTTTCTTGGCTGCCTTGATAGTCGTTGCATGACCCTTTTCTTCAAGCTTGCTGAAGATGAACGGCTTGAAGAGTTCGAGTGCCATCCGTTTCGGGAGTCCGCACTGGTGCAGCTTCAGGTCGGGGCCGACAACAATAACAGACCGGCCGGAATAATCAACACGTTTGCCCAGCAGGTTCTGCCTGAAACGGCCCTGCTTGCCCTTGATCATGTCACTGAGTGATTTCAGCGGCCGCTTGGTGGCTGTCTTCAGGACCTTGGAACGGCGTCCGTTGTCAAACAATGCATCAACGGCTTCCTGGAGCATCCTCTTTTCGTTCTTGATGATGACGCTTGGGGCCTTCAGCTCGACCAGCCTCTTGAGCCGGTTGTTCCTGTTGATGACCCTCCGATAAAGGTCATTCAGGTCTGACGTTGCAAAACGTCCACCTTCAAGCGGAACGAGCGGTCTGAGGTCAGGGGGCAGGACCGGGATGACATCCATGATCATCCAGTCCGGCTTGTTTTCAGATTTCCTGAAGGCCTCGACCACTTTCAGTCGCTTGGTCAATTTCTTCTTGACCCCGATCGATACCGCCTCTTTGATCTTCAGCTTGAGATCGGTAGCCAGGACTTCAAGGTCTATCACCTTGAGCAGTTCCCTGATTGCTTCAGCTCCCATGCCGCCTTTGAAACGGGTGCCGAACTCTGTCACCTTTTTCTTGTACTCCTCGTCACCAAGGAGCTCTTTTGGCTTCAGCGGCGTATCACCAGGATCGATGACAATATAGCTTTCGAAGTAGAGTACCTTCTCAAGATTTCGCATCGTCATGTCCAGCAGCGTCCCGATGCGGCTGGGAACACCCTTGAGGAACCAGATATGGGCGACCGGAGTTGCCAGCTCGATATGTCCGAGCCTTTCGCGCCGGACCTTTGACTGGATAACCTCGACCCCGCACTTGTCACAGACGATACCGCGATGCTTCATCCTCTTGTATTTACCGCAGATGCACTCCCAATCCTTGATCGGGCCGAATATCTTTGCGCAGAAGAGGCCGTCCCTCTCCGGCTTGAACGTACGGTAATTTATCGTCTCAGGCTTCTTGACTTCACCATATGACCACTCCCTGATTCTCTCGGGAGAGGCAAGCTTGATTCTGATCGCCTCGAAGTCTGTAGGATTCTTTGGTTTCTGGAATATGGCGTAAATGTCTTCTGCCATTCTATTCCCCCTTCTTCTTTTTCTCCAGAAGCTCTACGTCAAGACCAAGGCTCTGGAGTTCTTTGATTAATACATGGAACGATTCGGGAACACCGGGCTCTAATGTTGCATCGCCCTTAACGATCGCCTCATACATCCGTGCTCTTCCGGTCACATCGTCGCTCTTGACCGTCAGGAATTCCTGGAGTGTGTATGCTGCACCGTAACCTTCCAGTGCCCAGACCTCCATCTCTCCGAGTCTCTGCCCTCCGAACTGGGCTTTACCGCCGAGAGGCTGCTGGGTGACCAGTGAATATGGCCCTATGGACCTTGCATGGATCTTGTCATCAACAAGATGATGCAGTTTCAGCACATAGGTATAGCCGATGGTCACCGGCCGTTTGAAGCGCTCGCCGGTCTTTCCGTCCCGAAGTTCGATCTGCCCGGACGGCGGCTCCTCTGTTTTCTGGATATCCTCCTCAATATTGTCAAAGCGGGTATCGCGGCCTGGTATCTTAGTCGTCATGTCCGCATCTTTCAGCATCTTCCTGATCTCGGATTCTTTAGCCCCTTCAAAGACAGGGGTTGCCACATGCAGTCCGAGCACCTTTGCCGCAAGACCGAGATGTGTCTCGAGGATCTGACCGACGTTCATACGCGACGGAACACCGAGGGGGTTCAGCACGACATCCACCGGAGTCCCGTCCGGCAGGAACGGCATATCCTCTTCAGGCATGACCATCGCAACAACACCCTTGTTCCCGTGACGGCCTGCCATCTTGTCGCCGATCTGGACTTTCCGCTTCATGGCGATATATACCTTGATCAGCTTGTTGACCCCAGGGGGCAGTTCGTCTCCCTTGCGGACCCTTTCAACCTTCTCATCATATTTTGATTCGAGTTTCTTGATGTAATCATTCGCATCATTGTTGACAGTCTCGATCTTGTCCTGTACACCGGCGTTATCGACCTTGATCCGTATCAGATGTTCGTCCTTCACGTTTTCGAGCTGCTTTTCAGCGATCAGCTTCCCCTTCGTAACAATAAACTCCTTAGTCTTGGGATGCCTCACGTCCTCAGCTGAGCGCTGGCCTGCCAGCAGTTCACGGATCTTTCCGAACTTCTCCTCCTTGATGACCTTGATCTCCTCCTGCAGGTCACGCTGGAGCCTCTGGATATCATCCTCTTCAATACTCTTGGCGCGGGCGTCCTTGTTAATGCCCTTGCGGGAGAAGATGCGGACATCCACAATGGTCCCCTCGATCCCGGGGGGAACATAAAGACAGCTTTCCTTCACCTCTTCAGCCTTCTCGCCAAAGATTGCCCTCAGAAGCTTCTCTTCAGGCGTAAGCTGCGTCTCACCCTTCGGCGTTACCTTGCCGACAATAATGTCGCCAGGTTTTACCTCGGCACCTATCCTGATGATGCCGCTTTCATCGAGGTCCTTCAATGCCTCTTCTCCGACATTGGGGATATCCCGGGTTATCTCTTCAGACCCGAGCTTGGTCTCGCGTGCTTCGACCTCAAACTCCTCGATGTGTACAGAGGTATAGATGTCTTCCTTAACGAGCCGTTCGCTCAGCAGGATCGCATCCTCAAAGTTATAACCGCCCCATGGCATGAAGGCGATCAGAACGTTCTGGCCCAGAGCGAGTTCCCCCTGGTCTGTCGACTGACCGTCGGCAAGAATATCGCCTTTTTCGACAACATCGCCGACGTCCACAATAGGCCTCTGGTTAATGCAGGTTGCCTGGTTTGACCTCATAAACTTTATCAGGCTGTAGATATCGACGCCGCTTTCGCTGCCCGAGACCCTGACCACAATCCGGGATGCATCAACGCTCTCGACCTTGCCGGCCCTTTTGGCCATCACCAGTGCTCCCGAATCTCTTGCTGCAACATGCTCCATCCCCGTGCCAACAATGGGTGCGCTCGGTTTAAGAAGCGGGACCGCCTGACGCTGCATGTTCGAGCCCATCAGGGCCCTGTTCGCGTCGTCGTTTTCAAGGAAAGGAATGAGGGCCGCGGAAATACCGACAACCTGCTTCGGCGATACATCCATGTACTGCACTTCTTGCGGCGTCACCATGCGGAAATCTCCGCCCTGCCTTGCGGAAATGGAGTCGCCGATAAGAAAGCCCTTTTTGTCGATCGGGGAAGTTGCCTCGGCTATGATGTATTTTTCACCGTCTATCGCGGTAAAATGCTCCACTTTTTCTGTCACCTTCCCGTTTTCAACCTTCCGGTAAGGTGCCTCGATAAATCCATAATCATTGACCCTTGCGTACGATGCCAGAGAGGTTATGAGCCCTATGTTGGGTCCTTCAGGTGTCTCAATAGGGCATATTCTGCCGTAATGGGTCGGATGGACGTCACGCACCTCAAAACCGGCCCTCTCCCGTGTCAAGCCACCGGGCCCAAGGGCGGAAAGTCTCCTCTTGTGGGTGATCTCTGACAGCAGGTTCGTCTGGTCCATAAACTGGCTGAGCTGACTTGACCCAAAGAACTCCTTGATCGCAGCCATGACCGGTTTTGAGTTTATAAGGTCATGCGGCATCGCCGTCTCAAGCTCTGTCAAGGTCATTTTTTCCTTGATAGCGCGCTCCATGCGGACCAACCCGATCCTGAACTGGTTTTCGAGCAGTTCCCCGATGCCGCGAATCCGCCTGTTGCCGAGATGATCGATATCATCCACCTCTCCACGGCCTGTCCTGAGGCTGAGAATATAACGGACAATCTCGATAATGTCCCTGTCGGTCAGAACCTTGGTCTCAAGGGGCGTGTCAAGTCCGAGCCTCTTGTTCAGCTTCAGCCTTCCCACAGGGGATAGGTCATACCTCTTCGGGTCAAAGAAAAGACCGTTAAAGAGATCGCGCGCCGCCCTGATCGTCGGAGGCTCGCCCGGTCTCAGTTTTTTATAAATTTCGATCAGCGCCTCTTCCTGGTTATGCACCTTGTCTGTCAGGAGCGTATCGCGGAGCGATGACAGGTAGTGGACGTTATCGATAAACAACAGATTCAGCGTATCTATTTTAAGAGCGAGGATCTTCTCGAATGACTCCGCGCTCAGAATTTCGTTGCCTTCAAGAATGACTTCTCCGGTCTTCGGATCGACAATATCCTTGAGGGTAATCCTGCCAACGATCTCCTCCTTGGTAATCGGGATAGTCGTTATGCCGGCAGCCTCCATCTTCTTGATAGCACCCTTGGTGATCTTGCTGCCCTCCTTGACAATCACCTCTTTGTTGTCAGGTGAAACAATATTCTTGGAGGACTTCGCGCCGACCAGCACCTCGCTGACCAGAATAGAAAAATCATTGTTGGCCTTCAGGGTAATCGTGTCAACCGGGTAAAAAGTCTTCAGCAGGTCTTCATTCGAATAGCCGAGGGCCTTCAGCACGATCGTTGCCGGGAGCTTCTTCCGGCGGTCTATCCGGACATAGAGGATGTCTTTGCTGTCGAATTCAAAATCCAGCCATGACCCTCGGGAAGGAATCACGCGCGCTGAATAAAGCAGCCTGCCGCTCGCATGGGTCTTGCCTTTATCATGACTGAAGAATACGCCGGGAGAACGGTGCAACTGGCTCACCACGACACGCTCCGTACCATTGATGATAAACGTACCCGTGTCGGTCATCAACGGCATTTCGCCTATATATACCTCCTGCTCTTTGGCCTCTTTCAGCCTTTTCTTGCCGGCAGTATCTGCCTCGAACAGGTTCAATTTCACGCTTATTTTAATCGGAGCGGCATAGGTGGTGCCTTTCTGAAGGCACTCCCTGACGGTATACTTCGGCTCTCCGACGGTATACCCTATAATCTCAATTTCAGCCGTCTCGTTGTAATCGGTAATCGGGAAAACGCTCTGGAGCGCTGCCTGGAGTCCGGTATCCTCCCGCTGACTCCCGCCAACATCCTTCTGCAGAAATTTGTCGTAAGACCGCTTCTGTATCTCAATAAGGTTTGGCACTTCAAGGAATTGAGGAACCTTTCCAAAACTCTTTCTTTCTCTAAGCACCCTTGCCATATGTCTCCTTCTTTTTAAAAAGATGCGGGGAAACGATAAACCGGGGACAAGGAGAGGCTTACTCCCCTTATCCCCGCTCTCCGGTTCATCGGTTTAGCGCCGAAAAACTACTTTATTTCGACGGATGCTCCCTGCTCTTCGAGTTTCTCCTTCATGGAAGCAGCCTCTTCTTTTGATACTCCGGTCTTTACCGGCTTCGGTGCTCCATCAACAAGGTCCTTGGCCTCTTTAAGTCCAAGCCCGGTCAGTTCCCTGACCACCTTGATCACCTGAATCTTCTTGTCACCAGCACCAGTGAGAACAACATCAAAGCTGGTCTTCTCCTCTGCTGCAGCTGCTGCAACAGGGGCTGCTGCTGCGACTGCAACAGGGGCTGCTGCAGTAACGCCGTAGCGCTCCTCAAACTCCTTGATGAACTTTGACATATCAAGGATAGTCATCGTATCGATAAATTCAAAAACCTGTTCCTTTGTAATAGACATATAATCTAAGCCTCCTTGGTAACCTTATTCATTATTAATTTGTTGTTTCGGTTTCTTTTTTCTTGCTCAGTGAATCAAGGGCATACGCAAAGTTCACTACCGTAGCATTCAGCGCTATGGCAAGCTTTGTAGCAGGGGCCTGAAGCACTCCGGCCAGCATGGAAAGCAGGACTTCCCGCGACGGCAGATCAGCAATCTCCCTGACCTGCTGCGGATCACAGAACCTGCCCTCAACAACGGCACCCTTTATCTGCAGCTTGTCATTGCCCTTGGCAAACTCAAGCACCTTTTTGACAACAAGAACCGGATCGTCGTATCCGATCGCTATACCAACCGGCCCTTTGAACGAGTCTGAAGCCACGGAAACACTTGTTTCCTGCGATGCAATCTTCGCAAGGGTATTCTTGACAACACCGTAATCGAGTGAGGATTTTTTGAGCGCCCGTCTGAGGACCGTGAGCTCAGCAACAGACATCCCTTTATAGTCGGTTAGAACAACCGCCTTTGCCCGTGAAAATTTCTCCTTAAGGTCAGCGATTAGTACTCCTTTTTCTTGCTTATTCAGTTTTGACCTCCTTTCCCAGAGACACTGGTTAGAGAAATGGGAAACAGGAAATAGGAGATAAGGAAAGCTGCCCTTTCCGGCTTCTCAGGCCTCATCTCTTACTTCTTACTTTCACATTAGCCTCGGCAGGCCCGGCCGCTGCATCTGCTGCAGCCGGATTAAGTCAGGCACCTGCTGTCTCTGACTAATTTTACAACAGGCATAATGCCTGCTGTCTTAAAACAATTTATTTCCCTGCTGAAACAGAGCCAACGTCGATCCTGAGTCCCGGTCCCATCGTGGATGAGACACAGAGCTTCTTCAGGTACTTCCCCTTGCTTGTAGCAGGCTTGGCCTTGCTCACGGAATCGATAATCGCCCGCGCATTTTCAAGCAGCTTCTGCTTGTCAAACGAGACCTTCCCGATCGGGACATGGATGACCCCTGCCTTCTCGGTCTTGTACTCGACCTTGCCGGCCTTGATATCCTTGACCGCCTTGGCAACATCAAAGGTGACCGTCCCGAGCTTGGGGTTCGGCATCAGACCCCGCGGTCCGAGCACCTTGCCCAGCTTGCCGACCACACCCATGATGTCCGGCGTCGCCACAACCTTATCGAAATCAAACCAGCCCTTGCTGATCTTCTCTACCAGGTCGTCAGCGCCGACATGATCGGCACCGGCATCGAGGGCCTCTTTTTCCTTCTCGCCCTTGGCAAAAACAAGCACCCTGACGGTCTTGCCGGTTCCGTGAGGCAGGACAACCGTGCCCCGCACCATCTGGTCCGACTTCCGGGGATCTACCCCAAGGTTGAAAGACAGATCAACGGTTTCGTCAAATTTGGCATAGGCAGCTTCCTTGACCAGCGTCACTGCATCGTCAAGGGTATACTCCTTGTCCTTTTCTATCTTTTCTGATGCTGCATTCATCTTCTTTCCCATAACAACCTCCGATTAATCTACAACGTCAACGCCCATGCTCCGGGCAGTACCCGCAATGATCCTGGCCGCCTCGTCCACGGAATATGCGTTGAGGTCAGGCAGTTTCGTCTGCGCTATCTCCCGAACCTGTGCTGAGGTAAGCTTGCCCACCTTGTCCTTGTTCGGCGTACTCGAACCTTTAACAACACCGGCAGCCTTCTTGATAAGCTCTGATGCAGGAGGGGTTTTTGTAATAAAGGTGAACGTCCTGTCTGCATAGATCGTCATCACGATCGGTATTATTGTATCGCCCAAGCTCTGCGTCTGAGCATTGAACGCCTTGCAAAACTCCATAATATTTACGCCATGCGGTCCCAGAGCCGGACCCACTGGAGGCGCAGGAGTTGCTTTCCCTGCCACTATCTGGAGTTTTACCTGGCCAACAACCTGTTTCTTTCCCATCTTTCTTAATCCTCCTGCCTTTTTCTATCCACGCGACCTAATTCTTCTCAACCTGGAAAAAGTTAAGCTCGACCGGTGTCTGCCTTCCAAAAATACTCACCATAACACGAAGCCTTCCGTGGTCCATATCAACGTCATCGACAAACCCGTTGAAGTTGCTGAACGGTCCGTCGATAATCCTGACACTCTCATTTTTCTGGAACTGAGTCTTGACCTGCTGCACGGGGCCCTTCTCGACCTGCTGCATAATGATCTCGACCTCTTCTTCCGGGATCTGCACCGGATTTTTACCACCGACAAATCCGGTCACACGCGGTGTGCTCTTGACCAGATGCCAGGTCTCATCGTCCATGTCCATCTCGATGAGTATATACCCCGGATAAAACTTCTTGTCGCTCTCTTTTTTCTTGCCGCCCTTCAGTTCAACAACCCGTTCGGTCGGAATAAGGATCTTTGAGATCCGGTCCTGTATCCCGAGGACGCCGACCTTCTCCTCGATCGATAACCGGACCTTTTCCTCAAAGCCGGAATATGTATGTACAACGTACCAGTTTTTTGCCATGATTTTACCTGAGCGCCACGCCGACGAGCTTGGTGAGCCCAAGATCGACCAGTCCGAGGAACACCGATATCACGATGACCGTGATGATAACGACCCACGTGGACCCGATCAGCTCATCCCTGTTCGGATACACGACCTTCTTGGTTTCGACCTTGACTTCCCTGAAAAACTGTTTGATCTTCTCAATCATATTCAGCAATCCTCTTTCAAAACTGGCAGGCCAGGAGGGATTTGAACCCCCATCCCTCGGATTTGGAGTCCGATGCTCTAGCCGTTAGAGCTACTGGCCTATATGCCTGGTTAAATGTAAACAGTGAAACGTGAATAGCGAAGAGTACTTGTTTAACAAGACGATTCACTATTGACTATTCACCATCCACGGTTATTATGCCTTCGTCTCCTTGTGAGGCGTATGGTTCCTGCAATGCCTGCAATATTTCTTTCTCTGAAGCTTGTCCGTCGTATTCTTCTTGTTCTTCCTTGTTGAATAGTTCTTGTTCTTGCACTCGGTGCACTGGAAAAGGAATATTTCTCTCACGCTATCACCTCAGTAACGACTCCGGCTCCAACCGTTCTGCCGCCCTCTCTGATCGCAAACCGGAGTTCCTTCTCCATGGCGATCGGCGAGATCAGCTCAACCGTCAGACCCACATTATCTCCGGGCATCACCA
>Ga0334722_10005924_pt1 | contig 12224 bp, 11 predicted proteins | sample C3_bottom_MG_FD_207210 | JGI IMG/M metagenome (GOLD analysis project Ga0334722, IMG submission 207210) | Sediment microbial communities from Yellowstone Lake, YNP, Wyoming, USA - C3_bottom | ecosystem: Environmental > Aquatic > Freshwater > Lake > Sediment | place: USA: Wyoming | collected...
AGCCTTCACATCAAGCTTGAGCTTATCCAGCTGCTTTATCTTGGTGTCGTTCTCCCGGGCCTTTCCCTGCAAGTCCACCATCGACTTCTCGAGAGTCTCTAACTTCGTCCTCATTGGAATTTGGAACTGGATAACATACACAATGAGGATGACAACAATAAGCGCACCAAACGCTATTGTTCTCGTCTTTGTTGGGATCTTCTGTATTTTATTAACAAAAGCTACCATCACAGCCCCTTATAAACGAACTGGAGTTTATATTTATAGAAATCAACCCCTTCTCGCTGGATACGAGTTGTTTCCTGCAGGGCAACCTCTGCCAGGTATCGGGATGCCTTCAGTTTCTCGACAAATCGGACAACATCGTCGTTCGAGAAGGCCTCTCCCTCCAGACTAATCTTACCATCGTTTTCCACAAGAGCTGTCAAATTCACGCTCTGGGGAAGAGCTGAACTGATCTCATCAAGGATCCTGACGGGACCAGCCTGGTTTTTTTTGAGTTTTTCAATAATGCCGATCTTTTCGGCGACTTTTGCCCGCTCATCCTCGACGTTCTTTACTTCCTTGAGCATATCATCCTGTTCTTTGACCTTGGCTTCCATGGTGACCGTGTCCTGCTCCAGCCGTGCGATCAAAGCACTTTGCTTCATGTAAAAATACGTCATCCCGATCCCAAGCAGAACCAGAACGAGAATGGCAAGCAACAACTGTTGCTGAAGATCGATCACTTTTTTGGGAGGCTTTTTCTTAGTAGGCAGAAGATTTATTTTGATCATCGGTCTCCTGGCCTCCTGATCGCAAGCCCCACGGCCACAGCGGAGAGGGGCGCAGATTCTGCTAATATAGCTGGATCAAAACGCTTCGGATCCACCTTGATGTTCTTGAACGGATTAGCCACCTCCACGGGGATCTCAAGCCGCTCTGAAAGGACCGTGGTGAAGTTCCCTATCCTGGCGCAGCCACCGGAGACCAATACCCGCGATACTTTTTCACTGCCCGTGGTGGAACGAAAGAACTCGAATGAGCGCTGCGTCTCGGACACGATGTCGTCGGTTACGGATGCCATCACGCTGGAGATCTGGTCCTTATCAGCGCCCTCAACATCCTCACCGCGCTTCACCTTTTCCGCATCCTCATACGTTACACCAAAATCCCTCTGAAGCGCCTCAGTATACCGGTTACCGCCCACGGTAATGTCACGCGTGAAGATCGACATACCGTCCTTCAGGATATTGATGTTCATCACCGATGCACCGATATTGAGAAGAGCGGTGACGCCGGACTCAACATTGTAGTTGAGTTCATACATGTTTGCCAGCGCAAAGGCGTCAACATCCATGACAACAGGCTCCAGGCCAGCTTCCTTAACAAGGTTAACATAGTCGTTGATCTTATCCTTCTTGACCGCGACAAGCAGGACATCAGCCTGGCCTTCAACAGCGCCTGGGCCGAGTTTTTGAAAATCAACATTCACGTCATCGATCGAAAAGGGAATATACTGCTCGGCTTCCCATTTTATGGATTCTGCAAGCTCCTCATCGGTCATATTAGCCACGGAAACACGCTTGATAATGACCGAACTGCCGGAAACAGAAATGACGACTTCCTTGGTCGTGACCTTCTGGGACGCTAGCAGTTCCTTGATGGCTTCTACCACCCGGCCGGCATCCATGACGGCGCCTTCCACGATCACTTCCGGCGGCAGCGGCACCATGCCGAACTTCACCAGTTGACAGTTTTTGCTCGAGCCCTTCAACTGAACCAGCTTAATGAAGGTCGAGCCTATGTCCAGCGCAATGGGCTCTATATTCTTGGAAAAAAACATTATCACTCCACTCGCGATAGCTATACAATAATTTTGGAACTACAGAAACAATAACACGCACTATTGACCGGAGTTCTTGCTCTTCATGATCTTTTCAATTGACTTCACATTACCTTCGTTGTAGACCCGCCAACCACGCCAATCGCGCTCCACATCGCTTAACAATCCCTCGCTCTCCCAACGGAAAAGCGTTGCCCGAGAAATATCAAAACGGTTGCAAATCTCATTCGTTTTATAGCTGGTTTTGTATTTCTTAGGATTTTTGCGAGTGACCATGATACCCTCGTTGGATAGTTTACTGCTAATAGTTATAGTAAGTATAGTTATGATGATACTGAAATAAAGTTGGTTGTCAAGCTTTTTTTACTTTTTTTTATTTATTATTTTACAATGGCAGGGCGCGCACAATATATTGTATGCGCACGACAGGGCAATACCAAATACAGCGGGGCGTTTCATGCCGTGAATTATGCTACATACAATAAGATCGCGAGAAAATGGCACGAACTGCCGGCAAGGACAAAAAGATGGAAGATCTCATGGCCATAGGGAAATCTTTTATCCAGGGCATAAAACAGAACGCCGATGGTATAGCAGAGACCTCCCGCCACAAGCCAGACGATACCTGCTTCGGGAAGGGCACGGGCAAGCGGCCGGATCGCAAGTATCACAAGCCAGCCCATGAGCAGATAGATGACCACTGAAATAATGCGTTTCTTTGTCACGAGCAGCATATCCTGGACAACGCCAGCGATCGCCAAGCCCCAGATGACGCCGAAGAGTGACCACCCCCATGCCCCGCGGAGCGTCACCAGTGTGAACGGGGTATAGGTACCGGCTATAAGAAAATAGATCGCGGCATGATCCAGCTTCTGAAATATGGTCTTAGTCCTGCCGCTGATGCCATGATAGATCGTCGAGAAGAGATACAGGGCCACCAGGGTGATTCCGAACACACTAAAACTGACGATCTTCCAGGGATTCCCCTGCAGACTCGCCTGCACAACAAGAACGACGAGACCTGCAAGTGCGCAGGCCGTACCGATCAGATGGGTAATGGTATTTAAACGTTCATCGCGATCCATGGATCATCCTGACCTTCTCAATATCATTATACGTGCACGGGACTGGTGCGTCAAAAAAAAAGGAGAGGCCAGTGCGGCCTCTCCTGATAAATTGTTTGAATAGTGGATACTACACATCCACGCCATGGGGGGTAGCGAAGGTGCCTGCGCGGCGAGCGGCCATATCCATGAGCACGCGCTCGGTACCGAAACGGCCCGGCTCGTATTTCCTGATCTTCAGCTTCTCGCGGGCAGTATCAATAAGCTTAAGCGCCAGTTCGAGCATCTTACCCGGATCTTCCTCAAAATAGAATCCGGCACCCACCATATCCCACCATTTGTTCTCCATCATATCTTTCAGTGTTTTGCTCGCAGCCACTGGTGAACCTGCTCCAAAGATGATCGGCACACCGGATGCAACGAAATAGGTCCCGATGGCTATAGCTTTTTCGCTCATCCACTCGGGACCGATGCCAACTGCCGGCAACCCACCGAGGTCGTCGCCGAGACCGCCTTCTTCTGCGATCTTCGATGCAATGGTCAGAATGCGGGAGTTATCCACACAGGAACCCAAATGAAGCACCGGGGGAATTCCGATAGCTTCGCATACTTCGCGCAGACCTTTACCAGCATTTTCTAGCGCGTTTTCTGGCGTCATATATCCAGCCTTGGCCGAGGCATGAGCCGAGCAACCAGTCTGGACAACAAGCACATCGTTCTTGATTAACTCACGAGTCAGGAAGTTGTGAATACTGTCCTGGCAGATCCTGGGGTTATTGCAACCTGCAATAGCGACAATACCACGGATACGGCCGGCGATGATGGCGTCATTCAGTGGCCGGTATGAGCCTCGATACAGTCCTCCCTGCATATACTCGATATATTCGTCCGAGAACCCCGCGATCATGTCAGCCGGCTTAACGTTTGCAGGATGCACGTCTTCCTTTTTACGGTTCGGGAAGTTATCTATTGCAAGCCGAACAACCTTCTTGGCAAGGTCAAGAGCGTGATGTTCATCATATTCTATATGAATGGCATCCTTCATCTTACCTTTGTTCGTTGTCGTGATGATTTTGGTATGGAATTTTTTTGAAAGTTCCCCGATGGCGGGCATGATACACTGCACATCCACCACCATGGCCTCGACCATCCCAGTGACAAGGCCGAGTTCCTGCTGTAGAAATCCTCCGGCTGTGGCAATGCCATGTCTGACGAGTATCTCGTTCGCCGTGCAGCACATACCAACCAGGTTCACACCCTTCGCTCCCTTGGACTTGGCATAGGCCGTCATCTCAGGGTCTTCAACAGCGACAACAAGCATCTCGGCAAAGGAGGGTTCATGGCCATGAACCACGAGGTTCACGGAATCTTCCCTGAACACATCGAGACTGGCCTTGCTCCTAACCGGCCGGGGAGTACCGAACAGGATATCGGAGATATCCGTGCCCATCATGGAACCACCCCACCCGTCGGCGAGCGATGCGCGCATGGCACCGAGCATGATATTGTTTGATTCCTGGTCAACGCCCATGGTCGTGCGATGCATCATTTCTACTACTTCACGGTCAATGGCGCGCGGAGCGATGCCCAGCTTCTTCCATATCTCCTGGCGCTTCTTGGGAGCGCGGGCCAGATACGCGAGCTCGCCTCTCTGCTGGCCAAACTGCTCGAGGAACTTAAGCGCCACTTTCTCGGCGATCTCGTTTACTGACTTGCCTTCAACATTGATGCCGAGATAGCCGGCCACACGGTTCAGTTTCCGCACATCCTTGATCTGAAAATCCTTGGCCTCGCCTCGTCCCACGGCGAGCAAGGTATTTGCCAGGTCCCTCGCATGGTCCGAGTGGGCTGCCGTGCCCGCGGCGACCATACGGGCAAAATTCCTTGCCGTTACCACAGGCAAAGATGCGCCGCAGACGCCTACGGCCTCATCTTCCTTGCCAACGAGACGGCAGGGGCCCATATGGCACATCTTGCAGCATGCGCCCTGGTGCCCGATGGGGCACGGTTTCAGTGTTTCAGCGCGTTCAAAGGACGTCAATATTTTTTTGCTTCCCGCCACCTTCAGCAATGCCTGTGCGGCCGGGTCAACAGATTTCTGATCTTCTCTCATGATCTTTTCGTAACTCCTTTCACAAAGGAGACAATGTATCCCCTGTTTTTGAACATGTGCATTATACTCAAAGATAACCCAAATAACTACTGTAAGTCGCAGGCCGTCAAAGTATGGCCATTCACTGGCCTCTGTTACTTTTGCACCGGCTGCAGTACCATCATCACCTTGGAGATACCCGAGCCTGAAACAAGACCCTGGTTCATGGCCATGATCAGCTGAGCGGCGTTCACGGCATACGGCTTCACCGCCTTTGCAGATACCGGTTTAAAAGCGCCGGCCCCAAGCTTGCCCGCCTTGACTTTCTTTACAGCTGCCGTAATATCCTTGGCCTTGAATGCTTTGGTCTTGCTCAGCGCCGCGGATATGGCTGCTGCGATCTCCACACCATCCCGTGCCTCGCCCGCAGGCTGTTGTGCCTGGACAACGGTCCTGGTCTTTCCGTAGGTATTCACGATCGTTCCGTGTTTCTCGTATAATGCGGTCAGGGGAAGCACGAGGTCGGCCTTTTCTGCAAGAGCGGTCATATGGCTCGCCTGGACGATCAGCATGTCGCTCTTGAGCGCAACGTCAGCAACATTGCCGGCAACGAACAGCGCCTTCATGCCGGACCTCATATCACCGTAGAACTTGCCTGCTTTTTTCACCTTGGCTCCGCCTGCCGCCCTGTCCGGAACGCAACCCATCAGGACCGCGCCGAGCGCATTTGCCTCGGCCATGATCGGAAGCACGCCTGCACCCTTGATGAGCGCAAGGTTCAGGGCCTGCAGGGAAGCATCCTCGTTCGGCGCAATACCTGTGCCGATAACGACCACCGGCTGCTTTGCAGCTGCATAGGCCTTGGCTGCATTCGTAATCTGTTCAGCAGACACGCCGGAGCCGGATGCGGCCTGATCAATGTTCACCAGCGATTTCTTCAGCGCATCAAGTCCCTTTGTCGAGGACGTTGCGCCTTCCGCGATCGCGGCGCTCATGAGCCCGGCAAGAAGGACCGTATCCGTCCCTTCCTTGAGCTGAAGGTGGATGGCGTTCTGATGACCTGCAAGTTCTATTTTGTTCGGGTTCACGACAATGACCTTTGCCCCGGCCTGCGCCCTTCTCCTGATCATGACCTCCACTTCCTGGAGGGACTGCTTTTTCTGCGAGGGATCGGCACCGATGAGAACTACCACATCTGCCGATCCGAGATCAGCCTGCGACGCAATGGAAACACCCGCTTCGCCGTACACCGTGCGAAGAGCCGAAAGCATGCCGCCGGCGTAGACCGATGCAGGGGTATCGATATTGGCGCTCCCTGCGGCCTTGCGGGCAAGCTCCTGGACAGCATAGGCCTCTTCGTTCGTCAGAGAACCGCTGGCGATGAATCCGGCGTTCGCCCCTGCCTTCTTGAGCGCTTCAGCTGCGATCTTTGCCGCATCTTCCCAGGTCGTGGGGACCAGCTTGCTTCCCTGCTTTTTCATCGGTGTGTTGATGCGGTTTGCCGACTTCAGAGAATCGAAACCAAAGCGGCCGATGGCGCACAGGTAGCCGTTGTCTTCCTTTGCGTTCACTTTTACGATCTTATTGTCCTTGCTGCTCGTGATCACCGTGCAGCCGGAGCCGCAGGCAGTGCAGACCGTGTCCTGTTTCTGAAGGTCCCACTCCCGGCCATGCTGCCAACGGTCGCGCTCCATGATGGTATTCACCGGGCAGGCGTCCACACAGGATCCGCAGAACGTGCAGCCTGATTCGTGCAGCGGTTTGTCCATGGCCGTCGATACCTTGGTCGTGATGCCGCGACCCATGAAGTCGAGGACGTTCGTACCCTGCTCCTTGCAGACCCGGACGCAGCGGCCGCAGAGGATGCAATAGTTGTTATCGATGGTGATGAAGGGGCTCCGGTCGTTCAGTGGGTAGTTGAAGCTCTTCCTGCCGAATGACGACTCCTGGATCTTCAGGTCAGCAGCATAGCGCTGGAGGTCGCAGGCGCCGGCTTTGGGGCAAGTCATGCAATCAAGGGGGTGGAAGGAAAGGACCAGGTCGGTCACGAACTTCCTGATCTCCTCGACCTTCGCGGTCTTGGTCTGGACCTTCATACCTTCCTTGGTCCGGGTGGTGCAGCCGGTGACCGGAGTCTTCATACCCTCGATCTCCACCATGCACATGCGGCACGCGCCCACGCCCCTGAGCTCCTTGATATGGCAAAGGTTCGGGATGTGGACCCCTACGGTCGCAGCAGCGTCCACCAGGGTCATGCCCTCGGGAACGGAAACGGCCTTGCCGTCAAATTCCATATTCACCATCTTGGTCGTCATAATTTCCTCCGGAAAACTTCGTTGAAAACGTTATCTGCGTCGGACCTTCCGGTCCCGCATGTATTCTGCTATGAACTTATCGCAGCGCCTCGGCCAGGTCATGGATGGAGCAGGCAGGCACATTACCGGTCGCCTTGCCGCTTACATCGCACGTGCAGACCAGCGTGCGCACGGGCTCCTTCACAGCCGCCTCACGGTCCTGCTCAACAATCACGACCGCCTTCTCGGGGCAGACCTTGATGCACTCGCCGCAGTGGGTGCAGCGCTGCTGACGGATGCGGTAAGGGGTGAACCCTCCCTTATACGGCTGTACCTTCTGGCCTTCGATCGCATGGTCTTTGCAGACCTCGGCGCACTTGTCACACATGGTGCAAAGGGTGCGGTCTATCTCATATCGGACAAGCTGTTTGCACTCGTGATAGGTGCAGACACCCTTGATGTGGCGTTCGAGGTCAACAGCGCTCGCGGTGAGGAACGCTGACAGGATATCGGCATGGTCCTTGCCTTTCTTGCACATGCCCCCGTCCTTGACGTCAACAGCAATGCGCTTGAGCTGGACAATGTCCCGGTCCCGCCCTTTCCCGGCCTGGATCGCCTCGATGATCTTGATGGCATCAAAGATGCCGAGTTTGCAGGGATGGCATTTGGAGCACATGCCGTCCTTGGAGTCGTCATTATAAAAATGGGTGAGTTTGATCCTCGTCGCGTTGACGGGGCAGTTACTTGTTTGCTGCAGCATGAGCCCTCCTCTTCTCGATCACGATGGCCTGGGTCGGACATACCCCGTAGCAGGCCTTGCACTGGGTGCAGTAATCCTGGTCAATGAAGAACTTGTCCCGGAGTTCCACCACAGCGTCAAAGGCGCAGGCCTGTTTGCAGAGTCCGCAGAGAATGCAGTGCTCGGGCATGATCCGGTACGATCCCATGCCCTGACAGCGCTTGGCCCGGCAGTACTTGTCGTTTACGTGCTCCTCGTACTCCTCGCGGAAATACTTGATCGTCGAGAGCACCGGGTTCGGCGCGCTGTTGCCAAGGCCGCAGAGCGATCCCGAAACGACCATCTTACCCATCTTCTCGAGCTTTTCGATATCGCCTTTTTCACCGCGTCCGCTGGTGATTTTGTCCAACAATTCGTACATCTGCCAGGTGCCGATGCGGCAGGGCGGGCACTTGCCGCAGGACTCGCTTTTGGTAAAGGACAGGAAGAACTTGGCCACGTCCACCATGCAGTCGTCCTCGTCCAGCACCACCATACCGCCGGAACCCATGATGGATCCCACAGTCGCCAGGGTGTCGAAGTCAACCTGCATGTCGAGGAACTGGGCCGGGATGCAGCCGCCTGAAGGGCCGCCGGTCTGGACGGCCTTGAACGCCTTGTCCGGGTTCAGCATGCCGCCGCCTATGTCGAAGATGATCTCCCGGAGGGTGATGCCCATGGGGACCTCGATGAGGCCCGTGTTCTTGATCTTGCCCGTGAGGGCGAAGACTTTGGTGCCCGGCGACTTTGCGGTGCCGATCGATATGTAGTAATCAAGTCCCTTGGTGAAGATCGTCGGGATGTTGGCAAAGGTCTCGACGTTGTTCAGGTTCGTAGGCATGTTCCAGAGACCGCCGGCTGCCTCGGACAGGCGAGGAGGCCGGGGGCGCGGCATGCCGCGTTCTCCCTCGATCGAGGCCACAAGCGCTGTTGATTCACCGCAGACAAAGGCGCCGGCGCCTTCCTTGATCTCGAGGTCGAAGTCGAGGCCCGAGCCCAGAATGTTCTTGCCCAGGAGGCCCATGGCGCGGGCCTGTTTGATGGCAATACCGAGGTTCTTGACCGCCAGGGGATATTCATGACGCACATAGATGTAGCCGTGCTGGGCGCCGATGGCGAAAGCATTGATGATCATGCCCTCCATGACGGAATGGGGATCGCCCTCCATGAGAGCGCGGTCCATGAACGCGCCCGGATCGCCCTCGTCGCCATTGCAGACCACAGCCTTGATCTTGGCGCCCGATTTCTTGGTATGCTCCCATTTGAGTCCTGCAGGGAAGCCTGCGCCTCCGCGGCCGCGGACGTTCGCTTTCTTGACGATATCGACGACCTCGTCGGGCGTCATTCCCGCAAGCACCTTGGCAAGGCCGGCGTACCCGTCCTCACGAATGGAATCATAGATATTGCAGGGGTCCACAACGCCGTTCCGGTGAAGCGCCAGGCGCTTCTGCTTCTTGTAGAACGGGATGTCCTTCACCTTCTCGTTCGGATCGGACAGCGGAAATTCACGGTAGAGCTGTTTGCGATAGGGCACGCCGTGGAGCACGGAATCGGCAAAGAGCGTGGGCACGTCTTCTACTTTCACCTTCTGATAGAAGGTGTCCTGGGGGTCCTGGATAACGACGGGACCGCGCTGGCAGAACCCCTGGCAGCCGGTCTTGACGATCTCGAGCTTGACCTGTTTGGCCGCTGCTTCTTCCTCGAATTTCTTGACCAGCTTGTTGGACCCCGTAGCCTGACACGCGGTGCCGCAGCAGACACGCACCCGGTGGGCATCGCTTTCCTTGTGTTCCTTCTGGAGCTTCTGGCGCAGCGCCTCCAGGTCCTTGGCGTTCTCCAGCCGCTTAAACGTGAGTTCCATGTTCGCTCCTCACCGACGTGATGATATCGTCAACCATTTTGGGCGTCAACTCGCCGAACAGGTCCTTGTCGTTGATCGTGACAACAGGCGCCAGGGCGCAGCACCCTACGCATCCCACGGTCTCGAGGGTAACGGAGAGATCCTTGGTGGTCTCGCCCTCTTTGATGCCGAGCTGGGTTTCCATCTCCGTGAGCACGGATTTTGCGCCGCGCACATGGCAGGCAGTTCCCATGCAGACCTTGACGATGTTCTTGCCCCGGGGCTTGAAATGAAAGTGCTTGTAGAACGATGCCACGCCATAAACGTTGTTCAGGGACAGTGCAAGGCGGTCGGCGATCATGGTCATTGCCTCTTCAGGCAAATAACCGACCTTTTCCTGGACCTTCTGGAGCACAGCGATGAGCATGCCCCTCTGGCCAGCGGCATCATCCAGGACAGCATCAACCTTCTTTATGTCTTCTTGTTGGAGCACGGTAAGGACCTCCCAGCTGAAATTGCGTAAGAGCAACCGGATCAACCGCTTAATGCGTTGATTTTATATACTGTTACCGGAAACACGCTTTGCTACATTTTGTAACTGAAAAGCAAAATGGAAAAATTTATCCATTAGTTAAGGAAGACCATATTAGCAACCACACATTAAAAAATCAAGGGAAAATACTATTAATAAAATTCATATGGAAATTATTATTCTCTATCCAACGGCGATATTCTGACCATCCGGGAGGCGATGGGAAATGACCTCGTAAAGGAACTTCGCTGCAATCGCAGTGATAATTACCCCCGACGAACAGTTTCCCGATCGTGCAACTGTCGCTCCGGGCAGCACATACTGATGCTGATGGTTTGACAGCGATAGAACCGCCTGCTATTATTTTCATACCATCACGTGTAAGGAGATTGATCGATCATGAACATCCTGGCTATGATCCTTGCCGGCGGCAAGGGAGAACGGCTCCATCCCCTTACTCTTCACCGGGCAAAACCAGCCGTTCCCTTCGGCGGCATATATCGTATCATCGACTTCACACTGTCGAACTGCATCAATTCCGGCATCAGGAAGATCGCCGTACTTCCGCAGTACAAGTCATTGTCCCTGGACAAACATCTGCGCCTTGCATGGAACCTGTTCTCCGGTGAATTGAACGAGTATATCATTTCAGTGCCGCCCCAGCAGCGGGTCGGAGAAAAGTGGTACCAGGGTACTGCTGACGCCATCTACCAGAACATCTACATGATCGAAAAGGATGCGCCTGAGCATATCCTTGTCCTGGCCGGCGATCATATCTATAAAATGGACTACGCCGAGATGTTCCGGTTCCATCAGGAGAACAAGGCAGATGCCACGGTCGCGGCGATCGAGATCCCCCAAAAAGGCGCCGCTGCCTTTGGCGTCATCGAAGTGAACAACGATTGCCGCATCGTCGGATTCGAGGAAAAACCGCGGGACCCCAAGCATATCCCCGGCAGGCCGGACCTGGCCTTCGCGTCCATGGGCATTTATCTCTTCAATACAAAGACCCTTCTGGAATATCTGAAAGCAGACGCGCTCCAGGATACGTCCCACGATTTCGGGAAAAATATCATCCCCCATATGATGAAGACGGCCCGGGTCTGTGCGTATAATTTCAAGGACGAGAACAAGAAAGCTGCCAAATACTGGCGCGATGTAGGCACCATAGACGCCTACTGGGAAGCGAACATGGACCTGGTGAGCGTTGATCCGCTGTTAAACCTCTATGACAAGGCATGGCCCATCCGCACCTATCAGGGCCAGAACCCGCCGGCCAAGTTCGTCTTCGCCCAGGAGAAGAAAGGCGGCAGGCTCGGCATTGCCCTTGATTCCATCGTGTCCCACGGATGCATCGTGAGCGGCGGACGCATACAGAACTCGGTGCTCTCGCCGAACGTGCGTATGAACAGCTACGCCGAGGTGCGCGATTCCATCCTCATGGAGAACGTGGACATCGGCAGGCACTGCCGCATCCGCCGAGCCATCATTGACAAGGACGTGACCATCCTGCCTGAGACCGAGATCGGTTATGATCTCGAAGCGGACCGAAAACGCTACCACGTAACACCATCAGGCATTGTCGTGATTGCAAAGGGCTCGGAAGTATCGAACGAGGCGCGGGCGGCTGCCATGGCGGAAGAGCGGGTGTGATAAGCCGAATTTAACCGCCGAGACGCAGAGACGCAGAAAAAATCCTTATATTTTTTATTTGCATCTCAACCCATCTCCGCGTCTCCGCGCCTCCGCGGTAATTCAGCTCTTAGGCAACTCCATCATCCTCTGAGTAGCACCAGAAC
>Ga0334722_10005925_pt1 | contig 12222 bp, 10 predicted proteins | sample C3_bottom_MG_FD_207210 | JGI IMG/M metagenome (GOLD analysis project Ga0334722, IMG submission 207210) | Sediment microbial communities from Yellowstone Lake, YNP, Wyoming, USA - C3_bottom | ecosystem: Environmental > Aquatic > Freshwater > Lake > Sediment | place: USA: Wyoming | collected...
AACAGAATGATCTCGTCCCGCTCCTCGTCGCTGAAGTCAAAGGTCCGGATCTTGCTGCTGTTGTCCTTCGCATTGCCCTGGATCAGGCGGTTGACGATCCCCTGCGCCGCAGCATAGTAGGGCTCGCCCACAGGCAGGTCGAAGAAGCGGGGAACATTGAGCAGGTGGTTCGAGATCTCCCTGATGTCAGGCAGGTCCCCGGCGTGCTCGAGAGTGATCCCGAGCTTGTCGGCACAAAGAGAGATGAGGTTGGTGACGAGCAGGTTGGTCTGCCCTTCAGGCGCCCGATTGATGATCAGCGCGGGCGTGAAGGACTGCTCGATCTCGTCGATCAGCGGCAGCAGGTCGGGCGCCACGCTCGTAAGCTTCTCCGAGAGCCACTCAAGGGTGAAGCGCTTTTCGCTCTCGCCGATCTTGGTCTCGGCCTCGATGAGCGCAGCGATGTCGGGATGGTTCTTGAAAACGTTCTGCATCTTCCGGTACAGCGCGCCTTTGATAAAGCTGTAGGCGTTCATCACGGCCCCGGGTTCCGGCGCGGTGATCACAACGCCGTGCTCGGACATGCCGAAAAAGTCCAGGGTGTTGAACTGGACTCCTGCGCCCAGGTCGATGATCACATAGTCCGCCGGGAGCGACCGGAGATGGCGCATCAGCTTGAGCTTCATCCAGTGTGCGGGATTGGTCGCGCCGGGAACGAACTCGGCGCCGCTGATCAGGCCGAGGTTCGGGACCGAGGTTTCGACAAGGATGTTCTCGAGGGACGGAACCTTGCCGAGGATGAAGTCGGCAATTCCCGGCGTGCGGCCGCGGATGCCGAGATAGGTATGGAGATTGGCAGCGCCGAGGTCGAGGTCTGCCAGCACCACGCTGCTGCCGCTCCGGGCGAGGACCGTGCCGAGGGCGATCGACAGGATGCTCTTGCCCACGCCGCCCTTGCCTCCGCCCACGGAGATCAGTGTTCCCGCCTTGTGCCCTTTGTTCATAGGCACACTGTAACAGGTTTTAGGAGGGCTGTAAAGTCAGAACCATATGTAGTGCGGAAGAAGTCCACGAACGCAAGCGCATTTGGATTCATTGCGATTTCCCCCGCGCCAATATCCTCGACCCAGGGGAGAGAGGGCTGGGTGAGGGGGACGTTTCCGGGATGCGGCAATATGTAATTCGTTCGAAGTAGTACACGAGCCTTGTTCCGGCAACGATACTGTCATGGACCGTGAAAAGGACTGCCCGGTTCACGCGGTCTATTGTCGGAGTTGCGCCAGGAGCATGGTCGACATCTTGAATTTCAGGCCTTCATCCTCGCGGACCATCTTGTAGAACACGCACTGTTCGCACGTTTCGTACTTCTTTGCAAAGGAGCCCTGAACAGAACCGCCGCACAGAGTGCCTGCCATTACCCAACAGGCTCTGCCCGCGTGATACCCGCCATGAACGCCGTCAAGCCGCCGTTCCGTGGCCGCTGCGCAGGTGCCGAGCTCCTTTACTTTAGCCCCGCCCACTTCCCTGCCGCATGACTTTACTTCCCAGCAATTCTTTTTCTTCACTTTCTTGACCTTTGTCACGTATTCCTCCGTCCCACTCTGTTTTGCCGAACCTTCCATGGCCAGTGATGGATGCTTATACCACTCTAGAGAAAAGTGGTCAAGACCTTTTTTACTGGCCGAAAGAGCCCGGCTGCTCCATGCCTTGCCTCCGTTAGCCCGTAAACATCAATGCATGTGTTTTTTTCAGGAAAAGAACGACAATGGTTACGATCCGGTCCCGCTGTTTTGAACACTCTTGGCTGATCGATCCCGGGAAAGTCCTCCGGAAATCAGGAACCGGCTTCTGATGAGCCTCCGGAACCGCGTTGTGTAGAGAAGCTCGAAAACATCATCCTTGTCCGGGAACAGGTTGTGTGCAGCCTGGCGCGTGCTCTTCAGGATATCGAAGGCCTCCCGAAGGGTCAGGTCCTTCTGCTGCATGAGCAGTGCCTGGTTGAGGTCCACGATGAACCGCAGCATCCGGAGCTTTCTCTCTTCTTCCTGCAGTGCGTCGCGCATATGCCATCCTTGTGAAATGTCGTATCAGTTTTCAGTATGATACGGCGGTGGTTTGCTTTTTACAATAGATAGGTAGAGATTTATGGACCCTACCGTGCCAGCATCCCCAAGTTCCCTCATCAACTTCCTTGACAATATAATGCATAATTCTATAATCAACATATTCATCCACGATAGCTCCAGTTTTTTATCATTACCATTCTCGCGAGCTGAAAAAGGACCCGATCTCGCGCAGAGATACGGAGGCTTTAACGGACTTGAACATAGAGGTCCCGACGCCTCAGCGTTCCTGCGGGAGGACAGAATGATATGTATCCTGAGGAGAATTCATGATGAGTAAAGACCCTAAAAAAAAGGTTCAGGAATTTGCACGGCTCTGGGGAGGGTTCAGGGCCTCCCGTGTGATCCTCACTGCCAACAATTACGGGGTGTTCGATCATCTGAAGACCGCTAAGACTTCCGAGGAAATCGCCCGCCTCCTAAGCACTGATCCGCGTGCCACCGAGATCCTCCTCGATGCCGTGACCGCTCTGGGACTGCTCAGGAAATCAGGCGCCAAATATCGCAATGCCGAATTGGCAAGGGAGTTTCTGGTAAAGAACAATCCTCTGTATCAGGGTGACATGCTGCGCCATGCCGACAGTCTCTGGAAGAGCTGGTCTAACCTGGACGAGGTAGTGAAGACCGGTTTGCCGAAACGATCGGAAGGGCGTGATTACAGCTCCTTTATCAAGGCCATGCACAACAATGCCGTGTTCCGTGCAAAAGAAGTTGTATCAGCCATCAATCTGAAGGGTGTCAAACGCGCCCTTGATCTGGGCGGCGGGCCGGGCACGTACAGTATGGAACTTGCCGCAAAAAAGCTAGATGTCACCCTCTTCGACCTTCCGGAAGCAGTAACCATTGCCAAGGAGATCGCGAGCGAGCAGGGAATTAAAAATGTCAATTTTATGGCCGGTGATTTTCATAGTGATGATATCGGCAGCGGCTACGATCTTGTCTACATCAGCCAGATCGTCCACTCTCTCTCGGTCGATGAATCCCTGGCGCTCATCACGAAGGCGCGCGAAGCGCTGAATCCGAAAGGCCGGATCGTTCTCCATGAGTTCCTGCTCGAGAAAGACCGTGCCCACCCGGTACCCGCCGCCCTTTTCTCCATAAATATGCTTATCAATACTGCAGCAGGCAGGTCCTACACGGTCCAGGAAATGAGAGCATGGCTTACGAAGGCGGGATTCAAAGGTGTCGGGATGAAGGCGCTTGGGGATACGGTCTTGGTGATGGGGAAGAAAAGTGCTCGTTAAGTCACCTATGACCTTCGCCCCTTTTTTCGTCATTCCGCGCAGACGGGAATCCAGGCTTTTCATATTATTAGATTCCCGTTTTCACGGAGATGACGAATTTGGATGCAAATAAAGTCACCGATGTGGTCCGGCCTGCCCAGCGGACAGAAGGACGAATATGCAGATGCCTAAATTTTCCGATATCAAGTTCAAGGCTGTCATTGTCGGGGCAATCGTGGACAATGCAGGGACCCTGCTCGTTATGACGTTCCTGGCGGCCGCGCTTGTGTCAACAGGTCTTTCCGAGGATGAGGTCATGAGCCGTTTGAAAAGCACGAACGGATTGCTGCTGGGACTTATCATCGGCTTGAGCTTCACTGTCCTGGGCGGGTTCTTTGCCGGAATCATTGCAGGCCGGACAGAGGTCCTGCACGGAGCGCTGGTCGCGGTCGTTGGAATGGTCCTTGCGCTGGCCTTTCGGGAAGAAGGCAGCCCCCTCTGGTTCGACATCGTTGGCTTGGTTGCCATGCTTCCAGCCGGAATGGGTGGGGCCTATCTGGCGCAAAAACGTCGCGTCGACAAAAACAACCAAACGAGTGTATCGGGATGAAGCTTCTGGAATCGGTGATGAAGGAGGTTCATTATCCTCTGGCAAAACGGTAGAAGTCGAACCGTCAGGCGGGGACCAGGCGTTTACCATTCCTGCCCGGTTCATTCAAAACAATAGGGGGTTTGAAAACTGCGCGATCTGGTTAAGCCAAAACGGCCAATGGAAACAACCAGAATGGCTTTACAAAAAGGGAACCGCTGTATCCCCATACGGGATCGAGAACATCATTTCCTTTAGCGAACAGTAATGAAAAGAACCACGTCCGCAAAGGTCTTCCTGTATAGTTGCTTTCATTGAAACCCATACTTACACTCCATCCTCGCTGCATGCCCTTAACGTACCCATTCAAGCACTATATTCACCATTGACATATGACTTACTGACGCGTATATTTTGTGCCTTAGGGGGCATGGCAACAAAACCAACCTCAAGACTGGCGAGGCGCCAGCCTGCCAGAAAGGTATTCGTATACTTCCATGCGTTAGGACGAACTGGTGACCGATCGGGCACCTGCATCTGATTTCAGGGATTTTGAGAATGCCCTACAATATTATTAATATTATTCATGCGTGGTGGCGCCTTAACTGTACTCTATGAATCTGTCGCCGCCATTTTTTTAAGGACAGAAATGTCTGACAAGAAGCTTATTGGAAGTCTCACTGCTCTCAGATTTTTTGCCGCGCTGGCGATTGTCGTCCATCATTCACGAGGTGTTTTATTACCAGAGAGCGCTTTCTATGGTGTTCCATTAGCAAGTGGTGTCGGTTTCTTCTTTGCACTCTCCGGGTTCATCCTTGCCTATGTCTATCTCGACTCGATAGAGAATAATAGTTTATCCAGGTTCTACGCAAGCCGGTTTGCGCGGATATGGCCCGCCCATGCTGCATCCATGCTCGTGCTCATGGTGCTGCTTCCAAGCTCAAAGTGGATATGGAATGGCACAAGTGATGCGTTGGTGACGCTTTCAAACCTTTCTCTTATTCACTCCGCCATCCCTATCCCCGCGTACTATTTTTCCTTTAATGGACCATCGTGGAGCCTTTCGACCGAGGCATTCTTCTATGTAGCCTTCCCGTTTTTGATCTTCTCCATCTGGCGAACATGGCATATCAAGCTAGTGCTCGTGGTGTTCATTGGCGCTGCCGCCGTCTACCCGTTCGATTATTTTCATGTAGCCTATTACTCGACAGAGAGATTCACAGAGCTGTCATCTCATGGGATGGTTTACGTCAATCCTCTGGCGCGGATTCAGGAATTCTATTTCGGCATTTTGACAGCACTTGTTTTCCTAAAGATTCGTGGGAGTCGACTATTCGGTTTTTTCTCCTGCACAAGCTTAGAGGTTGGCGCTATTGCGTTTGCGTTCTGTGCAATCCCCTACGCGACAACGGCACCCTTTGCGCGGCTTGGTCAATCCCATACGTATTTTGCAGAGTTCATAAGCCACATTGCAGTAGGCGCCGTGTTTGCGGTAGTCATACTCGTGTTCGCACTAAACCGAGGAATCTTGTCTTGGCTGCTCTCGTTACGGCCATTCGTCATTCTTGGGCAGATTAGCTTTTCTCTGTACTTGCTCCACCATATATTTCTCCGCTTCTACCAAGAGCACACGCAGGCCTTTGGATTTATTCCGACTTCTGCTCGATTTAGTGTCTTATTGGGCATATCGTGCCTTGCGGCCTATGTTATGTGGCGTTGGGTGGAAATACCTGCTCAGCGTTATTTGAAAAAGAGCTTCGAGCGTTCACCTTCCGCGAGCCACATAGCGGCAGGCGCTGTGTTTGCGGCAGTCGTTCTCGTGGTCGTACTGAACCGGGGGATCTTGTCTTTGCAATTGAGGACACCGGAACCGAAGCAGGCAGTAGTGGAAAGCTACGCTTCATACATTCAGGTTTCGGATCTCGTTGGTGAATGGAAGGCTGGGGCTAATGTTGGAAAAGTCGAGGGTTCCGATGGCTCTAATTTGATTGTTACAACGGAAACAGGTCTTAAGGGTGCTGGTAAAGTCAACGGGGATCGGATTGAGGTAGCTAGTTGGCGTGTTACAGGCAAACTTACTGCAGATAAAAAGAAGATTCGCTGGAGTAATACGTTTGTGTGGACTCGGTAATTACAGAGTGTAAGCCACCCCGAATGCCCGTGTGAAAAGAAAAGGCTTTGCCGCAGAATTTGCAGTCAAAACGCTCCCTCCTACAGTAAAATGATCCGTTCCGGTAGTCAATCGTACAAAAGGAGCAAACAGTGAAGCAGAGCCTATAGGAGGTGCCTTTTATATGATTATACAGGTCTACTTTCTTTCTATCATGCCAAACAAGAGTCATCGGGGACAAATCTCTACCACTGATAAGTAACGCTCACAGTAACAACTGAGGTATCGAGAACGTAGGGAGACAAACTTGGCTTCTTGACTTGTTGATCCTCGCCCCAAATAGCCGCATATCGCACATCTCTCAATGAAAAAACAAAGGCCCGGGAAATCTCCCGGGCCTGCTTATTTTCTACACGTGCTCTGTGTCTTAGTCGGTCTGCGGTCTCGCGATCACAGCCTACTGGCCAAGAAATGCCTTCGTGGTGCGATATTCATGGCATCCCGCACAGGTCTTCTTTGCCTGCTCAGTCGTTATTGTCCAGACATGGGGCTTGTGGCACTCTTTGCATTTCATGCCCGTGTCTTGAACATGAAGCTTGTGTTTGCCGACTGACATAATATTTTTATGGCAGGAAAGGCAATTGCCCCAGTCAGGCCGTGCAGATTTGTGCGGCTTGTGGCACTCATAGCAGTTGAACTGCATGGGACCGTTTTCCGGCCTGTCGATCTTTATCGCCTTGTTGATCGTCTTTTCATCGGGCTGGAAATGGGTGACATCGAGTGTCTTGTCAGCCAGCAGTTCTTTCCTGTATTTTTCGGCGCCATGGCAATAGAGGCATTTCTTTATTCCTGGTTTAAGGTCTTTTGTCCTGTCCGTATGGCAGTTGAGGCACGCAAGCTTCTCCATCCCTGTTCCGTGCACTTCTCTGTCCTTGTGGCAGGTCAGGCAATACCGTTCCTCGAGGCTGAACTGATGGGTCCGGTAGCCGTGGCATTTCGTGCATTCGATCTTTTCCATGAACACATGCTTTGCGTGGTATCTCGAATTGGCTATGCTCGGCGCGTTCGGCTCTTTATCGTTCTTTTCCCAATGGCAGCCGAAGCATGTCTTCCAGGGCACGATCACTTCTCCGTGCCGCGGTGATACTTTGTTGTGCCCGAGCACGGTAAAAGCGAAGACCTGTTTCATCTGGTCGAGCTTGGTGGAATGGTGGCACTCATGGCAGTTCACTCCATGATGTACGCTGGCCGACCATGCCTGGTTTGCCTCATCATGCACATGACAGGTGCCGCATGCCTTGGGATTGTTCTCGAAGTAATCGTTGATCAGGTAGGCGATAACGAGCGACCCTACCGAAAACAGGATCAAGATTGCGATGATAATGATCCTAGCTCTGCTTGAAATATCGTTGCTGAACCAATTTGCTATTTTTTTGACAATTGACATCGGACTGAACATGAAATAACTCCCCCCTTGAGATCTGCTGCATTTATTTATAGCTGTGCGAGTTGTTCGACATCAGCCTAAAGCTACAACTTGAGATAACGCAAAAAGACGGCATTTTTGTGCCATAATAATTAAACTAACTTGGAGTAAAATGCAACTAAAATCGTAGAAAGAACGATAATTCATTGGAAGAATCGGTTAGAATAACGAAAGGCCATGTTCCATTTGCATTTTGCAACAGTTATACCGATAAAAGTACGTTCTGTCTCGCTAATTAACAGGCAAGCTGGGATTGGGTTCACAGGGCTATCGACAATTGAAGTCTCTTACGGGGTGCATCTTAGAGGTGCATCATAGGGGACAGCTTGGGGGATGTGGGTTCTTACGAATCAGCAATATATAACGTTGCTGCATTTAAGGTCTTTTTAGGGACACTGTTTCTCTCTAGTCGTTGCTTAATGCGGAAAACCTTCTTCAAACGGCACCCGCACAGCGTTATAACACTTAAACCCTATTCAAATGATCCATGGTCACTACATCAAAACCCATAGACGCACAAAGTGCGTTTTCCGGACAAACAGCAATGCATCTCATACACATCACGCATTCTGTCGATTTTATGCGCGTCCCCTCTTCGATGTATCTGGGAATATCGATGTTAAAGGGACATTGACCTACGCAGGTGTTGCAGCGGCTGCATTTCTCCTTGCTTCCTTTGATCCTGAGGATAGAGAACAGGTTTGAAAATTTCAGCAGCACAGATACAGGACAGAGGTATTTGCAGAAAGCCCGGTTGTCTTTCAACGAGATCGCCATAACGATGCCCGATACATAATAGAAAGCATTGCCAAGGAGAAACCAGTACATCGCTTTCATAAGACCGGCTTGGTTCGGCGATCGATCGGGATCATGGAGCGTATATCTGAAGACAAACACCATGACCGCGACCAAGGCCAGGGACAGGATCACGTGAAGGTATTTCAATCTATTGATATTCCCCTGTTTCCAGCCAACACTCTTTTTAAAGGGCAGCAGATCGAGTATCATAAGCGTCCAACAGCCCCAACTGCACCATGTTCGTCCTGTAAATAGAGGCCCCACAATTTTTCCCACACTATAATGGACCATGACTCCACCAAAAGCGCCGGTCAAGAGGTAAAAAAAGAACCCCTCGATCTGAAAATTTTGGCGGCCCATTATACAGGCCAATCCGAAGAGCAACGAACTGATCAGGAATATGGTGGTTATGCGAATTGCGTTCTTGGCTTTGATCGGCGCAACGGCGTACAGACTCATGGAAGAGATGAAAATAACGGCTAATATGATAAAGAAAATGACCGTGGCGCTATCTTTGAATAACAGCCAAAAGAACAGTGAGGCGAGCACATAGAGCACGATCATCATGAATGGCGCAGCTGCATACGCTGCATACCCTGCTTTTTTTGATGCGGTCATAGATCACCTCGCTTTATCGAGCTGCAGTGCTAACGATCAGCTCCTGTATCGTGCTACGACCTATGATAGAGCAGAACTGAGAACCCTGCTTTAAAGATCCTATTTTATTTTTTAGGAATTCGACCGTGTACGGGGCTTGCCGGGCATTCTTCGGTACTCTGACGGGGTCATCTTGTATTCTTTCTGAAAACATGAGGAGAGATATGACGGGCTGCCGAATCCGCACGAAACAGCGATCTCGGTGATGGACCTGTCTCCGGCAAGGAGCATCTTTTTCGCCCGCTCCAGGCGGAGCTCGTTCACGTATTCCATGGGCGCCTTGCCCGTTTCCTTCCTGAACACGCGGGCAAAGTGCGACGAAGACAAATGGGCGATAGACGCCAGGCCCTCGACAATGAGCTTTTCATCGAGGTTCGAGTGGATGTGCTCGATCACGCGTCCAACCTCGACGCGCTCCTCCACGGGACTTTTCACAACAGGCGTCTTGATGATGGCCCTGATGAGCGAATGGCATATCTCGACGCCGAGTGCCGCGAGCACGGCCCTGCTGCCGGGGATCCCGCTGTCCGCCTCGGCCATGAATCGCTTGAACAAATGGGCAAGCCCTTCACCTGCGTCGAAGAAGGCTCCGCCAGAGAACAGCGGCATCTTTCCCGCGCAGCTTTGGTACTGTTGATCGAAAAGCTTCCTGCCAATAAGCGCGCAGATATACCGCGGGGGCGAGTCCAGGGGCAGCTCCTGGTGCGGGACGCCCGGCGACAAGGCAAAGACCTTGCCCGGTCTGCCGGGTAGTGTTTTCCCGTTGATCCTGACGAGTGTCTGGTCCGTAAAATTGAGAATGAACATGTAGGCGGGATGGGCGTGCTCGGGCGTAAGCGCGTAGAAGCAGGGTCCTCCCATCGGCATGAACAGGGCAATCTCTTCGGAAACAAAGCAGTCCACGTACCGGAGCTGTTCCTTCGTGACCACGCCGACGAGCCTGCGGATCGCTGCAAGGTCGTTTTTCACAGGCCGATTATGTCATAAAGAGCAAAACGTTACAAGGGTGAAGCCGATAACATTTCACCTGCTCCGGGAGCACATTCACTTCTGCTCAAATACGTTTTTCATCTTTTCCCGCTCCTGCTCCTGCTGTATAATACTGTCAACCCATGAGAACCGATCGATACTTCCCGATCATAACCCTGTTCCTTGCCTTGGTATGCTTACCAGCCGTGGTATTTAGTACAGAGGATATCTCCAGCCTGCTGGAAAAGAGAGGGCCGGGGGCAAAGGAAATTGTCGCGAACCCATCCCTCTTCCGCGAGGCGAAGCTCCCGCACCTGTCCATCAGCCGGAAGCAGATCGAGTTTCTGATAGACAACCCCCACGTAGCAGTGACGCTTGCACACCTGTACGCCCCGTACCTGGACAGATATAGCGTAACGGTCCAGCCTGACCATGTGATCCATATCGAAGACCCGGGAAACCCGGCAGGAGATGCGGAGCTTATCGAGGCTCGTTCGGGCAGGAGGGTCTACCTTATTGCGGGATATTATGACCTCCTCAAGATGCGATTCAACGGGGATATTGCTCTGATAACAGTGTACTCCGAACAACGGGAGCACGCCATGGTTTCAGTGGATGCAACGGTGATCGCCTCTATCAAGATCAAGAGCGCCTTTGCAGGTGTTCTCGCGCAGCTGGCGGATTTCCTGTTTCCTAAAAAAGTGGACGAACGGCTCGCCCGCTTTTCCCATGCAGCGGAAGACATCTCCCTCGCCATCAGGAAGGACCCAAAGGACGTATACCGGAAACTCAAGGCCTCGGGAGAGGTCAGTGCTGAGGAACTTGAGGAGTTTGGTCGTACATTCTGAGGACCGTTTTGGGTCCACCATGCCCATGCATTTTGATGGGCTGAATTTTCTGGTGTGCATCACCGTAATTTGCTATAGTGTCTCCCATGCAGCGGGCCTGCTGCAGAACGACCATGGATGACAAATGCGCCATAATCGTTGTTGACGACGACACGGTCCTGTCCCGCCTGTTGAAGCAGTATTTCACCGAGGCAGGGCATGTGTGCGAGACATTCCCCAATGCCGAGGCTGCCCTGGAACGCATGAGCGTAACGGCCTTTGATGTCCTGGTTTCTGATATCGTACTCCCGGGCATGAAAGGGCTGGAACTTGCCGAGCGGGCGCACCGGCTGCGTCCCGAAATGAGCATTATCGTCACCACCGGGTTCATCGACAGCTTTTCTTATGATGAGGCGATCGCTGCAGGCGCGGCTGACTTCATCACCAAGCCTTTTTCCCTGAATGAGCTCATGATCCGCATCAAGCACGTGCGGCTGCAGGAGCGGCTCCGCAAGATGACGATCACCGACGAACTGACGGGCCTGCCGAACCGCCGCGGATTCTTCGTCCTGGCCGAGCAGCAGCTCCGGTCAGCGCAGCGAAACGGCTGGAAGCTGGTCCTTCTGTTCGCCGATCTCGACGGCTTCAAGATGATCAACGATACACTTGGCCACCAGGCAGGCGACGAAGCATTACGCTCCATGGCCGACCTTTTCCGCCGGAGCTATCGCGACTCTGATATCATTGCCCGCATGGGCGGCGATGAGTTCGCGATCCTGCTGGTGAATCCCACGGAGCGCGGAGTAAAGGCCGCCCAAGAGCGGCTGCAGCAGAACCTGGATCAATTCAACACCCGCAGGAATGGTGCATACCGGCTCAAGGTCAGTATCGGCACGGCAGAGTTCGACCATGCTGCGCAGGGCTCCATCGACGCCCTGATGCGGCTTGCCGACGAACGCATGTACGCTGAAAAGGAGTTTAACAAGAAGAACGGTGTGCAACAGTCCTGACAGCGGTTGCCCAAACTCAGTCGCTGGCGCGGTCATGACCACCCTGTCCCCAAGGCTCCCCTGTCGATACCTTCTTGCAATTTGCCTGACCGTCTTGTAATATGCCGGATATGCATACCGATCCAGAGCAGCAGAAACGAATTCAGAGCATCGATTACTTCCGCTCTCTTGCGATCATCGCTGTTATTCTTTTACACACAAACCCCTTTGAATACGCTGCGGTAGATCTCATGAACGGCCGAAGAACCTCTTTGCTGCTCGGCATCATGGGGATGTTCATAAGATATATCACGTCCGCAGCAATTCCCTTCTTTTTCGTCGTTGCCGGATTTTTCCTCCACAAGAAGATCATGGCCTCGACAGGTCCGGGAAAGGTTCTTGTACGGTATCTTCGGAGATTGAGCGTCGTTTTTCTATTTTGGGTCTTTATATTTTATTCAGTCCCTGCGTC
>Ga0334722_10005926_pt1 | contig 12221 bp, 10 predicted proteins | sample C3_bottom_MG_FD_207210 | JGI IMG/M metagenome (GOLD analysis project Ga0334722, IMG submission 207210) | Sediment microbial communities from Yellowstone Lake, YNP, Wyoming, USA - C3_bottom | ecosystem: Environmental > Aquatic > Freshwater > Lake > Sediment | place: USA: Wyoming | collected...
CCTACGCGACGTGGTGGATCCGCCAGGCAATCACCCGTGCCATTGCCGATCAGGCACGAACGATCCGTATCCCGGTCCACATGGTCGAGACGATCAATAAGATGAACCGCGTGCAGCGCCAGCTCCTGCAGGACCTCGGACGCGATCCGACGCCCGAGGAGGTCGCGGAAGCGATGGGCATCGATGTGGCGCGCGTGCGCGACATCATGAAAATCTCTCAGGAGCCGGTCTCGCTCGAAACGCCGATTGGCGAGGAGGAAGACAGCCAGCTTGGCGATTTCATTCCGGATGAGAGCGTCGAGAATCCTGTCGAGTCCGCCTCGAGCTCGATGCTCAGGGAGGACCTGCGTCGCATCCTTGACGGGCTTACCGACCGCGAGCGAAAAGTGATCGAGTACCGCTTCGGTCTCGTCGACGGCAGAGCGCGCACCCTCGAGGAAGTGGGCAAGCTCTTTGGCGTCACCCGCGAGCGCATCCGCCAGATCGAATCGAAGACGCTCAAGAAGCTCCAGCACCCGAACCGCAGCTCGAAGCTGAAGGACTACCTCGACTAACCCTTGACCCTGCCAGCGAGGGGTGGCACCTCCGCGCCACCCCTCCCCCTCCCGGGTGCCAGACCCCGTGTCTGACCCCGTGCCAGACCCCCAAAATTCGGGGGATGAGCAGGGATTTCAGGGTGCCTGACCCCGTGCCAGACCCGGGGTCTGGCACGGGGTCAGGCACCCTTGAGGGTTTGGTTGAGAGTTCTCTTTAAGATTCTCGAAGAAAGGGAGATGAATGTGGCGCAGAACCCGATCAACCCCATGCAGCGGCACCTCGAAACGCTGTCGTACGAGGAGCTCCAGAGGATTCTGGATACGCTTCCTGTCGACATCACGTTCGTGGATGCGGACGACAGAGTGAGGTACTTCAACAAGCTCGGCTCGCGCACATTCCCGCGAAGCCCAGCGGCTATCGGCCAACCTGTCCAGCTATGCCACCCCGAAGCCTCCGTCGATCGCGTTCAGCGCATCCTTGACGACTTCAGAGAAGGGAAGCGAGACGTTGCGGAGTTCTGGATAACCTACCACGGTCGCCTCGTTCACATTCGGTACTTCGCGGTTCGCGACCGGGCCGGGACATACCGCGGCTGTCTGGAAGTAACACAGGATATTACCGACATTCAAAAGCTCTCGGGGGAGAGGCGACTTTTAGATACAGATGTAAGCTAGGCCGGGAAGAGGCATGTCATCAGCGAAGTTGGTCCTGCCGGTCAAGCTGAGCCCTCGTCTTTAGGCGCTCCATTCTTAAACCAGGCGACTCGCAGCATGAACCCCAGCTGTACGACAATTCCTGTAGGCCTTACTCGCTAACGCAAAGTTTAAGTTCTCAATCGGGAATCTTCAGCAGAAACGACCTTAAGAGTGATGCTGCAAATCCTTATGCGACGCATCTGGAAACCACTGACTAGAACGGCGACTGCGGGCTATCTCCCGTTGATAATTGATATATTTGCCACGAAGATTCTTCGTGTAAAGGAACGCTTTCAGGCTCGGAGTTCTTCATCGAAGATGCGAACGATAGAAATATAGGTTATCGAGAGCACGCTGAGCGCGAGCAGACATGAGACGGCATGAATACTGGCGCGTTTCGGTTTGGGGTAACCTAGCCGTCTTTCGCTGACTTAATGCGCTGCTGAGCCACAGGGCGTATGCCAGCAAATCAAGACCAATCGAAGCGCTTCTAACGGGGCAGGGTGTGAGTTGAGGCGACTGGCTGTAAGCGACGGATTTCTTGATCTCAACAAGCTACTCGCACGCCTTTGGAAGAAAAAGAAACTCTAGTAGATGACATATTCCGGGAACAGGAGGACTCAGTTCGCTTCTTCAACACCTACGTAGCGATCAATGCGGTTCTTCGTCTCAGCTGAGAATATCAGTTAGATCGGACGATTAGTGTTGGAATGTGAACAGTGAATCTACGCACCCCAACGGAATTCCCAAGGCTTTTTTCAGGATCTTCTCTTCAGGTGGCTTCGCCAGAGGACAGCTTCGTGCCAGCCTCAAAGTGTCACAGGTTCGCCTTACAATCTGAAAAAGCGTTCTGAGCGCAACCAGGCAGGCCCTTTGAATGCTCAACAGCACATAGAGCACATGGTCCCGTTGATGCGATAAGAGCGCAACTCCAGCGGGATCAGGCGCTGTCTCTCCAGGCGGAGGGCTGGGATGACGATGATGGTAAGTGCCGGTTCAAGGAGGTTGGCTGGCATGGTTACGTTAGCCAGAATGAAAATCGGTTTGCAATTTCCCGCTTTCAACTCAGAATCAAAATCTCTACGGATACCTTGACAAGCAAAATGTGCGGGATGTACTTCAACAGAGGGGAAAGCAGATGACAGATTTCAACCATGAGCACGGGTACATGCCTCAACCTCCCGGGAGAACGGGCGGTCTGACCGACGGCCCATCAACTCCCATTGATTCCAACGATGCCAACGCTGTCTTGCCTGCTCTCTTTTCGGACGTCGAGCTCGCTTACGAGGGAAGTGACGAACACGACTTTCTTACAGAGGTCGAGGAGCCAGCTCTTGCTCTGTTGGGGGGTAGCGAAGATAACGCGGAGGGAGTTGGGTTTTCGCAGGAGCCCCTCCTGTTCTTTATGCGCACCGAGAGTCTGCCTTTAGTTGAGCTGGCAGATCGAGATTCAACTGAGTTTTGGAATGATTATGAAGACAGCGAAAGCTGGGGAGGAGACAGGTCCACCCTGGACCTTGTGCGAATCTATCTGCAGGAAATTGGTAGATACGAGCTTCTGACCGCCCAGGAGGAAGTCGAGCTCGCCAGGAGAATCGAGGCGGGGAATGAGGCTGATGCGCAGCTCAAGGACCCCGACCTGTCCGACGAGGAGCGGCGGAAGCTTCAACGGATCTACCAGGATGGCAAGCGGGCGAAGGACAAGCTCATCGAGTCAAACCTCCGCCTCGTCGTCTCGATCGCGAAGAAGTACGTGGGTCGCGGCCTCCTCTTTCTCGATCTCATCCAGGAAGGAAACCTCGGCCTCATCCGTGCCGTTGAGAAATTCGACTACAAGAAGGGCTACAAATTCTCGACGTACGCGACGTGGTGGATCCGTCAGGCCATCACCCGTGCCATCGCCGATCAGGCCCGGACGATCCGCATCCCCGTCCACATGGTCGAGACCATCAATAAGATCAGAAATATCCAGCGCAGACTTGCCGGGGAGCTGGGAAGAGAGCCAACAGACGGGGAAATTGCAGAAAGAATGGGAGTAAGCGTAACGCTAATCAGGCGAATCGCACTGATTTCCCTCGAACCACTGTCGCTCGACGCCCCTATTGAGTATGACGAGGTAGGAATACCTGCGAGATTCCGAATCAAGGACAGAGTCTTCGAGCTCGATGAGGAAGACGGATACGAGCCAGAGAGCGATTCGCTTGGTGATATCGTTCCCGATGAACAAACCGTTAGCCCGGAAGAGAGCTACTTTTCTTTTGCGCTCCGACAGGCGCTTTCGAGCGCTTTTGGGGAGCTCAAGGAGCGCGAAATACAAGTGATTGGATTTCGTTTCGGGCTTATCGATGGCAGGGCGCGTACTCTCGAAGAAATAGGCAGTTTGTATGGCCTGACTCGAGAAAGAATAAGGCAGATCGAGTGGAAGGCGCTTGGCAGGCTGCGTAATCCCCGCAAAAGCAGTTATCTGATAGATTTCCTGTATCGTTAATCCTGACTCCAGCTTTTTCCCGCGTCCGCAGTATGATGCTTTCTCCTCAGGTTGAGATAGATTACTTGAGCTGCTGCCTTAATTCGCAGTTCGCGGAAAAGCCAATCTAAACATAATACCGCCACATGTCGGGCGACAGGCATATATGTCGGCTGCGGTTCCCCTCGTTCAAATCCTAAAGCCCAATCAACAACTTTTCCCGGTTTATTGTTGCACCTGTTTAGCAACAAGACGGTTGAGATATATCATGGCTCGCTCTTCGATTGAGGGGTCGCAGGTTCAGGTTTACTATGGATTTCAATCGGATATCGGAGGATCACACGTCCTGTTGTCTGAAAACATTCCAGCCGGCCCACAAGAGAACCACAATAGCCGCAACAACGACCATCACCGGGCCCAACGCAAGCGTGGCGTCCTCGTACACGCTCTGGCCAAGAAGTTGCTCGTTCAGACGCAGGGCCCGCGGCAGCTTCGATTCGAGGAGGGTAAGTGCGGTCGATGCAAGGAGGAGGACTCCGATCGAAGCAAGGAGCGAGCTCAACACCTTTTTCATTCGCACGACGAAAGCCACGGCGATAGCGAACGCCAGGGAGCACACGAGGAAGACTCCAGTCGCCGCGGCAGCGAACTCCCCGACCGGCACGCGCCCTAATGCCCGAGGGTCGGCGAGGTATCCGACAATCGTATAGAGAGCCGAGGTGCCATACACGACCACCGCAACGATGAGCAAACGGGCTCCGATCTTGGCTGCAAAGACATCGCGACGCCTCACGGGCCGCGTGAGAAGGTATTCGAACGTATGGGCTGAATACTCGTTTCCAAATGCCATGACCCCAAGAACGATGGCGAATATCGCTGCGATCTGCACAAGGTTCTTGGGGAACCATTGCGACCAGAGGTAGTACGAATAATCGCTGAGGATTCGCGTGATCTGTCCCGCGAGGTCTCCAAACTTCTCGAGCTCGGGAGCTGTTTCGGTGATGCTCTTGAGCTCAGGCAAGCTCTTCAGTATTGGATACGTAAAGACGATGAGCCCGATCGTTACGATGAGCAAGACGGTTACGATCACTGTCACGAGCACCTGATCGCGCATTTCCTTCCGAAGAAGGATTCCCATTGCGCCGGGCGCACGCCCGCGAACCGCATACAGAGCCATCAGTCGCCACCTACCTCGGTATCTGCGATATTTGCTGCACCAGTTCCTTTGTCACCGTCGTCTAGGCCGTCCACAGAAGCCTCTTCAGGAGGGTCATGCTCATCGCCACGCATGTCATCGCGAAAATCTTCAGGTTCTGCGTTCGTACGTGCCTGAGGGGGTTCCTGACATGGCGCAATCGAGGCTCCAGGGCCAACAGCTCTCGCATCTTCATAACCAGCCGAACTCACGTCAGCGCTCACACCTCGTACGTACCTCATGAAGAGTTCTTCGAGCATCAGCGGCTCGATATCGAGGCTCTCGAGGCCGAAGGCTCGTGCCGCGTCCCGAAATGCTGCGATGTCGCCATTTCCTTCGAATCCCCAGACCAGACCGTTCACGTCCTCTTTGCCGATCGCGATGACACCGGGGAGGGATGCTGCATCGTGACTTCGGACAGGCGTGCGAAAGCGGGCGATGGCCTTCCACTCTCTCGCGCGAATGCTCTCGAGGTCTCCTGAGAGCGCCACTGACCCCTGGTGAATAAGGCAGAGGTGGGTCGCGATCCGTTCCACTTCCGAAAGCACGTGGGAGGAAATGAGGATAGCGCGATCTTCGGCGACGATTTCCGCGACGATCGTTGTCAGAAAATCGTGCCTCACGAGGGGATCCATTCCCTCGGTTGGTTCATCGAGAATGAGCAAGGCGGGATGATGGCCGAGAGCGAGAACGAGGGAAAGCTGTGCCCGCATGCCTTTGGAGAGGTCGCGCACACGGCGATCGAGTGGCAAACCGAATCGCGCGACAAGTTCGCGAACGTACGTATGATCCCACGTGGGATAAAAGGAGGCGGTGAGAGAAAGCGTCCGCGAGACCGAGTACGTATCGTAGAGAGCGCGGCTTTCGGGTACGAACCCGATACGGGGCGCGATTGCCGGCCAGTCGGCGAAGGGGTCGCGACCGAAGATGGCGATGCGGCCGGCATCGGGCCGGAGCAAGCCAAGTGCCGCCTTGATCGTCGTTGTCTTGCCTGCTCCGTTCTCGCCAAGGAACGCAAACACCGAGCCAGCTGGCACACTGAAGCTCACGCTTTTCACGGCCTGCACGTGACCGTAGGATTTCGAAAGCCCTTCGATGACGAGCGGGTCAGCGCTGTAATTCATCATTGTCAATGCTCCCTTCGTGTTCTGCGTTTACGGTGCCTGTTTCGACTTCGGATTGCGTGCGTTCGAAGTGTGCGCGCGAACCGACTGTCTCGCTATCTTGTTCGCACTCAACCGAAGCTTCCCGCGCAACCGATCCATCGGGAAAGTCAGATCGAAACCCTGCTTCCCATGCCGCCCGCAGAACCAGGGTCGCCTCGGAAAGCGTAAGTCCTTCTGCGCGCCCGGTCTGCGCGGCAGCCGCAAGCTGTTTGCCTGTTCGGGACTGCGCAAGATCGAAAAGGCGAGCAGCCTGGTCGGTTACGAACGTCCCGCGCCCGACTTCCGAGGTCACGAGCCCTTCCTGCTCGAGCTCCTGATACGCTCGCGAAACCGTCAGGGGATTGAGGGTCAGGCTGGCAGCGAGCTCGCGCACCGTGGGCAGCCTGGAGCCCGGCGTCAGGTAGCCTTTGACAACGAGCACGCGAATTTCCTCGGCGAGTTGAATGTAGAGCGGAACGCCGAGTGCTGGGTTGATTTTGTTTCGAATCACGTCCCATTGAGCCATTGTTATATAACTATAACACAATGACGCCACCAGGAGGCCTTCGCTGTGAACAGTATTCGGCAGTGGCGCTGTCAGACCTCTGATGGTATGTTGAGTGACCGGCTCATGGGGTCTCAGACATGCTGGAACCGCAGCGCGCCTGGATCTCTTGCGGATAGGCTGCTCTCTCGAGGAGATCAAGCATCGCATTCAGGGATGACTCTCCCAAAGAACGCCGCATGCACCCTGGCATCGCGCTTTGATCGAAGATCATGAAGACAGGCGTGTTCCAGAGCCTGCTCTATCGAAGTCCATGGGATCGTAGATGAGATGAGATAGAGGGCGGCGGGGCACCCCCTACCCGAGCCTCCCCGTCACATACTCCTCAGTGAGCGAATTCTCCGGATTGAGGAAAATCCGAGCCGATTTCCCGTACTCGACAAGGCGCGCCGGCTGTCCCTCCTCAGCGTACAGAAAGGCTGTGTAGTCGGCGATCCGGGCTGCTTGCTGCATGTTGTGCGTGACGATGACGATCGTGCACTGTTCCTTGAGGGTTACAAGCAATTCCTCGATTCTGAGCGTCGATATGGGATCGAGCGCGCTCGTTGGCTCGTCGAGGAGGAGAACTTCCGGCTTCAACGCGAGGGCTCTCGCGATGCACGGGCGTTGTTGTTGGCCTCCCGAGAGAGACGATGCAGGCTTATGGAGCAGATGTTTCACTTCGTTCCAGAGCGCGGCCTGCTGCAGGCATTGTTGAGCGAGGGCATACAGCGCCTCGCGATCGCGCACGCCAAACAAGCGCGGCCCAAACGTCACGTTTTCGAGAATCGATCCAGGGAACACATTCGGCCTTTGAAACACCATGCCGATCCGCGTGCGCAACAATGTGACGTCCACCGTCGGAGCAAAGATGCTCGATCCATCGAACAGGATGTCGCCCTCATAACGAACGCTTGAATTCGTGTCGTTCATGCGATTCAACGACCGCAAGAGCGATGTCTTGCCGCACCCCGAGGGCCCGATGATCGCGGTCACCGTGTTGCGGAATATGTCGATCGAGACGTCGGAGAGGATTCGCGCGCTTCCATACAACAATCCAAAACTCTTCACGCTCACATGAACGGAACGCGCGTCTTCGCGCTCCTTGCTTTTCCGCGGGGAAAGCACGGTCATATGGGTCACCTGATACCTCCTCGCATTCTGATGGCTCGCGTTCTGATCACCACGGACGCGATCGTTAACAAGAAGACGATGGCGAGCAAAACGATGATGGCTGCGGCAGCAAGCCCCAGGAAGTCGCTGCTTGGCCGTGACGCCCACCCGAAGATCTGAATGGAAAGGACTGTGAACGGGTCGAAGACCGACGTCGGAACATGTGCGACGTACGCGAGGGCCCCAATGGTCACGAGAGGAGCGGCTTCTCCGAGAGCCCGCGCAAGAGCGAGCAAAATCCCGGAAACGATGCCTGGCATTGCCGCCGGCAAAACGGTGCGTGTGACCATCTGCCATTTCGTTGCGCCAAGCGCAAGAGAAGCTTCCCGATACGAGCGCGGAACCAGCCGAATGGCTTCCACGGTCGAAATCACAATGATAGGAAGGACAAGCAGGCTCATCGTGAGGCTTCCAGCGAGGATGCTGTTTCCAAGCGCCATGAGCTTCACGAAAATAACGAGCCCGAGAACGCCATACATGATGGCAGGAATACCGCTCATGTTGCTGATATTGAGCAGCAGCCATCTGCGGATGCGATTTCGAGGGGCGTACTCCTCGAGATACACAGCAGAAAGGACGCCGACCGGGATCGACATGGCACCGGTAAGAACGATCAGCCACAGCGATCCGACAAGGGCGGGAAGGACGCCCGCTTTCTCGGGGAAACGAGAGGGAGGGCTCGTTAAAAAGGTTGGAGTCAGATATGGAAGACCTCGTAGAGCCACCCCGAGGAGCAGAATCAGAAGGATGCCAAAAATGATCACAGCCCCGACGATTGCGATCGCCAGGAAAGCCCGTTCGAGCGCGCGCTTGCGAGCCACGAGAGGCCGCAGCGATTCAAGGTCTGGCAGTTCTGGTATCCGTATTATTCGCTGCGTTTCCATCGAGCTACCCACCTTCCGAGGAGGCTCAAGCCGAATGAGAGCACAAACAACACGAGACCAACAGCGTAGAGGCTGTAGTAGCCGGTTGTGCCAAGCGCGGTTTCGCCGAGGCTCACCTGAACGATATATGCAGTCAGTGTCTGCACGCCCTCGAGGGGATTGAGCGTGATTCGCGGCGTGGCACCGGCTGCCATCGTCACGATCATCGTTTCGCCAACGGCGCGGCCGGTCGCAATGAGGAACGAGGCAATGATGCCGGATAGTGCATACGGAATTGTCACTTTGAACGTCGTCTCGAGGCGTGTCGCGCCGAGGGCAAGAGCCGCTTCCTTCACGAGAGTCGGCACGCTTGCCATCGATTCTTCGGACAGAGATGTGACGAGCGGGATGATCATGATGCCCATGACGATTCCCGCGCTCAGCGCGTTGAAGATCTCGATGGTCGGGAAGACTTTTTGAAGGAGAGGGGTGACAAAGACAAGCGCGAAGTATCCGTACACGATGCTCGGTATCCCGGCCAGCACATCGAGAATGGGCTTGATCACATTTCTGACCCTCAAAGGCGCGAACTCGCTCAGGACGATGGCGGCAATCAACCCGAGAGGAACAGCGACGAGAAGCGCAATCGCTGATGTCAGGAGCGTGCCCGCGACGAGGGGTGCGATACCGTACCGCGGGGGCTGGATGAGAGGGTGCCAGTTCGGTTCGAGAAGAAACTCACGGAGCGAAACCTGCTGAAAGAAATGAAACGCATTGGTGAACAGGAAGGCAAGAAAGATTGCGATGAGCAGGAGCGGGAGGAGCACGAAAAGCGGCAGAAGGCTCTCGATGAGCCTTTCTGCCGCGATCGTGACTGGTGAACGCCGCGTCTGTGTTACGCCCATAGCTTACTTAAGACCCTCGAGCGTCGAGAGGCTCGAACGATACTCATCAGCGCTGATCGGCACGTATCCGACCTGCTTGACGAGAGTTTCGGCGTTCTTGAGGTAGAAGGAAACGAACTCATACACTTCTGGCTTCTTCAGAGACTTCTTGTTGACATAGATGAAAAGAGGCCGAGAAAGGGGATAGGCGCCTGACTTGATCGTTTCGAGCGACGGAGCGACGCCATTGACAGATACCGCATTCAGCTTGTCGGTGTTTTCCTCGTAGTATGCGAAGCCGAAGTAGCCAAGAGAGTTTTTCTCCCCGGAGACTCCCATCACGAGCGTGTTGTCGTCAGCGCTCGCGGTGTAGTCGGCGCGACTCTTCTTCGCTTCGCCGACGACCACCTCGGTGAAGTAGTCAAAAGTTCCGGAGTCGGTGTCGGGCCCGAAAAGCTTGATGGGCTGCGCGGGCCAGCCCTTCCTTACGTCTGCCCACGTCTTGACCTTGCTTGTCGGCTCCCAGATCTTCTTGAGTTCTTCGAGGGAAATATCCTTGCACCACGTGTTGCTCTTGTTGGTGACAACGGTGATGCCGTCGTACCCGATCTTGAACGCGACGTAATCGATTCCGTTCTTCTGAGCGGCTTCCTGTTCTTCCGGCTTGATTTCGCGTGACGCGTCATTGATGTCGATTTCGCCAACGACGAACTTCTTGAAACCGCCGCCCGTGCCCGAGATTCCAACGTTGACGCTCACATCAGGAAACTCTTTCTGGAACTCCTCCGCGACGGCTTCGGTGATGGGGTAAACCGTGCTCGACCCGTCGACGAGAACCTGTCCCTTGAGGGCTGGCTTCTGCGGCTCTTCGGTCTGCTTGGGCTCCTTGGGCTCACCCCCGGATTGTGCTGGTTTCGAGCTCTCCGTGCGGGCACAGCCTGCAGCGGAAACCATGGTCGCGATGACCGCAACGCCCATCAATGCCGCCAGGATAGCCCTCCATGACCTTGCTGTCGTGCCAGTGTTGCGCGTAACAATCTGCCTCATACCATCCTCCATTTCTTTCGAGATTGACATGAGGGTAGCGAGGGAAAGTTACAGAAGGGTTACGCGACGGTAAAAAGTCGGTAAAAAACAGCAACGCAAAGAGTTGTCAGTGCTATTGATCCGCGAGACGCAGGGGCACGCGCATGGCAAACGTGGTTTTTTCGTGAGGCATGCTTTGTACGTCCACGGTTCCGTCATGCACAGAAACAATGTGTTTGACGAGGGACAAACCGAGGCCGTATCCTCCGCGTCCTTTCGATCTGTGTTTCTCCGTTCTGTAAAAGCGGCGAAAGATGTGAGGGAGGTCCTCAGGTGCGATGCCTGGACCCCGGTCGCTCACCGAGAAGGTAACAGAATCATCTTCGCGTTCGATGCGACACTCCACGCGCTCTCCGCTCGGGCTGTACTTGATGGCGTTGTCGAGGAGATTGACGAGCGCCGCCGTCAAGAGCTTGCGGTCTCCGAGAAACGTAAGCGCTTCTTCAGCAGTCGCATCGAGGATCACGTTCTTCTCTCGCGCCTTTTCCGACACGCTTCCAAGGGCGCTCTCGAGAATGTCATGAGCTGTGACCCGCTCCAGGACGAGAACCTGTTCGGGGTCACTCTCCAGTCGCGCGAGCTGGAGAATGCGATCTATGAGCTCTGACATTTCCTCGACGTGCACGAGAATGCGGCGGAGAAACGAGAGCGTCCGCTCGGGTTGGTCGAGCCCACCGAAGTCTGTGAGAGCCTCCGCCAGAGAGCGAATCGAAGTCAGTGGCGTGCGCAGCTCGTGAGAAAAGTCAGAGACAAGTGTGCGCTTCAGGAGCTCGTACTTTCGCACCTCGGTTCTATCTTCGAGGACCACGACCGCAACGTTTTCACCGGCCTCGTCGGGTATCGCTTTGATACGGGCAACGACGTATCGCTTCTTCGGACGATCGAGTTCCAGATCGAGTTCTCGAATCTCTGGTGCGTTTTGTTCGAGAGCTCTGCTAACAGCGTCGGAGATCTCCATCGTGAGTTTGAGAGGTGTCAGAGGAGACGTCCGGGCGGTGTCGGTGTCAACGGTAACCATCTTGCGCGCGGCACGATTCATGTACGTGATCTTGTTGTTTCTGTTGATGAGAAGGACGCCAACTGGCATTTCGTCGAGAATTGACCCATAGAGCTCTTTTTCATGGAGAGCCTGCTCCAGGCGCTTGCCGAGTGCGCTTACCTCGAAGGGAAGAGCGGTTTCGGCACCGTCGGGCATGCCAAGTTCCTGCAACGCGCGCCGGATGAGTGAGCGAAGGGACGCAAGCCGCTGAGCGCAGACGGCGAGAGCGACGAGCGCGCCGACCGCAAGGATGGAAGCAATGACGAGAGGCAACGACATTACTTAGACCTCGAGCTTTATCCCAACTGAGCGAATGGCCTTGATCATCGATCCGTAGGGGCCCAGTTTGTCCCGCAAGCGCTTGACGTAGACATCAATGCTCTTCTCAAAGACGTATTCATCATGCCATATCGTGTGAAGGATTTCCGATCGTCGCCAGACGCGATTCGGTTTCTTCATGAGGAGCTTGAGGAGGGCGAATTCGCGGGCGGTCAGCTCGATTGGTTCGTTGTCGACATACACACGGTGCTGTGAGAGGTCGAGAACGAGAGGGCCGGCCGTGAGTCTTGCCTCCTCCTCGCGACCGGCACTCG
>Ga0334722_10005927_pt1 | contig 12220 bp, 11 predicted proteins | sample C3_bottom_MG_FD_207210 | JGI IMG/M metagenome (GOLD analysis project Ga0334722, IMG submission 207210) | Sediment microbial communities from Yellowstone Lake, YNP, Wyoming, USA - C3_bottom | ecosystem: Environmental > Aquatic > Freshwater > Lake > Sediment | place: USA: Wyoming | collected...
AATCTCCTGATCCTTCTCAATATCGTACTCCGTAAAACCACTTGAAAGAAGCTTGAACACGACCATGGCAACATTTGCCGGGTCCATTGCGACCAGTTCAACACCATCACGCGTCACCTTGAAACGCGCTTCGTTCACCAGCTCAGAAATCACTGAGATGCTGTCTTTGAGTAGTGTTGGGTCTGCGAGTACCAGTTTCATCTTTTTTCCCCTTATCCTTACAAAAAACATGCACGCCTTCGCTTTATATATTTTACTATACTGGAGTTACACTAATAGAAAGGTGCTGTTGCATTCTAAAGAACTACAAAACCCGACGCTGCCCGTTAATCAACGGATGCAACGTCTCGTTCAACTCATAGCCCATCTCGAGCGCGAGCGAGTTAAACGCGCTCATCATCGAAGGCTCGCCATGCGTTGGAAACACATGCTTGGGACGCACTAAATTAAGCATCTCGCGTAAATCCTCACGCGAACTATGCCCGGACACGTGAATATCGGTAAATAAACGCACGCCAAGCGCTTTAAGCTTATCATCCATGATCGCTCGTTGCTTGCGATTAATATCCGCAGGAATAATCGACGAACTAAAAATCACGTGATCGCCCGGTGACCACTTATACGCATACACTCCATCAATCATCTTACTAAGCGCACTCTTTGGCTCGCCCTGATGACCCGAAACAACCAGCAAGTATTTGTCCTTGCGTGCCTGAATGTCCTTAAGCTTTCTTCGAATCTGACGCGCGTACTTAAGAATTTCCGCCTCCTTAAACAAATCCGCAACCCCGGCCTCCTTTGCCGCAAAACAATACTTTGCAATACTCCTGCCCAAAAAAACAACTTTACGATTGAGCTCTTCTCCGAAATCTGCAATCGATTTGAGTCGTGCAATATGACTTGCGAACGTTGTGACGATGATACCCTTACCCTGGCTGTCGACACCTAAAACCACATCTCGCAACATCTCCTTTGCAACCTGCTCACTTGGCGTCTTCCTTGGATCCCGCGCGTACAAACAATCCTGAATCAACGCCAAAACACCCGCATCACCTAATTTTTTCAGATGCTCCACATTCACGGGCTTACCGAGTGTCGGCTGCAAATCCAACTTGTAATCATTCGCATACAAAATCGCGCCCGCAGCAGTATGAAACGTCGCGATAATCGTTTGCGGCGTACTATGCGTGATATGACAAAATTCAAGCTTAATATTTTCTGAAAGCTTCATCGTTTGGCCCGGTTTTAACGGAATAATCTTATTTGGCATCTCCAGCTTATCATCACGCATGATGGTCTTTAGAACCGCAGCAGAAAATGGCGTACAAATCACCGGACAATCATACTTGCTCGCAAGATACGGCGTCGCACCAATATGGTCAAGATGCGCGTGCGTGACCACAATTGCAACCACCTTCGCGCGCCAATCCTTCATGATAGCATCCTGCGGAATCGCCTCAGCGCGCTTGAGCGCAGTTTCAGTCAGATTACGAAACTCGCCCCCAATCTCCTCATCTGTAAGCGCGATATAGTTTGGCATATGCAAACCCATATCACAAATCACCACCTCATCACCCACTCTGACCGCAGTCATATTACGGCCAACCTCGCCCCAACCCCCAATCGCAGCAATCTCAACTTCAAGCTTTGCCATACCGCCACAGAACTCCTCGCCACATTAAAAGATTATCCCCCACGCACAAATGACAACCCCCCTATTTCCTCTCCAAGAACGGAAAAACGTATTGTACAGACATGCCTTTTTAAATGCCGGACAGAAACTTTATATACTCAAAACCCTCCTTTATCGACGAGGTGATCGATATGATGGGATGCAAAAAATGCATGAAACTCGGAGGACTTTTGTTGCTCATATTAGGTCTCGTATTCTTACTACGCGACCTTGCCATTTGGAACTTCTGGAACATCCAATGGTGGACCGCAGCATTCCTCCTCGCAGGCCTATGCAAACTCGGCATGAGCTCATGCCCTGACTGCCAAGCCATGTGCGGAATGATGAAGAAAAAATAAGTTCTTGAACTGATTTTTTTTGTTTTTTTTGAATAATTTTATAAGTTCTTGATATGTCGTTCCCATATGAACATTTATGTTGCACATTCTGGAAAAATTGATTTTGAGAATGAATTGTACAAACCCTTAGAAGAAAGCGAAATAGGCCAAAAACACTCGCTCTTTCTCCCTGAACGAGAAACAAATAAGAAAATAAACACCAAAGATATCATTAAGAAAGACATTGACCTTCTCATTGCCGAAATTTCATTTCCCGCAACCGGCCTAGGAATAGAACTTGGCCGCGCTGAAACATATAACGTTCCCATCGTTGGAATCTACCGAACAGGACACACCTTTGCAAATTCAATTCGATTTGTAACAAACACTTTCATAGAATATGACGGAACAAAAGACCTCGTAGATAAACTGATTCAACATATTAAGAAAATAGAAAATGGCTTACAACAATCCGCCCGTTAGCAATCTGAATTTTTTGTTTGTTTCCCAGATGTTTTTGAGTTCTGTGAAGTTCTCATCCGGATTTTGCATGAGTTGTGCCAAATTGTCGATTTCTTTTAGTTCAGCTTCGGTTAACTTGGCAAAGCGTTCGTATTCGCTCCACGCAGGAGTTTGAACGTAAATAATCTCGCTGTTCATGAGACAGTGAAAGTCGTAAAAGAGCGACCATAACACGACAATTAGCCCTGATGCGGGTTTTCCATTCCAGAAACGCTTTGGATTTTCCTTTCCTACGCGAATGTTTAACCATGCATCGGCAGGAAAATCAAACTTGCCCTTTGGCACGTCATATGGATCAAAAGAATCGTTAAGACTTAAACTGCCATCAACATCAATTGTCACCCAACGTTTTTCTTTTTTGTTCCAATACTGGTTGATCCAATGATCCGCGCTTACCTTACCTAATTTTCCCATATCAAAATACGCTGCGTTGCCCGCGCGCACTCTTGCAGGAATCCCTTTGGACTTCAAGATAGATGCCATCAAAATCGCAACATACCTACACGTCAACACAAGCTTATCTTCAACTTTTCGATCAAACACGAACCCGCGCTCATCTCTTCGGTAAAGCTCTGCAAGCATTGCTGCAACCGTAACCAAAACGTCATCTTCTGGCTGCCTCCACCACGGAACCTTCATCATATCCCCGAAACGCAAATCCGCATTCGTTCCCGTATTCCCATAAGCCAACGTCGTTCGATGAATCAACTGCTTTCGCACCAACAACCCAAGCTCGCGAACATCAGAAGGAAGCTTACGAAGAAACCGTTTGTACAACCCCGGATTTGTATACTCACTAAACTCACGATAGTGTTTAAGTACTTTTTGCATTTCTTTTTACTCCCTTGCGCAACTTTTCGTAGGGAGCAGGTCTCGACACTTCGCTTGCGCTCGTGCCTTCACCTTCTCCCCGCAGCGCAACTTTCACAAGAAAACACTTCGTGTTTGAAGTATTTTCCGTTATGCGGGGAGCAGGATTCGAACTCAATCCACTATCGTGGCTGGAGTTCGAACCTGCTGTGCACCTTTTAGTAAATGATGCTCCGCATTTTACGTGTTATGCGGGGAGCAGGATTCGAACCTGCGAAGGCACTAAGCCAATAGCTTTCACCACAATCAACTGTGGCAAGTTGTGCTTGAGGCTATCCCCTTTGGCCACTCGGGAATCCCCGCGCTGTATAGAACACGTTTCGTAACCCTTTTTAAATGTTTAGTCTAAAGAACTTAAGCGCTGTTCGACTTTCGCAAGCTCTTCTTCAAGAACGTCCAACTTACTTCGTTCGCGTGCAAGCGGCTTTTCCAATTTTTGCTTTTCAACACGCACGTCTTCATCTGCAGTTTGCATCGGAACATTTGGAATCTTGATTGGAACTTTGGGCAATTTGCCGCGCAATTTTTTGTTTAACAGCAGCAACTCATCAAACACGCGCTTCAGCTCCAAAATATAAAGCAATTTCTCTTCCTTCATCATCTTATACTTCTCATAACGCTTCATCGCGTCAATTAAACCCTTAGAACTCGTCAGTAACTCACGCCTGATATCAAGATGGTCCTTAATCCCTACAAAAAAAAGCTGGTCTTCCATTGTTACATGCTCGGCTCAAACAAGGTCTTATCGATTGATTGCACGCTCGCTTCAACCCCGTCAAGCTCCTTTGACCACGTCGCAAGCTCGCCATCTTCTTGGCCCTTAAGCTCTGCGATTTTATCAAGCAACATCTTTGCCTGGCGGATCTTCTCACGCATCAACGTCACGATATCAGTAATATCCTTGTACTCATCGATTTTTACGAAAACAGGAGCTTTTCCATCAACCATACAATCACCTTTGCGCTTTTTCAATCAACTGATCAACATACGCCATCTTCTTCTCCACATCCTCAAGCTGCAAACGCCATCTCTCGAGCGCGCGCTCTTCCTCATTCTTCAACTCGCTTAACTTTCGCACGAAATTCTCCGCGCCCATCAAACGCGAACGAATGCTATTTGTCTCGTTCATGATCACACGATAATCATCGACTGCCACAAACGAACGTGCCGGAAGATTCGGCTTTGGAACCTCTCGTGCTTGCGGCACGCGCATTTGCGCAATCGTCTTATCCTGTGCTACGGAACTTTCCTCTTTTTCCATCGCAGGAATACTGTTCGAATCTGAAAAACCTGGCAACTCCTCATGATACTCCCTTGGCCCATCTTCTGCTTCCATCGGAGGCGGAAGAAGCAATGGCTCTTGCGCGCGAATATCCTCAAAATCCCCTTGCATACGCGGCGGCATCTGCGGAGGACTCGGAGGAGGCGGCAGCGGGAGCTGCACGTTCCTACTTTTCTTCAGAAAATTGAATACTGCCATGATACCACCTTACCGTCTTGATTTATATTTATCCTTAAAAGGTTTTACAACTATCAGATAATAGTAACAAAGCCCTTTTTCTGGAGGAAAAGCTTTATAACTCACGCTGAATCGCAAAATACCATGGAAGGAGAGTCCATCACGGCACGTTTTATCATCGAAATACTCGGAGCACCCAAAGACTTTGTCACCAAATCCTTACGCGACCACATCGAACGCCTCAAAACCGAAGGCGTGAACGTCCAAATCGAAAAATACGCCGAACCCGTCCAACAAGACAAACTCTTTAGCCAATTCGTCGAACTTGACGTCACCTTCAAAAAACTCTCCGACCTCCTTAACTTTTGCTTTGACAATTTGCCCAGCAGCGTTGAAATCATGAGCCCTGAACAAATCACCTTGCCCACGGCCGACTTCGAACAACTCATGAACGACTTCCAAGCAAAACTGCACCACACCGACCTTAGCCTTAAAACACTCCAAGCACAAAAACAAATCCTTGACAAAAACGCCCTCAACATCATACGCAACTTCATCAAACACGCCTGCACAACCAAACCAAGCACCCTCGAAGAACTCTCTGAAATCATCGGCATGAAACCCAAAGAACTCACCGGCTTCGTCGAATACCTCGTCAACAAAAACGTCCTGAAAAAAGAAGGTCAAACATACACGCGCAATGGATGAAGAACTCAAACGCATGGTGGAGGCAATCCTCTTTGCCGCCGCGCGCAAAATAGAACTTGCCGAACTTGCCAAACTCTGCAAACGACCCGAGCAAGAAATCTTTAGCACGCTTTCTGAATGGAAAACACAACTTGACACCAACCCCGGACCAATTACACTACTTCAGGATGGAACTGCATGGAAACTCTCCGTTCGCGAAAAATACCTCTCCATCATCAAAAAAGTCGTCACCAAAACTGAACTCCCAAAAAGCATCCTTGAAACACTCGCCGTTGTCGCATACAAAGCACCGGTCTTACAAAGCAAAGTCATAAAAGTTCGCACCAACAAAGCATACGACCATTTACGCTCCCTTGAAGACTCTTTGCTCATCACCCGCGAGAAAAGCGGACGCACAAAACTCATCAAATTAACACCGAAATTCTTTGAATATTTTGATATCGACCCACGAAAACTACGAGAAAAATTCTCCAACTCAGGAGACATCGAAAAAGCAATCGAAGCAAAAGAAAAAGAAGGCGAAGACATCGAACAGTCACGACGCAAACAAACCGCAGAACAACTCGAAAACCCTCAAATCGACCTCCATGGCGTCCAAGTCTATGATGCGGTCGTTCCGGTCGATACATTAGAACCCACCGGCGTTGAAATCTTCATGGAAAAACTTGGCGAACTCGAAACCTTCGACGTCCCACGCGAATCCATGAAACCCGAGGAACTCGCCGAACTCGAAATTTTGCACCCTCACAAGAAACACCACCACAAAAAAACCAAAAAACACCCCCACGCAACGCACCATCCGACACACCCGCACATTCCTCACGAACATACAACTGCAAAACCCACAATAACCCCTGAAACTCCTGCCGCTGAAGAAAAAATGCCCGAACAAGCGCCAGAACAACCCACAGAAACACCACCGCAAGAAAAACCAGCCACCCCTTTAGAACAACTCAAAGAAGCAGTCCAAAAGAAAACCAAACGCATGAAAGAACGCACTTTTGAAACCGGCGGAATCGAAACGAGCCAGCAACAAGAAACAGAAATCGAAAAAAAAGTCAACGAAATCCTTGCCGGCAAAAAAGAAGAAACTGAAACAAACGAAGAAGGAGAAATCGCCACGGAAGAAAAAGCAGAAAAGAACGAAGAAACGACAGAAGAAAACGCGAATGCGGACAAGAAAACCAATGAAACTCCTCCTCCAATGTAACGCGTGCGGTAACAAGATGCAATATGAAACACAGTCAACAACGCTCACGGATCAAAGTAAGAAGTGTGTGTATTGCGGCAGGTCTTTTAAAGTGCGGCCGGCAGTACGCGAAAACCTGCAAAAATAAGATTAATCTTCCATATACAAAATAATCACTTTTATATACCCCAAAAATCGACCTCTTTATCGACGATAAATGGTTCCTTACGACGAACCATTTTTCTCCCATTTTTATGGCCGACAAAAAACAAGGCGAAACACCACCTCAAACAGGGGAAAAAATCATCCCCCGCATCATCGAACAGGAGATGAAATCAAGCTACTTAGATTACTCCATGTCCGTCATTGTCGGCAGAGCGCTCCCTGATGTTCGCGACGGCCTTAAACCCGTACATCGCAGAGTTCTCTTTGGCATGTACGAAATGGGCGTTTTGCACAACAAAGCCTTCAAAAAAAGCGCCCGCATCGTAGGAGACGTCATGGGAAAATACCACCCCCACGGAGACGCGGCAATCTACGAAACCATGGTACGCATGGCACAAGACTTCTCACTACGCTACACCCTTGTCCAAGGACAAGGCAATTTCGGTTCAGTTGACGGCGATAATGCTGCAGCCATGCGTTACTGCGTTACCAAAAATGCACTCGTCGCAACAGAAAAAGGACTTATTCCTATCGGAGAACTTGCGCAAGACGAACACATCAACCTTCGTATACTCTCCAAAGATCAGAATGTCAATCGCGCTTCCAAATGGTTTGACTCCGGAGAACATCCCACACTTAAACTCATCACCAACAAAGGCTACACCATCCAAGGCACACACAACCACCCCCTCTTAACACTCACCACTACTGAAATCGGTAAACCCCGTTTCTCTTGGAAACTGCTTGAACACATAAAAACTGGTGACATCGTTGTCCTCGACCGCTCTGAAGCGCTTTTCCCAACCAAACCGCTCCTGCTCAAATCATATAACCCGACACAACGGACTTACCGAACGACGATACTCGCTCTTCCGAGTCAACTCACTGAAGATCTCGCATTCATCATGGGCGCACTCATCGCCGAAGGCACAATCAAGCCAAACAAAATAGAATTCTGCAACTCTGACCCCGAATTCATCCAACAATTCGAAAACTGTTGGCGAGCAACCTTCCCTGACTCAACACTCCACAAATTCGCACGCAAACCCTCCTCCTATGGAAAAAAACCCTACTGGATACTCGAATGCCACTGTCTCTTCACCATCGATTTCCTCAAAAATATCGGCATAACTCCTGTAAAATCACGAGAAAAATCCGTTCCATTCTCAATACTTCAATCACCCAAAACAGTCGCTGCGACATTCATCAAAAGCTACTTCGAGGGCGATGGCTCAATTAGTTTTGCAAAAAAAATGGTTGAACTCAGTTGCTGCTCGGTCAGTTCAACACTCATCGAAGTACTTCAAACACTCCTCCTTCGCTTTGGCATCGACACATTCCGACGCTATGACAAGTACCGCTTCACCCACAAACTCTACATCCGAGGCGCCCGCAACATCCTCAAATTTTATTCCCAGATCGGCTTTGCCGCACCCGTCAAAAACAAAAAACTTGAACACGTTCTCCTCACCTACCAAAAAGACAGCTCACTCACTGACTATGTCCCATTTATTTCGGATTTCATCAGACAATTCACCAACGCTTCCGGTTTTGCCGCCCGCAACAACTTCGATCGCTACAGTTCAATGTCCCGAAACTACCTCCAGGTCTGCCAAGAAGTCAAACAAACAACCAAACAAGACCACACAGGACTTTTTGAATATCTTTTGACCTACAACTACCTATTCGAACCTGTTGTTTCCATACAATCCGCGGGAATTGCATCCGTCTACTCAATTAAGGTTGAAAGCGATTGCCATTCGTTCATCGCAAATGGCTTCATCAACCACAACACCGAAGCACGCCTCAACAAACTCGCCGAAGAAATCCTCCAAGACATCGACAAAGAAACAGTAGACTTCGTCCCCAACTACGACGGCTCACTCAAAGAACCCTCCGTCCTCCCCGCAAAAGCACCGAATCTGCTCCTCAACGGAAGCTCAGGAATCGCCGTCGGCATGGCGACCAACATACCACCCCACAACATGATCGAAGTATGCGACGGCATCATCTTAACCATCGACAACCCCGACATCACCGTCGAAGCACTCATGAACACCATCAAAGCACCCGACTTTCCTACCGGCGGAATCATCATGGGCACAAGTGGTGTTCGCGACGCCTACAAAACCGGCCGCGGAAAAATCATCGTACGCGCAAAAACCAGCATTGAAGAAACCAAAAACCGACAACACCTCATCATTCACGAAATCCCCTACATGGTCAACAAATCAATGCTCATCGAAGCCATCGCAGAACTTGTCACCGACAAAAAAGTCCAAGGAATTTCGGACCTACGCGATGAAAGCGATCGTGACGGCATGCGCATCGTCATCGACTTAAAACAAGGAGCCAACGCAGAAGTTGTCTTAAACCAACTCTACGCCCACAGCAGACTCCAAGAAACATTCGGCATCAACCTCCTCGCACTCGTCGACAACCAACCGCGCGTCCTCTCACTCAAAGAAATCATCACCTATTACATTGCATACCGCAAAGAAATCGTCACCAAACGCACCCAATACGACCTACGCCAAGCAGAAGACAAAGCACACCTCCTGGAAGGACTCATCGTCGCACTCGACCATATCGATGAAATCGTCGCACTCATCAAATCCTCAAAAAGCGCCGAAGAAGCAAAAAAAGCGCTCATGGAAGACTACACGCTTTCCGAGAAGCAAGCACAAGCAATCCTTGACATGACGCTTCGCAAACTCACCAGCCTTGAACAAAACAAAATCAGAAACGAACACGCAGACCTACTCAAACTCATCAAAGACCTCAAAGAAATCCTTGCAAGCGAAAAACGCATCATGGGCATCATCAAAGTCGAACTCCTCGAACTCAAAGAAAAATACGGGGACAACCGACGCACACAAATCCTTGCCACCGAACTTGGAAATATCGACCAAGAAGAACTCATCAAACCCGAAGACGACGTCATCACCATCACCCACGCAGGCTATGTCAAACGACTCCCCATCGACACCTACAAACAACAAAAACGCGGCGGCAAAGGAATCATCGCAGCAGAAACCAAAGAAGACGACTTCATCGAGAACCTCTTCGTTGCCAACACCCGCGATTACTTATTATTCTTCACCAGCAAAGGAAAAGTCCACTGGATCAAAGTCTACCAACTCCCCGAAGCAGGACGGTACGCAAAAGGATCAGCAATCGTCAACCTGCTGCAACTCGACCAGGGAGAAAAAGTCACCGCATTTATTCCTGTCAAAACGTTCGATCCCACCAAATACCTCTTCATGGTCACCCGCAACGGCATCGTCAAAAAAACCAGCCTTGAAGAATTCTCTAATCCCAGAAAAGGCGGCATCATCGCCGTCACCCTCGAAGACAAAGACGAACTTGCAACCGTCATGCTCACCGACGGCAAACAACAAATCATACTTGCAACCGAACAAGGATCAGCAGTCAAATTCAACGAAGCAAACGTACGCGCCATGGGTAGATCCGCAGCAGGAGTCTACGGCATACGCCTGCGCGACGACAAAGTCGTCGGAGCAACAATCGCTGATGATAAGAAAACTCTCCTTACGGTCACCGAAAAAGGATACGGCAAACGAACCGCAATCTCAGACTACCGCCTCACGGCACGCGGCGGCGTTGGCGTGATTAATATTAAGATCACCGACAAAAACGGCAAGGTTGTCGGCATCCAAAACGTCGAAGACACCACAGAAATCATGCTCATCTCCCAAAGCGGAACACTCATTCGCATCCCTGCATCGGGAATTTCCGTCATCGGCAGAAACACCCAGGGAGTTCGCGTCATGAAACTCGATGACAAAGACACCGTGATCAGCATCGCAACCATTGCGGCAGAAACCGAATGAAAGCACTCGTTCTCACCCACATTGGCCTTGAAACTATCAGCGGAGCAGAAATCACGAAAATCATTCATGCCACGAATGTAACAACGGAACCCGGACGAATCATCTTTGAATGCGAAAAAATACAAGAGTTGATTGACTTATGCTATCACGGACGCACATTCTCAAAAGTATTGCTCCTCATTTCTGAACACACAATAACCGACATGCCCGGAGCAGAAATCCTCGACGGACTCACAACCTACCTTGACAAAACCGCACGCGTTCTTTGCGCGCGAAGCGGAGCACACGCCTTCACCAGCTTTTACCTTGAAACACACTTAAACAAACTCCTTGCAGAAAAATACTCCCTCACTATCACGTTCAAAAACCCACAAACGACGGTGTTCACTGTTGTTGACAACAACAAACTTTTTGTCTGCATCGACCTTTGTGGAATCGACCTTGGCAGACGAGACTACCGCATCTTCCTTGGCAACGACGCCATCAAAGGAACCATCGCCGCAGGACTTCTCTTCTTTTCCGACTACCAAACCAAAGAGCAACTCCTTGACCCTTTTTGCAGACACGGCATCATCCCCATTGAAGCCGCACTCCTTGCAACCCACACGTCCGTTCACAAATACAACAAAGAAAAATTCGCCTTCGCAACACTCCCCAAAATCACCTTTAAACTCGCCGACAAAGAAAAAGATTTTTCCGGCACTATTATTGCCATGGACTCCAACTTCAAACACGTCTCAGCAGCACAAAAAAACGCCAAAATCGCAGGCGTCGTCAAACACATCACCTTCTCACGCACCGACATGCAATGGCTCGACGCCAAATTCGGCAAACACTTCATCGACCGCATGATCACCTTCCCCATCCAACCCGGACGCATGATATCTGAGAACGCGATTTCTAAGATTTATCACGAACTCTTCTACCAAGCAGAATTTATTCTGAAGAAAACAGGCACCATTACCCTATGCATGAAGCGCGGGGTCGAGATTGCAAAACAAAAAGCGGCAGAATTCAAATTCATTGTCGCAAAAGAATTGAAGGTCATGCAAGGAGAAGAAGAACTCACGTTCATCCTATTCAGCAAATCACAATAATCCATTTATACCCGGCAATATCCTTGAGTCACGATGGTTGAAATCATTCTTGCATCCGCATCGCAGATGAAACGCGAAGTCCTTGAAAAACTTGGACTTGAAATCAAAGTACACGAAAGCGGATTCGACGAAAAAGCAGATCACTTAACAAAACCCGAAGACGTTGTCAAATACCTCGCACTTGAAAAAGCACGCGCGGTCGCACGCGAACACCCCACTTGCGCAATCATTGGCACCGACACCATCATTTACCACAGCGGCGCAATCATTGGCAAACCCAAGGACGAATCACACGCACGCCAACTGCTTGCGAGCTACTCTGGAAAAGCCCACGCAGCATACACCG
>Ga0334722_10005928_pt1 | contig 12219 bp, 13 predicted proteins | sample C3_bottom_MG_FD_207210 | JGI IMG/M metagenome (GOLD analysis project Ga0334722, IMG submission 207210) | Sediment microbial communities from Yellowstone Lake, YNP, Wyoming, USA - C3_bottom | ecosystem: Environmental > Aquatic > Freshwater > Lake > Sediment | place: USA: Wyoming | collected...
TCGGCCTGGCACCAGCCAATCACCTCTTCTCCGGTGAGGACCGCTTGAATATCCAGATATTTCCGGTGCGCTTCCAGCTCGGAGGTTTCCGGGGAGCGGGTTTCATAGCTCATGACAATGGCGAAGAGGTCATCGCCAAGCAAGGGGTACTTCTTTTCTTCCGCGTCGGGAGACAACGACTGGAGAAAATCAAAGGCCAATTGCCATGCTTTGCCCAAGGGGTAATATTTGTAGTGCTCTAAACGATCAACGATCATGGTTTACCCCTCCGGGGTTGGTGTCCCGCGACATCAATGGGTTAAGCGAAGTTGTAAGGAGATTTCGTGCAACCGCCTGTCAATTGTCCAGAGCGGAACCTTGGTCAGCATGGCGGACATGAGCAAATGAATATCAATATACCCCAGCCCTTTTCCCATCAGCGTGTAATCGCCAATAAATTTGATGAGTTCCTCGTCATCTGCGCGGATCGCCGTGGGAAGCTCTTGGAGGAGATTGAGTATTTCCGTTCTATTTTTGAGGTATCCACAAGCGAGCTCGCCAATGATAAACGGGTGACAGATTACCTGGCCGTCATTTAATAATGCGTCAAGTCCGATGGTTCCGGACCGTAAATGATCTACCCAAACCGAGGTGTCGACCAGAATCATCTCATGAGCCTTCTGTTCTTCTTCGCGGGATCATTTCCAGATTTTTTTCAGTTCCCCCCAATCCGGCGAGTCTTTTAGCGCTTTCCTTGGCGATGAGCGCCTGTAATCCGAGTTTGACAAGAGAGGTCTTTTCCGTCACCCCGGTCAATTTTGCAGCTTTTTCCAGCAAGGTATCTTCGATATTCAGCGTTGTTCTCATGGCGGCTCTCCTTGTGATGCATATTTTGTATGCATTAGTATGCATATCTTGTCTGTAGGTGTCAAGGCCAAACACGAGGCGAAAAATCAGCCCCTCACGCCCCTGGCTGCTGACAGGATTTAGCCAGCAGATCCTGTAGCTTCCAGGGCGAGGACAGGCAGGCGCAACCCTGGCTGCACTCGTTGAGCACGGCGCAGAAGTTGATGAACTCCTCCATCAGGTTGGTGGTGGCCTTTTTCTTGTATTGGATGATCTGTAGGGTCCGTTGCATGTCGATGCCCTCCACGGGCAGCCCTGCCAGCCATCCCTGTTCCACCTCCCGGCAGACCGCAAGTTTTGAAAGGCAGGCGACCCCGGCGTTTGATTCCACCGCCTTTTTGATGGCCTCGGTGTGCCCGAGCTCCATGACCACCTTGAGTCCGGTTACGTGACGGCCCAGTTTTTTCTTGAAGATCTGGGCCGTGCCCGAGCCTTTTTCCCGCATGACCCACTCGCATCGCTCCAGATCCTCCGGCACCCGGAATGTTTTCTGGGCCGCAATTTCGCTGGCCGGGCTGGCGATCACCATCAGTTCATCCTGAAGCCAGGGAATCGTTGATATCTGGTCATTGCTGACCTCGCCCTCCACAAAACCAAGATCCATGCTGCCGCCCACGATGAGTTCCTCAGCATGGCTGGTGTTGCAGACCTCCATGTCGATGGCGACCGAGGGGTGCATATGCTTGAAGGCCCCGATCAGATAGGGCAGGACATAATTACCAACGGTGGAGCTGGCCACGATTTTGAGGGCGCCGACAACCTTGTCCTTCTTCTCGGTCATCAGGGTCTCGATATTGTTGATCTGGCAGAGAATCTCCTTGGCAAACGGCAGGAGGTAGCGGCCACGGTCGTTGATCAGCAGGGCGCGGCCCCGCCGGTCAAAAAGAGGGCCGCCCAGTTGATTCTGCAACTCGTTGAGGGCCATGCTCACCGCAGACTGGGTCAGGAACAGCCTTTCACTTGCCTTGGTCACCTGCTGGGTTTCGGCCACGGCGACAAAGATTTCCAGTTGTCTCAGGGTAATGCTCATCGGGAATTCCTCGTTCAATGGTGAGTAGGCGCACTTTTCTCTGCGACTGTATCATAAGCTAAATTTGCTATAAACATTTATATTATTCATTTTTATTTATCATTGGGGTTCGTTACAGTGTCTTTACTGTCGCTTGATCGAGCATAAAGATACGTCAGCAAAAAGGAGGAATGTTCATGGGAAAGTCAGAAGATGCCATCTGCAGGATTGCCCCGTCCCGTAACGCCTCTCCGGCTGGAAGCGGAGAAGTGCCGGGAATCCGGCCAGGGAATTGGCTTGATACCGGGGGCGGCAAGCCTGTCCACGCGAGCAATGCGCCGGGCGAGCACCACGGAAAATTCCCCCGCTTCACCCCGCGCCAGGAGATGTATGTGTTTCATCAGGGGGTTGGCCGGGTGCTCGATATCAGTATGGGCGGTGTTTCGTTTTCATACATTGCCGACAACCAGCCGCCGCAGGAACTGCCGACGGAGGGGATACTCTTTACCCACAACGGCCAGCACATTCAGGGGATTCCCTTTGAGATCATGGCCGATGACGTGTGTTCCCGGTTTTTTTCAAGCGATTATTTCGTTATGGAAAGACGGGTCCGTTTTGGCGAGCTTTCGGAAGTCCAGATCAGGCAGCTGGAAAGTTTTATTCTGAACAATGCCCACATCCCGCAATGTTCCTACGACACGCGGTACACGGAGTACAAAACCGTGTATGCCCCCGCCGGATTGCCTTCCTTTGACAGGAAAGCGCGGGCAATGGAGGCCAACGCGGATGCACGCCTGGCTTGATCGAGCCGATATCAAGATTTCCGAGGGGATGGACAGGTACTGCCAGCCCCTGATGCGATACTCCATTGCCCTCATCTTTATCTGGTTTGGCCTGTTGAAGCCATTGGGCATGAGTCCGGAAGCGGAGTTGATCAAGCGCACGGTGTATTGGGTTTCGCCGCATATTTTCCTGCCGGTTCTCGGTTGGTGGGAGGTAACTATCGGCCTGTGCTTGCTCTATCGGCCGTTGATCCGCATAGCCCTGCTGCTCCTGCTTCTCCAGTTGCCGGGAACGATGCTGCCCTTGATCCTGCTGCCGGAAATTTGCTTTACCCTCCCGCCTTTTGGGTTGTCCCTGGAAGGGCAGTATATCGTGAAGAATATCTTTTTGGTGAGCGCGGCTTTTATGATTGGCGGCAAGGTCCGCGCCCAATGATCGCCCTCAGCACCGGCAGCCCCTCTTCCCCTGCCGGGGCGACTGCACCCTTGTCCAGCCTTTCTCCCCTGGGCAAGGGTGCAGATTTTTTGTAAAAGCTCACCAGCACCGCATCTGCTTTGTCATCAGCCTGTTCGCATAGTCTGGCTATAGCTCGCAGGCCTCTTCCGCGCATCTGCGGCACTGGTAAGCTTTTACATCTCAAAGTTTTGGGCTTTTTTCCCCGGCAGGAGCTTCCTTCAGCGCAGCCCCAATTTTAGTTTGGCGGGTACGGCCCCGTCTTCTTCTTCGCTCTGTACGGCAGAGCCAACGGTGATCCGGGCAGCGTTCGCTCCGGTCCGGTCCCTGAGTTCCTGGGCGATGGCCTTGCCCCGTTGCTCGGCCAGCCTCTCTAGTTCCGTTTGGGGCAAGGGCGCGGTTTTCACCAGATATGCAAACAGGGCCTGGTAGAAGTCCCGGTCCTCGCTTCCCTTTCCAATCAGAGCCAGGGCCGGATTCACCCGTTTGGCCTTTTTGCCCGTGATCTTTTCGTACTCGGCCAGCGCGGTTTTTAACCCCTCGTTTCCGGCCAGGGATTCTAACGCCCGTTGGGTCTTGCCATTGTCAAACGCCATAGGACCAGGCTCTTCGTCCACGCTGATTTTCTCGCCAAATTTTTTGGCCAGCGCCTGGCGAATATGCGCCGTCTTGAGCGCAGTCCCGTCCAATGCCGGATCAAAGCCGCCATGTACGGTGAGAACGAGCTGTTTTTTCTTGTCCAGCATCCCGCTCACTGCTTTGAGTTTTTCCTGTTCCGGCGGAGTCAGATTAGCCTGTCCCGGTTCGAACAAAACCACGTCCGGATTTTTTACCCCGCTGCCAAACAGGCTGGCCAGCGCCCGGAATGGCGCGGTCGCCACCTTGGTGAGCAGATTGAATATCGCCTGCCGGACAACGTTTCCGTAGGAAAATTCCGGATGGTCCACATTCCCGTTGATCGGCACCGCCAGATCGATCTTTCCTTGGCTGTCGGTGAGCAGGGCAATGGCCAGATCGAGAGGCAGGCTCATGGCGTTGGGGCTCTCCACCCGATCGCCTAGGGTGAAGTCCTCCATTACCACCGAGTTTTTGCCAGCCAGCTCGCTGTCTTTGATCTTGTACTCAAGATCCAGGTTGAGTTTGCCCGAGGCGATGGCCCGACCGGCAAAGGTTGCGGTGTAGGGGGAAAGGGGCGCCATGGCCACATTGCGAAACAGCACCGTAATGTCGGTGAACCGCTTGGGCTCAAAGGGCATCAGGCTGCCAGACGCCTTGGCCTGGCCAAATTCGCCCACCCTGCCATCGAATTTGAGTGCAGCCCGGCTTGCCGGTTCGTTGGAGATGCCGTTGGCCGAGCCCCGGCACTGATGGATGCGGGTGGCAAAGGGCAGCACCAGGCTGAAGTCGGCAAAATCCACCACGCCGTTTTCCAGGCGAACCCGGTCCACGGCCACAGGGAATGGTTTCTGGCTTTCCTTGCTGGATGGTCCTGTGGGTTGGGGCTGTTTCTGGCTGTCCTGCTTGCGCAGTTTGGCGAGATTGAGGCTCTTGTCCTTGAAAATGATGATCTTTGTCCCCGGTTCCAGCACCCGCACCTCCCGGATGGTGAGGCGGTCTGGGTTGAGGCTCAAGGCAAGGCCGCTGGCTGTCGCCTCCTTCCAGGCAAGGAGCCGGTCGCCGGTATCGTCTTCCTTGAGGAGTAAATCGTTGATGCTGGCGTCGCCGTCGAGGGTGAGGGCGGCCTGTTGCTGTTCGCCCTGGGTGCGGAGCAGGTGCACATCCGCCGAGAGATTGCCGGAAACCAGGGCGACGGCGGCATCCCGGTCAACCAGGGCATCCAGCGGTTTGAGGCTAAAGCGTGCGATGTGTGCCTGGGCCTCGATCCGGCCGCCATTCTGGGAGACGGTGCCGCGCAGCGCTGCCTCGCCTCCCTCTTCGACGGCGGTTTTAAGATCGAAGGCTATGGGCTGGGCGGGGTGGCCGATGTCTTTGATCGTGGCGGTGAGGTCGCGCAAGGTGTAGGCGATTTTGGTGGCCTGGTCGGTAACGCCGAGGCGGAAGCCGTTTATTGCCAGTTGATCCAAGGAAGTTTTCCAGGGAGGCTCCTGACTGGTTTGCGCATCTCGCTTGGCGGGCGCTTTGGCAGCCTTCGTGGGGGGTGCGAGGCCAAGATTCAGGGCAAGTCCGCCGCCGGACAGGGCTAGCTGCTTGCCCGACGCCTGTCGTTTGCCAAGGTCAACCTTGGCGTTGGTGAGGGAAAGCTTGGCCAGTTCCAGCTTGAGATTTATGGGATTGGCGGGGCTGGCGTTGCTGAATCCCACGGTGGAGTCGGCGATGGTGAGGGAGTCAATCCCGATCTGCCAGGGCGGGGTGGGCTCCTCGTTTTCTTCCGGCTCGATAAGCCCCTCCCAGTTGCCGCGTCCGTTGGCATCCATGTTGGCTGTTGCCGCAAGGCCATGCACAGCGATGGCAGGGAACAGAACCTGATGCTTGGCCAGATCGATGCGGCCGTCCGAGGCGGTGAGCGTGTCGAGTTTCAGGATAGGCTGGGCTACGTTCGTGCCTTTTACGGCGAGACCCTGGACTGTGATGGCAACAGGATTCATCTCAAGGGCAGGCTTGCCATCCTGCAAGGCAAAGCGATAGCCAGCCGAAAGTGTAAGGGTGCCCGTGGGGGGAGCGATATGGACCCGCTCCGGGAGAAAGCGCCAGATGGTGGCGGGTTTGAAGTTCTTGAGTTCAAGGGCGCCAGTGGCCAGAATCGGGGCAAGGGACAGGTCGCCCTTCCAGGCAAGGCTGCCGCCTTCGGGCAGGGCGGCGGAAACCGCATAGGCTCCGCGCTGTTCGGGCAGGGTGGAGACCTTGACCAGCTCGATGTTCAGCGGGTCGATGGCAAAGGGCTGGGGTTTTGATCTTTTGCTCTGGTCCGCAAGGCTGGCCGAGCCGCCGGACAGGGAGAAATGCTGGAGATAGAGGCGGGGCAGTGGCTGTGGTTCGCCAGAAGCAGGGTTCGCGGCAGGATTCGCCTCCGGCTCCTCTACCGTGGCGGAGCCGGAGGGGTTCAGCCGCGCCAGGTTGAGGCGGCCATCGCTGTCGATCTTGAGGCGGATAGCGGGGTTTTCAATGACCAGATCGGCAAAGGTCCAAGCCCGGCGGAACAGGCTTTCCGTCTCGAAATCGACGAACAGGCGCTCCACCGCAAGGATTGGTTCGTCTTCGCCCTCCTGCACAAGGCGAAACCCTTTGATCTCGCAGGTGAAAAGGATGGGGTTGATCCGGACTGCGTCCATGGTCAACCGGGCGTGCAGTTGTTCCGCAGCGTATTGCGGGAGGAACTTTTTTAGCAGAGAGGGGGCAAGGAGGAACCCGGCCAGGGCGTAGACCGTGAAGAGGACCGCCAGCCCCACGGACAGCCGCAAGCAGAAGCGGCGGAAGGCCGGAGGAATGAAGCGGAAAAATACGGACCCGTGGGGAGAGGGTTGTTTTTTGGGCATGACACGGTGCCTCCGGATAAAAGGCCTCCGGAGGCCTGCCCTTAGAAGGGGCTGGTCCCTGCGGAAGCGGGGAGTTTTTTCCTATCCAAGTATAGCATAGCAGAAAATTTGCAGAACAATAAGGCTGTAAACCCCGGCCAGCACATCATCCAGGACGATGCCCATGCCGCCGTTGACCCGCTGGTCGATGAGGCGGATGGGATAGGGCTTGAAGATGTCGAAAAAACGAAAAATGAGAAAACCCAGCAGCCAGATCAGAGGGTTGTTCGGCGCGGCGATCAGGGTGATGAGCATGCCGATGACCTCGTCGATCACCACCACGCCGGGGTCTTTGCGGTCCAGAATCTTTTCCGCCTGTCCAGCCGTGATGACGGCGATGAAAAAGATGGCCCCCAGGGCAAGGGCATAGTGGTTCGGCACCAGTTGGCGGAGGAAATAATGCAGGGGCAGGGCCAGCAAGGACCCCCAGGTGCCGGGGGCCTTGGGCAGATAGCCCGCACCAAAACCGGTGGCAATGCCCATGAATAAACGATCCATTTAGGTTTCCTCGTAGGTACGTGTAAAAGGTATGCCTGTGGTTCGACAGGGCTCTCCCGAGCATGCCGAAGGGCTCACCACGAACGGAAAGGGCTATGACTTTAAGATGACTACCGTTCGGCCTGAGCCTGTCGAAGGGGCTCTTTTTTAAACTCTCTGCTCTCGGCGCGGCCTACCTCGGCGTACACCTCTTTGATCGGGACGTTGTTTGAGGCTGCCACCCGTTTGCAATCCTCATATTCCGGGGTCAATACCTCCCCGGTTGGAGTCGTTACCTTTTTTACCCGTACCGCACCCCAGCGGGTGGGAACCGTGCCGGCCTCCCGGGGTAGGGTCCAGCGCTGCTCTGTGCGAAAGCGCAGACCAATGGCCGTGGTCTCGCTGAAGATGCATTCCTTGATTGCCAGAGCCGCAGCCCGGTCGCAGATCACTCGTAGCAGGAAGCCGGGCCGTCCCTTTTTCATCTGGATGGGGATCAGGGCCACGTCGAGGGCGCTTAGGGAAAATAGCCGTTCGCTGAGATAGGGAAAGGTCTCCGGCGACCAATCGTCCAGATGGGTTTCGACAACCTCCACCTCCTGGGCCTCGACCGCGATTCGGGCGGTGCCGAGTACCAGACGCAGGAGATTGGGCTGACCATTGGCCAGCTTCCGGCTACCGGCTCCGTAGCCTACGGCGGTCATGGTCATGGGCGGCATGGGACCATAGCTGGTGGCCAGGGTCTTGATGATGGCGGCGCCGGTCGGGGTGACCAGCTCCTGGCTCAACTCGATCCCGTAGGTGGGCACCCCTTGCAGCAGTTCGCAGACCGCAGGCGCGGGCAGGGGCAGTAGGCCATGGGCGCATTGGACCCAGCCACTGGGCATGGGCAGGGGGGCGCAATGCAGGCGGGTGATGTTCAGGGCATTCAGGCCGATGGCCGCGCCGACGATATCAACAATAGCGTCGATAGCCCCCACCTCATGGAAATGCACGGCCTCCACCGGCTTGCCATGGACCTTGGCCTCGGCCTCGGCCAGCAGGGAGAAGATGGAAAGCGCTGTTGCCTTGACCGGGTCCGCGAGCCTGCTTGTGGTGATGAGCTGTCGGATATCCCCCCAGGAGCGGTGCGGATGTTTCTCTGCGGTCTGGACCGTGAGGGTGGTGGCGGCGATGGCCCCGCAGGTCTTTTTGCCCAGGGTCAGGGTATAGCCGTCAAGTTCCAGCAGGGAAAGCTGTCTGCGCAACTCCTCTTCCGGCAGCCTCGCATCGAGCAGAGCGCCAAGGAACATGTCGCCGCTGATCCCGGAAAAACAGTCGATATAGGCGATGGTTTGTTGGTTAGTCATTTTTCTCCGTTGGGCCATCGTCGGGAAAGGTCCGCCTGCTGTAATGGGTGAGCCAGGCGAGAATCCGTTTGTGGTAGAAGGCATACGGGAGGGCGATCAGGGCAGAGATCGCCAGAAGAATCACAAATTGCAGATAGTCGCCTTGATAGATCTCGGCCCCCTGGAAGGAAAGAAGCAGGGTGCCAGGAATCCTTCCCACCACGGTGATGAACAAAAAAACCGGCATCGGCATATGGCTCATGCCCAGCAGATAGGCCAGGGAATCCTTGGGAAAGCCCGGCAGGAGGAAGAGGCCAAAGGGGATGGCAAAATCTCCCTTGCTGACCAGATGGTTGAAGCGCTTATAGATGGCGGTGTGCTCCAGCCGACGGCGGACCAGATCGCTCAGCAGACGGCCGACCATGAAGGCCAGCCAGGAGCCGATGGTAAGCCCGATGGTGGAATAGACAAAGGACGGCAGGGCACCGAAGAGGTAGCCGCCCAGGATGCCGCTTGCCTCGCCGGGGATGGGGGCAATCAGCACCTGGAGGATCTGGATGGCGATGAAAATGAGGGGCGCGAAGACGCCCTTGGCCAGGATGGCCTCCCGGAGCTGCTCCCCGTGCTGTCGTGAATTTTGTAGGTAGGAAATGACTCTGCCAAAAATATTGTCCGGTTGGAAGGCATAAAGAGCAACGGCCCCAATCGCGGCTAGGATGAGAACAAGGTAGAAAATTCGGCTTTTCAGGAATCTGGTCATTGTAATCGTTCCTCTGGAGAACGAAATTCTGGGCAGCCGTGGAATTGTAACTGTTTAGCAGTGCCGCAGATGCGCGAAAGAGGCCTGCTCGCCATACATATGGTATGCGAACCAGGCCGATGCCAGCTAAGCGAGCGATAGCGGAGACTGCGAAGCAGATGCGGTGCTGATGAACGGTTACTGGTCATGTGGGGAACCGGAGGCCGGTGGCAAGCGGTCTGCCCCGGAGAAAGGCATCCACGCTCATCCGTTTGGAGCCTTCAAGCTGTGCCTCGCCCAACCGTAGATACCCTTCGCCCGTGGCCACCACCAGCCCATTTTTATTGGCCCTGCACAGGGTGCCGGGCGCTTCGCTGACAGGACCAGCGATTACCTGCGGGGCAAAAAGGCGCAGCCATTTGCCCTCCAGGGTGGTGTGCGCCATGGGCCATGGGTCCAGCCCCCTGATCTGGCAGCTGATTTCCTTGGCCGATCTCTGCCAGTTGATCTCGCTCAATTCCTTGGAGAGTGGAGGCGACAGAGTGACCAGGCTTTCGTCCTGTTTGTGCGGGGGGAGGTTTCCGGCTTTGAGTCGTTCCAGGGCCTCGATGAGCAGCCTGCCCCCGAGTTCGGCCATCTTCACGGCCAGGGTGCCTGCGGTGTCATCTGGTTCGATGGCCAGGCTCCCCGGCAGGAGGATGTCGCCGGTGTCCATGCCCTCGTCCATCTGCATGATGGTGATGCCGGTTTCCGTGTCGCCGTTGAGCACCGCCCACTGGACCGGAGCCGCGCCCCGGTATTTGGGCAGGAGCGAACCGTGCACGTTGATGGTGCCCAAGCGCGGCAGGCTGAGCACCGGCCCGGTCAGGATGCGGCCATAGGCGGTCACCACCATAAGATCCGGCTGGTAGGAGCGGAGCTCTTCAAGAAATTCAGGGGTTCGGACCTTGGTCGGCTGGAGAACCGGGATGCCCGCAGACATTGCCAGCTCCTTGACCGGCGGCGGGCTCAGCTTGCGCCCTCTCCCCTTGGGCTTGTCCGGTTGGCAGACCACGGCAACGACCTCTTTCCCATGATCGAGAAGGGCCTGGAGCGAGGGCACGGCAAACTCCGGGGTGCCCATGAAGATGATGCGCAAGCGACCACAGGGAACCGCATCTGCTTTGTCATCGGTCTGCCCGCATACCTGATGTATAGCGGGCAGACCTCTTTCGCGCATCTGCGGCACCCTGTGGTCGCTTGTTTTGGGGTTACATTCCATGTTGGGGCTTTATCCTGTGATCAGTTGTGATGTTGCGGTACCTGCTGGTTGCCACCGGTTATTTCCCCTCTTCGGCCTTGAGCATTTTTTTAATCTTCTTTTTATACAGCGTCCGCTTGAGGGAGCTGATCCGGTCGATGAACAGGGTGCCGTTTAAGTGATCGAGTTCGTGCTGGATCACCCTGGCGTAATAGCCTTCGGCCTCAAAGCTTAGCGGCTGTCCGGTAATGTCCTGGGCCTCCACCCAGACCTTGGCGAAGCGGGGCACGTTGCTGCAATACTCTCGCACGCTGAGGCACCCCTCTTCGTCGATCTCCTGGCCCTCGCCCTTGATGATCTTGGGGTTGGCCAGCACGATTAGCTCCCTGGGCTCATCCTTGGGGGAGATATCAATAACGCAGAGCTGCAGGGGGATGTTGATCTGCGGGGCGGCAAGGCCCACGCCGGGGGCGTCGTACATGGTTTCCGCCATGTCGGCCACCAGCTTTTCAAGCTCGGGGCCAAAATCGGTCACCGGCTTGGCGGTGTCTTTAAGGATGGGAAAGGGGTAGGTGACGATCTCTCGTAATGCCATGGTGTGTCCTTATCTATGATTGCCGGGTAACGTTTTGGAAATGAAAGCCGAAAATAGATTTTGCCCCGTCGAGCACCACCGGAATGGGGTCGGGGAGAGAATCATATGTGTAGTAAGACCAAGGGTGGAAGTCGATTGCGATGCTGCAGGGGAGTTTGAGTCTTAGGCAGTCTTCCGTTGATATGGTGTAGCATGCATTCCGTCCGGTCCGTCCGGAGCGCGTCCCTTCTTTAAAATGTAACGCGGAGATGCTGAATGGCGTTCCGATTATCCGTGTAGCAATATCAGTCACATTGGTAAAAAAATTCCAAAAGAAAAAAGCGCTGAAGAGTGGAAGGAGGGAGAAGGCAAACAGCTGCTTGCTCAATGCGGAAATATTCGGGTTTAGTTTGCTGGCGTAATCTTTCCGGAAAAAGGTGATTACAGTCCATAGGGCAAACGCAAGGGAGAGATAGAACAGGCACGAATCCCACCATGAAGCATGAATGAAATGTTTCCCTTTCCCTTGGTATAATTCTAAACACACTATGCCAAGTAGGGCTACGGTCCACCTTTTCTTCCATCTTTTCGGAGGAAGGATATTTTGTTCTGAGCCTAATTCAGTCATCGTTGTGCCGATTTTTTCCGCGCATTTGTGACAGCAGCGAAGGGATGCTGCTGAATGTATTTATCATTACAGCGGTGCAGGTTCTCAATAACCACTAAATAAAAAATCAAGCGCCTCGATAATCTCGTTTCTGCGATCAGCCAGGGAGCCAACTTTTTGCCCTAGAAGGCGCGTTGGAATGCCCGCCAGCTCGGCAGTGGACATAATCACCTCGGTCGGTCCGACCTTGAATCTGGGATTGAGGCGTTGCGCCGCCTTGCCTATGGCCGAGGCCTTGACGAGCGGAACCACCACGCGGGAAGCAAGACCCTCCAGCAGGCCGGTTTGCACGTCCAGCAGATAGGGGATTTCTTTCTGGGTTGCCGGATTGGGGTTTTCGTACACGTCGAGCTGCGCCATTAGAACCGCCTGAGTCCATCGCTGAACACCCCGTGCTTTTCGATGCGGGAGTTGTATTCGTTTATGGCCTCATGGTTTTCCGTAAGCCACTTGCGGCGCTGTTCTTCCCGCAGAACTTCGTCCAGCCGCTGTTCAAGGGCTTGAGAAAGATTGATGTGGTTCTCTCTCGCC
>Ga0334722_10005929_pt1 | contig 12216 bp, 8 predicted proteins | sample C3_bottom_MG_FD_207210 | JGI IMG/M metagenome (GOLD analysis project Ga0334722, IMG submission 207210) | Sediment microbial communities from Yellowstone Lake, YNP, Wyoming, USA - C3_bottom | ecosystem: Environmental > Aquatic > Freshwater > Lake > Sediment | place: USA: Wyoming | collected...
CAGGCCACATCCAGGCGATCCGCCCGCTGAAGGACGGGGTCATCGCGGACTTCGACATCTGCGAGAAGATGCTCCGGTACTTCATCCAGCGGGTACACCAGCGCAACCGCTGGGCCAAGCCTCGGATGGTCATCTGCATCCCGTCCGGGATCACCGGGGTGGAGCGCCGCGCCGTTCAGGAGGCTGCCGAGTACGCCGGGGCTCGCAAGCCCGTCATGGTCATCGAGGAGCCGATGGCGGCCGCGATCGGCGCCGGACTGCCGATCCACGAGCCCGCGGGCAACATGATCGTCGACATCGGCGGTGGCACCACCGAGGTCGCGGTGATCTCGATGGGCGGCATCGTCGCGAGCGAGTCGAGCCGCGTGGCCGGTGACGAGTTCGATGTCGCAATCCTCTCGTTCATGAAGCGCGAGTACTCGCTCGCGCTCGGGGAGCGCACGGCCGAAGAAGTCAAGATGAAGCTCGCGAGCGCCTACCCGCTCGAGGAGGAGTTCCACGCCGAGATCCGAGGCCGCGACCTCGTCACGGGTCTGCCGCGCACGGTGGTCGCGTCGACGCAAGAGCTCCGCGAGGCGATCGAGGAACCCGTGGCGTCGATCGTCGATGCCATCAAGGTGACGCTCGACAAGACCCCGCCCGAGCTCGCGGCCGACGTCATGGAGCGCGGCATCGTGCTCGCGGGCGGTGGCTCGCTGCTCCTCGGGCTCGATGTCGCGATCGAAGCCGAGACGAACATGCCGGTACACCGAGCCAAGAACGCGCTGTTCGCAGTGGTGCTCGGGTCGGGCCAGTGTCTCGAGCAGTTCGACGTGCTGCGCCAGGTCCTCATCAGCGGCCCCGACGACTGACCCGGGCGTCGACGCGCGACCCTGGTCGGGTCGGTCTCGGCACCCGGCGGGCGCGATCCACAGACGCGACACGGAGCAGCTCTGATGGTCGTCTATCAGCGGGAGACGCGGCGGCGCCCAGTGCTGCTGGTCGTCGTGATCGCTTCGCTCGTCCTGGTCACGTTGGACTCGCGTGGCAACAGCGTCATCGCCACGGTCCGCGACCTCGCTCGCGAGGCGATCCAACCGGTGCAGTCGGGAGTGGACTCGGCGTTCGACCCGGTGCGAGACGCAGCACAGGGCATCACGGGCTATGGGAGCCTCAAGGACGAGAACGCGCGGCTCAAGAAGGAGATCGCCGATCTGCGCGGCCAGCGTCTGCGTGAGCGCGCGGTCGGCTCCGACGTGGGCGAGCTCGAGAAGCTGCTCGATCTGCCCACGATCGAGGACGCGACCGGCGTCGCGGCCCGCGTCGTGAGTGGGGCGCCGGGCAACTTCGAGCGCACCGTGATCGTCAACAAGGGCACGTCGAACGGCGTCGAGGTCGGTCAACCCGTTGTCGCGGGCAACGGCCTCATCGGCAAGATCACCGACGCGACCGGCACGCAGGCCACGGTGACGCTCATCGACAGTCCGGGGTTCGGTGTCGGCGTGCGACTCGAGAACAGCAACGAGCGAGGCATCGCGGAGGGGAGGACGGGGGAACGCGACATGCGCCTCAACTTCCTCTCGAATCCGCGCGTCGACATCAAGAAGGGTGAGCTCGTGTTCACGTCGGCGGTCGAGAACGCCGCGTTCCCGCCCGACATCCCCGTTGCGAAGGTGAAGAGCACCGAGAAGCCCCGAGGGGACCTCGAGCCCACCGTGGTGCTGCACCCGCTCGCCAACCTCACCGACATCACGTACGTGAAGGTGCTCCGCTGGCCGGAGCCCAAGGGTGGCTGACGGGCACCTCCTCGCATGCTGATCCGGCGCATCCGCCTCGTGCTGCTGGTGATCACGCTCGTGGTTCTCCAGACGGCCGTGTTCCCGCACCTTCGGGTGTTCGGGGCGATTCCCGATCTGTGCCTCGTCGCGACCGTTGCGATGGCGTACGAGGAAGGGCCCCAGCGCGGCGCGCTCTTCGGGTTCGCGAGCGGTCTCGTGGTCGACCTGTTCCTGGCGTCACCGGCCGGGCTGTCGGCCCTGGCCAACGCGTGCACCGGCTACGCCGTCGGTGTGTTCCAGGGCGGGATGGTGCGCGAGTCGCGCGCGCTCCCCGTCGTGCTCGGGGGGATCGGCGGACTCATCGGAGGCACCATCTTCGTCATCGTCGGCGGGATCTCCGGGCAGGCCGGTTACCTGTCGCTGACGAACGTGCGCATCGTGATCGTCGCGTCGATCTACGACGCCGCCGTCGCACCGCTCGTCTTCCCGTTCGTCCGTTGGGCGAACCACGATCCCGACTACGGGTACAACCGACGCCGCTGACGATCGTCGTGGCCGCAGGCCCGAAGCGTCTGCGGCGGTACGCGTCACTACCCTCGTAGGCGTGGGGCCGCCGCCATCTCGACCGGGTCATCACCCGCGCCCCGGTGGAGGTGCGCGCCGCCCCGCTCCCGGCCCACACCTCTCGCGCCGCGGCTTCCTCGTCGCGGCGGGCGCGACCCTCGTCGGGATCGGCGCGATCGCGCTCGATCCCTTCGGCGGCGGCGGGGCGCAGCCCCCCGACGTCCGCACACTCCCGGGGGCCGGAGCACCGCCCGATCCGTCCACCCACACGTTCGACCTCGTCATCCGCGGCGGCCGGGTGATGGACCCGGAATCCGGGTTCGACACGGTCGCCGATCTGGGAATCGACGGCGCGACGATCACGTCGATCGAGCCGGGGGCCGGTCTGCGCGGCACGACGATCGTCGACGCCGCGGGCCTCGTGGTCGCGCCCGGGTTCATCGACATCCTGAGCTACGAGCCGAACCCGTACGGCATCTGGTTCAAGATCGCCGATGGTGTGACGACGAACCTCGGGCTGCACGGCCTCCGCTCCCGCGCCGTCGACTTCTTCGATCTCTACGGCTCCGACGCGCAGCACCCTCCGACGAACTACGGCGGCGCGTTCAGCGATCCGTGGGCGCGGTCGACGCTCGGCATCGGGATCGACGACGCAGCCACGTCCCAGCAGATCGATGCGCTCGTCGCGCAATGTGACGAGGACCTGAAGCATGGCTATCTCGCGGTCGACTTCGAGCCGGAGTACACGCCGGGCGTCGAGTACGCGGAGATCAAGGCGCTCGCGGAGGTCGCAAAGGCTCACGATGTGCCCGCGACCTTTCATGCGCGGTACTCCGACGACGTGGCACCAGGCACGAACGCCGAGGCGCTGGCCGAAGTCCTGCGCGTCGCGCACGACACCGGCGCCCGGGTACATGTCGAGCACATCATCAGCACGGGTGGCACCTACACGATGCGCCAGTCACTCGACACGCTCGAAGCTGCCCGCAAGGCCGGTGTCGAGGTCACTGCCTGCACGTATCCCTACGACTACTGGGCGACCTATCTCGCGTCGGCGCGCTTCAACACCGGGTGGCAGGAGCGCTTCCACATCTCGTACGACGACCTCGCGATCGTCGGGACGGGCGAGCGACTCACGCCGGCGACGTTCGCGAAGTATCAGGCGCAGAATGCCCTGTGTGCGGCGTTTGCGATCCCGGAGGCCGACGTCCGTGAGACGCTGCGCACCGACTGGGTGATGCTCGGCAGCGACGCGATCCTGGAGCCTGGTGACAAGAACCATCCCCGTTCGACGGGCTGCTTCGCGCGCGCGATCGGCCGCTACACCCGTGACCACAAGGTGTTGGGTCTGATGGACGCGCTGGCGAAGGCGACGATCCTCCCCGCGCGGCTCACCGAACGCGGGGCCCCGGCGATGCGGGGCAAGGGCCGACTCCAGATCGGTGCCGATGCCGACGTGACGGTCTTCGACGCGGACCGGCTGATCGACCGCTCGACGATCGAGGCGCCCGGCGTCGAGTCCGAGGGTGTCCGATACGTCCTTGTTGCCGGGAAGATCGTGCGCGATCCCAGCGGAAACCGTCGCGACACCCGCCCTGGCGCTCCGATCACGAGGGGTTAGCCTGGGGTCCCCGAGCGGCCGGCCGTCGCTCGAGCCCAGGCGGTCTGCGCCCCACAGCATGCTGATGGTGATCCTCTCGTGACCGAAGGCAGCAGTCGAGTTCGTCTCGGCGTCATCGGCGTCGTGGTCATGGCGTTGTTCGCTGCCCTGTTCGCGCGGCTCTGGTTCTTGCAGGTCGCGACGTCCGAGAGCTTCGCGGCGGAGACGCGGGCCAACCGGATCCGGGTGATCACCGAGCCCGCGGTCCGCGGGAGCATGCTCGATCGAGCGGGCCGAGTCATCGTCGAGAACAAGCTCGTGAACAGCGTCCAGATTCGCCGGGGCATCACTGATCCCGAGCGCAGGGCGATGGTGCCTCGACTGGCGATGGTGCTCGGCGTGTCGCCGCGATACGTCAACAACCGGATCGACAGCGTTCGGTACTCGCCGTACCAGCCCGTGCCGATCGCGGACGACGTGCCGCTCGAGACGATCGTGTTCCTGAAGGAGCGACCAGAGCTGTTCCCGAAGGTCAACGCGGTCCGACGCTCGATCCGGGTCTACCCGAACGGTCCGATGGCACCGCACCTGATCGGCTACGTCGGTGCGATCAACGCGCACGAGGAGAAGCTGCACAAGGACGAGGGCTACGGACCCGAGGAGGTGATCGGGAAGGAGGGCGCCGAGCAGATGTTCGAGACCCAGCTGCGCGGATCCCCGCGCGTCCGCAAGCTCGAGGTCGACAGTCGTGGCCGGCTCGTGCGCGTCATCAGCGACCGAGCAGCCCAGGCCGGCAACGACGTGCAGCTAACGATGGACACCGAGATCCAGCGGATCACCGAGGAGTCGCTCAAGCAAGGGATGAAGGCCGCGGGTGGGCTCAAGAACCCGAACCAGAAGATGCGCTTCGAGACCTTCAAGGCGACGGGTGGCGCCGCCGTCGTGCTCGACGCGCGCGACGGGTCGGTCGTCGCCATGTCGTCGGAGCCGTCGTTCGATGTCACGAAGTTCACCGACGGCATCCCCGCCGAGGAGTTCAAGCTCCTCAACTCGCCGAAGAGCAACTACCCATTGCTCGACCGCGCACTCCAGGGTCAGTACGCGCCCGGATCGTCGTGGAAGCTGTTCACGTCGATAGCCGCGCTCGAGACGGGCATCGTCACCACCGACGAGGTGATCCAGGACCGCGGCTTCGTCGAGTTCGGGAACCCGCCGCAGAAGTTCAAGAACGCGGGCGAGGAGCGGCACGGAGCGGTCGTGCTGCGGTCGGCGCTGGCGGTGTCGAGCGACGTGTACTTCTACATCCAGGGATTCCGATTCTGGAAGCTGTACAGCGCGCGTGACGTGAAGCCCGGCAACCTCGCCAAGGGATACGGGATCCAGCGCGTCGCGCGCGAGTTCGGTTTCTCCAAGCCCACGGGAATCGGGCTCGGCAGCGAGCTCAAGGGTCGCATCCCCGACGAGAAGTTCAAGCTGAAGCTCAACAAGAACAACCCCGACCCGTTCTCACGCGACTGGCTCCCCGGCGACAGCGCGGCGCTGGCGGTCGGTCAGGGCGACCTCCTGGTGACACCGATGCAGATGGCGGTGGGCTACGGCGCGTTCGCGAACGGGGGGACGCGCTTCGCCCCGCGTGTCGCGTCGAAGATCCTGTCCCCGGGCGGCGAGACGATTCTCCGTGACCTGCCCCCGCAGGTGGTCGGGAAGGTCACGGTCAAACCCGAGATCCGCGACGCGATCATGGGTGGTCTGATTGACGCGGCGCTGCCGGGCGGCATCGGCACCGCCGGTCGCGCGTTCTCCGGCTACGGCGGTGTCCCCGTCGCCGGCAAGACGGGCACGGCCGAGGTGTACGGCAAGCAGGACACGTCCGTGTTCATGACGATCTTCAACCCGCAGCCCGCGACCCCCGACGAGCCGCAGTACGTCATCGCGGTGTTCGTCGAGCAGGGCGGCAATGGTGGGTCCGTTGCCGCCCCGATCGCCCGCCGCATCGTCGAGGCGCTCAACGGAAACCCCAACCCCGACGGCGTCCGCCTGGTTCCTCCGAACACCAACTCCCGCGACTGACAGACTGAGAGCCGACACCCCTTCTCATGGCCCTGACGACCCGATCCAGCCGAAGCATGCGCGCCGCCGCGTACGCGCCGTCCTCGCGGCGCCGCACGCTGCTCGACGCGGACACCGCGGCGCGCCTCGATTGGGTCCTGATCGGCGCAGTGGTGTCGATCGCGCTGCTCGGTCTCGTGATGATCTACTCGGCATCGCAAGGGATCGTCGAGGACGACCCCTTCTTCTTCGTGAAGCGGCAGGCGATATCGCTCGGTGTCGCGACGATCGTCTTCTTCGGCTTGCTGAAGATCGACTACCGCAAGCTCCGCGACTTCTCGCTCCTCGCCTACATCATCACGATCGTGCTGCTGTTCCTCGTGCTCACGCCCTTCGGCTCGAGCGCGAAGGGCACCCAGGCCTGGTACCAGCTCCCGTTCGGGCTCCAGTTCCAGCCGTCAGAGATCGCGAAGTTCGGCTTGATCGTGGCGCTCGCCGGCTACGTGAACGAGCACCGCGGTGACATCGACCCGTGGCGGCTGACGGTGATCATCGGGCTGGCGCTCATCCCGCTCGGACTCGTGCAGCTCCAGCCCGACCTCGGCACGAACATGGTGCTGATCTGCATCGTGCTGGGTCTCCTCGCCGTCGGCGGCGTCAAGGGCCGCTACCTGGGCGTGATCGCGCTGCTCGGGATCACCGGGATCTACTCGGTGATCAGTCTCGGGATCCTAAAGCAGTATCAGCTCGACCGGCTCACGACTCCGTACGAGTCGTCGTCGACCAAGCGTCTCCAGGGGGCCGCGTACAACCAGGATCAGTCGGTCAAGACGATCGGCACGGGTGGGCTCACTGGCGCGGGCCTCTTCAAGGGTCCCCAGACGAGGCTCGGGTTCGTGCCCGAGCAACAGACCGACTTCATCTTCACGGCGGTCGGCGAGGAGCTCGGGTTCGTCGGTGCCGCCGCGCTGCTCGCCCTGTTCGTGATCGTGATGTGGCGCACCTGGCGAACCGCCCGGCTCGCGCGCGATTACTACGGCACGCTCGTCTGTGGCGGGGTCCTGGCGATGTTCGCGTTCATGATCTTCGAGAACATCGGCATGACGATGGGGATCATGCCGGTCACCGGCATCCCGCTCCCGTTCATGAGCTACGGCGGGTCGGCGTTGATCGCGTCCGCGGCGTGCATCGGGCTCGTCAACAACGTCTACGCGAACCGGTTCAACTGAACTCGCTCGCTCTCTGCGGCGCGTTCCCGTTGGGGCCGAACCCTTGATCGGGTAGACTGAGCACACGATGACCACCGACCTCGGGCCGGACCTCTGGCCGAGGATCGAGCCGCTGTTGGGCCGCGTCGAGAAGCCTGCCCGTTACATCGGCATGGAGCGGGGGAGCGTCACTCCCGAGCATCGACCCGACCAGGTTTCGTGGCTGCTCGTCTACCCCGACACCTACGAGATCGGCTTGCCCAACCAGGGCCTCCAGATCCTCTACGAGATCCTCAACGAACGAGACGACGCCGCGGCCGAGCGTGCCTACGCGCCGTGGGTCGACCTCGAGGCCGAGCTGCGCGCGAACGGTTTGCCACTGTTCTCGGTCGAGACCCACCGCCCCGGACACGCGTTCGACGTCCTGGCGTTCAACCTCTCCGCGGAGCTCGTGTACACGAACCTCCTGAACTGCATCGACCTCGCGGGTGTCCCCGTCCGGGCCGAGGAGCGCAGTGCGCACCATCCGTTGGTCGTCGCCGGCGGCCATTGCGCGTTCAATCCCGAGCCGTTGGCCGATTTCGTCGATGCCTACGTCATGGGTGACGGCGAGGAGGCGATCGGCGAGGTCAATGCCGTCCTCGCGGAGTGGAAGCGCGCCGGCCGCCACAGCAGGGAGGGAGCGCTTCGCGAGCTCGCCGCGGTGCGTGGCGTGTACGTGCCGTCGCTGTACGACGTCGAGTACGACGGGCCGTCCCTCGTCGCGATCAGGCCCCGGTATGCCGATGTCCCGTCGATCATCGAGAAGCGGACCGTCGCCGACCTCGCTGATTGGCCCTACCCGAAGCATCAGCTCGTCCCGCTCGTCGAGGTGGTCCACGATCGACTCAACGTCGAGGTGTTCCGCGGGTGCACACGCGGGTGCCGCTTCTGCCAGGCCGGGATGATCACGCGTCCCGTGCGCGAGCGACCTCAGGAGCAAGTCCGCACCATGGTGCGTGAAGGGATCCGCCGCACCGGCTACGACGAGGTCGCGCTCACCTCGTTGTCGACGGCCGACTTCTCCGGCATCGGCGATGTCGTCGCCGACTTCGTGACCGAGCAGGAGGGCACGGGGTGCGTCGGCGTCTCGCTCCCCTCGCTGCGCGTCGACGCGTTCACCGTTGGGATCGCCGCTGAGATCCAGAAGGTTCGTCGTACCGGCCTGACCTTCGCACCTGAGGCCGGGACGTGGCGGATGCGCAAGGTGATCAACAAGCTCGTCACCGAGGAAGACCTCTACCGCGCCTGTGATGCCGCGTTCTCGAGCGGCTGGCGCCGCGTGAAGCTGTACTTCCTGACCGGCCTCCCGACCGAGACCGACGACGACACGTTGGGCATCGCAGAGCTCGCGCGCAACGTCGTGTCGCTGGGCAAGCGTCACACCAAGGGCGCCAGCTGCACGGCGTCCGTCGGTGGGTTCGTCCCGAAGCCACACACACCGTTCCAGTGGTTCGGTCAGAACAGCGTGAAGGAGCTTCACCGCAAGACCGGCCTCCTGCGCGACGCCACCCGCCGCTCCGGCGTGCAGCTCAAGTGGCACGATGCCGAGGCGACGTTTGCCGAAGGGCTCGCGAGCCGGGGCGACCGCCGGATCGGGCGTGTCATCGAGCGGGTCTGGCGCTCGGGCGGCACGTTCCAGGAGTGGAGCGAGCGGTTCGACCTCGGTCGCTGGCTCGACGCGATGGCCGCCGAGGGTCTCGACGCCGACTGGTACGTCACCCGGCACCGGACCGAGGACGAGGTCCTGCCCTGGGATCACGTCTCGGCGGGTCTGCACAAGGATTTCCTCTGGCAGGAGTGGCGATCGGCGCTCGCCGAGCACGGCCTGCCCGACTGCCGGTGGACACCCTGCTACGACTGTGGCGTGTGCACCGGCCACGCACTCGAGCACGTCGTCGCGTCCCCGGTAGCACCTGCGGGCGGCAGCCAGGGGACGGGCCAGGACCTCGACCGGGGTGGATGGGCTCCGGTGACGCTGACGGGGGCCGGCAGTGCGAGGTGACACGGGGTTCCCCGTCAGGTTGCGATTCTCGAAGCGCGGCAAGGTGCGCTTCGTCTCGCACCGCGATCTCGCCCGCACGTTCGAGCGAGCGTTCCGGGTCGCGGCCCTCCCGCTGGCGTTCACGCAGGGGTTCTCGCCGCGCCCGAAGGTCAGCCTCGGGCTCGCACTGGGCGTCGGCCACGAGAGCGACGCCGAGTACCTCGATCTCGAGCTCGTGGAGCCGATCGAGATCGACCGCCTCGCCGGCGCGCTCGCCGGCGCGCTCCCCGAGGGGGTCGAGGTGGACGGCGTCGCGCAGCTGGTACCGCGGGCGCCTGCGCTCCAAGAGGCGATCACGACCGTCGAGTACCACCTCCGACCAGCGGCGCTCTCGGGCCGCGCATTGCACGACACCGTCGCGCGGGCGCTCGCCGCGGACGAGCTTCGCATCGAGACGACGCGCAAGGGGCGACCCGTCGTCGAAGACCTCCGCCCCGGGATCTTCCGGCTGGTCGTGCTCGACGACGACCTCCTCCACGCCGAAGTGGCCACGAAACCACGCGGCATCAGGCCATCGGAGCTGCTCGGTCTGCTCCATCGCGTCGCGGACATCAACCACGACGCAGCCGCCGACCGGGTTCTCCGCACCAAGCAATGGATCGAGCGCGACGGCGCGCGGCACGAACCGCTGGCCGCCGATCGTGCACCGCGTGCGTCGGACGACGCGCGCGATATGAGCAAAGGACTGATCGATGTCGGACGACACGACCACACACGAGACGAACGCGGAGCCCCAGCCGGACAAGGCTTCGGCTCCGACCGAGCAATCCGGGACCGACGCATCGCCTGACGGCGCTGCGGACGCGCCACGTCGGCGCCGCCGAGGCTCCCGCGGAGGACGGAAGCGGCGGAAGTCCGGGAGCGCGAACGCTTCGGGCGCCGCCTCGAACGACGAGGCGACCGACGAGCCGGGCGATTGGCGTGATGCGGCCGCGGACCGCGGCCTGACGAGCGATGACGTCGCGGCCGAGGCGCGCGAAGACGCCGAGCTCGGCGACGGCACGGCGACCGGGGCGCGTGCGTCCGCGTCGGGAAGGCCGAAGATCGGTGACACGCGCCCAGCGCCGGCACAAGACGACGCCGACGGCGAAGGCAAGAAGTCGGGTTCGGGGCGGCGTCGCCGGCGCGGTGGGCGCGGGCGGAACCGGGGCGGTGGCGCTGGAGCCGGCGGCAACGGTGGGACGACGACCCGGAGCTCGCCTGACGACGTCGTGCACGCCGACCTCGGGGTCGGGGATGCCGTCGCGGTCGACGACCTCGACGAAGCCACCCTCGCCCGGCGGCGCGGGCGTACCCGCAAGGGTCGCCCGGCCGGCCGCTACTTGATGTGCGTGCACGTCAGGCCCGACGGTCACACCCACATCGCGCTCCTCGAGGGCCGCGTGCTCGTCGAGCACTCGGTCAGCACGGCAAAAGACGACGATCTGTCGATCGACGGCAACCTCTACCTCGGGCGTGTGCAGAACGTGCTCCCCGGCATGGAAGCGGCGTTCGTCGACATCGGCACGCCGAAGAACGGTGTGCTGTACCGGGGCGACGTGACTTGGGACCGCGGCGAGATCGAGGGCCAGCAGCCGAAGATCGAACGGCTGCTGAAGAACGGCCAGACCGTGACCGTGCAGGTGACCAAGAACCCGATCGGCGCGAAGGGCGCGCGCCTCACACAGGAGGTCAGCCTCGCGGGGCGCTTCGTCGTGATCGTGCCCGGCGAACCGAACACGTACGGGATCTCCAAGCGCCTCCCCGACGACGAGCGCAAGCGTCTCCGTCGCATCCTCGAGGGGCTCCGTCCGCCCGACGCGGGGCTCATCGTCCGCACTGCGGCCGAAGGGGCGTCGGCCGAGGAGCTCGAACGAGACCTGCGCCGCCTGCGCCAGCAGTGGGAGCAGATCTCTGAGCTCGCCGCGCGGTCGAAGCCGGCCCGACTCCTGTACCAGGAGCCGCCGCTCGTGCTCCGACTCCTGCGCGAGGAGTTCACCAAGGAGTATCGGGGTGTCTTGATCGACGACCGCGCGCTGTACGACGAGGTGCGCGCATACATCGAAGCGGTGACGCCCGAGCTCGCCGAGCGCATCGAGTACTACGACGAGGAAGCCGAGGGGCTGCCGCTCTTCGAGCGCAACCACGTCCAGGAGCAGCTGCTCAAGGCCCTCGACCGCAAGGTGTGGCTGCCCTCAGGAGGTTCGCTCATCATCGAGCGGACCGAGGCGCTGACGGTCATCGACGTCAACACCGGGAAGAACGTCGGGCGATCGAACCTCGAGGAGACCGTCTTCAAGAACAACCTCGAGGCGGCGGACGAGGTCGCTCGCCAGCTCAGGCTCCGCGACATCGGCGGGATCATCGTCATCGACTTCATCGACATGGAGATACGGGAGAACCGCGACAAGGTCGGCAGGTCGTTCCGCGACGCGCTGGCCCGCGACAAGACCCGGACGCAGGTGTTCGACATCTCCGAGCTCGGTCTCGTCGAGATGACGCGCAAACGGGTCTCCGAAGGCCTCGTGGAGTCGGTGAGCGAGACATGTTCCACCTGCGAGGGACGGGGGTATCTCCTCGACGAGGCCCTGCTCGAAGAGCTGCGGTAGCATCTTCGATTCCTCGGTCCACCCCCGACCGGCACTCACCTAGGCAGACGCACATGTATGCAGTCATCCGCACCGGCGGCAAGCAGTACCGGGTCGAGCCCGGTCAGCGCCTCGAGGTCGAGCGCCTCAAGGTCGACGGTGCCGCGCCCGACGCCGGTGCCGAGGTCGACCTCGCTCCCGTGCTCCTGGTCGACGGCGAGCTGGTGCTCGCCACGCCCTCCCAGCTCGGGCCCGCGCGGGTGCGTGCTCGCGTCGTCGGCGACACCAAGGCGAAGAAGATCCGGGGATTCACCTACAAGCCGAAGTCGAACAACCGGCGCCGGTGGGGCCACCGTCAGCACCTCTCGCTGATCGAGATCACCGAGAT
>Ga0334722_10005930_pt1 | contig 12216 bp, 10 predicted proteins | sample C3_bottom_MG_FD_207210 | JGI IMG/M metagenome (GOLD analysis project Ga0334722, IMG submission 207210) | Sediment microbial communities from Yellowstone Lake, YNP, Wyoming, USA - C3_bottom | ecosystem: Environmental > Aquatic > Freshwater > Lake > Sediment | place: USA: Wyoming | collected...
TAGAAAATGTGGAGATACTTTCATCAATGCGCATTGGCTTCCTTGGTTCCGTGGGATGGCGCCAAGTCCAGAAGCCGGAAATCCGCAATCTCATGAGTTATTCCAAAAAATTCCCCTCCTGGAACGAATTGCAGGAAATTTCCCATGTGTGCCTTCGTTTGGAGGCGGCAATCCTGTCGATGGAGTCGAAATTCCGCCCCATGGATGGACTGCAAACGAGCAATGGCAGCTGGAGAGCGTAGGAACAGACAAAAACAATCGCTATGCCTGGGCTCGATTCCGGATGGTCTCGCCATCTGATCGGATGAAGCTTGAGTTCGAAAAAATTGATTTGGTGTTTGCGGAAGAAAGCGTTCATTATTCGATTCTGAAAATAAAGAATTTGAGTACCAAAGACATCGAGATCAATGCCGCCTGGCATAATACGATCGGATTTCCATTTTTGACAAAGAATTGCAAGATTTCAGCATCTGCAAATATTTATAGCATCCCTCCCAAAGGCGGCGAATTTGATACAACGGGCAGGCTTGCAATTGGCAATGAATTTGCAAATCTGGAACAGGCGCCTCTCAGGAAAGGCGGAACGGCGGATCTGACCATTGTTCCTGGTATGATCGGCTATACCGATTTTGTTACGGGCGCGGTGCCCAAAAAAGCAAAATTGGGATGGTCTGCATGTGTGAACAGCGAGCTCTCGCTTGCCTACATAACTTGGTTTATGGGGCCGGATACTGTGCAGACTGATGAAATTGGTCTGTGTTTCAACAATTTCTGGATGCAATACGGCGGCAGGCCATATGCTCCGTGGGCTATGTACGAAGGGGCACCAGACCAGACATTCTGTCTTGGAATGGAGAACTCAATTGGTGCCTGGGCAAATGGCCTCGCTGAATCTATTGCGAGAAAAGAACTTCTTGAAAGACCGACAACATTGAAACTGAGCTCTGGCGAGCAAAAAACACTGCTATATGCAACAGGATTATTCGATCTTGGGAGCAAAGCGCTCGATGAGCCTGTCAGACACATAGAACCTGCTTCTGATGGATTGCGGCTGGAATTCAATCATGCTGCCATAAGCGTAAAAGCGGATGGCACTCTGGAGAGATTGAGAGGCATTGCGAAGTCGAATGATTATTTCGCCTGATTGCATAAAAATGCCCAGGTGCAAGGCGCGACTGGCAGTGCCAGAGGTTGGGCCTTTTTACAGTGGGATCGAATCAGGAGTTTCCTGATACGAAAGTATTTTTATAGGAGGTCGTCAGTATGAGAAGAAAGGGATTCGGGATTGTGTGCATCTTCCTGGTTCTGCTGCTAGGAGTCGGGGTTTCGCTCGGTGCAGCACCGAAGAAAGCCCCTGTCGTAGGCATTTCGACAGGTTCGTCAGGGACTTCCTGGCGAAATATCATGATCGATGCATTGCAAACCGTCGGAAAGGAGTATAAAGCCGCCGGCAAAATTGCAGATTATCTTATCGTGAACAATGTGACGAATGGCGACGCAACAGAACAGGCGAACATAATCCGCGATTTTATTTCAAGAGGAGTAGATGTCATTCTTGTCAACCCGAACTCGCCTGATGCACTCAATGGCGTTATCAAGGAAGCACAGGCTGCAGGAATCCTCGTTGTCGCGTTCGATGCAACCGTGACTGCGCCGAATGTACTCAATGTCACCCTCGATCACTATGCATGGAACCTCAAGAATGCCGAGTACATCTGCGCGACGCTCAAGAGTGGCAATGCAATTCAGATCTACGGTCTCGATGGACATCCCGCGAATAATGACCGTATCAGGGCTACTGCCGATGTCTTGAAGAAATATCCCAACATCAAGCTGATTGCAAACACCACCGGCTACTGGGATCAGACAAAGGCCAAGGAAGTTGCTGCCCAGATCATCGGAAGCGGCAAGCAGATCGACGCAGTATTCACTCAGGATGGCGAAGCATATGGAGTCCTTTCTGCATTCCTCGATGCCGGCAAGCTTCCGAAAGTCATGTTCGGCGATCCGGGAACTGCCTTCTTCAAAGAGTGGAAAAAACTCCGCGACAAAAAGGCTGACTTCAAGGCCTGCGCCCAGCCCAATCCTCCGGGAATCAGTGGAACAGCATTCCGCATGGCTTTGAACCTGTATAACGGCAAAACCTTCAAATCTGGAGTCCTCAAAGACAATACCTATTTCTATAAAGTCGGTATGTTCATCACGGATGACAATTTTGAAGAAGGATGGGCTCTGCTCAAGGACAAGCCGGACGACTATCTGCTGAGCGAAATCATGTCCCAGAAAGACGTCGATGCGCTCTTTCAATAATTAGTCTGGCCTAGCAAAATCACGAATGGTTCAGGAGACGATACAAAGTCTCCTGAATCATTCAATACCAAGGTGAAGCCGTGAATATTCTTGAAGCAAAGAATGTGAAGAAGAATTTCGGCGGTGTTGTCGCCCTGTCCGGAGCGAGCCTTACCTGTCGGGAAGGCAGGATTACAGGGCTCTTGGGTGCAAACGGCTCCGGAAAGAGCACGCTTTCGAAGATTATAGCAGGAGTTTATGCCCCCGATGCTGGGGAAATAACGTATTTGGGCAAAAAGATTCATTATAAAAATCCTCACGAAGCCAAACAGCAGGGCATTGGGATGGTGTACCAAAACCTGAGCCTTGTGCCCGAATTGACGGTATGGCAAAACATAGTCCTTGGTGATGAAAAAAATACGGGCTATTTTCTGGACGATGAAAGTGCAAGAGAGAGGTCAGCAGATATAGTTCATAAGTTATTGCCAAACATAGATATAGAAAAAAAAGTTTTTGAACTCACGCCAGGCGAAATGCAGGTCGTAGAAATCACCAAAGCGGTTTCACGAAAGCCAAAACTGCTGATACTAGATGAGCCGACTGCTGCATTGGAAAAGGCGCAGGTTACCAGTCTTTTCAAGCTGATGAAAGAACTCGCTTCCAGCGGGGTTGCGATTATCTTTACCTCGCACCGATTGTGGGAAGTAGTAGAAATATGCCATGACCTGACAATTTTCAGAAATGGCCAAAATGTCGGCAGCATGGATTTCGATAAGGATGAAAAAGATGTCAAAAAAATCATTTTCTATATAACAGGCAGCCAAAGTGAAACAGGCATAGCTAAGACATGCATTGAAGCATGCGGCGAGACAAGGCTGAGCATAGAAAATTTGAGCCTTGGCACAATGCTCAGGAACATTTCGTTTGATCTAAAGCAAGGCGAAATATTGGGTGTTGGCGGACTTGCAGGGCAGGGGCAGCAGGAACTCATGCTCGCTCTTGCGGGAAACTTCGCCAAAATAGCTTGTGATGCAAAAATCGATGGAAAGCCAATAAAACTGACCAGGCCAAGCAATGCGATCCGCAATGGCATCGTGCTCGTTCCAGGCGATAGAGAAACAGAAGGATTGTTTAGCAAGCACTCGGTTTTCTCGAATCTAATATTACCGAAAATTGGCATCGAGAAGAAAAGTTTTATTGTTCCATATAGAAAATTGAAAAAAGAATGTGAGCAGATTGCAAATATTCTTGCATTGAAAGCCGCCAGCCTGGATGTCCCTGTATCGACGCTCTCGGGCGGAAACCAGCAAAAAGTTGTCATCGGAAAATGGCTGGGCTTGGAGACAAAAGTCTTGCTTCTCTCGGACCCTGCAAAAGGGATCGATATAGGGGCAAAAGCCGATCTCTATAGCTACATCGTCAACCAGGTACGAAGTACGGGGATGAGCGTCATCTTGTATGCATCAGACACGAAGGAACTTATCGAATATTGCGACAGACTTTTAATAATGTATGAAGGATCTATCGTCGCAACACTGGATACAGAAGAAATTACAGAGGAAAACATCATCCGTGCATCTATGCGCGTCGAGGAAAAATAGAAGGGAGCCGGGAAAATGCAAGGGAAGAGCATGAAAACAGAAAAGCGCACATTGAGAGATTTTACCTCGAAACCTGAATTTTCCAGCTTGTTGATTCTTTTGATGATGTTTGCATTGACCGCCATACTGCAAAAGAATTTTTTCGAAATAAAATCGATAATGCGAAATGTCAACGCGTTTGCTCCTCTGATTCTCGTAACAATGGGGCAAGCTGTTGTCATTATCTCTGGCGGGATTGACCTTTCGTCGGGCACTGCACTGTCCTTGCTCACCTGTGTGCTTACGTCAATAATGAGGAAAAATGACCCGATGACAGGCCTTTATGGAATTATTATCGCTTTTGTTGTTGCGCTTCTTATAGGCTTGATCAATGGTTTTGGCATAGGATATTTGAGAATTCCGCCCGTTATATCGACATTTGCCACATCATTCATATGGCTTGGAATAGCTTTGTTCCTGAGGCCAACGCCCGGCGGCGAATCTGTTTCGTGGTTTGGGGTTTTTTACAATTTCGACACACTGAAAGACGCATCCGGATTTTTCGGCACATTGAGCGGGTTTTTGCCGCCTTCTCTTTTGTTGATAATAATCGGATGCATTCTTTGGTATGTGTTAAGCAAGACAAAGACGGGAAGGTATATCTATGCTGTGGGAGGCAATAGCGAAAGTGCTTACGAAAGCGGAATAAATACTGCAAAAACACAGATAGTCGCTTGCATGATAAATTCAATTTTTATTTTTCTGGCTGCACTGTTTTTTGTGGGGCAAACCGGTTCGGGTGATGCAAGAATGGGTGATCCATTGACATTGAGATCCATCGCTGCAGCAGTCGTCGGCGGGATAGCCCTGTCCGGCGGAAGGGGAAATGTCTATTTTGCGCTCGTGGGGGCTCTTATCCTCAGTTTCGTGAATAAAATCATCTTTTTTGCGAATATTCCTTATGCATACCAGACGCTTGTCGGAGGAGCCATTGTTATCGTGGCGATTGCTGGTTCCCAAGCATATATTTCATACAGCACGAAAACCAAGGAGATCAAAATAGGATGAACGCGCAGGCTCGTGTTTTGACTGTATTGGACAGCTCATTCTTCAGCAAATACAAAAAGCTAATCGTCGCTGCGCTCCTTATCATTTTTCTTTTTGTTTTGGGTGAAATTATTGTATCTGATTTTTTGAGTGTCGGGCAGATTCTGTTGACAATTAAATTGTCTTCGTTTATCGCGCTATTCGGGTTGTGCCAGATGATTGTTATAGCAGCCGGGGGGAGCGGTCTGGACCTTTCAGTAGGATATACAGCTACCGTTACCGCTGTTCTGACCGCGAAGCTGATGGATGGCAAGAATGAAAATATTTGGATAGCCATACTTGTTGCGCTTGTATTGGGATTGATTATTGGCGTGCTCAACGGATTTTTCATTTCATACATAAAATTGCCGCCCCTCGTCGTGACACTGGCGATGTCCCAGATGATACAAGGCGCGATTAATGTCTATACAGCAGGCAAGAATATTACGGGAAAGCCTTCTCCGATCCTGCAGATTATTGCTGCAAAAACGACCGGCTTCGTACCTAATATCATTTTTTTGCTGATATTGCTCACTATCATTGTCATGCTCATTCTTCACAAGACCAGAATTGGTGTTTTGCTGTTCGGGGCGGGAGCAAACCCCACGGCGGCTCATTTAAGCGGCGTCGACGTAAAAAGAGTGCGGTTCCTTTCTTACGTGGTCAGTGCAATATTGGCAAGCCTTATCGGACTCCTGCTGTTAGGCAATATGGGGATCGCATTCAAGGACATGGGCTCCAACTATGTCATGCCGAGCATCGCAGCTGCAGTTGTCGGCGGGGTGTCCTTGACGGGCGGCGACGGAAATTACCTGGGCGTCGTGTTAGGCGCTATCTTTTTGCAGACTTTGACAAATCTGCTCGTCGCGCTTGGTTGGGGGGATGCAGGGAAATGGACAGGGTTTGGGATTGTGCTTTTCCTGCTGTTGATCGTATATGTGAGCAACCGGCGGAAGCGCTGAAGCGGGAACCTTGAAAAAGGCGATGATAGCTAGAGTGGTTATTCTTCATATAAAAATATAGAGGTTATTGCCTGAGGAGGCGACATTATGAAGTTGGGTTTTGTTAGCGCAATAGTACCAGAGTTCTCCTTTGAGAAAGTGATGGACTTCGCGTCTGAAAACGGATTCAAATGTGTTGAACTGATGTGCTGGCCCAAAGGAAAAGCGGAGAGAAGATATGGCGGCGTAACCCATATCGATATGAATCTGATGGACAAGCGGAAGGCGGAGTATCTACTGGAGTACTGCAACAGGAAAAATGTCGAAATTTCCGCAGTGAGCTATTATCCCAACAATATGGATCCGGATCGGCAAAAACGAGAATTCTACAACAAGCATCTGAAAAAAGTAATTGAAGGAGCTAATATGTTGGGGCTCCATAATGTGAATACATTTATCGGCCGCGACCAGAACAAGAATCTCTCTGAAAGTATGGCTGATTTCAGAACAATATGGCCGGATATCATCAAATTCGCCGAGGATAATGATGTCAAAATCGGCATCGAAAGCTGTCCCATGTATTTTACAATGGATGAATGGCCAGGCGGCAAGAATCTGGCTGGTTCGCCAAAAATATGGCGAGAATTGTTCAGCATTATTGATAGCAAGTATTTCGGACTGAATTATGATCCGTCGCATCTGGTTTGGCAGCGAATGGACTATATCGCTCCCATCTATGAATTCAAAGACAAGATAATGCATGTGCATATCAAGGATGCGCGGCTCTATCAAGACAAACTAGATGATGTTGGTGCCTTGGCCCCTCCTCTTGAATACCATTACCCGAAAATTCCCGGCCTTGGCGATATACATTGGGGTAAGTTCATATCGGCGCTGCGGGACATTCGCTATAAGGGATGCGCTTGCATAGAAGTTGAGGATTACAGCTTTGAAGATTCCTTGGAAGACAGGATACTAGCTCTTCGCCAATCCAAAGCATTCATGAACCAGTACATTCTATAGAGGAGTACAAAGCGTGCGTTTGATCGTCGATCCGAAAATTCAAAATCAAAGCTTGACAGATTTCATATATGATATATGATTATAGGAAGGAATATGAGTAACGAAACATTCATACCTGCCAGCCGCTTGTCTCTCAGCGAGCAGGTTTCAAAACATATTGTCGCTAAGATTTCATCTGGAGAATTGCTCCCCGGTGATAGAGTTATCGAAGCGCAAATATGCAAAGAACTTCATGTCAGTTCAATACCTGTCAGAGAAGCAATCCGCGAATTGGTCGCAAATCATATCCTTGAATATGTCATTCACCGTGGAGCCCAGGTTCGGGAAGTCAGCATGCGGGAAACTATCGATGCCTTGGAGGTGAAATCGGTGCTTGAGCCTTTGGCTGCGAATCTAGCTGGGCTTGATAATCTCAAGAATATTCTTCAAAAGCTGCAGAAATACATACCCCAGATGCGCAAAGCGCTGGAAGCGAATGATCATGTCAGCTTCCAGGCGAGCAATCAGGATTTTCATCGACTCATCGTCGAGTCTGCGAATAACGCAATATTGCTGCGGCTTTGGGAACAGCTCGCTTTTGATATCAGAACAAAGCCTCTCATGGATTATCTCAAGATTGCCGATCCTGACCGCTTGATAGCTGAGCATCAAAATGTCATCGATGCGATTGAGGAAGGCGACACAAAGAAAATTGGTTATATGCTCGAAATTCATTCTGTTCACCTGGTCAATCATCTGAGAGAAAAAATGGCGGAAAACGCCGAAGAGGCGGAAAAGCATATTTTGGTCATTAACAAGAGGAGGAAGCAGGCATGAGCGAAAGCAAGTATGTCAACTTGTTTAAGCCGATTAAGATCGGTAATTTTGTCGTCGCGAACAGAATCTGTCATGTTCCCACTGACATCTCGTCAGCAAATGCGGACGGATCCGTAAATCAAAGGGTGATTACGTATCATGAGGAAATCGCAAAGGGCGGCACCGGATTTATAATTGTCGGCGCTTCAACGCCTGACAAGACAACTGGCCGGCCAACGGTCACCTGCGTTGCGGTAGATGAGGATCCCCTTATCCCGGGGCTGGCCGAGCTAGCCGAAGCGATGCACCGCCATGGCGCAAAATGCGCAGTGCAGATTCAGCATCCAGGGCGACAGTCAGCATGGCCTCGGCACGATATGATCTCGGCTACAGACATGGTTGTCGATCTTCCCGGCTCGGCAGGCCATGAGGTTGTGTATGCAGAATCGAAAGCCAAAGGCAAATCGATTCGCGCAATGACCGTTGAAGAAATCTATGATTTGATCGAGAAATTTGCGGAAGGTGCCTGGAGAGTTCAACAGGCGGGTTTCGATGGTGTCGAGCTGCATGGAGCGCATGGTTATCTAATTGCGCAATTCATGAGCCCTTATGTAAACAAGAGAAACGATCGATTTGGCGGCAGCTTTCAGAGTCGAATGCGTTTTCCACTTGAAATCATTGCCAGAATTCAGCAGAAATGCGGCAAGGATTTTCCGATTGGCATTCGCTACTCCGGAGATGAGTTCATTGAAGGAGGTCGCAACCTTGAAGAAAGCGTAAAAGTTGCTCAAGTCATGGAGGAAGCAGGTGTTGCCTGGCTTGATATCACCGCTGGCATTTTTGAATTGCCTGGGCCTACAATGGATCCAATGTATTATCCACAGGGCTGGAATACATATACAGCTGAAGAGATTAAAAAGCATGTCCATATTCCTGTTATAACGAGCCATTCATTGCGTGAGCCTGATTATTGCGAAAAGATTATTGCAGATGGCAAAGCGGATATGGTAGGCCTTTCGCGTCAATTGATAGCAGATCCATATTGGGCAAACAAAGCAAAGGCAGGCCAGACAGAAGAAATAAGAAAATGCATTTCCTGTCTCGTCGGTTGCTGGCAAGAATCTCTTATGATCAAGAGGCATATGCGCTGCGCAATAAATCCGGCTATTGGCGATGAACGATTTATAAATTTTGGCCCGGCCAGCAAGAAAATGAAACTAGCTATAGTCGGTGGTGGCCCTGGTGGGATGGAAGCAGCAAGAATTGCAACATTGCGAGGTCATGATGTCACCATTTTTGAGAAAGGCGAGGAATTGGGTGGTGCTATTCTGTATTGTTGCACTGTGCCCGGGAAGAGCAAAATGCGCTGGTATGCAGACTGGCTGCGCCGTCAAATTGCAAACCTTGGCATAAAGGTTATTTATAATACTATGCCAAGCGTTGAGCAACTAAAAGGGTTTGATGCGGTATTTGTCGCTACCGGTGGAAAGGTTGAAAAGCCTAATATCCCTGGCATTGATTCACTACGAGTCTTCACTTTCGAAGATATATTGCGATGCAAGGTTAAAGGCTGTGAATTCTGGCCAAAGAATGGGAAACAAGCCCCTGCAGAAGCAGGAGAAACAGTCCTGATATGGGGAGATCATTTCGGCGCAGCAGATACGGCTGAAAAACTCGGAATGGAAGGTAAGAAAGTCATTATCGTCACCGAAAACCGTCAATTTGCTGCATGGATGGAACCCTGCCACAAGGATGTCTTTGATAAGCATCTGAAAGGTGGACAAGGAGAAGGCCTAAAAGGCAAAGTCTTTGCTCATCCTGCTCAGGTAATTACTGATTCAACAGTCCTCGAAATCAAAGACGATGGCACAGTGGTTATTCTCAACGGCAATTTCAAGAAATCTGCAGTCAAAGTGGATACTGTCGTTCTTGCAAAGGTTGTGCCGAATGATGGTATAGCAGAAGAATATCGCAAGGCTGGTCTCCTTGTTACTGTGATCGGAGATGCAAAGAAAGTTCGCAATTTAAAAAATGCTGTTGCTGACGGAGCTGATCGAGCTTTCGTGCTCGGAGAAAAAGCTCAGCTAAATGCCAACAATGAAATTATAGCTAATCTTCCTACTGGCATTTCTCTTTAGTCTTATGTAGCCGCAGAGACAATTTGACGTTTCTCTGCGGCTTTTCTGAATTGATCAACACGTTTATGAATTTTTGCTCTTTTTATTATAGAGGAGAATTAAGCATATGGCGAAGAGGAATTCGACAAAGCGGGCGTCCCGGTTTCCGGCACGCTCGAAGGCCTTGTGCAGCAAGTCGATGTCATGCTCGATGCCACAAGCGCCGGAGTGGGCGCCAAGAACCGCCTTCTCTATGAGAAATACGGCAAGAAAGCGATTTTCCAGGGCGGCGAGAAGAATTCCGTCGCGGATGTATTTTCTCATGGCTATGCTAACTATGAAAAAGGCATCGGAACACAGTTTTTAAAGCTGACCAGCTGCAACACCACAAGCCTCATCCGCGCGGTGGACTGCATCGATCGCAAGGTAGGCGTGGAGAAAGTAGCCATTACCATTATCCGCCGCGTGGCGGACTCCGGCGAATGTCATCGAATTCTTCCGCGAGCATCCGCGCATCCGCGTCGTGTCGATTGCCGAAGGATTTTTGGGCAACGCGAGTCTCTTCCGGTATGCGCGCGACCTTGGGAATCCCCGCGGCGACATGTACGAAATCGCGGCCTGGGAAGACACAGTGGTCATGAGCGGCAAAGATGTGATGTTCGCGATCAATGTGCCGCAGGAAGCGGTGGTTGTCCCCGAAAACATGGATGCAGTCCGCGTGTGCATGCGCATGCAGCTCGACCGCATCGAGGCGACCGATACGACGAACCGGTACCTGGGTATCGGCAAGTGGCGCAATGCAGGGCTAATACTGGCCACTTAAGAATTCATTCCGAAAGCGCGCATCTTCGAGCGCTATCTGCAGCGCCACTTCTGGCAACTTTTACGCCGTTCATCTATCCTTCAGCATCTTTCAGCTGCGCAAACGACTTGATGTCCTTGAACGCCTTTGGTGTCACGAAAAGCCGCATGCTCAGAAGGAACAACAGGCCGATAATGCCGCTGACAAGAAAGCCCGCGTCCGATCCGAGCGTGTCCGATATTTGGCCGGTGTAGAGCGACCCGAGGGGCGTTGAGCCAACAAATACAAGGTTATATGCAGCCATGACCCTGCCGCGCATGGCCGATGAAGACTGAATCTGTACCGATGTATTGCACATTGTGGCGAAAGATGACATGCCAAAGCCGCACGCTGCCAGCAATATCGCGGAAATGATGAAGTTTCGCTGCAATCCGATCAGGATCATGGCGATCGACAAAATAAGGCCAGCTCCGAATATATACGCAGGCCTGGGTTGGAGTGCGCGTCCTCCCAGGGACATGAGAATTCCCGCGAGCATAGCGCCGACTCCCATCGCGGACATGAGAATGCCATAGCGGTCCGCTCCAAGCCCCAGTGTCAACTTGGCGTAGCTTGGTATGAGAATGTTGAAATTCAGCAAAAAAGTAGTGATTACACCGACTATTACGAGAAGGATGGCAATGCTTTTGCGTTTCTTTATGTATGTCAATCCTTCTCTGATGTCGCCCCGGTAGTGGCCCGATTTTGGAGCGTACGCGACTCTGCCTGAACGCATTGCCCACAGGCTCGCTATGACGGCTAGATAGCTCAGCGCATTGAGCGCAAACGTCCATGGTATGCCAACAATAGCTATGAGTGCCCCGCCAATCGCTGGGCCTATGACGCGTGCGATATTGAAAATTGTGCTGTTGAGCGCGATGGCGTTCACCACAGCATCCTTGTCCTCAACCTGCTCGGACACAAAGGATTGCCGCGCAGGCCAGTCGACGGCTGTTACAAGGCCTGTCAATGCCGCTATAGCAAGAACATGCCAATATTGCTCGCGTCCGCTGAATACAACTGCCGCCAGCAGCGCCGCGGAAAATGCGAAAAGACTCTGCGTCCATAAAAGTATGCTTCGCTTTGGGTAGCGGTCCAGGATCGGGCCTATAAAAAGAGATAGGAGGAGCGAGGGCAGATACTGCACACTTGTCAGAATGCCGAGCTTGAGCGGAGAGTTGGTCAGTTTCAGAACGAGCCATGCTTGGCCGGTATTTTGCAGCCAGGTGCCGATTACCGATATTCCTTGTCCTGCAAACCACAGTCGGTAATCTCGCGAAGCAAGTGCAGGGAGCCGGTCTTTTATACTCATTTTCTATGTAGTGACGATAGCGACGATTGCAGCTTGCAAATGTTCGGAAACAAATCTTGAGCTGTGATTATGAGCATATAGAGTTTGCGTCTGGCTTGCAAGAGTTAAAAAAGGGGTCAGACCCCCTTTTAACTTTTCATCGACAGGGCGCGCCACGTTGGTCAACTCGAGCGGATCTCAAGCTGGGTCAGCTCATTTGGCGTTATTCTCTACCGCACTCACGCTGTATGTA
>Ga0334722_10005931_pt1 | contig 12215 bp, 19 predicted proteins | sample C3_bottom_MG_FD_207210 | JGI IMG/M metagenome (GOLD analysis project Ga0334722, IMG submission 207210) | Sediment microbial communities from Yellowstone Lake, YNP, Wyoming, USA - C3_bottom | ecosystem: Environmental > Aquatic > Freshwater > Lake > Sediment | place: USA: Wyoming | collected...
TCGACTACTTGCTGAACCACTCGCGCACCTTCTCGACCAGGTTTCGGCACGAATCGCAGCAGGACGGCCACTTGCCGTCCTTGGATGGTTGCGGGACCCTCTGGTGCATCCTGAACAGATCGAACGCCGCAGCCGGGTCGTCGCCGGCCAGCCTGGCGACCTCACGCTCGCGTTCGTCGCTCACGCCACGTCCCTGACGGTCGAACTGACGAAGACTCCGTCGACGTCCTTGTAGGCCGACTCGCCCTTCACGCGCTCGAACATGACGCCGGACCCGACGAGCCCCACGCAGTGATCCGGCGAGAAGTCGCACGTCCACCAGCCAGCCCACGGAGTCAGCCAGGATCGACCGCAGACGGGGCACGTCTTGTCGCTCCCGTCGACCGTCCGGATCGCTGCGAGCTTCCGGTAGCGGTCGTTCGGCGGGCTGAACGTGCCCTTGATCTCGACTATCTCACCGACCGGAAGGTCGATCGCCCACTGATCGTCGCTCATGACTCCCTCAGCCTGAGCCTAGCCTGCTCGAGCAGGTCCTCGACGAGCGCCATGTAGACCGGGCCGAAGCCGGTGTAGTGCTCGAGGTCGCCGCGAGTGAACTCGGCGAGGTCAAGCAGCGTCTCGGGAGAACGATGCGGGCGTCCCGGCATGCGGACCTCGCGCATGATGTTCATGAACTTGATCCGTAGCGTCGACCGACCGAGTCGGTCGCGACGGAACGCGGCGTCGGGGACCGCGTCGATCCGGGTCGAGGCGGTCAGGACCGCGTTCAGCTCGCGTCTGAGGATCAGGACGAGCCGCTCCGCAGCGGCGAGGTCCCCGTTCCCGGCTGCCTGACCGAGGCGCCTCCGGTCCTCGTCGCTCATGCCGGGACGACTCCTTCTTCGGGCTTGAGCTTGACGGCCCGCGGCTTCGCGGCCCGGACCGGAGCACTCTTGATGCGCGAGGGCGACATCCACGGCGAGGCGCTGCTCTTGTCCATGCCGATGAGCCTGAACCGCAGGCACTGCTCGCAGAACTCGATCCTGAACGCCTCGATCACGACCCCGGGATAGTCGGGAGCCCTGATCTTGATCCCATCGCAGTGGCTCGGCGAACACTTCCAGACCCGACGATGCCGACAGCCGCCACGCTTCTTCTCGCTCACGCGATCGCGCCTCCTCTCATAAGGACGGAGATCGAGTACTCGCTGCTGATCCACTTGAGACCAGCGTAGCCGCACCCGGAACGGCTCGCGTTAACGTCGGGGCCCGGCTTCTGCCCGAGAATGTCGAAGACCGCGACGACGGCGATCTCATGCTCGATCTTGAGCTTCTCCCGCCAGCGCTGCTCGTCCCACTGAGTCGCGACGACGGTCGCGAGCCACGGCTCGGCCATGTCGTACTTCGACGGGCTCCGGTGAGTGACGAGGATCACGTCGCCGGCGTAGAGTTTGGTCGCGATCCTCCGACTCTGTCTCGCGGCCTCGTTGATCTCCTCGTCGTTCTCGCAGAATACGAGCCCGCCGTCGTGGCTGTGCGCGGCGACGAGCGCCTGGCGCATCCTCTCGAGCGGGGTCGCATGCGGGTCGCGGGCGGCGGCGCGAAGGGCCTCGTCAACCATGGGTCACTTGATCCTCCTCCACGTCTCGAAGTACTTGTGGTCGTCCACATCCGGCCAGGAGAACCCGCAGCCTATGTCTCCATCGCTACCGCGACAGTCGCGGATGAGCTCGGTGCCTGGCGGCCCGTCGCCAGCCACGTACTTGGCGCTATTGCTCGAGTAGCACGATCCGCCGCACCGGGGGCACCGGAACTTCTCAGCCTCGTCACCGACCTCGCTCACCAGAGCCTCCAGCCGCGCGACGTGAGCCAGCAGCCTATCGCGAAGGTGATCGAGTGGGTCAAGAGCATGTTCGCCAGCATACGAAGGGTGTCCCGGAACTGCATCCGGCCTCTCTGGTCGCACATGCCGCACCCGGACCAGCGGTCCATGAGCAGTCCGCTCGTGGCAGCTCGACCTGTGAATGGCAGCGGCTTGCCGCACTCACAGGCACCCGGGTCGTCGCACTCGCAGAACTCGTTCACGAAGTCTTCCTGGAACGGCCGCGCTTGCCCTTCTTGGGCATCCACGACAGGAGGGTCCTGCAGGAGAGGTCGAGGCAGCGGGCGCCGCGCCATACCCTGGTCGGCTCGGCGCCGATGCCTAGCCCTCGCACCTTGCTGCCATTACCGAACTCGCCGGTGTTGACCTTGTCGCACTTGGAACAGCGGAGCTCGTACTTCTTGGCGCACGAGCCGCACTGGAGCCGTTCGGCCGGTCCACGCGAGAACACGGCGCTCGCAGGACGCCGGCGCTCGCCACAGTCGTCGCAACGGCGCTCCATCACGGCCAGAAGATAGTCGACCCACTTCTTCCGAGGCATGTTCCTGCGATCGCACTCGCCGAGGAGGATCGAGGCCCCATCCCCCTCTCGCGTGGCGAAGTCGCGAAAGATATGACGCAGGTCCTCCGGGTCACGCGCGACGGCCAAGCCGACCCGCCCACGACCGATCGCGCGCCATCCGCCGGCGAAGCGGCGTATCTTGAGTTTGACGATGTTCTCGAGATGACCATCTGTGATCTGGTGGAGCTGAAACACCCGTCCGTCGAGTGACTCCCATGTGTAGTTGACGGCCGCTGACTGCTCGGAGTCAGCCACATAGTTGGCCCGTGCCTGGAGTCGGATCGCCCTACCGTGATCGCCGTTTCGGTTCGCGGTGCGAATCTCGTCGTCGATCATCGACGACGCTTGCCCTTCTTCGCGATCACCTCCGTCACCGCGTCCTTGACCGCATCCTGGATCTCCTTCTTCTTGACCTCCTTCTGCTTCTCGCGCCTCTCTTTGATGGCGATGCTCCACTTCTTCGAGTGAATGGACCTCCTCGCGCGCCCTCTCACAACGGCGAAGACCCCGAGCGAGTGAGGCGCGGCCGCCCTCACGCTCTGGATCTCGGACTTGTAGTTCTTGACGCCGTGGACCTTGAGCCGGTGCGCGACCTCGCCAAGGTAGGCGCCGGTGAGCCCCTCGCAGCGCTTCACGACGTTGGCGAGGATGCCCTTCGTGACCCCGATCGCGGCGCCGGCCTCCTCGCCTCCTAGATAGTGGAGGAGGATCTGCTCACGGACGCGGGGAGACGGCTTCTTGACGATCACAACCTCGTCGATTCGACCCGGCCGGCAACCCGAGAAGTAGTTAGCCCCATCGCGATCGTGGTCTTCGTCGCGGCGCCGGCCTGGTTCGTTCATGAGCGTGGCGATGAGGAGCTTGGCCTTCCCGTGGAGCGCCTCAAGCAACTCGAGCATCTGATGATCGCCCGAGTGTTCGTGGCGCCGATCGTCGATCATGCTCACGTCGTCGAGGAGCAGGACGTCCGGCCTGAGCGTCAGGACAAGGTCGATCACGTCCGGAGCCGTGCAGAGCTTGAGCGCCTGTGAGGATATCTTGAGGACGCGGCCTTTGCCGTGGAGGTTCCCTGCGATCAGGCGACCGAGCGTGCTCTTGCCGACGCCCGTGGGCCCGACGAGGAGCATGGAGCGAGTCTCGTCGCCGTGGCGCTTGAGGCGCTCGATGAACCAGTCGACGCCGGGTTCGCCTATGTAGACGCCGGGCGGCTTCATAGGGACGAGCTCAAGCGTCTCCTCCTGGTCCCTGCGAAGGACCGAGCGCCCGACTCCGACCATGAGGTCTCGGCCCTGCCACGTCGAGGGCTCGATCACGGTGGCGAGGAGCTCGTCACGGCCCCCTTTCACGAACGGACCGTCGAGCCACTGGTCCTTCCGGTAGACCGCAGCGACGGCATCGGGTTCGTCCGGCGCGTCCCAGAACACGAACCGCGTCGAGTCCTCGTCGCCGTCGATCGCGACCGTGCGGCCTGGCCCCGAGATCATGAGCCGTGTGCAGAAGAAGCTGCCGAGCCCGACGCCGGCCGGCTTGTAGCCGCGGCCGATGAGCTGGTCGCGCGGCGTCTGCTCCGGGAAGATCATGCCGATCGCCTTGCCGGCGATCGTCGCGGCGGCGAGGCCTTTCGAGAGAAGCGACCCGTCGCGCGCCCGGTGGACGGCGGAGAGCATGTCGTTCGCCGCCCAAAGCCAGCGACCGGCGTCGCGGACGAGCCGCCTGGCCTTCTCCTTCGTCTCGTCCTCGATCATCACGGCCTCCGCCGGTCGTCGTCGAGAGTCGCCTGGACGTTCCGCATGGCCTGTCTCCAGCCGCTCAGCTTCATGTCGTCGCCGCCTGTTGGCGCGGCCTGGCGTCCGACGGCGTGGGCGGCAGCGGGCCCGTGAGCGGCGGCGGGTTCCTGGGCGGCGGCGGGCTACCAAAGAAGCCCTGTATCCCGTTGTAGTTGTTCCACGGCAGAGCGCGGCACAAGACGCCGCCTTCAGTGCCGAGGCCGCCGCTGGTCGGATTCTTGTCGTAGCAGAGCGAGTCGCTGCGGAACGAGCGGAAGTAGCCGCCTGAGTCCGTGAAGCGAAGATCGTCGGGGAGGAGCGCGGAATTGTAGTAGGCCATGGCCTTGTCGGCATCGTCGAAGATCGCGACGACCGAGTCGTTCTCGGCGTTCTGGTAGACACCGTTCAACCGAAGCTCGACCGGGCCGGACGGACGGTCGATGTAGCACCTGAGCGCCTCCTGGACCTGGAACAACCCGGCGAGGCCGCCCAGTGCGCGGTCGATCTGCGCGGCGATCTCGGCCGGGGCGAGCGGCATAAGGTCCCGCACCGCGGCCTGGACACGCATGAACCGGAGCATGGCCGGCGCGAGCCTCACGACCTCGGCCGAGTCGCCTGACTCGGTAGCCCTCTCGAACGACCTCACGTCCTCGTCGAAGCTCAAGCGATCACCCTCCCGGTCTCCGTCACGATCTTGCCGTCCGTCAACATGGGCCGACCCATGCTCCACCAGGCCCGCTTACACGTCGTGCAGTCGCAGTCGCAGACAGCCGGCAGCTTGTCCAGCTTGCCGCGCTGCTGGTCGGTCACTTGGCTCAGGTCGGTCACAACGACCGGGCAGTCCATGTGATCCGGCCCAGGTCCCGGCGGCCCCCAAGCGACGCAGAACAATTTCAACTCCTTCGCTCGCGCCTCGTCCATTCTCACGGCGTCGACGCCTCCCTGATCGCCGCCCTGACCCTCATGAGCGCCTTGCCAAGCTCGTTCCGGCCGCTCCTTCGGCATACTCCCCAGAAAGCGTCGCCCCACTGGTTTCCCTCGATGAGCTCGGCGTCGCCCGTGTCGAGAAGCAGCTTCCCGAGCTTCGGATGCGCGAACTTGAGACGGAGGAGCTCCTCCATGACGGAGATCCTCATGGAGTCCCAGCCGGGGCGCAGCGGTCTGATCGCTCGGCCCAGCGCCTTCGCGACCGCCGGTGCCGGTCTCCCGTCCTTCTTGGCCTCGGCGATCTTCTTCCTGGTCTCCAAGTCAAGAGTCTTGGCTGCCTGGAACGCGTGCTCGGTCGTCGGGTAGAGGATCCCCTCCCACTCGATCGGCTCCGGCAGAACGTAGAAGTTCGACAAGAAGCGGAACGCTCCTTGGAACTCGGGCACGACGCTCATGTCGGCCCCCTCCACGCGTAGCCGAGCTCGCAGAGGATCGTGCAGATCCGATCGACGGCAAGGACGAGTTTGTCCGCCGGCACGCCCTGAGGGTCGAGCCGGGGGAGCTCGACGCGAGCGCAGTGAGGGTCATTGCCCATACGGATCGGCGTGTAGGCTCCGCCGTCGGCGGAGATCATGACCCTCCGAGAGTATGAGTCGAAGATCAAGATCGCCTCTCCTGGCCTCGCAACCGCAGCCGAACCCACCGCTAGGGTCAGCGACCCCGACGCCGCGGGCGTCTCGGTCGGTGGCTGGACCCCGACCGTCCTGAGCGCGGCGTCTACGTAGTCCAGGATCGCGCCGGTGTCGCCGGTCGCGTGCGCGTTGCGGCGGAGACGTCTGAGATCTTCGTCGGCCATGTCACCTAGGAGGATACCAGCCGGCTCCGACAAACTGTCGGCGGCTCAGCGGGAGCCCTGACAATAAGGCTGCTACGCTGGCAGAGGCCGCATAAGCGGCCGGGCTGGAGATGCCGAGATGGCTGCTGAGTTCTTCAATGGAGCGCTGACCATACTCAGGCTCCCCGGTATGCCGCAGCCCGAATTGTCACCCGTCGGGAATGGGTACATCTACTTCGACATCTCCGCCGGCAAGCTCATGGCCTCCGAGGACGGCGGCATGTACGTCACTCTCGTCGGCGGCCCGGCGCCGGACGCCAGGGTCTTCCGCTGGGACACGGCCACTTCATGGTCGACGATCTACGCGGCGATACTAGCGCACGGTGGGACCGGGATCGTCATGGTCGAGCCGGACGTCGTGCCACGCGTCATGACGGCCGGCGCTACCAACCTGGACAACGTGACGTTCATCGGCGAGCCGATCTCGCCCGACACATCCGTGGCCGTCGACATGGATGACGGAGTGACGCTGGGCCCCGGAGGGGGCCTCAGGTCGAAGGACATCCTCTGGCGCTCGCTCTCCACCGGGACGAGAATCATCGGGTCCGGGCCTCCGTGCTCCTTCGAGTTCGACGGCGGCGGCATGATCGGCTGGACGGACCCAGGTGCCTTCAACCCGATCCGGCTCGACCCGGGCGGGAACAAGATCCGGCTGACGAACAGCGCGGTCCTCTCGGGCGCCGGCATGCCGCCAGGCAACCCGCTGATCGTGGTCTCGGGCGGCGGATCGCTGGACATCACGGCGCTCGCCGGATCCTCGATCGGCGATCACACGCTCGGCGGAGGCCTCTTTGCGTCCGCGACCGTCGCGTCGGACGCCTCCGTCGTCATCTCTCCCACGTTCTTCGCTGGATTCATAGGCGTTACGACGTCGCTGCTCGACGCCGCCAGTCGCGTCACCTACGACGACTCGCTGGCGCCGCCGCCATTGGGGGTCTTCGACGTCCAGGCCGCGATCGACGCGCTCAAGACTACGAACGGGGCCTGGACGCTGGACCCCGGCGTCGTGCGCCTGACGACCGTCACCGACCAGGTCGGGATCGGCACGGCCGCGCCGGCGGCTGGGACAAAGCTGAACGTCGTCGGTGACTCCCGCCTTGAAGGGAATGTCCTGATTCCGCCGGCCAACCAGCTCGACACGACCGCCGCCGGCAGCCTCAACCTCGGCACGACGAACGCGACCTCCGTCGGCGTCGGTAACGCCGCGGGCGGCCCGTCCGCCTTTCAGGCCTTCTTCAACCAGGGCGGCGCAGCGCTTCATGGCAGCAACGCGGGACTCCAGTTCTCGTCGACCACTGCGAACCGAGGCGCCTGCCGCTTCAATCAGTACGGGAGCAACGCCGGGGTCCCTGGGATCACGGGGTTCAAGAGCCGCGGCACGAACGTCGGCGACCTCGCCTCGTGTTCCGCCGGCGACGTTTTGTTCCGGGCCACGGCGATCGGTGTCGCCGCCGACAATGCCAGCATCGGACTCGCCGCGACGGTCAGCATCAGTGTTCCGACCGGCGGCGTCGGGGGCAACTACCTCGCCACCGACTTCGAGGTCTCGCTCACGCCACTCGCCGGGCCGATCAACGGGCGCAAGCAGGCATTCCTGGTCGACAGCGAAGGAGTGCTTCACGGTAAGGAATCGGCGAACTGCTTTGCTGGTGTTGCGACCCTGGGGGCCGCCGGCACTGTTGTGGTCCCGAACACTCGCGTGACCGCCACGACGAAGTTCCTGTTCACGGCTCAGGATGGCGGTCCGGCTCCCACGGGCGTGATCTACCAGTCGGCGAGGACGGTAGGCGCGAACTTCACGATCGCATCGAGTGCGGGCGCCGGTGACGCAGGCGTCGTCGTCTACTACCAGCTCTGGGAGCCCACGATCCCGTAAGCGGACGTCGTGGCCGCTGTGTATCATCAGGTCATGCCCTACTGCTCGAAGTGCGGAACCGGCATGGTCTCGAAGCTCGATCTCGAGGACTGCTCGCAGTTCTAGGACTGCCCGAACCTCTGCATCGGGACGAAGCCGCTCGACCAGCCCAAGCGCAAGAAGAAGCACAAGAGCCTGGCTGAACTGATCCACGAGGTGCCGGCGCCCGTGATCGAGATCCCGATTCCGGCGCGGCCGCGAAACGAGGGCGCCTACTCGACGGAGGCATACGCCGCTGACTCGGTGGCCCAGGCCGAGGAGGTCGAGGCGCTCACCGGCAATCCGGGCTGGCGAGCCCCTGACACGAACATGCAGCTAGGCGGCGGCCTCCCACAGGGTCACCAACTCCGCTTCTGGAAGGGCCCCGTCTGCATCTTCTGCGATCGCAGCGCCGAACCGACGCCCGAAGGCTGGAGCGAGTACTGCTGGATACACGGCGGCCCGAAGGGAGAAGACGAGGCGGAGTCCTGCCCGGCCCTCGCGTGGGTCATCCTGCTCCTGGTCTTCGCCACGGCGATCCTCGGATTCATGTGGATGTGGTTCCCGGGCATGAGGCCCTGACAAAGCAGCGGCTATCCTGTCTTCCGTGACCCCACACCACGACAGGAACACGCCGACACCCGAGCCCGGCGAGTGGATACCTCAGGACGAGAGATTCACGCTCTGGCGCCTCGTCTGTCGCGTGTGCCACGAACCCTCCGAGGTGATCGAGGCCCCGCTCGGACGCGAGGAACGGAGACGGATCGCCCTCGAGTTCCTGAAGTCGCATGAGGGGTGCGTCAAGAACGAGCCTTGATCTCGGGTTGCGGGTTGTCGTTCATGGCCTCGTGCAGAATGTGGACCCGCTTGTTCGCGTGATAGCACACCCAGGTGTTGACGGTGGCCGGCTCGATCTTGACCGAGTAGTTGCAAGGCGGGACGACCTTGTAAGGAGCCACCGCGACAAGTCTGATCGTGGGCGCGTTGACCCAGAAGTCCTCACGTCCGTCCGTTATCTTAAAGAGCGGTTTGCCCTCGCCGTCCCGGCACCCGGCGCGGTCGATCGTCACCATGGAACCCTTGGGAATGCCCTTCGAGCCCATCATCCCGGTCAGGTCGACGAGGAGCTCGGCCCTGTCGCCCGGCTCGAGGCCGGCGTCGTCGGTCCTGCCGGCCCGAACGAGATCCACGCGGAGCCGCCAGCGCTCGATCGAGAGGGGCCCGGCTTCCAGCGCAGCTTGTTCGGCCCGACGCAGGCGGTCGTCGCTCATATGGTCATGTTACCTTGAGCGGCGCGACGTTCACGCCTGGACGCCCTGCTCGCGCAGGACCTGGACGAGGAGTTCATTCGTGTCGCCGTCGGACTGGACCTCCCAGGAGACACCTTCGTCGTCCTCGTGCCTCCGCCAGGTGCGCCACGCGACATGGACGTTCGGAGCGTTCACGCCCCACCTGATCGCGTAGGCGCCGGCGCGGATGAGGCATTCCTCGCGCTGGGCCGCCGTGAGCGGCTCCTCGGCCTCGTCGCGCATCCGGTGCCGTGTGCCTTGGATAGCGCGCCCTTCGCGGTCGAGTCTCTCGATGTCCGGCTCGGAGATCACGAGCGCGATCCCCTCGCTGTCGAAGCCCCTGTGCGACTGGACTTCGTAGGCGGCCCCCCAGATGATCGACCTCGCCCACCGAGACCGCCGGGCCTCCTCGAACTGAGCCGCCTCGAGCGCCGCGAGAGAGAGGATCGGGTCGGTCGGGTCCTCGAGGCCCGAGTGGAGAAGATCGTCGAGGTCGAAGCTGGCTCCGCCGCGCTCGACGAGAAGCCCAGGCTCCCCGGCGGAGTCGTCGAGGTCGAGATACCGGATGAACTCTGGGCCGCCTGGCGAGTACCAGAGACCGTCGGTGTCGTAGAGGAGCTCGAGCCACTGCGGCCACTCCTCTGTCGGGACCCCGACGGCCCGCTCGAGGGCCTCGGCCTGCTGGGCGAGGCGCGTGAAGACGATCTCGTCGGCGGCCCTCTCCGGGGCTCGGTAGGTTCGCTCGGGCCATGTGTTCGGAATCTCCGCGGCGGGGATCTCGCCCGCGCGGACGCCCCGCTCACGCTCGACCATGGTCATCGCGTTGCGGGGGAACTCGTAGCGGCCGCGGAGCGCCTCGAAGGCGGAGTTCACGACCTCCGTGACCGCGTCGTTGGTCCGGCTCGGGTCTTTCTCGTCCCAGCGCGGCACGACGGCGACGGCATGCGTGAACCACCAGCGGAGCGCCTCGTCAAGGTCGAGCCCCTCGGCGAACCAGGCCCGGAACCCTTCCCGAGCCGCCTCCACGTTGGTCGGGTCGACGGCGAACGCGGCCTCGTGCCGACGCGAGCGGATGAGCGCCGCGACATAGCGCTCGCGGTCGAGGGCGGAGTCGGACTCGCGCCAGACCCGCTCGAGGCGGCGGAGATCCTCGTCCTGGGAGTTATGCTTCACGGAGCCTCTCCTCACCCAGATCGCGCGCTCGATCGCCAGGACTTCATCCTTCGTGTCGCGCTTCGCGATGACCTTCTTACCGTCCTTGGTGTAGAGGACCCACTTCCGGCCGACCTTCTTGATCATCCGAAGTACGCCTCCCGGAGCTCGCCGCCCGAGCGCTCGACCTCGTTGGCCATGGCCTCGTTGAACTCGCGGGTCCCGGGCCAGAGCGCCCGGTCGCGTCGGTCGTGGAACATGTCTGCGCCGTCACCCATGCCGCGTGACTCGCCCGTGTCAAGGTCCTCGATCTGAAAGTCGCTTGAGGTCTCGTAGACGCGGATCCGCGCATCCTCGTTGACCCAACCCTCGGCTGGCGACGAGTCGGGAGCGTGCTTCGAGAGGTCGCGGGCCGACTTGTAGAGGCCGCGCGACGACTCGGGAAGGTGGCCGCCCGGAAGGCCGCGACGGCGGCGCTCGGCCTGGAGACGGGCACGGGCTGCGCGATCTCCTTCGCGGACACGACGCTCGAGGTCACGGAGGTCCTCGTCGGGGTTCTGCTTGCGGATCGGAATGAAGCCGATCACCTCGACCCAGTCCGTGGTCCAGCCCATCTCATCCTCGAAATGCACGAACAGCGAGCCGTCGACGAGCTCGACGTGATCGGCGATCATCGTGCGGTGCTTCTGGGCTCCCCACGAAGGGCCAATGTCGATCTTGACCCAGAGGCCGGCGCGCTTAGCCGCGGAGAACAGGCGATCCCAGGCCGCTGCATCGTCCTTGCTGTTGAGTACATTGCGCGCGAGTCGGCGAAGGTCCTCGTCGGGGTTCCTGCGCCTCCTCGTGTCAGCGACCGGATCGCCGACGAGGAACCCGGTCATGTGGCCCGTCACGCTCGCCGTCCTGAGGACGCGCGGGACCTCGGCGGCCCACTCAGGCAGCTTCGTCCAGGCGTAGACGTGCGTGACGACGAGCCGGCGCCAGTCGCCAGGGACCGAGACGGGGATTGTCCAGATCCTCGAGTGGTTCGGCGTTCCGCCTTGAGCCAGTCCGCCGACCCAGTTCGGACGAAGCTCGTTGTCCGATATGGGCCACCAGTCGACCTCGGGCGGATCGACCGCCCGACCCCACAAACCGTCGAAGGAGTCGGTCGGATCGTCATCGACCTGCCCGCCGGTCCAAGGGGCCGCTGACTCAGTGAAGAAAGTGAAGTTGCGTCCGGCTCCGAATCCGGAGCGCGGGTCGGGTTGACGATGGTGGCGACCCGGGCGCCCAGTTCCGCTTCTCGGCCCTAGGACATCGACCTCGATCACGCGCGCCACCTGGACGGGATGACCGAGGAAGACGCCGCCTTGGGACCTGGCGACGCGAGTCGGCTCCATGAGGTCGCCGACGGCCACGAGGCGTCGGATGCCGGCGCGTGTTGCCGCCCTCTCGTAACGAGCGATGTCGGCTGCGGACCGCGTCTCGTGAGCAACGCGCTCGAGCGCCCGAAGATCCTCGTCGGCGTTCCTCCTCACGCGACCTCCTCGAAGTCCGACTCGAAGTCCTCGACCGAGTTGAACTCGAAGTCGATCGTGTCGCCCCAGTCGGCCCAGTAATCGTCGGTGCGGAAGAAACAGGCGAAGGTCCCCTCGTAAGGGAAGAAGGCGACGAGCGTCATGAAGGAACCTGCTGGCGCCTCGAAGGTCGGCCTCTCCTCGTCGGTCCCTATATGGAGACCACGGAGGTTCCTGAGGCGCGTGCCGAGCGGGTGAGGGAAACCGGCGAGGACGCGCCCGGCCTCGGCGACCACGTCCTCCATTAACGAGCGCTCAGCAGCGGCCGAGATGTCGGCCATGTTACCGGGTTTGCCGCGGAACGAGAATTC
>Ga0334722_10005932_pt1 | contig 12214 bp, 10 predicted proteins | sample C3_bottom_MG_FD_207210 | JGI IMG/M metagenome (GOLD analysis project Ga0334722, IMG submission 207210) | Sediment microbial communities from Yellowstone Lake, YNP, Wyoming, USA - C3_bottom | ecosystem: Environmental > Aquatic > Freshwater > Lake > Sediment | place: USA: Wyoming | collected...
GAATCGGCGGAGCGCCTCGGGGTCGGACGTGGGCAACTCGAACCGGCTGGCGCGCGCGAGCTCGACCATCGTCTCCGGCCGGAGCGAGCCGTCGAGGTGGGTGTGCAGCTCGGCCTTTGGCAGCCGGCGGAGCAGCTCACGCGTCAGCATCGCCGGGCCCTCCTCCGCGCCTCGCGCGTGGAACGACTCTGAGGATCGAGCCGGCTGCCAGCCGATCGCCCGGGCCGACCTCGATACCGCGCGCATCGGTCACGTACGCCGTCCCCGCGGCCACTCGTTCCGCGAGGACCGCATCGTGCATGTGCATCGCCGTGAGGACCGTGGTCCCCGGCGGCACGTCGAGCCCCGTCCCGTCGATGAAGACGCGCAACAGGAGACTCATCTCCGGGTGGACACGAACCCTGCCGTGCCTCCGACGTCCACTGGTTGCGGCAGCTTCCTGAGGAAGGCCGCGTCGGCCTCGACGTCCATCATCCCCCCTCGCACGACCGGAAGGCCCCGCAGCATCCCGTACCCTCCCGCACCATCGGCCGTGGCCGCATCGACGGCGAGAACGTAGCGGCCTCCGGACTCGAGGTCGCGTTTGCCCTGGAGGACGACGTCCTTGATCCTCCGCCCCGCCGGCTTTCCCGGGTCGTACCTCACCTGCGCCCCCGCAATGTGCGCCAACGGAGCGCCGCCGTCGAGCGCATGCTCCAGCGCCGAGCGCAGCTGGACTCCGGTGAGAGCCACCGCAACGATGTCGGCGCGCGCCGGCTCCACCGCGCTGAGCCGGGCGTAACTGACGGCGCCGGCGGGGAGATCGGCCATCATGGTTTCGTTCCGCACCAGCCCGACGTCGGCGCGGACGGCGTTGCGCCGCGCCTCCGCGAGCAGCCCGCCGAGCGGGTACTGCGCGCCCTCGCGCGGCAGCGGCCGCTTGAGCTGGGCGATGGGACGCGCGTCCACCGAGTCGCTCCGTCGCCGGTAGAACTGGAGCGCGGCGAGGAGCGCGGGGTCGCGCGACACTGCGTCGCTGTTCACCGTCACGACCCGCGGACGCGCCTCGAGGCCGCCCGCCGGCGTCTTGACCAGGTCCACGACCGCCACGCTTGCGCCACGGGCATCAGGCTGGACGATCGGAATCCCTCCGGCCCTCGCGGTTCCCGCCGCGTGTCCATGCCCGGTGACGATGAGCCCGACGCCGCTCCGCTCCAGTTGCTCGGCGAGTCGCACCGCTTCGCCGCCGCACATGCTGGAGCCGCAGTCGAGGCCCGCGTGCGCGAGAACGATGGTGAGCGTCGGCTTCTGCGCGGCGACGGTTCCGAGGAGGTCGTGCAGGGCGAGCTCGCCCTCGCCGAATCGGAGTCCGCGCGTTCGTTCATCGGGCAGGGTCATCTTCGCGGTGGGGCTCACGTAGCCGATCACGGCCACCGAGTCATCGCCCACCCCGACGACGCGGTATGGCACGATCCAGTCCGGCCGCCGCCCGCTGGCCGAATCGAAGACGTTGGCCGCGAGCCACGGGTATCCCGCATCGGCCATGCGCTGCCGCAGAGTATCGGTGCCCCAATCGAAGTCATGCTCGCCGAGCGCCGCGGCGGAATAGCCCATGGTCCTGAGCACGTCCACGACGGCCCGCCCCTCGGTCTCGCCGGCGAGAGGAGTGCCCTGCATCGCGTCTCCGGCGTCGAGCCGGAGCGACGGGCAGCCGCACGCGGCGGCGAGGCTGTCCATCGTCCCCGCCGCCGCCGCACCGGCGAGCATGTCCCCGTGCAGATCGGCGGTGGCGAGGATGCGGAGCATAACGGTGTCCCGCGGGCCCGCCGGGAGCGGCGGCGGCGCGATGCCGGACAGGTTTCGGACGGCGACGGCGTACACCTCGGGGACAATCTGCCAGTCGGCGGCGGCATAGCCGGCCGGATCGACCGGGCCGCGGCTCCGGACCTCCTCCATGAGCAGGTCCGGAATGTTCTCGGACTTGTCGTAAACCACCGGAGCCGAGCGAATCATGTCGTAGCCGCCCGCGCCCATCTGGCGACGGCTATTGATGGCCATCGTGAAGCTGTCGGCCTGCTGCACCGGGCGTCCGCCGACCGAGAGGCGCTGGATCCGGTCACCCGGCGGGCGGCGCAGGTCGAAGTCGTAGCGCGCGCCGCTCACGATGTCGAAGTCGTACCCGGGCACCGAATCGTTGAGGGAGACCCGCCCCCCGGCGTCCACCTGGAAGTAGCGCGCGCTCCATTCGAGATACGACTTGAGCTCATCGCCGGAGATCCGGATGGCGCGGAGAGTGTTCTCGTACGGATAGAGGGCCAGCACCTGGCCGATCCGGATGGTGTCGGCATCGAAGCCGGCCCCGAGGTCGAACGCCGGGGTGGCGGAAAGATCCGCGCGAGCCCGGCGGCGCTGCACGTCGTTCACGAAATTGATGATGGGCGTGGGCTGCGCGCGGGCGCTGCCGGCCCGCATTGGCCCCGCCGCTCGGCCCAGTGGGGTCCGAAGCCATGACGCCACGGAGTCGCCCGCTGCGCCGAACCGCTGCGCGAGCAAATCGGACGGCGGCACGTCTCCGGTCGGCACGAGGTCGGCGCTGACCTGCCGCACCCGCCACTGCCCCCCTTTCATCTTCGCCAGGCTCACGTGCACTACCGAGACGCTCGCCCCGAACGGCAGCGGTTGGACGAAGTGAACGCCGCCGATGACCGAATCCCGCATCTCCCGATGGGTGTGGCCGACCACGACGATGTCGGGGTGGGACCGGAGCGCGGCCAGTCCCGCCGCAACATTCTCTCCGCCGACCGCGGCGTCGTCATAGGAAGACCGGCCGTCCATGCCGCTGTGGATGAGTACGATGGAAAGGTCGGCGTCCCGCCGCACCGCCTCGAGGGTCCGCTGCGCCGCCCCTTCGATGGGAGCGATCCGGGCGTGCCCGCGCACCTGCTCGCGGTCCCAGACCATCACGCCGGGCGTGGTGAACCCTGCGATGCCGATGCGCACGCCCTGGCGTCGGACCACGCGGTAGGCGGGGAGCAGAAGGGTGTCTCCCGGGAGGTCGAAGATGTTGCCGCTCACATAGGCGAACCGCGCGTCGCCGATCGCCCGACGGAGGAACGGCACGCCCCAGTCGAAGTCGCGATTCCCCGGCGTGGCCGCGTCGTAACCGGCGAGGTTCATCGCCTCGATGACCGGATGGGGCTCGCGCGGGGCCACGCGGGCAAAGTAGGTGGCAAAGGGATCGCCCTGCAGCAGATCGCCGGCGTCCACCAGCACCACCTGGCCCGGATACCGTGCCCGCAGTGAATCCGCGACCCGCGCCACCCGCGCGACGCCGTTGGGCGCCGGCCGGCCTTCGAGAAAGTCGCGGCCCGTCACGTGGCCGTGCAGGTCGGTGGTCGCGACGAGCACGACGTGGGCGGTGTCCTGGAGCGGAGCGGCGACAAAAGACGCGGCGACGAGCAGGGAAATCATCGCCGTGCAATATACTCGCTGCCCCTGCGCCGAACCTTGCGCATATGCGCCTTGGGATATATATGTTCCCGCGCATATGGCATCCTCCACCGCCACGAACCTCCTCGTGACCGTCTCCGAGCCGACTCGGCTGCGGATCCTCAACTGCCTGGCCGCGGCGCCGCTCTTCGTCTCCGATCTGCAGGCGGTGCTCGATCTCCCCCAGCCCACCGTCTCCCGGCACCTCCAGGTGCTCCGCCGGGCCGACCTGGTGCGCGACACCCCGATCGCGCAATTCGTCCTCTACCGCCTGCGCCGTGACCCCGGGTCGCAGGGCCGCCTGCTTTCCACTATCCTCGACGCCGTCGTCCACGACGACGCCGGCATGCGCGCCGAGCGCGACCGCGCGGCCGACCGCAGCCGGTCGCAGATGAAGAGCCGGGTCCAGGAGCCGTCCGGCGACCGCCCCGCGACCCGCTCGAAGAGGCCGTCATGACCCACCGCATACTCGTCGTGGACGATGAGCCCGACATCACCGCGCTCGTGGCCTATCACCTGGCGAAGGCGGGGTTCCGCGTCTCCACCGCCGGAAATGGCCCCGACGCCCTCAAGTCCGCGCGCGAGGAGCGCCCCGACATCGTCATCCTCGACCTCATGCTCCCCGGAGTGTCGGGATACGATGTGCTCGCCGAGTTGCGGCGCCGGGAGGAGACGAAGGACGTCGGCGTCATCCTGCTCACCGCCCGACGGGAGGAGACCGACCGCATCCGCGGCCTCTCCCTCGGCGCGGACGACTACCTGACCAAGCCCTTCTCTCCGCAGGAGCTCTCGCTCCGGGTGGCGGGGCTGCTGCGCCGCCTCGCCTCACCTCCAGTGACCGCGGGCTCGACCCTGGCCGCGGGACCGGTTTCGATCGACCGCTCCGCTCACCGGGCCAGCGTGGGCGGACACGAGCTCAATCTCACCGCCACCGAGTACAAGCTGCTCCTGACGCTGGTGGAGCGCCGGGGCAGAGTGCAATCACGGCCACAGCTGCTCGAGACGGTCTGGGAGGCGCAGCCCGACATCCAGACACGCACGGTGGACATGCACGTCCAGCGCCTGCGGTCCAAGCTGGGCGACGCGGGCGACCTGATCGAGACGGTTCGCGGCTTCGGCTATCGGTTCAAGGGGAGCGAGCGCGGAGTGCGCGCGCGGTGAACTTCGGGAAGCGGCTGATCGTCGGAACGCTGCTCGTCCTGGCCCTCGCCATGGCGGTGCTCGTCTGGGCCGCCGAGCGGTCGCTGCGCCGCGACCTGGAGGGCGACATCGCCCGGGCGCTGGAGAACGAGGCCGGGCTGATCCGGGAGGCTCTCCCGGCCGACTCGCTCGCCTGGGGCGAGGCGGTGCACCGCCTCGCCCGGCAGAACGCTCACCGCATCACCCTGGTGGATTCGAGCGGACGGGTCCGCGCCGACAGTGATTTTCCCCCGGGCCCGCTCCCCCCGATCGAGAACCACGCCGGCCGACCCGAGGTGCGCGCCGCCCTGCAGGGCACTCGCGGCGTCGCCAGCCGGCGGAGCGAGACGGTGGGGCGCGATATGCTCTACGTCGCCCTCCCCGGAGGCCCCGGCGTCGTCCGCGTCGCGGCCAACCTGAGCCAGGTGGACGACGTGGTGCTCCGCGCCCAGCACGCCGTCCTCGGCGCGGCGCTGCTTGCCCTGGCGGTCGGCGCGATCTTCGCCTTCTTCTCCGGCCGTTCCATCGCCCAGCCGCTCACCGCCATTACCGCGGCGGCCCGCGCCATCGCCGCCGGCTCGCCGCCGCGCTTTCCCCGCTCCGGCATACCGGACATCGACGCCCTGGTCCAGGCGCTGCGGCAAATGCACCGCCAGCTCGCCGACCGTTTCGACGAGTTGCGCCGTGAGCAGGCCGAGTCGGCGGCGCTGGTGGAGGCGATGATCGAGGGAGTGATCGCCACCGACGCGCGAGGCCGCATCGTGACGGCCAACCCCGCCGCCCGGAGAATTCTGGGCTATGAGCCGGCGGAGGCGCTGCCCGACCTCCCGGAGCTCTTTCGGGTCAAGGCGGCGCGGGAAGTGGCGGACGCCATGTTGGCGGGGCGGCCGGTGCAGGACCGCGAGGTGGAGATGGACGACCGCGCCTTTCTGGTGAACGCGAGGCCGCTCCCGGCGGGCGGTGGCGTCCTGGTGATCCACGATCTCACCGAGGTGCGCCGGCTGGAGGCGGTGCGGCGCGACTTCGTGGCCAATGTCTCCCACGAGCTCAAGACTCCGCTCACCTCCATCTCGGGCTATGCCGAAACGCTGATGACCGACCGGCCCGACCCCGACACGACGAGCAGGTTCCTGGAGCGGATCTTGGGCAACACACGGCGGATGCAGGTGCTGGTGGATGACCTTCTCGACCTCTCCCGCATCGAGGCGGGCCGCTGGCAGCCGGCGCGCGTCTCTCTCGATCTCGCAACAGTGGCCCGCGAGGCCTGGGCGGCGCTGGCCGCGCGCTCCGAGGCGCAGTCAGCCGTCTTCCTGATCGACCTCGCCCCCGATGCCAGGGAGGTGTGCGCCGATCCCGACGCCCTCCGACAGGTGCTCACCAACCTCTTCGATAACTCGCTCCGGTATATCCCGAAGGGTGGGCGGGTCGCCTGCGTGAGCCGGCGGGAAGGAGGCGGTATCGCGGTCATGGTGCGTGACAACGGCGCCGGGATCGCCCACGAGCATCTTGCCCGGATCTTCGAGCGCTTCTACCGCGCCGACTCCGCCCGCTCCCGGGACGAGGGCGGCACCGGGCTCGGCCTCGCGATCGTCAAGCACCTCGTCGAGGCTCATGGGGGCCGGGTGTCGGCCGAGAGTGAGCGAGGCGCCGGGACCACGGTGAGCTCCTGGTTCCCCGACGCGACGGCCTGAGGGTCCCGAGCAGCCTCGATCTATACTTTCAGCAAGGGTGACATGATCATGGGAGACGCCGGATGAGGGGCCTGCTCGTGCTCGTGTGCATCTGCACCACCGTGAGCGGCACCGCGCATGCCCAGACTCCCTGGCAGTTCTGGCCAGAGGCCAGCCTGTTCATCAAGTTGAGCCCGACCACCAGGATACTCCTGGACGTACCCTACGCCACGGATATGGAACCCGGCCAGGGAGCGCTCGATCTTGCCGCCTACCTCGATGTGTCCCTCCGGCCGATCGGGCGGCCCGCTCTCCAGAAACTCGACTGGCAGCGCAGCCGGTTCTTCTGGACACGAATCGGGTACGCCCGCCTCCTCGAGACCGGCGGCGGTGCGCGTGCGGTTTCCGAGAACCGCGGCATCCTCGCCCTCTTGGGCAAGGTCGGCTTGCCCGCGGAGATCTGGCTTGAGTCCCGCGTGAGGGCCGACCTGCGCTGGATCGGCGGCGAGCACTCGACTCGCTACCGCTTCCGGATCGAGGCCACGCGCGAGTTCACCGTGGTCCATCACTCGGTCGTTCCCTACTTCAACGTCGAGTGGTTCTACGACACACGCTACAACGGCTGGGCCAGAACGCTCTACCAGCTGGGTTCCGAATTCACCGTGAGCAATCATTTTCGATTCGAGCTTCTCCTGGCCCGACAGAACGACCATCTCCCGGTTGCGTCAAGCCTCAACGCCTTTGGGACCGTGGCCAAGTGGTACTACTGAGCCTGCCATGAGCGCCTGGTGATCGAGCGCCCATTGGCCATGAATGCCGTTACGAGATCGAGGCAAAGTTCTGAGCCCGTTCGTGACTCGCCTCCGGCACATTGCCCCGCGAATCGGATGTTCTCTGCCCCTCTTTCACCCGAAAGGGCACGCATGCGCACCGCGTTTCACAGGATGTTGGCCGGGTCCGCTCTGGTCCTCACCGGAGGCCTCTGCCACCTCCAGGCCCAGACGGTGTATCCGAACGTGAAGATGACCGGGCGCCTCCAGGAGCAGTTCTACTACTTCGACAACAAGGACTACGCCGCCATCGTCGGCCCGCAGTCCAACTTCTTCACCCGGCGAGCCCGCATCGAAGCCAAGGGCAACATCTCCGAGAACGTCATCGTCTTTATCCAACCTTCCTTCGAGGGCGGCCGCAATGTGTTGAGCGCCAGCACCTGCACCTCGACGCCGGTGCCGCCCGGCGGTGGCACGCCGACAATCATCTGCAAGACAACGGGCAAGAGCGGTCTGCGGCTGCGCGACGCGTGGATCGACGTCCGGTTCGCCAAGGAAAGTGCCAAGGGGGCCTTCTTCCTCCGCGCCGGGCAGGAGAAGCGCCCATTCGGCCGCTACGAGCTCACGTCGGCCACCAACCTTCCCTCCATCGAGCGCGGCGCAGGCCAGGGCCTCTTGCCGCGAGCGTCCAATGACATCTTCACCCTCGCCGGCTTCCTGTCGCACGACGTCGGCGCCAGCCTCCGCTACGAGTACAAGATCAACGATCTCCAGCTCGTCACCCTCAAGGTGGGCGCCTACAACGGCCAGGGCGAGAGCCTGAACGACGTGAACAACAAGAAGAGCTTCGGCGCCCGCGCCACGGCTTCCGTGACCTCGAAGATCGACGTCGGGGCCTCGTGGTACGCGCACGATGGCATCGTCACGGTGAGCGGCGTGCCCGACTCGAGCTTCACCAACTACGCCTTCGACATCGATGCCCAGTATGGCAAGCCCGGCGACGAGGGTCTCTACGTCCTCGGTGAGTACCTGCACGGCAACGATGCCACCGCGGCCAAGAACAACATACAGGGTTTCCAGGGCATCGCCGCCTACAACTACCGGCTCAAGAGCCCCACTTCGTGGCTGTACGCGATCGAGCCTGCCGTCCGCATCGACGTCGCCGACCCGAATACCGACGCGGACAACAACGGGGCGACCCTGGTAACAGTTGTCCTCGGCTTCTACATGTCCAGCAAGGCGCAGTTCCGCGTGGCCTTCGAGCACCAGAGCTTCCAGGGAACCAACGTCCCGAGCATCAGCGGCGTTCGCAGCGCGCTGACCGTGAACTTCTAGAGGAGAACGAAATGCCGAGACGCAGCTTCGTCTTCGCCTTCGCCGCGCTTGCGGCGGCAGGCGCCGCCTCCGCCCAGAGCCTCACGGGCGCCGGCGCGACCTTCCCGAACCCGATCTACACCAAGTGGTTCGACGCCTACAACAAGGCCACCGGGGTGCAGATCAATTACCAGTCGATCGGCTCGGGCGGCGGCATCCGCCAGTTCACCGAAGGCACGGTGGACTTCGGCGCCACCGACGGTCCGATGAACGAGTCCCAGATCGCGGCGGTCAACGCCAACGTCCTCCACGTGCCGACCGTGCTCGGCGCCGTCGTGGTCACCTACAACCTGCCGTCGGTCGGCGCCACCAAGCTCAAGTTCGACGGCACTCTGCTCGTGGACATCTTCATGGGCCGGGTCACCAAATGGAGCGACAAGCGAATCGCGGCGCTCAATCCCGGGGTGACGCTGCCGGACATCGATCTGATCGTGGTGCACCGCTCCGACGGGTCGGGCACGACCTATATCTTCACCGACTACCTGAACAAGTTCTCGCGGGAATGGAAGGACAAGGTCGGCTACGCCACCTCCGTCAACTGGCCGGTCGGACTTGGCGGCAAGGGCAACGAGGGCGTTACCCAGCAGATCAAGCAGGTGGAAGGCGCGCTGGGCTACGTCGAGTTGATCTACGCACTGTCGAATAACCTGCCGTACGCGGCGATCAAGAACGCATCCGGGGCATTCGTCGAGCCTTCGCTGGAAAGCGTGACGGCGGCCGCCGCCGGGACCAAGCTGCCCAAGGATACGGATTTCCGAGTGTCCATCACCAACGCCCCCGGCGCCGGAGCGTATCCCATCGCGTCATTCACCTGGCTCCTGGTGCACAAGGACGGGAAGGACCCGGCGAAGGCCAAGCTCCTCAAGGACTTCCTGACCTGGATGATCACGCCCGACGCGCAGAAGATGGCCGGGGAGCTCAAGTACGCTCCTCTCCCTGCCGAGGTGATTCAGCTCGTCCAGCCGAGGCTCGCAGAGCTCAAGGCAGGCGGGAAGGTGATCGCGTTGAGGTGAGACGGTGGCGGCCGGTGCTTCAGGCTTCCGAACACGCGGCGAGATACATTTTACGCGCGCCGCCCTGAACCGGGGCACGCCGACGTCCTCGTTGGCGATCCCGCACGCCTGGGGTGTCCGATGAGTCGCACCTCTAGCTCGCCCTCCTCATCCACGGCGACGACCGCGATCGTCCCGCCGAAACGATTGAACACCTTCGAGCGGTATCTGAGTCTCTGGGTCGGCCTGTGCATGATCGTCGGTGTGGTGCTGGGGAAGGCCGCGCCGGCGTTGATGGTGGGGCTGCGGGGCCTCGAGGTCGGCGAGGGCAGCCACATCAATGTCCCGATTGCGATCCTGATCTGGCTGATGATCACGCCGATGATGATGAAGGTGGACTTCGGGGCGATCCGCGATGTCGGTCGACGGCCGCGGGGCCTCTTCGTCACGTTGTTCGTGAACTGGCTCGTGAAGCCCTTCTCCATGGCGGCGATCGCCTGGCTCTTCTTCCGCTACGTGTTCAGCTCATGGATTGCGCCTGCGGACGCCGATCAGTACATCGCTGGCTGCATCATTCTGGCCGCCGCTCCCTGTACGGCCATGGTGTTCGTGTGGAGTTACCTGTCAGGCGGGGATCCTGCCTACACGCTCGTGCAAGTGTCCGTGAACGATCTCCTGATGCTGGTGCTCTTCGCGCCAATCGTGCGCTTCCTGGTGAGCGGCGCCTCCTCCCTGCAGGTGCCCTTCGGGGTGCTGCTGTACTCGGTGGTCGTGTTCATCGTGATCCCGCTGGCCGCCGGCGTCCTGCTGCGGCAATGGTTCATGCGCACGAAAGGGCGACCATGGTTCGAGAATGTGCTCCTGCCGCGGTTTGCGCCCGTCAGCATGACGGCTCTGCTGGCGACACTCGTGCTGATCTTCGCGTTCCAGGCCCAGAACATCACGACCAAGACGCTGCACGTCGCCCTCATCGCGGTACCGATTCTGATTCAGGTGTACTTCAATTCGTCGCTGACGTACGGGTTGATGCGGATCTTCCGCGTGGAGTACGCCATCGCGGCGCCGGGAGCGCTCATCGGTGCCAGCAACTTCTTCGAGCTCGCCGTGGCCACGGCGATCGCGCTGTTCGGCCCTGAATCCGGCGCGGCGCTCGCCACGGTGGTCGGTGTGCTGATCGAGGTGCCCGTCATGCTCTCGGTCTGCTCGGTCTGCAATCGGACGCGGCACTGGTTCCCCGCTCCGGTTGGCGCGCAGTCATAAGGAAGAGCGCTCCCCGCCTCGTGACACATCCGTTACACGGCCGTGACTCTGCACCCGATGCCGGGCGATAGACTCTCGCCATGGCCACCGCGACACAGCCGGACGCTCCACCGCCCCCCGCGGCGGCCCAGCGGTCGCTCGAGCGCAGCTCCTATGGCGACCCGATCTTCAAGCTCATCCTCGCTCTCGGCGCCGCCTCGGTTCCGGTGCTGCTCGGGTTCCTCGTGCTCGAGCTGTGGACCGGCGCACGCCTGGCCATCGGCAAGTTCGGCCTGGACTTCATCACCTCGAGCACCTGGGACCCGGTTGCCGAGCAGTTCGGCGCCTTCCCGCTCATTTTCGGCACGCTGACCTCCTCGTTCATCGCTCTGGTGATCGCGGTCCCGCTGTCGCTGGGCGTCGCCATCTATCTCACCGAGTTCGCGCCCAAGGCGGTCCGCCAGCCGGTGGCGTTCCTCATCAGCCTCCTCGCCGCGATTCCCAGCGTGGTCTACGGGCTCTGGGGCATCTTCGTCCTCATCCCGATCCTCCGGAAGAGCGTGTTTCCCCTGCTGCGCGACGGCCTCGGTTTCCTGCCCTTCTTTCAGGGCCCCATCTACGGACCCTCGATGCTCGCCGCCGGTATCATCCTCGCCATCATGGTGATGCCCTACATCATGTCGGTGTCCCGTGAGGTTCTCCTGGCGGTGCCCAACACCCAGCGGGAGGCGGCGCTCGCCCTCGGCGCGACCCGCTGGGAGGCCGTCATCACCACCGTGGTGCCCTACGCACGCTCGGGCATCCTCGGCGCCGTCATCCTCGGCCTCGGACGAGCGCTCGGCGAGACGATGGCGGTCACCATGCTCATCGGCAATCGCCACGAGATCGCCGCGTCACTCTTCGCTCCGGGCTACACGATGGCCGCGGCCATCGCCAACGAGTTCTCGGAGGCCGTGGGCGACATGCACCTGTCGGCGCTCGCCTATGTCGCCTTCCTGCTCTTCGTCGTGACGGTGCTGGTCAACGCCGGCGCCCGGCTTCTCATCTGGCGGGTCGCGCGCGGGTCGGGCATCGGGAGCAAGGCGCTGTGAACCGCCGCACGCTGCGCCGCGGCATCAGCAACTTCATGGTCGGCCTGATGGTCGGCGCCGTGATCGTCGCTCTCCTGCCCCTCTTCTTCATTCTCTTCGATCTGATCGTTCAGGGCGCGGGCAGCCTCTCGTGGGCGTTCTTCACCAGGACGCCCGCACCGGCGGGAGAAACCGGCGGTGGAGTGGTGCACGCCATCGTCGGCACCTTGCTGATCGTCGGGGTGGCCTGCTTCATAGGCCTTCCCGTGGGCATCGCGGCGGGGATCTACTGCGCCGAGTACCCCACGAGCCGGCTCACCTGGCTCACCCGTTTCGTGGCCGACGTGCTGAACGGCACGCCCTCGATCGTGGTCGGCGTCTTCGCCTGGGCCTGGATCGTGGCCACCCAGAAACACTTCTCCGCACTGGCCGGCAGCGTTGCGCTGGCCATG
>Ga0334722_10005933_pt1 | contig 12210 bp, 9 predicted proteins | sample C3_bottom_MG_FD_207210 | JGI IMG/M metagenome (GOLD analysis project Ga0334722, IMG submission 207210) | Sediment microbial communities from Yellowstone Lake, YNP, Wyoming, USA - C3_bottom | ecosystem: Environmental > Aquatic > Freshwater > Lake > Sediment | place: USA: Wyoming | collected...
AGGCTTGAATACCTTTGGCATGATCGGTCTGCTCTACGGGCCGCTTCTTTTCGGATTGGCCATGGTGTTGCTTTACATCTATGAAATAGAGTTTGAGCCGTTCCTGTACCACCAGGATCATTCGTAACAGACCTGATACGGATTCCGTCACTGTTGTGTTGACGTTTTCACTCCGAATTTCTTCAGCCAGAGCAGCACCGTAAACTGCTCGCTATTCTGCGCGGCCTTTTTTTGAACCGCGCCTTAAATTTTACCTTATGGAAGGGCCTCATGATCTACACTGTGACTCTCAATCCCGCGCTTGATCGAACGATATCGATCAAAAATATCAACTCGGACGATTGCAATAGGATTGAAAACGAACAACTCTATGCCGGGGGGAAGGGGATTGATGTCTCTAAGGTTCTGACAAAATTTGGGGTCAAAAATAAGGCGCTCGGCTTTGTCGGCGGTTTTGCGGGAGAAGAACTCGAAGGTCTGCTGATTAATGAGGGAATCGCTTGTGATTTTGTAAGAATTGCCGGCCGAACCCGCACCAATATTATTGTCAACGATATTGGCGCCAACACGCAGACCTTATTTAATGCCAAGGGGCCGACCATCACCGCCTATGAGTTGATGCAGCTCATCCATAAAATTGAAAATCTGGCAGACCCCGCCTATGTCATCATCAGCGGCAGCCTGCCACTTGGCGTCAACCCGGAAATCTACCGAAAAATTATTGAAATTGTCAAAGGCAAGGGGGCAAAAGTCATCCTCGATACCGATGGCGAGGCGCTCTTAGTTGGCATGCAGGAGCGGCCGAATATTATCAAGCCCAACATCCATGAGCTAAGCCGGCTTGCCGGAAGACCTCTCGAAAGCATGGATTCGGTGGTGGAGGCAGCCACCAATCTACGCGAACGCGGCATTGAAATTGTGCTTGTTTCCATGGGGAGCAAAGGAATACTGATGATTAGCGACAGCGGACGATACCTTGTCCAACCACCCGCCGTGGAGGCAAAGAATAAGATCGGGGCCGGCGATTCCGCTGTCGCCGGGTTTGCCTTTGGGCTGAGTACCGGCAAAGACGTCGTCCTGTCACTCACCTACGCCGTGGCGGCTGGCACCGCAACAATTTTACAGGCCGGTACCGCCCTCTGCAATCTGGAAGACTTCCATAATCTGCAAACGAAGCTGACGCCGCAGAAGGTGTGATTGTATACAACTAAACGTTCTGGTAGGGCTTCAGTTCGAAGGTCTTTTTGTGCGGGTCGATTTGGATATGGTAAAAACGATTCTGCGGCATATAGATGTAAGGAACCTCTTCCCTCTGGCGAAAAACGAAATAGGAGAGGATCATGCGATTCACGGCCTGATGCCCGACAATCATGATATTGTCATCGTAGTTGTTGAGATATAATACCTTCTGAATTCCCCGGTGAATTCGCCTCTCCATGCTGACATACCCTTCACCTCCCGGGTAGACGTAGTCATATTTGTTCTCCTTTCTGGCCTTGGCAACCTCAGGCATTTGGGCGATAATCTCCTGGTAGGTCATCCCCTCGCAGACACCGGGATCAATCTCGTTAAATTCAGGCAAGGCGATAATGGAACAGTGTTCCTGCTTTTCCGCTATAGGAATAGCCGTCTGCAAGGTCCGTTTATGGTTACTTCTGAAGATGATGGGGATGCGCCAGGTGGAAAAATAGTCTGCCAGCGCCCTTGCCTGCTTGAATCCCCTTTCCGTCAGATCCGAATCGCCGCCAATGCGGTCTTCCAGATTGTAAAAGGTCTCGCCGTGACGCACCAGAAAGAGATTTTTGACGGTGCGAGTCGTAAGCAAATCCCGAATCCGATCATAGTAGGGCACTAAATCCGAGATATGTTCCTGCAGAATCCGCCCTTCAAAGGAGTCCACGACGATACGATTCCGTTCTTCCTGCAAAGGCTCGTAGATCCCCTCGTAATGGGCAATGCGTTTCAGGAAGCAATCGAGCGCTTCGTCAGGGGAAAGATGGCCAAATTCTTTCAGCGAGAGTTTGCGCTCCAGATTCGCCTCGCGCACCTCTTCATCCATGTTGACGCACTCAATAAATAATACAGCAAGCTCCGGGAAGATTGCACTGATCGTGGTTCGACGCTGCTTGGTCACATTACTTGCGTCGATAATGGCCACCTGTCCATCGTTTTCGAGAAAGGCGCGGGCACGCTCCAGGTTGATTCGAGAGTATTGTTCCCTGAGCTCCACGCCCTGCTGATTGGTGGGAGAGAAAAAATCAGCGGATGAGGTGTTCCCAGTGGAAAGCTTGCGGCGTAGCTCGCCATTATTAAAAATCTGCACCTTCACATCATCAAGCTCAAAGGTGCGGGCAATTTTACGGGCCATGGTCGATTTCCCACGGGCCGGCAGTCCCACCATGGCAATCACTGATTTCGTTTTCATAACGTAGATTTCTCACTCAAAAGGATCAATTCGAATACCCCCTGGAATTGAAGTAAGGAGTAACTTAACATTTTGCCTCTCATACTGGGGACATCTTTGGCCGCTATATGAGAACAATTTTGTTCCAATTTAATTATTACACCCCTAAGCGTTCAGCTACGGAGAGGCGGAACGCCTACGGAATGAGCAAGATAGCCACTCCTTGATGATAGCAGAAAAAAATCCTCTGGCAAACGGAACTCTGTTGGGTTACATTAATCCCCCTAGATTTCTGTTAGGGATTGGGGCATAGTCAATCGTGCAGAAATCAGGTCAGGTAAACTTCTCCTGGTAGCTGCCTCGGCAGGACTACCGCATGAATTACGCCTGTGGGGAAGAGTTTTTGAGTGGCAACCCGCTTTGTTCGGCGGAATGACAATAGCAATTTACACATTAACAAAATGGAGAACAAAGATGATCAACAAAGCCATTCTCATCGGCAATCTTGGCGCGGCTCCGGAAGTCCGCTACACTCAGACCGGCACGGCTGTGACAAGTTTTAATCTCGCCACCACCGAGACCTGGGTTAAAGATAATAAAAAAGAAGAAAAGACTGAGTGGCACAAAATTGTGGCATGGGGACGACTTGGCGAAATTTGTGGAGAATACCTTTCCAAAGGCTCCAAGGTCTATATTGAGGGCAAGATTCAGACCAGGCAATGGGATGATAAAGACGGCAATAAACGCTATACAACCGAGATTGTAGCGCGGGAGATGAAGATGCTCTCCCCGAAGGGTGGTAGCAGTGATCACAGCAACTCTTACCAAGAAGAACCGCCCATGCCGGAACCACCAACCATGGGTGAGGATGTGCCTTTTTAGGGCGGAAATGCTGCGCTTGGCAGCGAGACTCCCAAACAATTTCGGCACCTCTGATCCCAACATTTTTTTCCGGCAAAAGTGTTGACTAGTTAAATTTGAATTGCTATAGTGCCCGCCTATGGCAACAAGCAATTACTGAACCGAATGGTTTGTATTTTTTCGGTCGCTCTGTCCACCAGTTAACAAACTACACCGTATTATAGCAGGTGTGTTTGCGTTGCATTATTTGAGACTAATAAAGTTATGTTCCTCGGTAGCTCAGTCGGTAGAGCAGGTGGCTGTTAACCACCCTGTCCGCGGTTCGAATCCGTGCCGAGGAGCCAGTAAAGAAAAAGGGGTTAGGCGATTATCGCCTAACCCCTTTTTGTTTATGTGCTCTCCAGGGTGGTGGCTAGGGGTGAGATGTTCTGGACTTGTGACAATTTTTTGCCACTCAGCCCAGGTCATAAAAAACCGCCAGCCTTGAAAGGTGGCGATTCGTTATTCGCCAAGGTCATAATCCGAGACGGGCAGAACTTGAAGGCTCCGTTTTGGAAGTGTCGTTTTCGTGAAAACTATCTTGGAAACCTTGCCCTTATCTCCGTGATGCCACCCGAAATGGATCGTACTATTGATTGGTCGCCCCGTTATTTTCCAAGGATTCCGCGAAGGGCCTCGCTAGTTTAAGAGCTTATGTCACAAAACGAAAATTTTTCTTTTAAACCCATCGGCTATATCCAAAGTTGTTTTAAAGAAAAATTTGGAGTGGCGAGGCAGTCGATGATGATTTCGCAAGCCCTAGGTGTTCTTAAGCTCAATCCCGACCCGGCCTATCTCAAGTCACTTAGTCATCTGAATGAGTTTTCACATGTTTGGATTATTTTTGTATTTCATAAAAACATCGAAAAAGGTTGGAAGCCTTTTATCAATCCTCCCCGCATTGAAGCACCAAAACAAGTGGGAGTTTTTGCTTCGAGGTCGCCACATCGACCAAATCCCATCGGGATGTCAGTCGTCAAAATTGAAAAGATTGATTTATTGGCCCCAGGCGGAATCGAGCTTCATCTCAGTGGGTTGGATATTTTAGACGGCACCCCGGTGCTCGATATTAAGCCCTATTTGTCGTTTGCCGATTCTTTTGTCGACGCGACTCTGGGTTGGGCGAGCCAAAGTATTCAAAAATACCGGGTAGAATTTTCGAGAGGAAGCGTACTATCTATCCAAGAATCAGGAACCAAATATCATCCTAATTTGCAAGCCTTGCTCCAGCAAATGTTAGAGCTTGATCCGAGGCCTACATCGCAGCGAAAGAGATCGAGTATCGAAGCTGATGAGTCAGAGGGACTTGTCTTTGCATTTAGAATTTTTGACTTTGACGTAAAATGGAAAATTCACAATAAAGGAATTTTTGTTTTGGAACTCGAGAACTTAGTCAGCGCTTCGCCCGTCTAATGCCTGTTTGCTTGTGCCGTGACTAATTCCAAGCTTCAACAGTTTTAATAATTCATTGTCGTCCCTTGAAGTATCAGCCCTTTGAGATAAATCGATAAGGCCTGGGGTCCGGCAAGAGGATCCAGTAAAATCAATTGGGTTAGGCAGTTGCCGCCTAAACCTTTTTTTGTTCGTGCCGTAGCGAATTAGTCTCCGCAGCTCATTCATTCTTTTTTATTCCCCTTCCCCACACAATACCAAACCGCCAGCCTCGAAAGGTGACGGTTTGGTATTTCGGTTTCGGTAGTGAAAATTGGCCGCCTCCATTTTCAGAAAGTTACCTTTCAACCATATCTGTAACGAATTAACACCCCGTCTCACGCCAGATTGTTGATGGCGGCGCTAGTAAACCCACATATTTTTTCGTCTGGCGTGAAATGATCATAGACTTTTATGATTTCCGAACCTACGATATGCTAACAATCGTCTTATATCAATGCACTTGGAGACTGGGTAGGAAGACCCTTTGAACAAACTGCTTATTCTTACTTGACCACATCAAAGAAGTCCTTAACGTTGAAAGACCAAGATAATACGCCATTGTCCCCCCCTTCTTTGACGATGGTACGGCGGAAAAATGGAATGTGCAGCAAAACCGTCAACAAAATAATGGAAAGGAGAAAACAATGAAAGCAAAGGCCATACAAAAAATACTCCTGCTGTTTATCCTGCTTCTCCCTGCCTATGCCACTGCGGCAAGTCTTGGTGAGTTGCGTTTGAGCCTCATCGAAGGTGATGTCCAGATAAAAACCTCCGACACTTCAGAATGGGCTCCAGCCGCCATCAATTTTCCGCTCAAGGATGGAGACCAATTATGGGTTCCCGAAAAAGGGCGGGCGGAGGTGGAGTCGCGGCGAGGCACTATCATCCGGCTTGACGAGAGAACGGCTCTCGATATCCTCACGGTTGATAATGATGCCTTGCAGTTCTATCTGAGCATGGGACTGGCCTACGTGAATGCCAAGGGGGAGAAGGACACCACTCTCCAGATGGACACCCCACTCTCCTCCCTCCGGGTCTTCGAACGCGCTAAGTTCAGTGCGGAAATCGCAGACGATGGCGATACGGAGATCTCCGTATACCTGGGCTCAATCGCAGCGGAGAACACGAAGGGTGAGACCATGGTTAAGGCCGGGAATGTGCTGTCGCTAGGAAGGGATTCAGCCGATCTTTCGCCGTTGGGCTCGATCGATGCGTGGGAGCGATGGAATGGCGACCGAGACAGGGGTGTTGAGGAGCGTAGGGAGAGCGTTCGCTATCTGCCTGAAGAACTGGCAGGGTATTCAAATGATTTTGACAGTAATGGAGAATGGGTAGAGATGCCATCATACGGCTATGTCTGGAGGCCCACCGTGCAGGTCGAGAACGATTGGTCACCATATCGTCATGGCCGCTGGGTATGGATCGGTGATGATTACGTATGGATAGCCCAGGAGCAGTGGGGATGGGCGCCCTACCATTATGGCAGATGGTCGTATATCGAAAACAATGGATGGTGCTGGGTGCCACCTGCCAGGCATGAGGTCTACTGGGGGCCTGGCTATGTCGGATGGGTTCGTACCCCCACTTATGTCTCCTGGGTGCCTCTTGCCCCCCAAGAAGTTTACTATGGTCACGGCTATTACGGGCCGCACAGCGTCGACATCATGCATATTGATGTCAACAAGGTGATCATAAAAAATACCTATAAGAACGTGTATGTCAAAAATTCGGTAACCACGGTCCATAACGATACGTTTATCCGGGGCAAGCATGTTGATTTCAAAGTCCACGAGAACCCCTTCTTGAAGGAAAAGATCAGTGTCGGCCGACCGCAGATACAACCAGAGAGGGAGACTAAAACAGCGACAATTCGGGAGATTCCGCAGAGCCATGAACCGCCTGATATGGTTAAGGGGGCCAAGATGGAGCGGTTAAAAGAACAACATCGTTTTATTAAAAATCAAACTAAGTCCGTTTTTCAACCGGAGACAGCACCGCGGGCGATGACAGTCGAAGAGAAAAAAGAACCGAGGCTCAGAACTGATCGGAAAGCGAGGTTGCCAGAAGAGGAATCCCAAAGGATCGCGCCTCAAAAAATAGAAGCGGTGCAGCCGACTCCTGCCGAACGACAGGCACCACCGGAGAGTAGACGAGAAAAAAGCCCAAGGATGCAGCCCGCGACAGACGATAGGCAAATAAACCGCGAGGAGCCCGGCCACCAGATGAACCGGCAGGTGATTCAGCCTCCGGCACCTAAGGAAGAGGCTCTGCCGACTCCTGCCGAACGACAGGCTCCGACGTCAGAGCCTGCCACACCTCCACCGGAAAGCAGACGAGAGAGAAAGTTGCCCGAGGTGGATGACAGACAATTAAACCGCGACGAACCCAGCCGCCAGATAAATCGGCAGGCGATCCAGCCGCCGACGCCCAAAGAAGAGGCCCAGACGACCCCTGCTGGGCAAGGGGCACCACCGACAGAGCCTGCTGCACCGCCATCGGAGCGAAGACGCGAAAGCAGACCGAGGACGCAACCCGAGTCGGATGACAGCCAATCAAACCGCGAGGAACGCATCCACCAGATGAACCGGCAGGAGATGCCGCCGCCGACACCCAAGGAAGAAGCGCAGACGACTCCTGCTGGACAAGGGGCACCACCACTGGAGAGGAGACGCGAAAGCAGACCACGGCAGCCCGAGGAGGAGGACAAGCAATTAAACCTAAACCGCGAAGAGTCCAACCGTCAGATGAACCGGCAGGCGATCCAGCCCCAGGCACCCAAAGAAGAGACACGGACGGCTCCTGCTGAACGAGGGGTTCAGTCGCCAGAACCTGCAGCATCGCGACCGGAGAGCGGGCGAGAGAGAAATGCAAAACCGCAGACCGAGGCGAATGACGGGCAATCTAACCGTGATAAAAAAGAGGCGGAGCGCAAGAAAAAATTGAAAAAGGATGGGCAACCAGAGAAAGAGGAAGTTCCTGCTGAAAAATCACCACAATGACAGCAAGCCTCAATACCGGGAATGGAGAGGGCTTTGACCAAGGCAGGATATGGCACTATCACCCTTCCTTTCCCGGTTATTTTTTAAGCAGCCAAAAAACAGTCACAATCGCAAAAAAGAGGGGGAGAAAAATTCTGGCAGGATGAAACTACAGCGTCCGTTTCCTCATGTGGCAGATCCAGATAAGCGGGGCGGGAGAATGGTCAAAATCGAAGTGGCCACGCGTGAGCGAGATGATTTCGAAAAATGGTTCCACCGCCTCGACGATTTGGCTGGCAGAGAGTTGCGGGGGGCCTTCGCGGTCACCCCGATCTTCATCCTTGTTGCCGATAAGCGACAGCCACTGGCCGTTGTCTGCTAAAATATCCGCCACCCTTGCTGCGAAGCGATGCCAGATGGCAGGGATGCCAAAGGTATGGAAGCAGCCGCGGTCAAAGGCAAAGGAGAAAGGAGCGCCGGGGGGTGGTGGCCCTTGCATGAAATCACCCTGATAAAAGGTGCATCGGACCTTTGCTTGCTCGGCCTTGGCCCGCGCCTTATTGAGTGCGATGTCGGACAAATCGCACCCCGTGACTTGGAAGCCATGGACGGCAAGCCAAATGCTGTTGTCGCCCGTACCGCAACCCAGGTCTATGGCCGACCCGCCCGGGACCGGAAGCGAGGTGACAAAGTCGATGAGATTATGATCGGGCCGATTGATTTCCCAGGGGGTATCGTTTTCCTGGTAACGTTCGACAAAAGATTTTTTTTCGGTCATGATCGTTTTCGGTGATGGCAGTGGATGCCTTTAGGAGCCGTTATGAAATAACTCTTACATTTTTGGCCATTCCTTTACGGCCCTCTTATGCCGTTTAGGCTATCGAGAATGACCAGGTTGGTTTTGGCAACGGTGAAGGTTATTTCACGCCAACCAGTTTAATCTCGAAGGTCAAACTCTGCCCCGCCAGGGGGTGGTTGCCATCAATAGTGACTTGGCTATCCTCTATTTTATCGATCCTCCCTTCCACCTGGCTGCCACCTGCGCGGCTAAACGCCAGTTCAACGCCCGGTTTCAGTTCCGTACCCGCCGGCAACTCCGCGACCGGCAAGGTCCAGAGTAACTCGCGATCTTTCAGACCATAGGCCTCTGACGGCTTAAAGACCACGGTCTTGGTCTGCCCCAAATCCATGCCAATCAAGGCCGTGTCAAAACCCTTGATCACCTTGCCCTTACCGACCACAAACTCCAGCGGGGTCTTGCCGATATTTGACTCAAAGACCGTACCGTCTTTCAATTTACAGGTGTAGTAGACCTTGACCTTGCTCCCTTTTTTGACGTGGGCCATGACTGATTTCCTTACATTGAATTGTGACTATCGTGATCAAAGCAACAGAACGTGGATACCTCCGAGTCGTAACTATTCAGCAACGCCGCAGATGCGCGATTTATATTGACCCGATTCGTTGGTCAATCAATAGGCCTGCGAGCTATAGCAGCGCTATGCAAGCAGGCCTATGATACCCCGCAAGGGGGTATAAACTCCGCAAATGTGGTGCGGCTGGATAGTTACGGAGAATTTAATGCACCGAACACGAGATGCAGGGGTCATAGGCCCTGACCAGCATCTCGGCCAACAACTCAAGATTCCTGTCTTCCATCCCTTCGGCGGCAAACTTGGCGGCCAGGGCGGTCAGGTCGTACTGGATATTGGCGTGGTTCTGACTGGTGGGGATGATGCAGTCGCATTTGATGATATGACCGGTCTCGTTGAATTCATAGCAATGGTAGAGAATACCCCTGGGCACCTCCACCGCCGCCACTCCGGTCCCGCTCTTCGGCGTGACCTGCTGCCGAGTCTCCTGCCACGGCGAAGCGAGCAGTTCGTCGATCAGGCGGATGGAATCATACACCACATGCACGCATTCGACAAGCTGGGCGATATTGTTCATGTAGGGGTTGTGGTTAACCGGGGTCAAGCCGAAATCCGTCGATATCGCCTGGGCGGTGGGGTGCAACAGCCTGAAATTATTGTTAACCCTGGCCAGTGCCCCCACCGCGAAGGCCTCCCGGGATAGCTTGCTCCACTTCGAGGTTGACTGGGGGACCATGTATTCGTTGGTCATCGCCCGGTAGTCCGACTCTTTTTTGACAACACCATCGGTCGAGACCAGATCGCCGCCGATGAAGGGGTACTCCTGCTCGCCTTTCAGCGAAATGAACTCGGTCTCCCTGGCAAAGTCAGGCAGATGAAAGGTCTTGAAGAGCTCGGCGGTGGCAACGAGACCCGGCACCGATCCGACCAGCAACTCCCGAAAGCGCGCCAGCTCCTTGCGGTCCGGCAGCATGGTGAAACCGCCGACCACGGTGGTGGTCGGGTGCAGTCGTCTGCCGCCAACGCAATCGCACATGTCGTTGGCGAGTTTTTTGAGTCCAGCGGCGCGGCCGACCACATCGGGATGAGACTTGATCAGCGGGAAGACACTGCCGACATTCAGAAAATCAGGCGCCGCCAGGAAATAGAGGTGGAGGATATGGCTCTGCAGGGTCTCCATGTGCTTCAGCAGCAGTCTGAGTTTGGAGGTCTGCCCGCTGGGCGTCATGCCAAAGGCATTTTCCACCGCCCGGATACTGGCCAGGGTATGACCGATGGAGCAGATGCCGCAGATCCGTCCGCAGATCCAAGGGGCGTTATCCCACTTCTTGCCGACCAGGAGCGCCTCAAAAAACCTCGGGGTCTCGACCACCTCCCAGGTGGCCTCCTGCACGATGCCGTCGTGGATCTTGACCTTGATGTTGCCATGACCTTCCACCCGGGTGAGGTGATGGACATTGATATCGCAATTTACCTTCATGCACATGCTCCCCTTATGGTTTCAGCCCTGTCCTGAGTTGATCGGCATAGGCCGCAAATCCCCCAAAACATTCCAGCCGGTCGATGATTGTATCTCGTGAAAAACCGTGTTGCTCCATGATGCTGATCAGTTGGACGACGTTACACTCATCAGCCGGCCCGCGGCAGCCCCAGCAGCCGGCCCTGCTGTTCGGGCACCAGGCGTTGCAGCCGGCCCGGGTGATCGGCCCGAGGCAGGGCTCGCCAACATCGAAGAGGCAGATATTGCCATTGGCCTTGCACTCCATGCAGACCGGGTATTTCGGATAGACGATATCGTTGCCGATGGCCAGATCGGTGACAATCCGTTCTACCTCTTCCTTTTTGATCGGACAGCCGTAGATCTTCAGATCGACCTTGACAATCTCCTCCAGGGACTGCACCGGCGCAGTGTCGATGGGGTGATCGCCATAGACCTCCTTTTTGACCCAATCGAGGGGGAAGCGGTTCTTCAGTTGATTCACCCCGCCAAAACAGGCGCATGAACCAAGGGCCACCAGGATCTTGGCATTCTTGCGGATGGTTTTTAGCCGCTCCACCTCATCCTGCCTGGTGACACTGCCCTCGACAAAGGCGATCTCGTAGTCGTCAGTGCCGCCAGTCATCCCCTCCCGGAATTTCACCACCTCAACCAAGTCCAGGAAATCGAGCAAGGTGCCTTCATTGTTTAAGATCTGTAACTGACACCCCTCGCACGAGGTCAATTCGAAAAAGGCGACTTTGGGCTTGTAGACCGGTACGCCCAGGAAGGTCTTTGGTTTTGCCGCTGCCTCGCTCATCAGATGGCCTCCTTCAGATTCATGACGGTCCAGTAATCGAAAACCGGCCCGCTCAAACAGGTGTAGGTCGAGCCGACATTGCAGCGGCAGCACTTGCCCATGCCGCAATGCATCCGCCGTTCGAGTGAAACGAACATCTTCTGCATGGGGATATCCTTCTGGGTCAGCATATTGCAGACGAACTTGAACATCACCGGCGGCCCGCAGACAATGGCGTAGGTATTTTGAAAAGAGGCGTCGTCGCGCTCGGCAAAGAGCTCTTCCAGGATCTTGGTCACCAGACCGACACGGCCGCTCCAGGCGTCATCCGCCGTGTCGACGGTGATGTGCAGCTTCATGTCGTCCGCCCGCCACATATCGTACTGGTAGGTAAACAGCAGCTGCGATGGATCCTTGGTGCCGTAGATGATATCAACATTGTTGAAATGGCTGCGGTTCTCCTGGACATAGGCGATTGGCGAGCGTAAAGGGGCGAGACCAAGGCCGCCGGCGATCAAGAGGACATTCTGGCCGTACATCTTCTCCATGGGGAAGCTGGTGCCAAACGGCCCGCGCAGACCGACATGGGCGCCGCACTCGACCTTGTCCAAGAAATCGGTGAGGCTGCCGACCCGGCGGATGCAAAGCTCGACATCGCCTTTCCGTGAGGAGGACGACGAGATCGAAAAAGGGGCCTCGCCAATGCCGGGGATCTCTAACATCATGAATTGGCCGGGCTGAAAGCTGAATTGCTCCCGCTCGGCCGGATCGATAATCTGGATGCGGTAGAGTTTTTCATGGGCCGTCAGCCGATGAATGCTGGTGATCTCGGCCTTGTACGTGTG
>Ga0334722_10005934_pt1 | contig 12209 bp, 17 predicted proteins | sample C3_bottom_MG_FD_207210 | JGI IMG/M metagenome (GOLD analysis project Ga0334722, IMG submission 207210) | Sediment microbial communities from Yellowstone Lake, YNP, Wyoming, USA - C3_bottom | ecosystem: Environmental > Aquatic > Freshwater > Lake > Sediment | place: USA: Wyoming | collected...
TGCTGGGGGCAAGCAACTACACCCATGCCGAGGCCACATGGACACAAACTCTGCCGGACTGGATCGGTTCACACGTCCGGGCCTTCTCCTCCTTTGGCGGAGTGCCTGAGGTCGTGGTCCCCGACAACCTCAAGAGCGGGGTCACCAAGGCCTGCTACTACGAGCCGGACATCAATCCGACCTATCAGGACATGGCTTCCCACTATGGCCTTGTTGTCCTGCCCGCCAGGGTAAGAGAACCAAGGGACAAGGCCAAGGCGGAGACCGGCGTCCAGATTGTTGAGCGCCAGATCCTGGCCAAGCTCCGGAATCACACCTTCTTCTCCTTGGCCGAATTGAACAAGGAGATCGCCCAGCTCCTTGCCGAACTCAACAACAAGCCATTTCAAAAACTGCCAGGCTCACGGCAGAGTCTGCTCGAATCCCTTGATCGGCCAGCATTGAAGCCGCTGCCATCCATCCCCTATCAGTTTGCCGAATGGAAAATGGCAACGGTACATATTGACTACCATCTGGAGATTGACAGGCACTATTACAGTGTCCCGTACCAACTGGTCGGACAAAGGCTCGACAGCAGGGTGACCGCCACCACCGTGGAGTTTTTCCACAAGGGCAAACGGGTTGCGAGTCACCAACGGAGTTACCTCAAGGGTCGCCATACTACGGCAAAAGAGCATATGCCGGAAAACCATCGGCAGTACCAGGAGTGGTCTCCTGAGCGGTTTCTGCGCTGGGCCAAAAAGATCGGCCCGCACACGGTCATCATGACTGAAAAGATTATCGCTGCGCGTGCTCATCCGCAACAGGCATACCGGTCGCTGCTCGGCATCTTGCGCCTTGGCACAAGCTATACTGACCAACGCCTCGAAGCCGCCTGCTCCAGGGCGCTCATCATCGGCACGACCTCCTACCGCAGCATTGAATCAATCCTGAAAACCGGCTTGGATAGCAAACCAATCCCAAGCCTCCATGACGATAAAGTGGACTCCGTCCAGCATCAAAATATTCGTGGCGCGGACTACTATCAAACGATCATTCACTGAACGGGATAATCATAATATGCTGACACATCCAACCATCGACAAACTGGAGGCACTCCGCTTGAGCGGCATGGTCGGAGCGCTTCGTGAACAATGGAAGACTCCTGACATCAACCAACTATCCTTTGAAGAACGGCTTGGTCTGCTGACCGACCGAGAGGTAGACGTCAGAGAAACCAAACGATTACAGTCCCGTCTCAAGAAGGCCAAACTTCGCCAAAGCGCCAGCCTGGAAGACATCGATTTCCGGCAACCACGAGGCCTGGACAAATCGCTGGTCCTCAAATTGGCTGATTGCCAATGGATCAGCAAACATCAGAACCTTATAGTTACCGGACCGACCGGGGCTGGAAAATCCTACCTTGCCTGCGCCTTCGCCCAGAAAGCTTGCCGGGAAGGCTACAATACCTCCTACGTCAGAATGAGTCGGCTATTCGAAGACTTGGGCCTGGCCAAGGGCGATGGAAGATACATAAAAATGTTAGCCAGTTTCGCCAAGACCGACCTGCTTGTATTGGATGATTACGGCCTGGCCAAGCTCACTCGGGAGCAACGGCACGATCTGTTAGAAATCCTAGAGGATCGGTATGGGGTCAGATCAACCCTAGTCGCAAGCCAACTGCCGATTGAACATTGGCATGAACAAGTCGGCGATCCGACCCTGGCCGATGCCATCATGGACCGCTTGGTACACAACGCCCATAAAATTCAACTCAAAGGAGGATCAATGAGAAAGAAGAACTCAAACTTGACAGATTAAGGAGAGGAAGAGTAGATAAAAAAGACTGCGTCGCTACGCTCCGACAGGGTGGCCGGAATCACTGGAATCGGTGGCCGACTTCAAATGGAATGCGTGGCCGACTTGACTGGAATACCCATTCCTGCTGCTTTATTGTTGTTTACCAACAAAAGTCTCTGGAGGAGATTACCTGTACTATAGGGATTGGTGGTGGTGATGAAAAGCGTGAAAGGTTATTTTTGTGTTAAAGCAGATGACGGATGCGGAGATCGTCCCTCTGTTTCCAGGCGGTAGCGTAGGCCACATGTAAGATACGATTTGAGCTGGGTTGTTTTACCGGTCCGGTGCGGCCCATATTTGAGCAGCGCCTTGCCGGGCATGAGAAATGAGGCGAGCGAGACCGCTCGATTGATGAATTAAGTCATGGTAACTCCATATATTTATATTAATTCATGGAGTAATGACCCAGATATTTAGATTTTTTTAAGGCATGTTTTTGAAAAACATCTGTTACTTTTACGTTCTTTGCGCCTTACGGTGAAAAAAGCCATGTTCCGCAAGACCATCTTCCTTGATTGCTGCTCAGATTCACGGTATTCTCAGCTTATGAAGAAGAAATCACTCATGGACTCCAATCCCTACCTTAAAGACCCAGCAACTCATGACGCATTGCTCCGGCAATCGGTTATCTCCTCAAGTGCCATCGAGGGGGTAAGCAAGGCGGTTGCGGAAAGAGCACTGGCCTCAGTCTCCAATTCCACCAACGTCACAACTTCATAATCTCTTCTACTTTTTCTCTGCCATCAATGCCTTGATAGCAGCAAAGGGATTGTGGGTGGCCAATGGCCCTTTATCACTGTCGGTATCCGGGCTGTTTTGCCATTCTGATTCCAGAGATCGGGAATGTTCATTGTCATGACAATAGAGACACAACAACTCCCAGTTGCTGCCATCCGTCGGGTTGTTGTCGTGATTATGATCCTTGTGATGAACCGTAAGTTCACTTAATTTCTTGCCAGCGAATTCGCGTCCGCACTTCGCACAAATCCAGGGATGGATTTTTAAAGCTCGCTCCCTATAGGTTTGTTTCCTGAGATCCAGGGCGCGCTGTTCCTCGGTAATGAATCGGCCATTACTCGAGTTGCTGCCTGGTTGGACGCTACTTGTTGACATAGAGAACACTCTATCCTTTCTCTTTCAGAGGAGACATCAGGCCACAAGATCGAGAATTTTCCCTTTGCTGGTAACAGCCGCAAGGTCGGGTTCGTTCGGTGACGTCACTGGCCTTCCGTTGGTCAGGGGCTGATTACCGGCAAGGGCGGAATTCTGGATGAGATTGATCAGGATGTTCGGCATCTCCATGGCCTTTTTCATGGCATAAGTTGCTGCACCAGCGCTAATTCCGTTCATTTCCATACTCTTATATGCCTCATTGGTGGTTCTGCCCAATACCTACACGTCTCTTCTTGTAAAGATGCAGCGCAGTAAAAAGAGCAAGGCGGCGCAGTACAAAACGACATTGACCAAGGGATGGACGGGACCGAAGCTATGAAACTCATCCCCGTTGATGACAGTTACCGCATAGTTCTGTAATATGTAGAGTTTAGGGTAGAGAAGGCGCCACCATGAAGCATCTGTGTCTGCCCCCGACAAGGCGGCCTTGACTAGCTGACTGTTCAGGAGTTGCTGTCCGCCATCTGAAATGAAGCCGACAACGATTACTATAAGACTCAGGGTGGCGGCCTGGAAACCAGGCATGAACAAAGAGAACAACGAACTCAGGGTAATGGCGAACAACAGGTTTACGGAGCAGAGCAGGGAGGCAGCAATATAGCCGGGAATCATGCCGCCTGATTTCTGCCAAGCGATTAGAAAGACTGTCCCGTGCAGGGTGAGCATGAAGACCGATAGCAGCAACCAGACCCCTAACAGGCGGCCAAAGAGGTACTGAGAGCGTGACACCGGCCTAGACAGATAAAGTACCATGCTGCCATCCTGCTGGTCGGTGGTGAACACTGGTGTGGCAAGGAGCACCGAGAGCATAAGCATGCCGGAAGCTATAAGCTGAAAAGCGAGGAGAGAGGCATGCCAGGCGACACTGACACCGCTCAGTTGCTGGCCATTGACGGTGTAGCTGGCATCGTAACAGCTCCGCAGGGTAAGGACGAAGAAAAGGGCAAGAGCCAACAACACGTAAAAGCTGCGTCGTTTGAGCTGGTCTTGCACGGTATGTCCGGCGATGAGAAAAAGTTTAGACATCTCTCCTCTCCACATGGCGCATGAAGACATCCTCAAGACTCTCCCCTCCGTCTGTCAGCAAGTTGCTTAGGGAGTCTTTAAGTACGATGCGGCCCTGCTGCATGAAGGCAACGGTATCGCAGATTTTTTCGACTTCAGAGATGAGGTGAGAATTGATGATTATAGTGGTGCCTTCACGGTGCAGACGATCAAGTAAAAGGCGCATCTCCCGTATGCCAAAGGGATCGAGGCCGGAAGTGGGCTCGTCCAGCACCAGAAGTTTTGGATGACCCAATAAGGCAGCGGCAAGTCCGATACGCTGTCGCATGCCCTTTGAATAGCCACCCGCCTTATCATCGGCCTCTCTGGACATGGAACAGAGTTCCAGAACCCGTTCAATTCCTTGTCTGGCCTCGTCGCCATTCACACCCAACAGAGCGGCAGTGCGCAAAAGAAACTGGCGTCCGCTCAGATGGGAGGGGATACGCTGCTGCTCTTCGAGATAGCCTGTTTCGGCACGGCTTGCAGGCAGATCGGTGGGAATACCTTTGATAGTAACTGTGCCGCTGTCTGGAATTACCAACCCCAGCAATATTTTGATAAGGGTTGTCTTCCCGGCCCCGTTAGGTCCCAACAAGGCAAGGCACTCCCCTGCACTAATTTCAAGAGAAACCTGGTCCACTGCCACGGTCGGGCCGAAAGTTTTATGGACTGACCGAAAGATGATCATGGATTGTTCGTCATGCCGATATTGGTTCTGCTGATTTCCATGATATACGCTCCTTATCACTTACTCAGCCGACTTTCATAAAGTTTGGCATTGAAGCCCACGATAAACTCGTTATTCATCTGAAGGGTGGGGGCTCGCAGGTTGCCGCTTGGCCCCATGACATGTAGGAGGATTTCAACTTTGTTATCGCTGAATGGATTCCAGCTTTGAACTTTGTCCCCCTTGGCCGTGGTGATGCTCCTGGCTGCTTTAATCAGATCCCATGCTTCTTCGCTGCCAATTTTGATTGTGCGTGCATCAGTGACCGTTATGGGGATCAACTTTTGGGCGTCAAGAACCTCTTGCGCATTGTTACATGATTTTCAGCCCTTCCGTAGGTAAGCCCAATCAATTTTCATGATCCGTCCTCATTAAATAGTTTTTATGACCAACTTACTCAATTGGTGTCTCCAGTATCATTGTCGTCGTCCTCACAAAAGGAGGAGAGGTAAGCTTTAAGGAAACAATCTGCTCAGTTGGCTATAGAGTGAGGGTAGTCGGTTTTCAATGAATGCCTTGACCCCGGAGATGGTGTTCTCTTTCTTCTCCTCTATGGACGAAGCCCTGCCTTCCAGTTGAGCCTGTAATCTTTCAGCCCTTTTGTCTGGGTCAGGATGGCTCGATAAAAAAGAGTGCCCTTTGCCAAGAGTTGCAATCTTCTTCAATGCAGAGACAGCATCTTTCGGCTCAAACTTTTCCCTTTTCAGAAACCCTAACCCGTAATCATCAGCTTCTTTTTCCTCAAGCTGGGAAAATTGTGCATTCATAAGGGTCTCGGCAAGACCTCCAAGCATAGATCGTGCTATGTCGCCAGCAGCATTATTTTGGGATGCAATGCCTTTTCTGACAGCGCTTGCAGCATATTCCAGCTGTATTTTCTTGCGAATATGGTTTTTCATGACATGACCCATCTCATGACCGATAACGAAACGCAATTCACCATCATCCAGCATATCCATGAGCCCGCTATATACCCTAATTGTGCCGTTAGCCATTGCAAAGGCATTTACTTCAGAGGATATGTAGACCCCATAGTTGAACTTCAAGTTGCCATCCTGAAATTGTTGCCCGACCAAACCACTAAGCCGTTTAGCATATTTGCTGTCAGGAGGAGCCAGAGTATGTTTTCCATCTGAAGCTTGAGCGGATTTTATTGCTATCTCCTGCACATCCTGATCTGAAAGCGTAAATGCTTTTACAGCATTCAAACCTGCCTCTGTTGCTGTCGTGATGTCAGTATTTTCGCAACCTGACAGCAAGGTCAGGCAAAATAGTATAGTGAGGTATTTCAGCATGATATAGTTCGCTTTAATTGAGCGAAGAAATGTTCCTGTTTTTTGAGGTCATACTAATTTTCAATCATGGCTGGTTCATCTTCATCAGCACCATACCCGAAGCAGGATCAAGTTCCCGTATGACACTGACATCAAGTATCTCGGTTATTACCACTTCAAGAACAAGGAACGCTTCACTTCCCTCACGTAAGCAGCCAACCTTTACGCTGTCACGCTTGCCGTAAGCGCCATGGAAATGAATTCTTGGCTGATCATTGTCCCAGAATATTGTACCGAAGCCCACGGCCTCATGGCTTTCTTGTAGTTCTCGCCAGACAGGTATAGGTGGCATATTTTCGGTCTCCGGTCCCACCACAAAGCGACCACCTTTCATGCCCCCCACTACATTGAAAGAGGCTGCGCGTATCTCTTCCTTGCGGCATATCATTTCAATGCCTCCAAGTACGTCCTCCCCATCGCTGAACCGGACAACCACAATCCTGCCCGACTTCCCTGTCTGATATTCCATATGTGCCCTTAATGATAATTTGTGCTGAGGTCAGTTGGCCGTTGCATCAGATCTCGAAGGTTAGCTGTTGACTCGTTCCTTTAATTCCTTGCCTACTTTGAAGAAGGGAAGTTTTTTGGGGTTAACGGCAATCTGCTTGCCTGACTTTGGGTTTCTGCCGACATACGTACCGTATTCCTTGACGGTAAAACTCCCAAAACCTCGAATTTCAATATCGTCACCACGTTCCATTGCTACCATCAATGTCTCAAGAATAATGTTCAGGACAGAGGTGGCCTGACGAGTGGCCATATCCAATTCCTGAGCGAGTGCCTCGATGAGTTCTGATTTATTCATGGGAATTCCTTAAAATTCATATACCTTGCTTACAATAAGGACGATAGCTTCTGAGCTAAAACATTCTCTGGGACACCACCTACAATTTGGTCAACGAGCTTCCCATTTTTGAAAAACAGAAATGAGGGAACGCCCCGAATACTGAACGATGCAGCAGTGCGTTGATTTTTACTCGTGTCAATTTTTGCCACAATTCCCCGGTTCACAAATTGCTGAGCCAACTCCTCGACAATAGGGGACATTATCTTGCAGGGGCCACAGGTTGGCGAAAAAAAGTCGACCATAACTGTAAGACCTGCGCCACTGATGAAATTGTGAAAATTGCTATCCTCAAGCTCAACAGGTATAGCCTTTCCCGTCAAACTAATCGGGGAACCACACTTGGCACATTTTGGGCGGAGATGCTGCTTGTCCGCAGGAATTTTATTTTTCTGCCCACATGACGAGCAAGAGACAATTACGCTATTCATGCCACACCATAGTCAATAAAGGACAATCAAAGGATTCATAAACGATCCCCCCATTTATCATTTGATTGGAGGAGTCGCTCTGTATTTCCCTTGGAGTGCAAGCATCCACCCTGGGTATTCTTGAGGCAAGGAGCTTGCTTGATCCAAAATATTCAGTTCGTTTTCAGTCAATTGTAACGATGAGGAGGCAATATTGTCACTGAGTTGATCATTTGTTCTGGCTCCAATAATGACAGTGCTCACATATGGCTTACTCAGCAACCATGCCAGTGCGACTTGGGCGACAGAAGCACCATGCGAATTGGAAATTTCGCGCATCAACTCGACACAATGAAACGCTTTTCCCTTGTCGACCAAAGGGAAATCAAAAGTACTCCGCCTTGCCCCTTCTGGTCCTTTTTCATCCGGGCGGAACTTGCCGCTCAATAATCCTCCGGCCAACGGGCTCCATACCATGAGTCCAAGTTGCTGGTCATTGATCAACGGGACCAATTCACGCTCAATATCTCGCCCTGCGATTGTGTAGTAGGCTTGAACGCTTTCAAATCTTGCCCAACCTCTTCGTTCGGAAACGGCCAAGCCTTTCATGACCTGCCAAGCTGCCATATTACATAGGCCGATATATCTGACCTTTCCGCTACGCACCAGGTCGTTCAAAGTCGATAACGACTCGTCAAGTGGCACCAGTGGGTCAAAGGCATGAAGTTGGTACAAGTCGATATGGTCGACCTGAAGACGTTTCAAACTGGCATCAACCTCATTCATCAGATGGTATCGGGACTGGCCACGGCCATTGATCGCCGATTCTGAGATGATGCCGGTTGCCTTTGTCGCGATTACCAACTCATCTCTTGGCAGACCGAGATCCCGGATAGCTTGCCCTGTTAAGGATTCGGATTGCCCAAGCGAATAGACATTGGCAGTATCAATAAAATTGATCCCGGCATCAAAGGCCTGTTTGACCATGCTGGAGACTGCGTTCTGGTCAAGGCTACCCATTACCTTCCAGAATCCTTCACTGCCAAAGGTCATCGTGCCAAGACATAGTTCAGAGACATAGAGACCTGTACGGCCCAACAAACGGTATCGCATGACTACCTCCTCCCTGACGAATTCAGGGTGTTTGGATGAATTGCCAGGAGAGTTATTATTCCTCGGATACTTCGAGGACAAAGGCCTCGTGGCGGCTATTAGGCTGCAATTCTGTCATGATGGTAGTGTGCCGACAGTAGACCCATTCCAAACCTTTATAGCCCAAAAATATCCCTTCAACCTAGTCCATAAGAGTTTATTTCTATCAGGGGTTTCTCTTAGGCTGTTTTTCCTGCTTATCTGTTGTCTTTTGCTGCTGTTTACCTGCATTCTGTTTCTGACCTTTTTCCTTATCCTTCTTGCCGCCCTTGTCTCCCATGTTGCGCCTCCTTAATCAGGTTGATATTTTAAAGTCAGTTCACAGCATCTGCCAATGCCTTACCGGGTTTGAACTTAGCAACTTTCTTGGCCGCAATCTTGATTTCTTTTCCGGTCGATGGATTTCTTCCGGTACGGGCGGCACGTTCGGACACGGAGAATGTGCCAAAGCCAATTAATGTGACACTGTCGCCGCTCGAAAGCGCTGTGCTTATGGCTTCAATCATTCCGTTCAAAGCTTTTTCTGCATCGGTCTTGGTCGTGTCTGCTGCTGTTGCGATTGCGGTGATGAGTTCGGTCTTGTTCATGCCTATGGTCCTTTTTAATTGATTCGGGATATGCCCCAGATTGATAATAAAACAGATGTCGATAATGCCAGAAAGGCTATACAGCATCCGCTGTTTTTGTTGCCACCGGTAGTTCTCTGCTTCTCTTCCTCGTCAAGAATGGCCATGTCGGCATATGTAAACTTCCCGTCGCCGTCTCACCGAGTATGGAGACTCTTTGCCAAGGATAAATATCATGGCCATGATTGGTTGTGCCAGGCATCAATATATCACAACAGGATTACCAGAGCGATACCTCCACCGATAATAGCAAGGTTACTGACTGCCGATACCCCATGCAATTTCCTGAACTGGACACGAAGTGGATGGTCCACAGGGGTAGTCTCAAAAGAGGGTATTTCCTTCTTCAATGCTGCGGCCTTGGGCTCAATCACAAAAGCCTGCACTAAGGTAATGGCCAGCATAATAGCGATGATGATTCCAGAGGCAGTCCTATGCTTGGTTGCTGAAAAGAAGAGGGTGACAAGGGCAATCACCCCACACGCCAATCCCCATCTGAAATACCCTGAAAAAAGGACTCCGACGATCCCCCCAGCCATGTCCCGGTTGAAAGATTTGAAAATGGTGGGGGTCAGGATAAATGTGAACAGAGATGCACCACCGGCCCAACAAGCGACGGCGAGACGATAAAGGATTGAGGGTATCTGCATGGGGTCCACGTCATCCAAATTGATAGTGTTTTCGACTAGGCTTTAGCACCTTCCAGTAGCATGACATGCCAGCAGGAAAAACGACCAGATCGCCAGGCTTGATGGTGACAGCATTTCCACTTTCTGGAGTGACGATAACCTCTCCCTCCAGGATATAACAGGTTTCCTCGCTGTCGTAGGTCCAGGGAAACTCTGACACATCACAAGTCCAAATAGGCCATGACTTGGCATCAAGGTCTTTGATGCGTGATTCTTCAGGATCACGCTCAACCTGTATTGTTTCCATCTCAATGTCCCCCTCATTTTTTCGCAGGAAGCACTTCAAGCCAATATCCATCCGGGTCTTTAATGAAATAAATCCCCATCTCAGTATTTTCAAAACAGATGCAGTCCATATCTTTATGCTTCTGATAGGCAGCGTCAAAATCATCTACATAAAAAGCAAGATGGAGGTCATTGTCACCATGGTGGTAAGCTTCTGTACGGTCACGGTACCACGTAAATTCAATCTGATAGTCGTTGGACTCGTCTGAAATATATACCAGCTTGAATTCACCTGCAGGGTGGTCAATGGCACGGATTTGCTGTAAGCCGAGAGCCTCTTCGTAGAAGGCCAAGCTTCTTTGAAGATCCAAGACATTGATGTTGGTATGAGCCATTTTGAACTTCATCTTTCACCTCATAATTTTCTTTCTGTCAGGGTGCAAAATTTCCGTCTTTTGCAACAACATTCAGGCATAATCGCATTGGTACGCCCACCTAAGCTTTTTTAACAAACTCTGATTTCAGCTGCATCGCACCAATGCCGTCAATTTTACAGTCAATATCATGATCGCCATCGACCAAACGGATATTTTTAACTTTAGTGCCAACCTTGACCACCAAGGATGATCCTTTAACCTTGAGACTTTTGATCACGGTGACAGTATCTCCGTCTTTAAGCGGATTTCCGTTGGCGTCCTTAATAACACTCGCACTTTCGACAAGTTCGACTACAGCATCTATTGCCCATTCATAGGTGCATTCAGGACAAACATACATTGTGCCGTCTTCGTAGGTGTATGCCGAATTACATTTTGGACATTGAGGAAAATTGTTCATGCTGTACCCTGATTTTGATTGGCTAATATTGAGTTCAGTGGCGCACTGCGTGTCCGAGCGACCCTTGATGACGTCCGTCTTGCAATTATGTCCTTGGGGCCACTGCGACCTTGACAACGACTTTGTGGATCTGCCCTGACGAGATTAGTGGCATGTGCGCATCTTCCGGGAAGAAAATCACAAAGGCTCCACTTTTAGTTGAGACCCAGGCGTCCGGTTCGTCCGCGAAGAACTGCATATCGGTTTTTTGATCGTATTCTCCGGATGGCTTTTTACACGATGATTTTGGCTTCCATCCCATATCATCGGTACCGGCCAAGACCAATTGAATATCAACGTATTTCTCATGCGTTTCGAGCAGGGCATCCTCTTTCTTGCGGCCATAATCCTTGGACACCATGGCATAGACGTGGTCTCCATCTATCTCATACTTTGCCACCGGCAGTTCCTTCAAATCCGGGCGTAAGAGAAACTCAAATGCCTTTGTAAATCCCTCATTCAGGGCCAGATAACGGGGTGTGTTCTCAAGTACATCCAAAATCATGTCTATTCCTTCCTGAAATCATGTTGTTTAAACGTTTCCTATCTGCACCAAGAGTTAAGCCCTGAATTAGCTTCCTGTTGAAGCATTTTAAGCAGGTCAGGTGAGTTGAACATCTTTTCGCACAGTTCGCATTTTCTGTAGCCAATGATTTCTCTTACTGGAAAGCCGGCAAAAGAGGCAATGTCTGTTATACCCATGGTCCGAATGTGGTTATACAACCGATTCGTTTCACTTTTATTGAGAAGCTGCTCAATGGTGCTGTCCTTTAAATTGCCAAGGTGGAAGAAATTTGTTTTTGTAAAATGGCTGCCAGCATCGCAGCAGGCATACACGTCAAGGTTTGGAGCCAGATAAGGGTTCATCGGACAGCAGTTTGCCTGGTAATCGGTGCGTATGGGTTGGCGATCAAATGATTCGGCTCGACCGGCATAGATTACTGGTTCCGGGAAAAATTTGAGGCCATGATCCCGTAGATATTGCTCGAAGGCATCATCCTGTTCTGAGAAATCGGTTACGAATGAAATAAAATAATCCAGCCCGATTTTCTGACAATTCTGAGCGGCGTTCAATATATTCTGGCGGGCTATATTTTTCTGGTGCCACCGGCTGTAACTCAAGCGCAGTTGTGACAGCCCCTTTTCTTTGAGCTGGACGGTGTAGGTGTCTGCCAGCGCCGGGGTTTTGGCCCAGAAGCTGTTGGTGACGACCCGTGTGTAGATTCCATATTCCTGGCAGAGGCCTACCAGTTCGCTAATTTCATCC
>Ga0334722_10005935_pt1 | contig 12208 bp, 7 predicted proteins | sample C3_bottom_MG_FD_207210 | JGI IMG/M metagenome (GOLD analysis project Ga0334722, IMG submission 207210) | Sediment microbial communities from Yellowstone Lake, YNP, Wyoming, USA - C3_bottom | ecosystem: Environmental > Aquatic > Freshwater > Lake > Sediment | place: USA: Wyoming | collected...
TCGTGATCGAGGACCGCGAGAAGAAGCTCCATCCGCACATCGAGGTCTGGACGACGAAGGGCGGCAAGGAGAAGAAGGTCCGCGACTTCGTGGTCCCCGTGGGCGCCCAGCTCATCATCGAGGACGGCGCGGACGTTGCCGCGGGCACCACGATCGCCAAGATCAGCCGCGAGGCGTACAAGACCCGCGACATCACGGGCGGCCTGCCGCGCGTGGCGGAGCTGTTCGAGGCGCGCCGTCCCAAGGACCCGGCGACGATCTCGGAGATCGACGGTGTGGTTCGGTTCGGCGACATCAAGCGCGGCAAGCGCGAGATCTTCGTGCATCCGATCGACGGCAGCGGTTCGGTCGACGAGCAGACGCCGCCGCAACTGTATGAAGTGGCGGCCGGCAAGCACCTTCGCGTGCACGAGGGCGACCGCGTGCGCGCCGGCGACCGCTTGTCGGAAGGCCCGGTGAATCCGCACGACATCTTGCGGATCAAGGGCCCGCGCGCCGTGCAGGAGTACCTGCTCAACGAAGTGCAGGAGGTCTACCGCCTCCAGGGCGTGAAGATCAACGACAAGCACATCGGCGTGATCGTGCGCCAGATGCTCCAGAAGGTCCGCGTCCTCGACTCGGCCGACACGGAGTTCCTGGAAGGCGAGAATGTCGACAAGGCGGCGTTCCGCGACGCCAACGACAAGGCGAAGAAGAAGAAGCTCAACGCCGCGACCTCCGAGCCGCTGCTGCTCGGCATCACGAAGGCGAGCCTCACGACCCAGTCGTTCATCTCGGCCGCGTCATTCCAGGAGACGACGCGCGTGCTCACCGATGCCGCCATCCGCGGGGCCAAGGACAACCTCCTCGGCCTCAAGGAGAACATCATCATTGGGCATCTCATCCCGGCCGGCACCGGCATGTACCGGTATCAGCAGGTGGATATGGATGTCGAAGCGCCGCAGGTACCCGCCGAGCCCGAGTTTGGGCTGGGCGACCTCGGGGCGATTCCGGCGGTGCCGGACGATCTGTCGCCGCTCGGCGCGGAAGAGCTGGACTGACGCACCACGACGAACGGCCCGCTGCGATCTGCAGCGGGCCGTTTGTCGTGGTGGGAAGGGGAAGGGAGCAGGGTGTGGGAAGGGGAAGGGAGCAGGGTGTGGGAAGGGGAAGGGAGACTCCGCTCACTGCCGCTTCACAATGAAGAGCGCGCTGCCCACGGCACGCTCGCCCGTCTGGTCGGACGGCACGTTGGTCACTTTGTCGCCAACCACGAGTGTGGTCGAGCCTCCGCCGTCGAAGTTGAGCGCGTCCCACGCGCCGAGTTCCTTCATGAGGGCGGCGAACTCCACGAGTGTCATGCCCGCGCTCGCCGCCTGACGGCCGTCAACCGTCACGAGAAAGAGCGTTGCACTGTCGCGGCTGAATCCGACGCCGGTCCGCGGGTGACGCATTTCGGCGTTGCGTGAGATCGTGCCCTCCTCCGAGGGCGCGCGCGCCGCGACGTTCGCGCCGTCGCGCAGGAGGCGTGGCCACCCGCCGATGATGAGCGCCGGGGCGGCGGTGCGCGCCGTGGCCGGCTGCGGCACGGCAGGCCACGGCGCCGCGGCCAGGAGAATGCGAACCGTGTCGCCGTCCGCAGTGGAGTCCACCGCCGCCGCGCGAGCGCCGAATGCGCTCAACACGGCGCCGTCGCTCGGGATGGCCGTGCCGCCCCCCTTCGCACTCCCGCGCCGCACGTAGAGCAGCGTATCGGCGCGCCGACCCGCTGGAGCGAGCGTGAGTTCGCTCGGTTTTCGCACGGTGTCGCGCGGGGTGGCCGCACCGTAGCGCGGCGTCCAGAGTGTCGTGCCTTCGTACGTGCCGGAGGTCGGCGCATTCACGGTCAGCACGGGGAAGGACGCGTGCGGCAACCAGGCCCAGCCGTCGAACGCGAACCGGTCGAGCAGCAGACGCCCACCGCTGGTCATGGCGAACTGCGCGTGCACGTTGTCGTACGTGTCGTAGGGCGACTCCGTCACGCGCACGCCTTTCCACCATTCGCCGTCGAGCACGACGTTGTTCTCGCTCGCGCCCGAGGCAAGGTCAAAGAAATCGGCGTTCACGGCGGCCAGCACGCGCTCGCCAGCCGCGATGCGGCGCGCGGCCATCGCGCTCACGCGCTCGCGCGTGGCGAGCTGGTCGTGCGCGCGCACCTGCCGCACCTGCACGTCCGCGCGGCGGAGATCGACCTGCACGACGTGAATGACCCACGGGCCCGCGTTGCGGACGAGCCGGGCGTGCGTGACGCCTTGGGCGAGCGTCTCGGTGCGCGCGGTGTCGGCGCGCTGGGCCTCGGCGGCGCCGGCGGCAACGCAAGACGCCGCGACAAGGCCGAGAGAGTGGCGCAGGAAGTTCGACATCAGGCCATTCGAATCATCGAGTATACCTGCTGGCAGTCGGGGCCGGCAGAACATAACTTAGGCCCCGTAACACGCCACCGCCTCGGCACCCGTCCGATGCCGGTCGCGCTATTCGGCAGCGAAAGCGGCCGGAGGTCGATCGACAGATTCTACGGCTTCCCGACACCCACCCCCAACGGACCAGGAGCATTCGCATGCGGAGATTCGTAGGCCATGCGTTCGCGGCGCTCATCTTCGTGGCAGCAGTCGCCACGTCGGCGTTTGCCCAGAACACCGTCACACTTGAGGGCGTCGTGAAGGCGGACAACCAGCCGCTTGCCGATGCCCAGGTGACCGTTACCAACGTCGCCACAAAGGAAACGGCGCGCGCGACGACCCGCGCCAACGGCGACTTCCGAATCCTCGGCCTCTTTTCCGGGCAGTACGCCGTGCAGGTGCGCGCCATCGGCTACAAGCCGCAGGGCCAGGTGGTTCAACTCGTTATCGGCCAGCGCGCCCGCCTCAACTTCGCGATGGAAAAGGGCGTCGCGGAACTCGCCGCGCAGACGATCATCGGCGAGAAGGTGAAGCAGGTGGAGGTACAGCGCCTCTCGGTGTCCGCCCCCGTCATGAAGGCAGAAATCGAGAACCTGCCGCTCAACGCGCGCGGCCTGATGAACCTCGCAGGCATCGCACCGGGCATCAAGACGTACGCGCCGCAGTCGGGGCGCACGCTGCCGAGCGCCGGCGGCGCGCCCGACCTGCGTTTCTTCAACGTGTACGTGGACGGCGTCGAGATGAAGTCGCTGTACAACGGCAACATCGTCGGCCTCGGCCAGACGGGTTCGCCGCTGCCCCAGGAGTCGCTCGAGCAGTTCCGCGTCTTCGTGAACCCGTACGACGCCGAGTATTCGCGCGCCGGCTCCTACGTGATCAGCACCGAAAGCCGCCGCGGCACGAACACGTGGGAGGGCTCCGCGTTCGGCTTCCTGCAGAACAAGGCGATGATCACGCAGAACGCGTTCCAGACCAAGGTCCCCAACTACAACCGCCAGCAGCTCGGCCTCAACCTCCGCGGTCCGCTGAAGACCGACAAGCTGTTCCTCGCGACCAGCTACGAGCTGACCAACACGGCGTACTACCTCGACGTGAACCCGACGAGCGGCAGCTGGGCGACGAACCCGAAGTACAAGGGATCGTTCCTTGCGCCGAACAAGAACCACACGCTGTTCACGCGCCTGACCTACGTGCAGAGCCCGACCATTACGTACGATGCGATGGTGTCGGCCCGCTACCTGCGCGGCGAGGGCAACTTCGGCGCCAAGGTCGCGCAGGAAGTGGGCATTTCGCAGAAGTACGACATCTACACGGCGCAGCTGCGCCAGCGCTACCTGAAGCCGGGCGGCCGGTTCGTCAACGAGGCATCGCTGCAGCTCGTCAGCTGGAAGCACAACGAGGGTCCCCTCAACGCGGGCCCGCAGTTCACCTACCCCGGCATCACGATCGGCGGCACGAATGGCTTCCCGCTGATCCTGCAGGAGCTCCATCTCCGCGCCGTGGACCGTGCGACGTGGAACATTGACAACGCGTCGGGCTCGCACGTCATCAAGGCGGGCTTCGAGCTCAGCTCGATCTCGGCAAAACAGACCTACCCGAACAACCAGTACGGGTCGTTCAGCTTCCTGACCGACACGTCGTCGCTGCCGTACTCGGCGTCGATCGCCATCGGCATCACCGACCCGAACGGCATCGCCGACGCCAAGGCAAGCGCCGGAGCGTACTCGACCGGCGTGTACATCAACGACGAGTGGCAGGTGAAGGACAACTTCACGCTGTCGCTCGGCCTGCGTCACGATGCCGAACTGAACACGATGAACAACAAGTACACGGTGCCGTGGGCGAGCGACACAACGCTCATGCGCCTGGCGTCGAACGGCGGCCCGCTCACCGGCTACCTGAACAAGGGCGACCGCCTGAACCAGCTCGGCAACTTCTCGCCCCGCATCTCGTTCTCGTGGGACCCCACGCGCCAGAACCGCACGTTCATCCGCGGCGGCGTGGGCATCATCTATGACCGCGTGACGAGCTTCATGGGCTTCCAGGAGCGCAAGAACTCGACGTGGCGGACGTACAACTTCACGTTCAACACCACGACGAACCTGCCGACGAAGGACCCGAACGTCCTTCGCCAGCGCGTGCTGGCCGGCCAGGCCGGTTCGCCGGCGCCGATCCTCATGCCGCACGACATGAAGACGCCGAAGAACCTGCAGATGTCCGTTGGTGTCGGCCACCAGTTCAACGAGCAGTTCGGGCTCAACGTGGATTACGTGCGGCAGCACCTCACGAACCTGTACGTGCAGCGCAACCCGAACTACCTCGACAAGACGGTGACGCCCAACGCACGCAAGCTGACGCCGAGGTTCGGCGATATCGTGCTGTGGGACGACATCGGCGAGGCGTGGTACTCGGCGTTCCTCGTGTCGGCCACGTACCAGCGCAACCAGTCGCGCGTCAACCTGGCGTACACGCTCGGGTACTACGAGGGCAACTTCGACACCGCGGCGCTGCCGAACTTCGCCCTGCCGTCGCTGTTCAACCGCCAGCGCACGACCGGTGACGAGCGTCACCGTCTGGTGCTCTCGTCCACGACGCCGCTGCCGTGGGGCTTCAACTTCGCGACCGTCACCACGCTGGCCAGCCCGCGTCCGTTCGCGAGCATCGACGGCCGCGATCTCAACCTCGACAACATCACGGGCGATGATTACCTCGGCTGGGCCGACGACAAGATCGGCGGGACCGCCCGTCCGGGCATCCGCACCGTGCGGCCGGCCAACGCGTTCCCCAACTGGTATCGCACCGTGGACATCCGCCTTGGGCGTCCGCTGTATACGGTGAACGGCAAAAAGGTGAGCTTCACCGCCGAAGTGTTCAACCTGTTCAACTGGTTCAACAAGCTCTCGTACGGCGGCACGGCGTACACCGCCACCGGCGCGTCGGTGGCGACGTACGGCGTCGCGACGGGCGCGTACGCGGCCCGCCAGGCGCAGGTCGGAATGCGCGTCGACTGGTAGGCACGCACGCAGTGGCAGCGGCCCCGCAGCGGATCTCCCGCTGCGGGGCCGCTCCCTTTCCCGATGCGCGCCCATGGCGCACATTCTTCGCTTCACCCGCCACGAGCCCATGACCGACCTCGCGATTACCGCCGCCGCCCCGCGCGAACACGTCATCACGCGCCGCGCCGTCATCTCGTGGATGATCTACGACCTCGCCAACACGATCTTTTCCATGGGCGTGGTCTCGATGTTCTTCTCGATCTACATCCGGAACGCGGTCGGCGCGCAGAAGGCCGACGCCGAGTACGGCATCATCACCGCGGTCTCGATGGGAATCATCTTCATCATCTCGCCGCTGCTCGGGTCCATGACCGATCGCGCGCGGCGCCGCATGCCGTTCCTCGTCTGGAGCACGATTGTCTGCGTCGCGCTCACCGCGCTCCTCGGCCGCCTGCCGTATGCGATGACCCTGCTCGCGTTCGTCGTGGCGAACGCCGCGTATCAGGCGGGGCTGCAGTTCTACGACGCGATGCTCCCTGAGGTGAGCACCGAGGAGAACCGCGGCCGCATCAGCGGCTTCGGCGTGGCGCTCGGCTATCTCGGATCGTACCTCGCCGTCGGGCTCGGCCTCTACTTCGGCAGCGGCGACCTGCCGCGCCTGTTCTGGTGGATCGCGGTCACGTTCCTCGTCTTGTCGCTGCCGTGCTTCTTCTTCGTGCACGAGCGCGGCAACCCGAATCCCCGCCCCGTGTTCAGCTGGGATTCGGTCATCGGATCCACTCGCGAGACGATCGCGACGTTCCGCAATGGCTCGCAGTATCCGGGGCTGATTCGCTTTCTCGTCGGCCGCATCTTCTACACGGACGCGATCAACACCGTCATCTCGATCATGACCCTGTATTCCGTCAACGTCGCCGTCGCGAGTGGACAGGCGGAGGAAAGGGCCAAGAACACCGCGTCGCTCGTCATGATGGTGGCGATCACGTTTGCCGTGCTCGGCGGGTTCTTCTGGGGCTGGCTCGTCGACCGCATCGGCCCAAAGCGCACGCTCAACATCGTGCTGCACCTGTGGGTGCTGGTGTTCATCGGCGCGGCCGCCATGGGCATCGTCGGCCTGCCGATGTGGATGTTCTACATCATCGCGTCGGGCGCCGGCGTTGCGCTCGGCGGCGTCTGGTCGGCGGACCGGCCGCTGATGCTGCGTCTCACGCCGCCCGACCGCATCGGCGAATTCTACGGGCTCTATGGCATGGTCGGCCGCTTCTCGGCGATCACCGGCCCCGCCATCTGGGCGATCGTGGCCAAGATCACGATCGAGAGCGGGTGGATGTCGCCCGCGCGCGGACAGGGCGTCGGGGTCATCACGCTGATGCTGCTCGTCCTCCTCTCGTACTGGATCCTGCGCTCCGTGACGGACGAGCAGCGCGACTGGGCGGCGCTGAAAGCCAGGGGCTGACCGGCGCCGTTCGATCCGCACGCGGTGCTTGACGCGGTGCTTGACCCGAGCGCGCCCGCGGCGAATGTTGGCGCATGATGCGCCGCCTGCTTGTTCTCGCTCTCGCTGTGACGGCCGCGATCGCCTCAACGGCGCCTCTGCGCGCGCAGGCGGCGCCGGCGGCGTGCGGACCAGACAGCGGCAAGCTGGCGTTGGTGCTCGCTGGCGGCGGTGCGAAGGGCTTCGCGCATATCGGCGTCCTGCGCATGCTGGACTCGCTGGGTATCGTGCCGGATCTTGTCGTCGGCACGAGCGCGGGCGCGCTCTTCGGCGCGCTGTATGCGAGCGGCCTGCCGGTGGCGGACATCCAGCGCGACGTCGTGGCGATGGGACTCGACACGCTGGTTGGGAGCTACGGCCCGGCCACGCCGCCGTCGCTCGGGGACCGGCGGGCCATCCTCGCCTGGGAAGGCGGGGCGCGCGGCTTCGAGTTGCAAACAAACGTCGTGCGTGAAGCGCCGCTGAACGCACTGGTGACGGCGCTCTACCTGCGCGGCAACTTGATGGCGCGTGGCGACTTCGATCGGCTGCCCATTCCGTTCCGGGCCGTGGCCGCCGATTTGCGCACGCGGCAGGAAGTGGTGCTCCGCGCCGGCGACCTCGCGCAGGCCGTGCGCGCGAGCGCGTCGATTCCGCTCGTGTTTCGCACTGTGCGCATGGATGGACGTGATCTCGTGGACGGAGGCATCGCGAACAACACGCCGCTGAGCGTGGCGCGCGAGCTCGGCGCGACGCGCAGCATCGTCTCCGCGTTTCGCGACACCGCGCTTGTGGATTTCACCAAGGACGATCCGTTCACGGTGGTCATGCAGCTCGCGAACCTGCTCGTGCAGGATTCGCTGCCCGAGCGCCGGGCGGGCGAGCTCGTGCTGCGCTCCGACGTGCGAGGCATCGGACATCTCGACTTCTCGCCTGCCACGATCGCGCGTGCCATCGCCGCCGGCGAGGATGCCGCGCGCGCCATCGCCGCCGATCGCTGCCTGCCGCGCGGCCGCGTACGGCCGCACGGAGCCGTGCCGCCGCTCGCGGCACATTTCATGCCGCCGGGCACCGACGCCGACGTGGTGCGCCTGCTGGGGACGATCCTCGGCGATGTGGGTGGCACCGTGCCGGACGTGCCGCGAATGCAGCAGCGCCTGCGCGGGCTCGCGCAGGTCGAGCGGTTCCGCGCCATGTGGCTGATGCCAACGGCGGGGCCGGGTGATTCGGTCGTGCTCGAACCGAACGCGCGGCCGGCGAGTATTGAACGCGCGCTGGTCGGCGCCGCCTTCGATCGTGAACTCGGACCGCGGCTCTGGCTCGGACACGTGCGGCGCTTGCCGCATCGCGACGCCGAAATCACCGAAGTCCTCGAGGTCGGAGACCTCGAGCAGGAGGCGTCGGTGACGCTGCGCCGCAGTCACGACGTGCTGAGTTCGCCGTGGTCTCCCCTGCTGTCGCTGTTTGCGCGCCGCATGCAGGTGCGCGACATCCGCGGTGGCAAGGAGTATCCACACATCGCGACTTCCGACTGGCGCTTCGACCTCGGCATCGAACGCTGGATCGGCCGGCGCACCACCGCGTCGCTCGCGCTGTTCGTCAGGCAGTGGGACGAACCAGTGTTCGCCGGCTCGCCGGTGGCGCTCGGCGCGCGCTGGCGCATCGAGCAGCGTGCGCTGCCGTTCACGGCGAGTGGTACGCTCGATGTCGAAGGCACTGCGCGCTACTGGCGTGCCGCCGTGGACTGGCGCATCCCGCGGCGCCTCGGAGGCCTGACGGTGGAGCCCTCGGTCTCTGCCGTCCTCGGCGAGCATCTCCCGCTGCAGAGCAGCGCGTTCCTCGGCGGCGCGGCCGATGGATTCCCGGGCTTCGTGACGCAGGAGCTGCGCGGCGAACAGGCTGGTGCGCTCGCGCTGCTGCTTGAACATCCGCTGGCGGGTCCCGTAAGCGTGCGAGGTCGCGTCATCGGCGGACTCCTGAAGACCGACGGCGTCGGCCTCTTTCGCGATGCGCACGGCTTCTTCGGGGCGCGCGTCGGGTTCGGCGTCGCGACGGCTCTGGGTCCCGCGATCATCGAGTACGGAGCGAACGACCGTGGCCGCGGCCGGTTCTGGTTTCGTTTCGGCGACTGGTTCTAAGGCGTGAGGTTCACGGTCCCGGAGATCTTCCTCGCGTCGACGGCGATCGCCGTGTCGTGCGTGATCGCTGGCGGATGGTACTGGCGCCGCTGGGTGCGACGCACCGCGCGCCGGGTGCACCGGCGTTTCGGCGCGCGCATTGACCGCTTCAAGCTGACCAGCAAGCGCTACATCACCGACGCGCTGCTCAACGACCCCGACGTCGCCGAGGCGGTGCGCGCGCACGCCCGCGCACACGGCTTGCCGGAGCGCGCGGTGTGGCTGCGCGTGCGCGAATACCTCGACGAGATCATTCCCGCGTTCTCGCTGCTGATGTACTACCAGTTCGGGTACGCGCTGTCCAAGGCGCTGCTCTCGATGTTCTACAAGGTCTCCGTCGAGTATGTGCGGCGGGAAAGCATTGACGACCTGCCGCGCGAGTCCATCGTCGTCTACCTGCTCAACCACCGCAGCAACGCCGATTTTGTGCTCGCGAGCTACGCGCTCGCCGGGGAGGTGGCCATCTCGTACGCCGTCGGCGAGTGGGCGCGCGTCTTTCCGCTCGAGTACCTGTTCAAGTCGTTCGGCTCGTATTTCATTCGCCGGCGCTATCGCGAGCCGTTGTATCACCGCGTACTGGAACGGTACGTGCAGCTCATCACGCGCAACGGCGTGACGCAGGGGATCTTCCCCGAGGGCGGCCTGACGCGCGACGGCCGATTGCGCCCCGCCAAGGTGGGCCTGCTCGACTACATGATCGGCGTGGCGCGCGAACCCGGGTTCGCCGAGCGCATGTATGTCATCCCCGTGGCGCTCAACTACGACCGCGTGCTCGAAGACCGCACGCTGCTGCGCGAACTGCGTCACACGGAGGGCGCCGCGCGTCCGGGACGCCTTGCGCAGTTCAGCGAAGTGCTGCACTACGCCGCGTGGAATGTGGGGCGACTCCTGTCTCGGCGGTGGAAACGGTATGGCCGCGCCGCCGTCGTGATTGGCGAGCCGTTGGCCGTGAAGCCGTGGCTCGAGAAGATCGAGGAGGGCGGGCCGTCGCTCTTCAACCGGCCGCGCGACGAGCGGCTCGCCGCGGTGCAGTGGTTCTGCGACCGCGCGATGCAGCACATCGGCGCCATCATTCCCGTGACGCCCGTGCCGTTGGCGTGCGCGGCGCTACAGACGTTCGACGCCGACTTTGTGCCGCGCGCGCGCCTGCTCGAGCGCATGGCGGAGTTGCGCGACGCTTTAGTCGAGCGCGGCGCGCGCCTGCTGCACGCCGACTATGCGGTCGAGGAGGACTGGGAGCGCGCGTACCGCATGCTGCGGATGCGGCGTGTCGTCGCGCGGGCCGGCGACGGCTACCTCATACTCCCAAGGGGACGCGAGTTGGTGAGTTACTACGCCAACTCGATTGCGCACTTGTGCGGCGAGTTCGAGAGCGCGGTCAGGGCGCGGGATGCGCTGCCCGTTGATGGGCTCGTCGGGAGATGAGGGACGGGGAGGGGTGCTGGGGCTTAGGGACGACTGAAGCGTATGGGGACGAGGCACGAGGGACGGGGCGTGCGATGCGGCTCGCGACGCGTTCCCCCTCACTCCTCGCCGCACTCGTCCCTCTCCACCAAACCCCAGCACTCCCCCTCGTTGCTCAAGCCACACCATTGACCCACAGCGCCGACCCCGCTACTTATTCAAGTCTGTTCCGTGCCGCCCATCCCGGGCGATCCACGTAGAAGCAGGATCACGAACAGCAGGAAATTATGCCGACGATCAACCAACTCGTCCGGCAGAGCCGTCGCGATGTCGCCCGCAAGGAGAAGGCGCCGGCTCTGAAGGCGAACCCGTTCAAGCGTGGCGTGTGCACCCGCGTGTACACCACCACTCCCAAGAAGCCGAACTCCGCGCTGCGCAAAGTGGCGCGTGTCCGCCTCGTCAACGGCTTCGAAGTCACCGCCTACATCCCGGGCGAAGGCCACAACCTGCAGGAGCACTCCATCGTGCTCATTCGCGGCGGCCGCGTGAAGGACCTTCCGGGTGTGCGCTACCACATCGTCCGCGGCAAGCTCGACGCGTCCGGCGTGAACGGCCGCAACCGCAGCCGTTCCAAGTACGGCACCAAGAAGCCGAAGGACGGGGGAAAGTAAGCCATGAGCCGTCGCAAAAACGCCATCAAGCGCTCGATCCTTCCTGACGCGCGCTACGATTCACAGACTGTGTCCAAGTTCATCAACGTGCTGATGTACGCCGGCAAGAAGTCCACCGCCGAGCGCATCTTCTACGGCGCGATGGACCTGGTGGAAAGCCGCACCTCGCAGCCGGGCGTCAACGTCTTCAAGCAGGCGTTGTCGAACCTCAAGCCGGTCGTCGAAGTGAAGAGCCGCCGCGTCGGCGGCGCCACCTACCAGGTGCCGGTCGAAGTGCGCCCCGAGCGCCGCACCGCGCTGGCGATGCGCTGGCTGATCAGCTACTCGCGCGAGCGCAACGAGAAGTCCATGGCCGAGAAGCTCGCCGCCGAGGTGATTCTCGCGTCGAAGGGCGAGGGGAACGCCATCAAGAAGAAGGAAGACACGCACCGCATGGCGGAAGCGAACAAGGCGTTCGCGCACTACCGCTGGTAGGGTGACTGAGGAAACGAAGGCGCCCCGCGTTATGCGGGGCGCCTTCGTTTTGGGGGACGCGGGACGAGGAACGGGGTTTGGGGACGAGGAACGAGTTGAGGGACGGGGATGAGAAGTGCTCCGTCGGGCCACCGTCCCGCCGCACCCCTGGCCAGCCTCGTCCCTCCTTCTGATGAACCCCAGCACTCCCGCTCGTCCCCCAACCCTTGACCTGTCAAGGAATTGCGATAACTTTATCAGGCTACAGCGAATTGCGGTTCATCGCACTTTTCGTAGCCGGCCGCGTGGACACCATTTCGCGGACGAACCGGGGAACTGCGCCCCGGGAAATATGGACCCGCCAACTGACTGGTCGCTGTTGTCAGCGCGGGGGCGAAGGACCAAGCCGACCGATGACGCACGGGAGTGTGAATTGCCCGCGCCGAGGTTTCCGAAAAGCAACGCAGGACAACTCAACGTCAGAGCTCCTCTAGTCTGACGCGCCGAGGGTCCCCACCCGCGCAGCAGTGGCGAGTGTACCCGGCGATGGCGGATGGATACCGGCTCTTCTCAGGTTCAGGGGAAGGGTGCTCGGTCCAGCCGCATTTTCGTTGGC
>Ga0334722_10005936_pt1 | contig 12207 bp, 10 predicted proteins | sample C3_bottom_MG_FD_207210 | JGI IMG/M metagenome (GOLD analysis project Ga0334722, IMG submission 207210) | Sediment microbial communities from Yellowstone Lake, YNP, Wyoming, USA - C3_bottom | ecosystem: Environmental > Aquatic > Freshwater > Lake > Sediment | place: USA: Wyoming | collected...
AGGGTGCGGCAGCGACCCACCACGCCGCGGCGACGGCGTAGCGCGATGGCGATGACGCTGACCGAAAAGATCCTCGCCGCCCACACGGACTCACCCGTCGTGCACCCGGGCGATTTGGTGGAGGCCCGTATCGACTTTTGTTTTGCCAACGACATCACGGCTCCGCTGGCGATCAGGGAGTTCGAGAAGATCGGTGTGGGCAAGGTGTTTGACCGGCAGCGCGTGGCGATGGTGCCCGATCACTACGCGCCAAACAAGGACATCGCCTCGGCCGAGCAGTGCAAGGTGATGCGAGAGTTTGCGCGCAAACACGACCTGCCATATTACTACGAAATCGGACGAGCCGGCATCGCACACGTGTTGCTGCCCGAAGAGGGTCTGGTCCTGCCGGGTGAGGTCTTTGTCGGCGCCGATTCGCACACGTGCAACCATGGGGCGCTCGGCACGTTTTCGACCGGAGTCGGCTCGTCGGATCTGGCCGCCGCGATGGCCACCGGCACGCTGTGGTTCCGTGTGCCTGAGACCCTGCGCTTCGTCTTGAACGGGCGGCCGGCGTCGTGGGTGACGGGCAAGGATATCGTCTTGCAGATCATCGGGGACATCGGCGTCGACGGCGCGCGGTACTGCGCGATGGAGTTCGCCGGCGACGCGCTGAAGCACCTCACGATGGATGAACGGTTCAGCATCACCAACATGGCGGTGGAGGCCGGCGGGAAGAACGGGATCATGGAGCCCGACGACCTCGTGCTCGATTGGGTGCGGCCCCGAGCGAAGCGGGCGTTTACACCCGTGTATGCCGACCGCAACGCCGAGTACACAAAGGTCATGACATACGATACGAGCTGGCTCGAGCCGGTGGTCTCGGCGCCGTCGTCTCCGGGCAACGTCGTGCCGGTGCGCGAGGCGGCCGGAGTGGCGGTCGACCAGGTCTTCATCGGGACGTGTACAAACGGGCGGCTCGAGGACCTGCGGGTCGCGGCCCGGTTCCTCGACGGCCGCAAGGTGCACCCGCGAACGCGGTTGCTGGTGATCCCGGCGACGCCGGGCATCTACCGTCAGGCGCTCGATGAGGGGCTGATCAAGATCTTTCTCGAGGCCGGGGCGGTGGTCAGCGCTTCGACGTGCGGGCCGTGCATCGGCGGACACATGGGCGTGCTGGCGTCCGGCGAGGTGTGCGTGAGCACGTCGTCGCGCAACTTCGTCGGCCGAATGGGCCACCGCGAGAGCAAGGCTTACCTGAGCGGGCCCGCGGTCGCGGCCGCCAGCGCCGTCCTGGGCCGGCTCGCGCACCCCGACGAGGTGCTGGGCCGGACCGCGGCGGGGGTGGGGGCATGATCTTCCGGGGCACCGCGTGGAAGCTGGGCGACCACGTCGACACCGACGTCATCATCCCGGCGCGCTACCTGGTCACATCCGACGCGAAGGTGCTGGCGCCCCACTGCTTCGAGGATCTGGATCCGACCCTGGCGGCGAAGATCAAACCGGGCGACATTATCGTGGCCGGGGAGAACTTTGGCCAGGGGTCGTCGCGCGAGCACGCGCCTATTGCGATCAAGGGCCTTGGGGTCTCGTGCATCATCGCCAAGTCGTATGCGCGCATCTTCTTCCGTAACGCCTTCAACATTGGCTTGCCGCTCTTGGAGTGCCAAGATCTGCACCAGGTCACCGAGAACGGCGATACGGTGTCGGTCGATCAGGCCACAGGCCGGATCAGCAACGAGCGACGCGGGAGCACGCACCAAGCCGCCCCGATTCCCGAGTTCATGCGCCGGTTGGTCGAAGCGGGCGGCATCATCGAGTACGTCCGGCAGAAGGTCGCGGCGGGGAAAGCCGGCTCGTAGGGGGAACGGGTCATGGAGTGGTCTCAAGTGTGGCGCACCGTGTTTGTCGGCTGGGACGGCGACGTCGATCTGATGGCGCTCGCCGACGAACTGCGTCAGGGCGCAAACCTCCGGCATGGGGGGCAGCGATCTCTTCCCGCGTCATCTGCCTCCATCGATCGCGACGGCGCGTCCACCTGGGTCTGCCGGCAGATACAGAGCGCCTATTGATCGAGCCCCGTGGACCTCAGCCGGCGCGACCGTGAGATCATCGCCGACGTCTGGACGTCGACGGCGCCGTGGCTGACCTGTGTTGAGCTCGTCGAACGCTTTCCCAACCGGTACGGCGGGCACGTCGATGAGCCCGCCGCGCGAGACTTCATCGCGGAGCGGCTTCGCCACTTTGGGTTGACGGTGGCGATCGAAGAGTTCCCCTGCCGCCACTGGTATCCCGGCCGCGCCAGCCTGCACGCGCTGGCTGATGGGCGGGCCCTCATCCCCATCCCCTGTCTCAACCTGCCGATGAACGGCACCGCCACGATCGACGCCGACGTCGTCTGGGTGGAGGAAGGGACACCAGCGCAGTACGCGAGTCTCGGTGATCGGATTCGTGACCGCGTCGTGCTGGTCAACAGCCGGTGCCCCGCCTACTCGCACCGGCCGCGCACCTGCCGGCGAGAGAAGTACCTGCAGGCCGTCGACGCGGGCGCGGCCGGCTTCATCTACATGCGGCACGAGGGCGGGCTGCTGCCGGAGGTCTACAGTCTCTCATCCGATGGCCCGGCGCCGGTGCCCGGCGTGAGTGTGACGCGGGAGGCGGGCAGCGCGCTGCTGCGCTATGTTCGCCGCGGCGCGGGTGTCCGTCTCGATCTCGAAAATCAGATCACCCCCGGGACGTCGTGGAATATCGTGGCCGACATTCCCGGGCCGCCGGGCGCCCCGGTCATCCTCGTGGGCGCGCACTACGACACCCTGGTCGGGTGTGCCGGGGCGATCGATGACGCGTCGGGGGTCGCGGTGATGCTCGAAGCCGCGCGCGTCCTGAGCCGGCATCGCGACGCGCTGCGCAAGACCATCCGGTTCGTGGGGTTTGGGTTGGAGGAGGGCGGGCTGTTGGGCGCCAGGGCCTACGTCGGCGCGCACCGTGAGGAGCTGGGCCACGTCGAGTTCATGATGAACGTCGACGGCGCCGCCTACGGGGCGCCCGAGAAGGGCGTCGGTCTCCAGGGCTGGCCGGCCCTGATCCCCTACTTCAAGGGCCTCGTCGCGGCAATGGCGGAGGAGATGCCGGTCGACGTCTGGGTGACCCCGAACTCCGACATGCACCAGTTCATGATCGCGGGAGTGCCCTGTGCCTGGTTCTTCGACATGGGGATGTCGCTCGCCAATCTGGGCTGGCCGCATACGGCCGCCGATACCCTGGACAAGATTTCGGCGCGGGGGCTGCGGACCACCGCGCTACAGCTTGCGCGACTCTTGCTGTACATGGGCGCGACGCCGATGCCGCCGGTTGGCCGGAGCCGCCAGGAGGTCGAGCGGTGGCTCGCCGAATGGAACCTCACGTCCCGCCTCTGAGGAGAACAGGATGAGCGCACACCGCAACGGAGTGACCCGCCGCCAGTTTCTGAAGACGACGGCTGCCACGGCCGCCGCCGTCGGCGCGGGGCTCGCCGCGCCGCGCGCGCTGGCCTGGCCGGGCGCCGACACGGTGTTCGCGCAGGCGCAGAAGCCGCCCACGCTCGTCCAAGGCGTCGACCCCGAGACGCTCGACCCACACTTCGGCGAGTCGGGCATCATCGCCAACGTGCTCGGCAACGTGATGGAGTCGCTGATCGCCTACGATCGCAAGATGCGGCCGGTCCCGTTCCTCGCGGAATCCTATGAGGTGCTTGGCGACAAGGTCACGTGGCGATTCAGGCTGCGCCCGAACATCAAGTTTCAGAACGGCAAACCCTTGACCGCCGAAGCCGTCAAATTCACGATCGACCGGACGATGAACGCGGATCTGCGCCGGCAGGGGCTCAACGATCCGTTCCCCGCCCGATCGGGCGTCACGCAGGTCAAGGTGGTCAACGCCAGCACGGTGGACGTCGTGCTGACCCGGCCGAACATCATCCTGCCGGTCTTCATCTCGTTTCTCTACATCATGGAGCCCGAGTACTACAGCTCGAAACCACCTCGCGAGACCGCGGTCGCGCCCATGGGCACCGGGCCGTGGAAAGTCGACGAGTGGGTCAAGGGTGACCGTCTCACGTTGTCGGCGTTCGATGGCTACTGGCGCGGCGCCCCGCAGGTGAAACGCATGGTGTTCCGGCCCGTGCCGGAGAAGTCCCAGCGGATGAACATGCTCATCACCGGCGAGGCCGACGTGGCGATCGCGCTGTCGCCGGATGACCTGCCGATCGTCGAGCGCGTCAGCAAGCTTCGTGTCTCGATCGCGCCCGGCAGCCGCCGTATGCACATCGGGATCCCGACCGATTCGCCAAAATACAAGGACCGCCGCGTGCGGTACGCGCTCAGCCACGCGATCGACTGGGAGGCGCTGTCGAAGGGTCTGCTCGGCCGCCTGACGCCTGAGCGGCGGGCGACCGTGCTGGTGGCGGGCGATGCGTGGGTCAGCCCGCGGATCAAGCCGCTGGAGTTCAACCGGCAGCGGGCGCGCAACCTGTTGAACGAGGCCGGGTTTCCCATGAGCGAGCGGATCAGGATCTACACGCCCGTGGGACGATATCTCAAAGACAAAGAGACCGCCGAGGCCGTGGCCGGGCAGTTCCGCGAGATCGGGCTGCAGGCCGAAGCTGCGCCGCTCGATTGGACGATCTACACGGACAAGATGCGCAGCCCCGGCGGCATGGATGACCTCTATCTGCTCGGGTTGGGTTCGCGCTTCAACGGCCCCGAAGACCTCAGCATCGTGACGACCGGACAGATTTGGGATCAGACGAAGTGGATCACGCACACGCCGAACGGTCCCAAATTCAACACCATGTACAAGGAACTGATCGAGACGATCGACGAGAAGAAACAGCGTGACATCGCCTTTCAGATGGAGCAGCTCTTCGTCGAAGAGTCGCCGTGGATCAACCTCTGGATCCAGCCCGGCGCGGCCGGGGTGAACCGGCGTCTCGATTGGGAAGATTCCGGCGGCGGTGACCGGCTGAACCTGTGGCTGCCGGGTGAGCGCGACGTCCGGTTTGTGCCTATCTAACGCGTCCACGGTCTGACACCGGCCAACGATGACCGCGTACGTTCTGCGGCGGCTGTTGCAGACCGTCCTGGTGGTTCTTGGCGTCTCCGCGCTGTCGTTCGGGTCGATGTTTCTGTCAGGCGATCCCACGATGGTGATGGCGAGCGAGTCCTGGACCCGCCAGCAGATCGAGGACTTCCGGCACCAGATGGGGTTCGACCGGCCGTGGTTCGTCCAGTACATCGACTTTCTCTCCCGAGCGGCCCGCGGGGACTTTGGCGTGTCGCTGCGGCAGCAGCAGCCGGTCTCCCAGCTCCTCCTCCAGCGCCTCCCGGCCACGTTTGAGCTCGCCGGCGCGGCGATGGTGGTCGCCGTCGGGCTCGGCATCCCCGCCGGTGTGGTGTCGGCAACACGGCGCAATACCGCGGTGGATCGCGGGTTGATGTTCGGCGCGCTGCTGGGACAGTCGATGCCGGTGTTCTGGCTGGGGTTGCTGCTCGCCATGATCTTCGCGGTGATGCTGGGCTGGTTTCCCGTGGCGGGTCGCGGCGGCTGGCAGCATCTGGTCCTCCCGGCGACGAGCCTCGGGTTGTTCTCCGTGGCGTACAACGCGCGGATGACGCGATCGGCCGTGCTCGAGACCCTTGGACAGGACTATATCCGCACGGCGCAGGCCAAGGGGTTGTCGGCCGCGCGCGTGCTGACGCGTCATGCGCTGCGCAACGCGTTGATTCCCATCGTCACGGTCGCGGGCCTGCAGTTTGGCAACCTGCTGGGAGGCGCAGTCATCACCGAGACGATCTTCGCGTGGCCGGGAGTGGGACGGCTGACGATCCAGGCCATCCAGGGCAAAGACCTGCCGCTGGTGCAGGCGTCGGTGACGTTTCTCGCCACGGTGTTCGTCGCGCTGAACCTCGTCATCGACCTGCTCTACGCCGTGCTCGATCCGCGCGTGAGGCCGCGATAGTGAGGCGCCGGTGGCCTCCGGCAGTCGTGCTGGGCGCGCTGGGGTTTCTCGCGCTATTGGTCCTCGTCGCGATGCTGGCCCCGGTGATTGCGCCGCACGCTCCCGGCCGGGTGGCGATGGGCAAGCGCCTCACCCCGCCGGTCTTCTCGGGCGGGACGTGGACGCACCCGCTGGGGACGGACTCGCTCGGACAAGACTTGTTGAGCCGTACCATGTTTGGGGCCCGCGTCTCGCTGCTCGTCGGCGTGTGCGCGGTGCTGCTGTCGGGAACCATGGGCGTGACGCTGGGACTCATCTCCGGGTATCGGGGGGGATGGGTGGACGATGTGATTATGCGCGTCGCGGAGATCCAGCTCGCGTTCCCCGCGATCCTGCTCTACATCGCGGCGATGGCGACCCTGGGTCCTGGGCTCTGGAAGATCATCGCCGTCATCGGCGTCGTCGGATGGGTCTCCTATGCGCGGATCGAGCGCGGCGTCGTGCTCGCGGTGCGGGAGCAGGAGTACGTGACGGCGGCGCAGGCGATGGGGGCCCCGGTCGGGTTGATCCTGCGACGGCACATCTTGCCGAACACGATGGCGCCCATCATCGTCGTCGCGTCATTTTCTCTCGCCACGACGGTCATTACCGAAGCGTCGCTGTCATTTCTTGGTTTGGGAGTGCCGCCGTCGGTGCCGTCATGGGGCAGCCTGCTGGCCGATGGTCGGGACTATCTGCGTCAGGCGTGGTGGATCACCACGTTTCCGGGTCTGGCGATCATGGCTACGGTGCTGGCGATCAACGTGATCGGCGATTGGCTACGCGACGTACTCGATCCACGACTGCGAATCTAGAGGAGGACGTGACGCATGGCAGGGAACATCGATACGACGCTCTACGATCTGACGGGGGCTACGGCCGAGGCGATCACCTATCTGAAGACGGTCTCGCCCGCGTGGATCAGCGACGCGCAGGCCTCGACCGGGGTCATGCACGCTGAGATTCGACCCGTCTGGCGCGGCGCGCGCATGGCCGGCCCCGCGTTCACCGCGCGGTGCTATCCGGGCAGCATCATCACGGTGCACAAGGCGCTGCTGGAGGCGCCGCGGGGCGCCGTCATCGTCGTCGACGGGGGCGGTGACGCCACCGGCGCGATGTTTGGCGAGTTGATGGCGACGGAGGCCAAGGCGCAGGGTCTGGCCGGTCTCGTAGCCGACGCGGCGGTGCGGGACGCCGAGGGGTTGGGCGAGCTGCAGTTTCCGGTCTTTGCGCGCGCGATCACGCCGCGGGTGGGGACGAACCGGCGGGTCGGGGCGACGCAGGTCGACGTCTCGTGCGGCGGCGTCGTGGTGCGGCCGGGCGACATCGTGGTCGCCACCGGTGACGGCATCGCCGTCATCCCGCGCGCCAATCTTACAGACGTGGTGGCCGCCGTGCGCGGGGTGAGCAAGAAAGAAGCCGACATTCGCACGCGGATGGCGAAGGGCGAGCGGGTGGCCGATATTATTGCGATGCGAGCGCAGATCTATCCACAGTAGCGGCGGATCGCACGGCGATCCGCCGCTTACATGACGCCGACGCCGGCTCCCCCGCGGGGGTCGGCGCCTGCTTCCATCGCGCGGCCGTCGCCATCAAGCCGGATGGCCTGCACCCGCGACATGTAGGTGCTCCGCACGACGCGAAAACCGCGCCGGACGACGTCATCGACCACTGCGTCGGGAATCGCGGGCTCGGCAAAGATCAGGCCGGGCTCTTCGGCGTGGAATCGAGGCCGCGTCACCGCGTCCGCCATCCCCAGGCCAAATTCGAGCGTGTTGAGGAGCGTCTGGAAGACCGACGTGATCAACCGGCTCCCCCCGGGCGCCCCGATCACGACGTGCGGTCCGTCGCCCCGCAGGACGAGCGTGGGCACCCCGCCGCCGCCGCGCTTGCCCGGGACGATCGAGTCGGGGAATCCGGGGAGCGGATGGAAGTGGCCGAGGAAGTTGTTGTACATGAACCCGAGACCCGGCGTGACGACCCCGGAGGCGCCGAGCGATCCGGTCGAGTGGGTGAGGGCGACGAGGGTGCCGTCTGAGTCTGCCACCGACACGTGGGTCGTCCCGGCGTCGGGGGCGGCCGCGACACCGGACCGCGGCACGCGGCGCCGCACCTCGTCGGCCAGCGTCTTGGCGTGGTCGCGCGAGAGACCGCGCCGGATGAAGCGCGCGCCGACGGATGCCGGGGGGTCGCCCTTGAGGACGACCTGTTCGAGAAACGTCGCGATCATGACACGCGCGAGGGTCTCGACGTAGTCGGCGGTGTTGTGGCCCAGCGACCCCACGGATAGCTGCTCGGCGACCTGCAACATCTCGATCACGTGCACGCCGCTGGCGGGCGGCGGCGCCGAGAAGACCCGATAGCCCCGATACGCGCCCTCGACCGGCGCCCCGAGATCTGCGATGAAGGTCCGCAGATCTGCGGGCGCGATCAAGCCGCCGTGCGCGTGGAGATCGTCGAGCATGCGGCGGGCAATCGCGCCCGTATAGAAGTCTTCGGGGCCCTCGGACGCGAGCCGGCGGAGCGTCCGCGCCAGATCCGGCTGGACCAGACGCTCGCCCTCGCGCCACGGACGGCCGTGATTAAGGAAGATGGCCGCGCACGCCGCCGTGTGCGTCAGCGTGCGCATGAGCCCGGGATAACCCGGTCGGTCTTCCGCGTTGGCCCAAAACTTCGCCACGTACGGGTAGATGTCAAAACCCTCTTCGGCCAGACGGATCGCCGGCGCGACCAGATCGGCCCATGCGACGCGGCCGCTGCCCCATCGCTCATGGAGCGTCTGCATGGCACGGACGAACCCGGGCACCATGATGGACTGGTAGCCCATCTGGTTGATCTCGCCGTCAACGACATAGCGCCCCACGGTCTCCGTGCGCACCTTGTACCCGGTCCGAAACGCCTCGGGCGGCGGTACCGACCCGATCGTCGACGACGCGTCAAGCGTGGAGATGTCCCCGGTGCGCCCATCGCGCACGACCCCCGCGGCCGTGCCGCCGAGCCCGCACATCAACGGGTCGACGACGCCCTGCGCGAAGGCGGTCGCGACCGCGGCATCGGCCGCATTGCCCCCTCGCCGGAATGCCTCGACGCCGGCCTGTGCGGCCAGGGGTTCGGGGGCGACGATCATCCCGCTCATCGTTCCACCGAGACCATGTTCCAGGGCGTGACCAGTTCCCATCTCCAGTATTGGGTGGGTTTCAAACCTTTGACGAACTTCTTGTACGCGATGACGTTGTTCAGGTAGTACATCGGGATGTGATAGGTCTTCTGCATCATGTCGCGCTGGATCTGCTTGTACATCGCTTCGCGGTCGCGCGGGTTGCGGTTGCGCTGCGCCGCCTGCAGTTGATCGTCGAGCGCCGCGTCCTTGAGGTTGAGAAACTTGGCCTGCTGCCCCGCCGAGCCAAAGAGCCAGCGCAGGTTGGCATCGGGGTCGGGGAATGCCGGGATCGTCCCCAGCATGAAGATGACCATAGTGTCGGCCTGGATGTAGTTGACGTACGTGGCCCACTCGACCCGGACGACTTCGGCATTGATGCCGTTCTCTCGCAGATTCACGACCAGGATCTCGGCCAGCTTGATGCGGGTGTCATCCGGCGGCGGCGAGACGATGACCTTGAAGTCTCGCGGTATGACGCCTTCCTGCATCAGCGATTGAAAAATGGACTTCGCCTGCGCGTCGTTCTCCTTGAGCGCGATGTCCTGCAGAGCCTCGTCGTCCCGCGGCCACAGACCGGGCGGGACGGTGCCGTAGGCGCGCGATCCGAGTTCGGGCGGGACCAGCGTCTTGATGGCGGCGTCCCAATTGAGGGACATGTACACGGCCCGCCGGAACCGCTGATCGGTGAACGGCGGCTTCAACATCCGGAATCCGAGGAAGACGTAGTTGTTGGCCGGGGCGCGCGCGATCTCGATCGACGGGTCGTTCTTGAGGACGGGGAGGTTGGCCGCGGTGACGGTGGCGGTCGCGTCGATATCGCCGGTCTGGAGCGCCGCCGCCGCCGTGCTGCTGTCGGGGATCGGGCGCAGGATCACGCGTTCCAATGTCGGCCGCTTCAGCCAGTAGTCGCGGTTCGCCTCGAGCACGACCCGGTTGTTGATCACCCACTCTGTGAGCTTGAACGGTCCGGTGCCTACCGGCTGTTTTTCGAACGCCGCGCCGGCTGCCTCGACCGCTTTTCTCGGCACGACGAAGAGCGACGACAGCGCCGCGGGAAACGGCGTGAAGGGGAACTCGAGCGTGATGTCGACTCGATCGCGTCCCTGCGCCGCGTAGCTCTTGATCACCCGGATATTCTCGGCCTTCCGGCCGATAGCGTTGGCCGGGTCAAACGCCCTCCGCAGGGAGAACACGACGTCGTCGGCCGTCAGTTCGTCCCCGTTGTGGAACTTGACGCCTTTGCGCAGGTAGAACGAATACGTGAGACCGTCGGGCGAGACGTCCCATCGCTCGGCCAGCATCGGCCGCGGCCGGCCGTCGGGTCCGATCATGACCAGCGGGTCGAAGACGAGTTGATAGACATAGGACGAATCCGCGTCATTCGTCCGGTAGGGATCGGGGGAGATGATGTCTTTCGCCGCGCCGATCACCAATGTGTTCCTGGCGCCCGGCGCGCTCTGCACCGGATAGACCGGCGCCAGCAGCGCCCCCACGACCAGCAGCACCCATAACCGTCGCATCATGTCGACTGCCTCCCTCGTGCGAGTCCGCACGCGTTGCGCGTCATCGGATCGATCGCGGATCCAGCGCGTCCCTGACCCCGTCGCCGATAAAGTTGAACGCCATCACGGTCAGCGTGATTGCCGCGCCCGGGAACAACGCCACCCACGGCGCCGTCTGGAGGAACTTTCGCCCATCGGTGAGCATGATCCCCCAATCGGGCGTCGGCGGCTGGAGCCCTACGCCCAAGAATGACAGCCCGGCCAGCGACGTGACGATGGCGCCCAGATCCAGACTGATGAAGACCATCGCCGGCCCCAGACAGTTCGGCAGGATGTGCTTGAAGATGATACGGCCGCCCGTGGACCCGGCCGCGCGCGCGGCGGAGATGTATTCGGCCGTCTTCAACCCGAGGGTCGCGCCGCGGAGCAGACGGGCGAACCGCGGCATGCGGGTAAAGGCCAGCACCGCGACGATGTTGGCCAGGCTCGGGCCGACGGCGGCCATCAAGGCGAGCCCCAACAAGAACGCCGGAAACGCCAGCAAGACATCGACCACACGCATCACGACCCCGTCGATCCATCCGCCGCTGTAGCCCGTGGCGACGCCGACCGTGACGCCGACGGCGGCCGCCAGCGATGCGCTGAGAAGGCTCAGTCCGAGCGCATACCGCCCGCCGTGGACGATCCGGCTGAAGACGTCGCGGCCCAGGTCGTCGGTGCCGAAGGGATGCCCGGGCCCCGGCGGGCGGAAGGGCGCGAGGAGATCTACCGCGATCGGGCTGCGGGCGATGATCCAGGGCGCGACGACGGCGGCGAGCGCGAGCACGGCGATGGTCGCGGCGCCGGCGACCGCGGTGCGGTGCTGGAGGAATCGCTGCCAGGCCGTTGGCCGAGGGCGAATCACCTCGCCCGGCCGTGGACGCGCCCGTCCCACCGCCGGCGACGGTGCGACCGCGTCGGCCCCGGCCGGGGCGTTGCCCGTCATTCGTAGCTGATCCGCGGATCGATGGCCACGTACACCACATCGACCAGGAGATTGACCAGCAAGAAGACGAGCGTGACCATCAACAGCGTCCCCTGGACCAGCGGGTAGTCGCGCCGGAACATGGCATCGACGCTGAGACGGCCGATCCCGGGCCAGGCGAACACGGTCTCGGTGAGAAACGCGCCGCCGAGCAGCGTGCCCATCTGCAGGCCGAGGTTGGTCACGACGGGGATCAGGGCGTTGCGCAGCGCGTGGCCATAGACGATCTGCCGGCCCGTGAGGCCCTTCGCCCGCGCGGTGCGCACGTAGTCCTCACCCAGGACGTCCAGCATGGCGGCGCGGGTGAGCCGTGTGGTGCTCGCGAGCATCACGGATCCCAGCGTCACTGCGGGGAGCAGCACGTGGCGGAGCCCGTCGGCCGTCCAGAGCGCCCCGCCGTAGCCCATGGCCGGCAGCCAACGAAGTTTCACGCCGAAGAAGTAGATCAAGAGGATGCCCAGCCAAAACGGCGGCATCGCGACCCCCAAGACGGCAATGCCCATGCTGCCGTAGTCGGCGATAAACTTCG
>Ga0334722_10005937_pt1 | contig 12206 bp, 8 predicted proteins | sample C3_bottom_MG_FD_207210 | JGI IMG/M metagenome (GOLD analysis project Ga0334722, IMG submission 207210) | Sediment microbial communities from Yellowstone Lake, YNP, Wyoming, USA - C3_bottom | ecosystem: Environmental > Aquatic > Freshwater > Lake > Sediment | place: USA: Wyoming | collected...
AAAAAATGGAGGCCATCGGGCAGCTGGCAGGCGGCGTTGCCCATGATTTCAACAACATCCTCACCGCCATCATCGGCTACGGAAACCTCATCCTGATGAAACTGTCCCCGAGCGATGCCGCACGCCCTTATGCCTCCCAGGTCCTCGCCTCTGCGGAGCGGGCCGCCCAGCTGACGCACAGCCTCCTCGCGTTCAGCAGAAGACAGATCGTCGATCTGAAAAGCGTGAACGTCAATGCGGTCATCAAGGGGGTGAATTCGCTCCTGCGCAAGCTTATCGGCGAGGAGGTCGAGTTCAAGAGCGTGCTCTTTGACAGGGACCTGACGATCCTTGCCGACAGCGTGCAGCTGGAGCACGTGCTGATGAACCTGGTCGTGAACGCCCGCGACGCCTTGCAGGACAACGGCAGGATCACCATCGAAACGGGCCTCTTCGAGCTCGGCGATCAGTTCATACGGACCCATGGGTACGGAGAACCCGGCACCTACGCACAGGTGACCGTATCGGATACGGGAGAAGGGATGGACGAAGAGACCCGTCGCAGGATATTCGACCCCTTTTTCACGACCAAGGAGGTCGGGAAGGGCACCGGGCTGGGACTGTCGATGGTATACGGCATCATCAAACAGCATAAAGGCTACATCACGGTCTCCAGCGAAAAAGGAAAAGGCACTGTCTTCACCATCTACCTGCCTCTCGTCGCCGCCTTGGCGCCGGCTCCGGAAAAGATCGCGCCGCCGGTGGCGTCGCGGGGCGGAGAAACGGTGCTGCTGGCGGAGGACGACAACGATGTCCGCAGACTCACGAGGATGGTGCTGGAGAACTTCGGCTACCGGGTGATCGAAGCGGTGGACGGCGAGGAAGCGGTGAAAAAGTTCAACGAGCAAAGCGCCGCCATTGACCTGCTCGTTTTTGACATTGTCATGCCGAAGAAGAACGGCAGCGACGCGTACCTGGAGATCAAGCAGACCCATCCGGACATCAAGGTCCTGTTCACCAGCGGTTATACCGAGGACATCATCCGCAAAAAAGGGATCCTCGATCCCGGCATGGTCTTCACCCTGAAGCCGATCTCACCAACGGTGTTCCTGGGAAAAGTAAGGGAAGTGCTGGATAAATAATTTCGGATTGCGGATTTCGGATTGCGGATTTTTTTGGCGCCGGGCGCAAGTTCTGTTCTGGATCAGGTTAGGAGCAAATAGGCATCCCCAAATCGCAACTTAGCTTTTTCCCGGTTCCATTCCGCAATCCGCAATCCGAAATCCGCAATGAAAAAACGATCATCTTCGTTTTTTCAGATAGTTTCCAAACTGCATGTCCAGTTTCAGGATATGGTCCACGATCCAGTCAACGACCACCTGGTTCGTCGTCGCCGAAAGGTCGTAGGAGCTCCCGGGTACGCGCGGCAAAGCTGCCTCGGCCTTCAATTCGGCAAGCGCCACCAGATACTTTTTATGCGCCCCGACCTGTTCTTCGTAACCTGCATAGTTCGTTTCCTTCATATGCTTCTCTTCTTCCGCGAAATGGACCCGCGCGTAATCATCGAGGAATTTGAGCGTGCCGTCGATCTCCGACTTGCAGCGGTGTTCTTTGATGGCGAGGACGAGGTTGTCGATCCTCTTGAACAGTTCCTTATGCTGGCTGTCGATGGTTGCCACACCGACCTCTAATTTTTCCGACCATTCCATGGGAACCTCCTGTCGTTTAAATGACGATGAAAGATAGTAACGGGGATCAGGAAACATGTCAAGGGCCGGAAACGCGGGCACCCTATTTGACAGGTTGCGAAAAAAACGTTAATGTATTGATCATGAAAACCGCCGTCGAAATATACAAACTGCTCCCGAAAACGAACTGCGGCAAATGCGGCACCGCGAGCTGCTTCGGCTTCGCCGCCAGGCTGGCATCTCACCAGGCATCTCCCGACGACTGCCCAACCGTGACCGTTGCGGCCCGGGAAACCTTGAGAGAAGCTGACGCGAACAGGAGCGAGTCGCCCGGGACCGTGTGGGAGCAGGCGCTCCAATCGCTGCTGCCCAGGATCCAGGCATTGGATTTCAAAAAGACCGCATCCCTCTTCGGAGCCATGTTCATAGGCCCCGACGATCTGGAGCTGACATTCCTGAACGAGCAATACCATATTACGAAAGAGAAGATAACCAACCCGGCAGGAGCAGAGCCGCCAACGTGGATCTCGATCCTGATCTACAATCATCTGAGCAGTCCTGATCCGCCTGAACCTGCAGGCGAATGGATAACCTTCAGTTCGGTGCCGGCCTCCCACGCAAAGGACAAAGCCTGGGCAGGACATGTGGAAGACGTGATCGCCAAACACTTTACCGGGAACGTTGCCGCCTTAAAAGCTGCCTGCGAACGATTCGGCGGCCTGCCCAGCGCTTTCAGCGGAAGTCACGACGCCGCTTACGAGTTCCGGTTCTTTCCGCATTATCCGGCACTGCTGTTGTTCTACGATGCTGTTGCGGAAGAAAACTTCCCGGCCCAGTGCAAGCTGCTACTCGACAGGACCGCGCCGCGTTACCTGGATATCGAGTCCATTGTGGTGCTGGGGGAGGAGTTTGCGGGCCGCCTTACTGCGTAAGAGCGAGTTCGGAGCGTTTAGTTCGGAGTTCGGAGCGATTTAATACAGTTCGGAGTCTGAAGTTCGGAGTTCGGAACTAAAGCGACTTCATAAGCCCGCTCAGCATCCTCGATATTTCTGAGCAAAGCGACCTCGACTGTTTCCAAGTTTCTCCATCTATAAAAACCTGCCTATACGATATTTCATTGATCGCAACGCATTCCCTTGTCGATCGTCGAGCTATTTTAAGATACTGACTAAATTCCGCCTTCGTTCCGCCGCTGCCTTCCGCGATATTCAAACATATTGATGTTGCTGCCCTGCGAAATTGATCGGCCAGAGAGAATAATTCCGTCTTGGGAAATGACTTCGTTGTTTTGTAGACAAAATCCACATACTCAAGAGCTCTCTGATAAACAGTGAGTTTCTCAAAATCAAATTGTGGTTCGCTCATCTTTCCCCCGGTTTTTGTTTTTATTTCAAACTCCCAACCCCGAACTACTTGCTCCGAACTATTTCTTATTCATGACGCACCGCGTGAATAAGAAATTCCACGTTCCCGTCCTGCCCGGTGATGGGCGAAGGGATCACGCCCCTGACGTCAAAACCCTGTCCCCGAATAAAGGTCGTGACCCTTTCAACCGCAGCAGTCCGCGCCGCTTCATCGCGAACGATGCCGCCTTTGCCCACCTGCTCCCGCCCGACCTCGAACTGCGGCTTGATGAGCGCAATGAGCTCCGCACCGGGTCTGAGAAATTTCAGGATGGACGGAACGACCTTTTCCAGCGAGATGAAAGAGACGTCGATCACCGCCATATCGACCGGCTCCGGCACGAGTGAAGGTTCGATGGCGCGGATATTCACCCGTTCGATCGTCACGACACGCGGGTCCTGCCGGATCTTCCAGGCCATCTGGCCGTAGCCGACATCGACGGCATATATTTTTCTTGCACCGTGCTGCAGCAGGCAGTCGGTGAAGCCGCCGGTAGACGCGCCCACGTCGAGCGCAACCTTGCCGTCTACGGATATCCCGAACTCTTTCAGGGCCGCCGCAAGCTTCAGCCCGCCCCTGCTGACGTAGGGAAGGACCTCGCCGAGGATACGGACCTCGCCATCTTCCGGCACCAGCGCACCGGCCTTGTCCTGCTTCTGGCCGTTCACCAGCACCTGACCGGCCAGGATCAGGGCCTGTCCGCGTTCGCGGCTTTCCACGAGGCCGCGGTCGACCAAAAGCCGGTCGATGCGGATTTTACCCGTTTTCTGTTTTTTGTCCTCCGACATGATCACCTTCAATCGTCCAGGAGCAAATCAACCAAGAAACAGCGGTTGGCCGCAGATGAACGCAGATTAACGCAGATAAAACCGATCCCCGCCAACATCAAAAAAAAAGCGCCAAGAAATCTCTTAGCGCATTCGTCTGGCATTACTCCCAACTCCGAACTCCCAACTGTAGTTAACCGCTCCCATTCCCCATTCCGCATTCCGCAATCCGCATTTCTTCAAGCGTCTTTAGCTTTAAGACTCACCACCGGCGTCACTGCCTTCAGCCGGGACTGCATGACAAAATCCTTTACGGAAGCGTAGATCCCCTCTGTATCGAGCCCGTACTTCTTCCGCAGTTGCGACTGCGTACCGTGCTCGATGTATGCATCAGGGAGTCCGATCCGCAGCGATTTCACTCCGGCCATGCCTGCCGCATCAAGACATTCAAGCACGGTGCTGCCGAAACCGCCCATCAGGGCATGCTCCTCCACCGTGACCACCCTGCCGGTCCTTTTGGCGACCTGCAGGACCATCTCCTTGTCGAGGGGTTTTACGAACCGGGCGTTCACCACCGATGCCGAGATGCCGTCACCAGCGAGCCGCTTTGCGGCTTCCCCTGCAGGATAGACCATATTGCCGATGGCGATGATGGCGACGTCGGTCCCGTCCCTGAGCAGTTCTGCCTTGCCGATCTCAAGCAGTTTCAGTTCCTGGTCCATGGGTACGGCATAGCCTGTTCCCCGCGGATAGCGCACGGCCGTCGGGCCGGGATGTTCTACCGCAGTTTTGATCATATGCTGAAGTTCGTTCTCATCCTTCGGCGCCATCAGCACCATGTTCGGCACATGGCGCAGGTAGGCGATGTCGAACACGCCATGGTGCGTGGGCCCGTCCTCGCCCACCAGGCCGGCGCGGTCGAGCGCCAGCGTCACCGGAAGGTTCTGGAGACAGAGATCGTGAACGATCTGGTCGTAGGCCCGCTGCGTGAACGTGGAGTAGATTGCAGCCACCGGATGAAGCCCCTCGGTCGCCAGGCCGCAGGCGAAGGTGATGCCGTGCGATTCCGCTATGCCCACATCGAAGAACCGGTCCGGGAACTGCTCCGAGAACTTGTCGAGCCCCGTGCCTTCAGGCATGGCTGCAGAGATCGCCACGACCTTTTCATTCTCTGCCGCGAGCTTGATCATGGTCTGGCCGAAGACGTCGGTATAGCTGAGCACCGCTGTTTTTTTGCTTACTTTGCCCGTGGCGAGATCGAAAGGAGGAGTGCCGTGGTACTGTGACGGGTTGCATTCGGCGAACTCGCAGCCTTTGCCTTTTTTCGTGATCACGTGGATGAGCACGGGCCAGGTGAAGTCCTTTATGTTGCTGAAGGTCTGAAGCAGATGCTCGATGTTATGCCCGTCGATGGGCCCTACATACTGGAACCCCAGGTCTTCGAACAGCATGCCCGGCACCATGAGACCCTTGATGGAATCCTCGGTCCTTTTGGCAATATTGAACATTGCCTCCCCTACCCGGGGGATTCCCTGAAGGAACTGCTTGGTCTCCTGGCGGAACTTCGTATACAGGTTGCCGGTCATCAGCCTGCTGAGATAGGACGAGAGCGCTCCCACGTTGGGAGATATGGACATTTCGTTGTCGTTCAGGATCACGACCAGATTTTTCCTCAAATGTCCTGCCTGGTTCATGCCTTCGAAGGCAAGGCCGGCGGAAATGGAGCCGTCGCCGATCACGGCAATGACGCGGAAATTTTCGTGTTTGATGTCCCGTGCCGCCGCAATGCCCAGTGCGGCTGATATGGACGTGCTCGCGTGGCCCACGTCGAAGTGATCGCTGGAGCTTTCCTCACGCTTGGGAAAACCGCTCATGCCCCCGTGCTGGCGCAAGGTCGGGAACTGGGAGCGACGACCCGTGAGGATCTTGTGCGCATAGGCCTGATGGCCCACGTCCCAGACGATGCGGTCCTTCGGCGTGTCAAAGGCATAGTGCAAAGCGATCGTCAGGTCCACCACGCCGAGACTGGAAGCCAGGTGGCCGCCGGTCTTGGACACGACGTTGATGATCTCCTGCCGCACCTCGCCGGCGAGCGCCGGGAGCTCCTCCTGCGAGAGCGCCCTTAAATCCTGTGAGCTGTTAATGTTGTCGAGAATCATGGCTACCTCATAAGTTCTGGGTCCGGGGTCCGGGGTCCGGGGTCCGGGGTCCGGGGTCCGGGGTCGGGGGTACAGGGTTCGGAAAATTCTTAATCCTTAACCCTGGCTACTGGACCCTGGCCCCTGAACCCTGACGTTCTAATTCACTCTCTGAACAATATATTTCGCTAACTCCCTGAGCGGGTCGGCTGCGCGTCCGAAGCCTTGCAAAGACGCGACAGCATTGTCCGCGACCTCAAGTGCCCTGCGCCGCGACTCATCAAGCCCATAAAAGCTCGGAAAGGTCTTTTTGTCCTTTTTAAGGTCGCTGCCGACGTTCTTGCCGATCTCTTCCTGCGTACCCGTAAGGTCCAGGATGTCGTCGGCGATCTGGAATGCGAGGCCCACCATCTCGCCGTAATGAGAGAGCGCCGTGAACTGGCGTTTTCCGGCCCTGGCATAGAGCGCACCCATGCGCACCGACGACCGGATCAAGGCGCCGGTCTTGTGCGTATGAATGTATTCCAGTGTGGGAAAATCCACCTCTTTGCCCTCGGATTGGATGTCAACCACCTGACCGCCCACCATGCCGAAGACGCCTGACGCGGTGGAGAGCTCCCGGATGATCGCAAGCATTCTGCCTGCAGGCACTGCCTTCAACCGCCGGGGATCGGACAGGACCTCGAAGGCCATGTTCAAAAGACCGTCGCCTGCAAGAACGGCAATGGCCTCTCCGTACACCTTGTGGCAGGTCGGCCTGCCGCGGCGGAGATCGTCGTCATCCATGGCAGGAAGATCGTCATGGATCAGGGAATAGGTATGGATCAGTTCGAGCGAGCCGGCAATGGGAAGCAGATTGGCGATCGGAGCGCCCAGCGCTTCGGCGGCAGCAATGGCCAGAATGGGCCGCACGCGTTTGCCGCCGGCGAAAAGACTGTAGCGCATGGCCTCATGCACCACGGGCGGGAACGTCTTCGCAGGGGGAACCAGTTTTTCGAGCGATCTGTCGACAACGGCTTTTTTTTTCTGCAGGTAAGTCTTGATATCCATGACGACGGTGTCGTTACTCCTCTTCCTCATTAAAAGACTGCGCAACTACTTTCCCCGCATCATCTTTAAGCAGGATCTCGACGCGGCGTTCAGCATCCTCCAGCCGACGGTTACAGATGCGCGAAAGCTTGATGCCTTCTTCGAAGAGCTTAAGCGACTGTTCCAGAGGAAGGTCTCCCTGCTCGAGTTCCTTCACGATCTCTTCGAGACGAGCCAGGGCAGCTTCAAACTTCTTTTCCGCCATAGGAGAATTCTCCGCAATCAGGATGAGAACTTTTTTATTATATACGGACAACCATTAGAAAATCAAGGGTAAATGCGATATTCTGTGCAACAAATCACGTTTTTCGTCTCGTTTTTCCTTCAGGCGAGGAAAACTCGACGGAACCGAAGGAACAGCCTGATGACGAAGGCTTTGCTTCGGAGCGGCCCTGAGCGAGTCAACCCCATGAACCTAAAAACAGCATTTGGACAGGTCAGAATCGGAAGCATATCCCTTTCCAACTGTTTTTTAAGAACGATAGTGACAGGGTAGGCGGCATCACGCTCAGCGGCAGGTTCAGCGCTACGACATCGGACGCTACGTCAGATACTTTTTCAGATCGATGCGGGAAGTGTAGGGGTCGATGGTGCCGGCGATGGAACGCTTGAACTTTCCACCAGCGGTCTCAAGAAGGTTGACCTCGGATCCATTCTCTTTTTCCGAACCGTCGAACTTGGTCAGGAGCAGCACCCAGGGACGCATCAGGTCCCGGGTCTGATGCATGACCAGCGCCACTTCGCCGGTGTCGAGCTTGAGGACCGTCCCGACCGGGAAGAGCCCCATCATGTTGACAAAAGCCTTTACGAGCACCGGGTTGAACGAGGTGCCGCGTTTCTTCAGCAGGATCCGAATGGCCTGGTCGGGCGGGGTCTGGATGCTGTAATAGACCCGTGCGGCGGTAATGGCATCATACGCATCGGCGAGGGAAACGATCTGCGAGAACAGGTGCGGCTGGACCCCGACGGAGGGGTACCCCTGCTCTCCATGCTGATGATGCTCGAATGCCGCCACCATGGCCATCTTGGTAACTCCCGCGGTACCGGCGAGGATCAGTGCTCCCTCAATGGGATGCCGCTTAAGCACCCCCCACTCCACGTCAGTGAGCTTGCCCGGCTTATTGATGATCTCATGCGGGACGTTCGCCTTGCCCATATCGTGCAGCAGCCCGGCCACACCGAGGGCCGCGACCTGCGGTTTCTCGAAACGCAGGAACGTGCCGAGCGCGGAAGCAAGCAGCGAGGTATTCACGGAGTGGGCAAAGGTATACTCATCATACATCTTCAGATTGGTCAGGCCGATGAAGGTGTCGCGGTTCTCCAGAATATTGTCGACCATGGTCTGCACGGTCGTGTTCATCTTGCGCAGGTTGACATTTTTATCAAGATGCTGCGCTTCGATTATGTCCTTCATGGTCTCGATGGCGTCCATGAAGATCTCTGCCGCTTTTTTCTTTCCTTCTTTGATCACGGTCCCGATCTTTTTATCCACGATCAGAATACGGTGCAGATAGATATGGGTGATATGCGACCTCGCCATAAGCTCGTCCGTGCCGTGCGCGGCGCTAAAGACCGCAGCGTCTTTATTCATCAGGTCGGCGAACGCCGCGATCTCGTCCGTCGTGAGACCGGGGTTAAAGATGATCCCGCCTATTTCGCGGCTCGTGAACATCTCCATGAGCACCGTAATGCTCTGGTCGACCGGGACCGAATCTTTTTCAAAGAACAGTTCTCCGCCCACGAGATAGAACGGAACCTCTTTCCGGTCCACGAGCAGTTCGTTGATCTTAAGCAGAAGCTTGTCAGCGGACGCAAGGACAAAGGGATGCGACATCGGGTAGAGGGTCGAGTTCTTGAGCACGGCAGCGAGCAACTGGAATGCTGCTTTGGCAGTATTCGTGATCTGCTGTCTGGCAAAAAAGGACTGTCGCGACTCGCCCTGCCTATCGCTTTGATCTTCCGGCATCAGCCAGTCTCCCTTTGATCGATTGCATGGCAACAAGCGCCGCGGCCCTGAGCTCCTCCTGGAGCTTCCGCGACTTCCACCAACTCATCTTTGTATAGCGCGCCAGAAATTCCGCCGATTCCCTGCCGCCTATCTTGCCCAGCACCGAAATCGCTTCGAGCGTGTGCTCCTGTTCCCGCTGCTTAAGCGGGCGCAGCTCGGCAAAGTCCATGACGTAGCGCGCCTCCATGTCTCCCAGCCCCTTGAGTTCGCCCATGCCCCGGAGCGCCAGGACCTGAATGCCCTGGTTCTTGTCCTTGAGGTACCGCGCCAGAATGCCGGCTGCCTTTCGTCCTCCGATGTTGAGCAGCGCATGAATGACTTCCTCGCGGATACGCTGGTCCTTATGGTCCGCTGCTTTGTGCAGGAACGCAATGGCCTGTTCCGTGCCCGTATCGCCCAGTATGCGCACCGCGTTCCGCACCACATACCAGCGTTGGTCGGACAACTGCTCGCCGACCAGCGCCACCTGATTCTTGCCCAGATCCTTCAGAATGTCGATAAGGAACAAACGCGTTTCCCGATTCCCCTCTTCGGCCAGAATGTCCAGCAGCAAGGAGGTCCCTGCACGTTCAAGGGTCTTAAGATATGCATAGGCGGCAGTATATTCCGCCGACTCGGGCGTGTGGGTCATCATATCGGCGATCATGTCCACAATCGCTGACTTGGAGGCAGTCTTTTTGAGGGCCTCGTTCATGCGCGGTTTGAAAGCAGGGCCTACGGAGGAATGGAATGCCTTGATAATGACCGCGGCCAGTTCATAATCCTTTTTCTTCTGGAGATAGCTGACCAGCTCCTCAAGTTGTCGGATAACGCCGGAAAAGAGCTTTACTTCTTGCTCCTCCGGCACGGACACGTGGGGGTTCTTTACCAGGGGGATCAGGAGGAGGAGCGTGCGTACTGCTGCCTGGATGATGTCCGACTCCATGCCGACTTCGCTCATCGCCTTGAGCGCTTCCATCTCCTCCTGCGTATAGGCCGCCAGGTCCGGAGCTATCTTCCCGGTGATATCTGCGGAGATCGGCGTGATCTGGAACGACGCGGGATCGGGCGGCGCCGCGGGCTGCGCGATCTTTTTTCCCGCTGACTTTTTCAGCAGCGTTGCAACCTGCTGCTCGTTCCATGCATTGGAATAACGGCCTGTCTGGACCTCCTGCAGTTCATTGGGAAGCTGTTCCTGATCAGGAGGAACAGGAGCGCTCGCGAGCTCGACGTCAAGATCTGGATACAGTTTGCCGGCGACAAAACCCTCCTGAAAGCGCGTTTCCATGGAAAGGACGGACTGTGCCAGACCCGCGAACAGCGCATCGCTCTGATCGGGATGTTCCTGCCTGATCTTCTGTCCCGCCTCTTGATACAGCGAATACAGCCGGTCCTCCACACTTTCGTTCTCACCGCGCGTCTGCCGGGCGAGTTCCAGCATACCGGCGCCGAACTTTTCCGGCTCTGCCACCAGGTTCCCCAGCACCAGCGTGCGTCCGGCGGACATATGCTCCGCTGGCTTTCCGCCGTCCCCGGCGGACGATTCGGCAGGCGGGTTGCTGTCCCATCCCTGTTCTGCCGTGGTCGTAATGACCTCGTCGAGCCCTGACTCTACGACTTTGATGTGGGTCGCGCCATGCTCCCAGAGGATCGACGCAATCCCGCTCATCATGGCCATTTCTTCCGTGGACAGGGCAAGGGCCTTTAAAAGGACCAGCAGTTCCTCTTCGACGATCCCCTCGCTGAAGACGATCTCCCTGACCTCCTTCGCGAACAGGTCCTGAGCAATGGCCTTGTTGAGTGCAGCGTCCTTTCCTAAGGGAATAGTAAGATAGGAAAAAAAGGTCTTGTGAACGCCCACACGATATTCAGAAGCGGTCTTGAGAAAGCGGGCCAGCTGCTCATAGGACTTTGCTACGGACTGAGAATAGATGGGATTGTTGGAAGGATAGAGCTTTACCACCCTGACCGCCGTGATCAGGCTTCGCATGACATCCTGGATCTCAGGCGAAAGCACTTCTTTTTGATCCGTATCTTTTGCCATGTAGTAGAGTACCACAAGATAGAATAAGTGTCAAAAGAGGATGTCCATTTTTCGGCCCTCCGAACAATCGCCGCTGTGGAGGCCTCAGCGGACGATCAGCTGATCTTTTCCACGCGGGAGACCACCTCTCCTGTATGAAGCCTGGTGCTCAGCAGGTCTCCGGCGGCGAGCTCTGAAGCGTCCTTAAGGACCCTGCCGGAGGCGAGCTCCTTCGTAATGCTGTATCCCCGGGAGAGGATGCTGAGCGGGTTCAAATGGTCGAGCGCAGAGGTCAAGGACTGAAGCCGGGCACGGTCCCTCCGCAGATGGTGATTCAGTCCCGGAGCCAGCCTGCTGGTCAGGTCGTCAACTCGCTGCGTGTGCTGTTCGAGCACCCTCCGCGGGTCCCGGAGCACCCGCAGGCATTCGCGGAGAGCGGAGCGACCCTGTTCGATCTGCTGCCGCATGCTCCGCATGAGCGCCGTTTCGAGCGATCCGATAAGCTCGCGGAACCGGTGTTCGCTCTCCACCACCATCTCGGCCGCAGCCGAGGGCGTGGGAGCGCGCAGGTCCGCCACAAAGTCCGAGATCGTGTAGTCCGTTTCGTGGCCCACGGCGGAAATGACCGGGATCGTTGATGCATGGATCGCGCGTGCCACCGTCTCTTCATTAAAGGCCCAGAGGTCCTCCAGGGACCCGCCGCCGCGTCCCGTGATCACCACATCGACGTTGCCTTCACGGTTGAAGTACCGCAGCGCCTCCACGATGGAAGGAGCGGCCTCCGCCCCCTGCACGGGAACGGGATAGATGATGATATGCATCCTCGGATGACGTCGTTTGATGACCCGCAGCATGTCGCGGATGGCAGCGCCCGTCGGCGAGGTGATGATGCCGATGCGCTGCGGCAGCAGCGGAAGTCCCCTTTTGCGCTCCAGGTCGAACAACCCTTCCTGCTCAAGCTTTGCCTTAAGCTGTTCGAAGGCCAGCTGAAGCGCGCCGATCCCCTTTGGCTCGATGTACTCGAGGATAAGCTGGTATTCTCCGCGCGGCTCGTACAGACCCACCCTTCCGCGACAGACCACCTGGATACCGTGCTGAAGCGTGAATTTGAGAAAACGCTGAGACGAGCGG